>Ga0187846_10000114_pt1 | contig 47198 bp, 69 predicted proteins | sample TC_taG_FD_161473 | JGI IMG/M metagenome (GOLD analysis project Ga0187846, IMG submission 161473) | Biofilm microbial communities from the roof of an iron ore cave, State of Minas Gerais, Brazil - TC_06 Biofilm (v2) | ecosystem: Environmental > Terrestrial > Deep subsurface > Cave > Wall biofilm... | reverse complement strand
GAGGCTGGCGGCAAGAGCGGACAGACTTTTCATTTGGTCTCCGGTGTGGGGGATGGTGCGGGGGCGGGGGTCGCGGCACGCTTCGCAGCGGCGACACGACCGACGACAGCAAGAATCGTGCCACCGAGGATACCGACTGTGGCTGCGCCACTCTGCACGTCATTGAACAAGGCCGAAAAGTCTATGTTGTAGTGGAAGGCTTGAGCGATCATGGACCCGAAGGCGACGATCACACCGGCATGGGTCTTCAAACCGGCAGTGGCTTGGTCAAGCAGGGCAAGGCGTTGGGCGAAAGTCATGGTATTCCTCGCAGGGCAACAATGGGTAAACGCACGGAGCCGGATTCAGTTTACACGAGAGTTCGTGTTACGAGGTTCCGGCAGGAGTGTCGAAGAGTTGGCGCTCGGCAGCGCGGCGCCGGACCAGCCCCTTCTCTACTTGCCCGTCAGCATACACCCATTTCCCGAACTCGTTCCCTGCCTCGTCGAACCGGCCTTGGTTGACCAATCGGAGCAGGGTGGAGGACCGCAAACGACCGACCCCCTCGTTGTAGCAGAAGCTCGACAGCGCGTCGAACTGGCCTTGGGTGAGATCCACTACTACCAGCCTGTTGACGTAGGCGCCGGCACTCTCCAGTTCAATCTGGAGCCACATGTCGGCCATCTCCTGTACGCAGGTGTCGCCCTCCTGGACGTTGAGAGTGTGCCCCCAACCGATTGTCCAGACCCCGGCACCGTCCTGGTAGGCGACAAGCCGACAGGTCTCGAAGGACTTGACAAGGGCCAGACAGGCCCCAGAGGGAAGAAGGTTATTCATCTTGCATGGTTCCTTGATGGTCGTCCTCGGCCACGAGGCAATGGTTGGGGCCAAGCATTCTGTTCAAAAGTCGGCAGATTGCAACGCATGCTTTACATTTGGGGTCGGCGCCGTGGATGTTCTTCCCGAGCACGCTGCTGATCGTCTCGCCCGGGTCCCCAAAGCGGTGGGCGGCGTCCGGCGGCAGGAAGCAGTTGAACACGGGCCCCAGGAAGGTGTTAGCGCCCTGGTCCAGAATGAGCCACGGGAGGAGCCACAGGTTGCGGAGGTAGCGGAACATATAGTCTTCCTTCGATGCGCGAGAGGCGCTCGTCAATGCGTTGGATCACTTCGGCGGCGGACTTCTGACCCTCTTGGAGGGACTCGACAGCGGTGCCCAGCCGTGCCACGGTGACGAATTGGGAACCCACTGCGGTTGCGGCGGCAGCCGAGCAGGCGATTATAGCGTCGCGGAGGAATGGAATCATTATCGCTGCCCCACCACAATCACGTCGATTTCGGTCGGGTCCACCAGGGTTGCCGCCTCGTTGGCGGTCGTGAAGGTGAAGGCCGAGGTGGACTTCGCGGAGGGCCCCGAGGTGATGATAAAGTGGCCCGACAGGAACCCCATCACGGAGACACAGTACGTGGCTGCCGCGAGGGCATTGGTGATGGTGACGGTGTAATTCCCCACGCTGTTGCGGACCACGCTGAGCCCGTAGGCTTGGTTCGTGGAGATCACCCCGCCGGTCGCCGAGAAGTTGATCCACGCCCGCACGAGACTGGGCAGGGACTCCGTGGGCATGAGTTGGAAGTTCGTGCCGTCCCACCAGACTGTTACTACGTCTCCGGCACGGACCTCCCCGCCGATCAGCGCGTTGGCGCCGAGGTGGACGGGCTGGGCCGCGACCGTGACCTGCCCAATGATGGAGAGGGTGAGGGCCCCAGTATTAGTTAAGCCCGCCTTGAAGGTGAAAGCAGACCCCGTCGCTACAGTGGCAAGGACGCTGGCCGGGAGGGTGACAGTCTGTGCGTTGGCGGTGCCGCCCGACGTGACGTAGATGGGGTTGACCCCCTTGTAGACGGCGTCGTTCACGGGCTGAAGGAAGCCCGCCGCGTTGACTACGGTAGTGTTATCGACAAAGGTTTGATCGGCCATGATTATCTCAAGGGATGATGGCGCCCGGGGCGGTGCCGAGCAAGGGTTGCAACCACGAGGGGACGTTGTTCGAGATCATGCAGCCCGACACGGCCCACCCGCTCACAGCGGAGAGCCCATAGGGCGTGCAGAAGGCGGTGAAGACGGACTCGACGTTCTGCGCCACGGGGACAGTCTGGATGTCCTGCACGCCGCGCACGAAGTCCTGCGGGTGCCGGGGCTCCCAGTGCTCCGGGCAGACGTAGTAACCCTGCCAGTGCAGGCGCAGGTAGGAGAACTTCCGCTTCCGCCCACACTCGTAGCAGACGGCGTTGTAGCTCCCTGGTTCGTAGTAGTCCCACGGGCCGCGTCCCATGTCAGTACTCCATCCCAGTCGCGTAGCCGAAGGACTGCAGCACGGGCAGTTCCTTCTTCAGCCGCTTGCCGATGTCGGTGCGGTAGCCCCGATTACTGGGCCACTTGATGTCCTTGGCAAGGGCATTGGCGTTGCGGTTGGCCTGACTAACAGTCTGTCCCGTTCCCGTGACTACGCAGACGTAGTCCCCTGCCGTGGTGAGAGTGCGCGACTCGCGCCCGCCGATGGGGGCGTAGCCCATGCACACCGAGGTCCACGCGACGCAGTCCCAGTTGCCTACGTGCCAGCCCCGGATTGGGTAGCCCACATCCTCAGGCCGGTTCGACTTGAAGGGGTAGTGCCCATGCGACATCACGATCCCCACAGCGATGTCTCGTTTCGCTCGCAGCGAGTCCTTGCCGTTGCGGAGGTCGAGGAGATATTGCACAGGGTCGCCTTGGTGTAAGCACATCAAGATGTTTTGGGCGGGCCACCCGAAGCGGATGGTGAACTCGAGGGGATAGGGAGTTCCGGTGTCGAGATCAATTCGGCAGTTAACGTCCACGTTCCCGCAGTACCCCAATTCCACGAAGTAATCTTCCAGCGGTTTGAGGACGCGATTAAATAGACTGCTTCGTGCCACGTATCGAACAACGGTTCCTTGCTCTCCAGTGTTGCAGCCGAGATCGTCAACGAGATGCTTTTTATGTTCCCAAGACTCGTTAACTTCTCGATTGAAGCCGTGAGGTCCGCACCAAGCTGAGACAGCCATTTCTGGTCCATCGCATTTCTCCTGAAACATGAGCTTGCCACACTTGCGGCCTTCGCTCTTCCAACGGTTGAGGATATATTCTGCCTCATCTGCATCCGCCGCGACAAAAGTGAGGGATTTGTCGTCCATGCCGCCCCAGGGCTTGCAGGCCACTCCGTCCGGCTGGGACCGGACATAGTCGATCGCCTCGTCCCACGACGTACAAACGTGGTAGGGCAGGATGTCGATGCCATGCTCCTCAAGAACTTCCTGCCCCTTGCCGCGATCCAACTCCAACTCGGCGGATGCCTTGTTGGCCCCAACAATGGGGTAGCCCTGCTCGAAGTAGCGCTCCAGCTCCTCGGTGTATTTCGAGTTGTTGGTGAGCAGGATGAGGTCGGCCCAATCCATCGAAGGCTTCCATTCATCGACTTTGTTCACCAGCCCGTCCCCGGAGCAATTCTCCTTGCCCCCGGGGCCTTTGTTGTAGAACAGGCGAACCTCGTGCCCCGCGTCCTGGGCCTTGATCGCCATGTTGAGTCCGACACCATCCGTGTCGAGGATGAAGAGTTTCATCAGTAGGGCTTGTAAGTGTCGCCGCCAGCGGACTTCCGCTTCTCGCGGCGCTTTTCGGCAGCAGCGACTTGCTTCTCGTTCGGCGACTTGATGCCGACGGATTTAGCGAGAAACTGAGACCCGGTCTCCTTGCCTTGTATCATTTTCAAGGCTTCACCAAGCGGCTGGACCTTCGAGGCGACCCACCGCGGGATGTCCTTCTTGGTGATTGTCTTGCCGGTGAAGGCTTCGTGTCCGTTCATGGCCTCGACCGCGCTGGTGATGAGCGGGCTCGAGGGGAAGGCGGAGGAGAAGATCTCGTTCAGGTCCTTGTCCTTGTGGAAGTATTCGTAGACGAGTTGGGGGATGGTCGCGGCCCCGAAGCGCTGCGCCGTGGCGTGTTGGTTGCCGGTGATGGCCCGCGCCATCGCGTCGCCGAGCATGGGGTAGAGGACGAGTCCGAGGACCGCGAGGGCGGCGACTTGGTCCATGGCCTTGAGGCGGTCAGCAGGGGCGACGTTCTTCTTGATGATATCTCCCATCAGGTGCCCGTAGGAGGCTAGCCGTCCGTAGTCGTACCGCCCGAAGGCAGTGGCGAGCGGGTTCTGGAGTAATTGCGACGCGATTCGCGACCCCATTACGGTGCCCGGGATGCGGTAGTTCGGGATGTGCTTCTCTACCTCGCGGATGACCTCTTGCGGGGACATGTTGGGGCGCATCGCCTCTTTCTCGAAGTAAGCTTGCATCATCATGATGTCATTGCCGCCCCACAGGATATGCCGGGAGAAGCGGTAGACGGCGTCCAGCATTTTGCCTGCGTCGGCGTAGCCGAATGCCTTGGCGACGAGGCCCATCTGTGGTTGGGTGCCGAGGGCCTTCATGGCGCGGTCCTGGAAGTTCTCCAAGAGCACCTTGGGGTACATCAGCCCGCCGCCCTCATGCATGAACTTCATGTAGTCCGAGTTCTGTTCCGTGACGGCTTTCCAAGCACGGAAGGAGGTCTTCGCCAAGTCGATATAGCCGCCCGGCGTTGTCCAGCGGGACAGGCCGCGCTCCACGAAGGAGTGGGTCGCGACGTTCCACAAGTGGGGAAGCGGGTCCCAGAACATGGCTCCGGTGATGAGGCGGGAGATTTTGCCAAGCCCGTTGCCCACGCCCCGGGCCACTTCCCCAGAGAAATCTTGCAGCGTATATGCGACATGCGGGGCGAAACGGTAGTTATTGAATTGTGGAATAGACACTCCAACCCACTCCGCCGGGGCATCGGCGATCTTGGCCCCGATCTTGTCGAAGGACGGGAGGTTCTTGATGTTCTCGATGGCCTGGGCGTTGGAGAGGGCCCGGGCGAGTTGCTGGTTCGCCTCCATCGCGGCAACGATGGGGTCGTGGTGGTAGCGGATGTCGGTGTGCGACTCGATCTCGCGCACGGTGCCTTGGCCGACCGTGTAGTCTCGGCCCTGCCATTTCACAGCTCCCTGCTTGGCCGCTTGGGTAATGCCGACTTGGCGACCGTTACGCCAGACAGTATAGCCGCCGCCCTTCCGCTTGGTGATGACCTCGCGGGCCCCGGTTGGAGTCTCCATCGCGAGGGCGTCGCGGGCCTTGAGAACGGGCGGGGACGTGCCAAGCGAGCGAGTCGCCGGGGCGTCGAAGGAGTCGAGCGCCTTGCTCACGCGGTCGAGGAAGCCAGACTTCCCCTTGACGATGCGGGAGATATAGTCAGGCACGTCGGGGCCCACTTCGTAACCAAGCCCCTTGAGGGTCTGGCGCATGGCCTCGTTGCCCGCGAGGATCGGGTCCACGTACTTGGTCTTGATTTCCTGCTCGCGGGTAGAGAGCCTTATGGACTTGTCGCCGTAGGAGAGGTAGATGCGCTCGGCGTGCTGCTGGTAATCGGGGACCTCCTTGGCGATCTTGGTCTCCACGTAGCGCAGCATCTCCATTGCCTTCTCGGAGATCTGCATGTCTCGCTTGTGGAGTTCATCGCCGATTTGACGGGCCATCCCCTTCTCCAGAGGTGTGCCCTTGACTCGCGAGGCGAGAGCAACAACGGTTGCGCCGATGCGGGGAGTGAGGAAGCCGCCGCTCAGCGCCAGCCAAGGATTCTTGGTCTCGTGGTAGATGTAGCTGCCCACGGTGATGCCCGCCGCGCCCGCTGCCAGTCCATAGAGGACCTTGGGGTCGATGGAACCGCGCTGCCCCGAGAAGTCCAGGTTGCGCTCCGCGTCGTACTTCGCACGGAACCGTTCCCCCTCTGGGGTGCGGTGCGTGTCGTCGCGGATGGTGTAGCCTGCGTCGCGGGCCTTGTCGTAGAGGCCCGAGGCGACCCGATTGCCCCGGCGGGCAGGATCCACCCACACTTCCGGAACCATGCCTGTCTCGGAGGGCGTGAGCTTGAGGTAGCCCATCGTCTTCCCGCCCGCGTCCTTGGCGACGAAGGCGTCGTAGGCGCTCTGGCGGGTGTGCTCGATCGCGGCTTTGCCGCCGTCCTTGAGGGCAATCTCCCCGTGCCGGGTGAGAGGGAGGGCCGCAAGTGCCGCGAGGGTCGCCCCGCCTTGCTTGTCATCCGGGGGCAACATGGCGTATGCCCCGGCGCCGATCGCTGCGACGCCCATGACTTTGCCGGTCTCGATGACGGCGTTGCGCAGCGCCTTGCGTTCCTCCGGGGTGCGTTCCCCCGCAGGCTTCTTCAAGATCTCGATGATGTCACGGAAGCGCGAGGGGCTGATGGGCTTGGCCCGGGCGTCCGCCGCCTCAACAGCTTGTCGGGCGTAATGCTCCTCCATCGCCGTGACGGAGTCGTCTTGCATGCGTTTGGTCCGAGCGGCTTCGTGTTCCGCCTCGCGCATGCGTTGCGTCCCTTCGGCAAGATCCTCCTTGGATTTGGCGAAGTCCTCTCGCATTTCCTGAGCACGGCGGGCGTCCATGCGCTCCGCGGTGTCGGCGGCGAAGGCTTCGCGGCCCCGGCGTCCCATTTCCCCCTCGGCGCGGCCAGCGACTTCGCCCTCGAGCGTGTCCTCGGCGCGTTCCTCGGCGCGTTCCTCCCGGGCAGCCTTGCGAGCCTCGGCCATGCGCTGCGCATTCTTGACGGCGTTGGCCTCGGCGACCTTGGTGGCCTCGGCGCGCTCCCCTTCCATTGCCAGGATGGAGTCATAGTCTCCCGCCGCAGCGAAGACGTTGGTGAGGGCGGCGTGGCGGACAACCTGTTCCTGCGGGGTGAGCGGCGTCTGGATGCCGAGCGAGTTGTCGATGGTCTTCTGGAGCGGGGTGCGCGGGTCGGGGGCGGCTTGGGGCCCGGGTTTGCCTCCCTCGCCGGGGATGGGCTTCTCGCCCTCGGCAGTGCCGTGGCTCCAATCGAAGCCGCCGGGGCCACCACTGCCGGGTTCCGGGCTGATTGCTTTGTTACGCTGGTCCACGGGCGCTGTCTCGCGGGGTGCGCCGCCGAGTCGGTCGCCGATGGCCTCCCCGGTCACTTTGGCCCCCTTGGCCCCGAGCGCTGACATGACGGTGTCAACGACGAGCTTGAACTCCTCCGGGGGGCGCCCCGTAGTTTTGTGGTACATCTCCGCACCCTGATCGACAGACTTGCCGAGGGCCGTGTTGGCCTTGCCCATCATGGACTCGTCAGCCTCGTCTCCCCACAGGCTGGCGACTACGCCCGAAAAATTCGGGGACAGGCGGCGGGCAACCTCGTTGCCGACATATTCGCCAGTCTTTTCCGTCTCCTCGACGGTCTTGTTCTCGGGGCCAACGTGCAGTCCAGTGTCGTGCCCGAGGGCGAGGGCAACGTCCGTCGCGTACTTGGTGATCGTGCCCGCGATCTGGCCGGGGACGCCGAGCAGGAAGTCGGCGGCACCCGCAACGTCTTCGGTGCCCTCCTTGAGGGCCTCCTTCATAGAGGGCCCCGACTTCGCGGCGGGGGCAGCTTTGGTGAACTCCTCGAACGAGACCTGGGGGGCGATCGACGCCTTGCGGTCGGCCTCGCTGGGCTTGAGTGGGTCGGAGGGGTCCGGGGCTGAGCCGCCCGCGAACTCCTCGAAGGAGACCGTCTGTTCCGCCATGCTACTGCTCGATCACGAAGTTCTTGCCGTTCCAGCGGGCGACAGCCGACTTGCCGCCGAACTTGCCCGAGTAGAACCGCCCAGGCTTGAGCAGGAGGGGGGATTTGATTTGGCTTGCATCCATGGCGTGGTCCTTGTCGAGGCCCGTCTCATAGGACGCCTCATCGTTCTTACCTTTGAAGAAGCCTGAGTCCTTCTCGACGGCGAGGGCGGTTGCAATGGATTCCTCCCACGTGCGGTTTGGGTTCATCTCCCGGATGCGCTTGGCCTCCTGCGCGACGTTGAAAGCGGCCTGCCCCATCGCCCCTGCCTCGAGGTTGGGGAAGTACTGCTTGATGAGTCCTGCCGCGTCGGACTGTTCCGTCTTGGTGGGTGCCTTGTCATTACCCGCCTGCGCCTTGGCATCTTTCTCGTCCTTGATGCGCCGCTCGCGATCTTCCGCTACGCGGGTGCGCCGTTCCCGGTCTTGGGCCTCACGATCGTGGTTTCGCTTGGTCTCGTCGTCGCGGGCTTTGGTCTGCTCCAACCGCGCCTTGTCCACGGCCTTCATCGACCCATCCTTGAGTTGCCGCTGAAGCTCCGGGCTCCACGGGCGATCGTACAGCCCCATCGGGTCAGGTACATTGGTCATCTTCGCCTGCATCCGATACATGTCCCACGACTGCGCGTCGAGGTTGTCCACGAAGCGGCCCAGGAACTCGGCTTGGCCGACCTGGGTTTCCATGTTCGTGTGGCGGGCGGCGGCGGCACTCTGCTGGATCTGCTGGACCACATGCTCGCGCTGCGTGCCTTGCTGGTAAAGCTTGTCGGCAGCTTCAAACTGCCCGCCCTTCTGCAACAGCCATGCCTCAGAGAAGAGGCGCGCCGCGATCGGGTCGGTATCCGGCGTGACGCCCGGCGCCCCCTCGACAGGCTTGCCATCGTACTGCGCCATGAGGCGGGCCTGCGTCTGCTGATTGCTGAGCTTGAGTTCGGCCTCCTGCGCCTGGGCGGCGTGGAGACGGTGCACGTTGGGAGCGTCGGCCAAGGCAGCGCGGTCCTTGTCCATAGCAAGGTCCTGCAACTCCAACGCCGACTCTGTCTTCTCCCCTTGGAGATACCCCGATATAAAGCTGCCGCTAGCCATGGGGGCTCCTTATGCGAATGCCGCTATGTTGGTTCCAGTGCCGGGGCGGGCTGTGCTGCTTCCGAACAACTGGCCTAGTTGGTTCCACATGTTGTCCCCCTCGTCCCCGTACTTCGCAGCCAGGAGAGCATTCTTCGCGTCCACTCCGGACGGCGCCGAGCCCAGTCCCGACAGCGTGGCGAGTTGGCCTTCGCGTTGTTGGAGGTACTGGTTGGCGAATTGCTGGTCTGCATTGGCGAGGGCAAGCACCATGTTGCCGCTGCCTGAGTAGCCAGCCGCCGCGAGGTTGCGCTGGACAGCCTGTTGATTGGCCTGCTCCAGGGATTTGTAGCCTGGGTCGTTGAAGACCTGCGAGGGATTGGCCTGGAGTTGGGAGAGTTGCTGCATGTAGGCCAGCCGGTTCGCGTCGATGTTCGTTTGGTTGGTGAGTTGCTCCCGGGAGATGGCGCCAAGTTGGCCCGCCCCGCGTTGATCCAAGATGTTGCCTGCCGTGCCGACGCCCTTGAACAGGAGGCCGAGCGGGTCGCGGGTCAGGCTGGAGATTGCGCCTTGCTGGAGCTTGTCCCAGAAGCTACCTCCGCCGCCGCCTGCCCCTGCAGTGCCCACATCAGTTGGAACCGCCGGGCCGGTGCCCAAACCTACGGGGTTGGTCGGGGCGTTGTTCGTCATCACGGAGAAGGGGTCAGTCGCCGCGCCGGGGGCTGCCGCTGGAGCGGCCCCGCCGCCGAACAGGCTGTCCAGCCCGCCGCCGCCTTGGATCAGCCCAAGCTCCGATCCCACGAAGGCTCCGCCCCCCGCCAGCGCAGCGCCGGTCAGGTCGGTGCCCAGGTTGAATTTTTCCCCAGAAAATTTTTGGCCCAAAGCTTCCCCGGCGAAGCTGCCGAGGCCCACATCCAAGGCCAGGGAGGCGCCGCCCGTCTCGGGCGCGAGAGCCAGCCCGGCGAGCCCGCCGAGGACTCCACCAATGTCTCCCCAGATGTTGCCGCCCCCACCCCCGCCAAAGAAACCGGATGCCATGTCAGAAACTCCACAAAAGGGGCTCTACCCCAGGAAAGTATACCATCACCGAGAGATCAAATACACCACTGGCGCCGCTCCTGAGTAGGTGATCTTCACCTTGTCGTTGGGGAAGACGGTGACAGCCCCGTTGGTGAACCCGAGGTCGATGGTTGTTGCCGCCGCCGTGACGTAGGCAATCTGGGAGACCGAGACCCCCTTGATGACGTAGGTCTGCGTGTAGCTGGTCGAGTTCGTGAACGTGACGGGGGAGGCACCCACGGCGGGCGTCGTCACCACGGTCGTGGCGCCCCGATGCGTGTGGAAGAGCGAAGCATCGGCCAAGCGGCCCCCCAACATCCCAATAGTCTGTGCGGCGGAGAAGTGGAAGAAGTTCGTACCGTCGCCGCCGTCCAGCCCCGTGAGGGTGTTGTGCGTGACCTTGATCCCGAAGTTCGAGTTGAGCACCTTCGCGAGGTCGAGGAACCACTTCAACCAGTGCACGTCGAAGGTGGGCCGCTCCGTCGTCCGATCGATGTCGATCAGGATGTTGTGCGTCGGCGGGAATTGGAGGATGAGGGCCATGTCACCTCTGGAGGATGACGATGCCGGGGGCGGTTGTGCCGCCTGAGGAGAGGAACTCCGCCGCGCTGGCGATCCCATTGACGGTGTTGCCTGCCGGGGTGTAGTTGGCCTTCATCGTGGTGAAGGTGACGCCCGAGCTGGGGACCGCGAGATTGCCGAGGCTGTACTCTGTCTTGCCGACGAAGGAGCCCACAGCCACGTCCCCCTGCGGAGTCGCGTCGGTGAAGGGCGCAGGGATGGACAGCGTCAAGCCCTCCGTGAAGTAGCACATGCCCAGGCTGGAAGAGCGGAACGTGGGCAGCGGGACGGTGAGCAGGCCCGTCCCCGAGGCGGAGATGGTCGTATTGTTGAACCCTGCCGCAGGGTTGGTGTAGATGTTCTGGAATGGAAGGACCGCAACTTGGATCGTGGAGATAGCGCCCGACATCGTGACGGTGAGGGTCTTGGCTCCGGCAGTGGTGGTCAAGCCGTCCAGGAAGCCGATCTGGGATTGAAAGGTGAGGTTGAGGCCCGAGGCGAAGAAGGACGATTGCCCGCCCCAGGGGGCGCCGCCCATCCCGACGAGGTTGTTCTCGCTTGTGCATGTCACCGAAGAGATGTTGGTGAGTGCGTTGCCTACCGTGGTCCAGGTCGCCACGAGGGCGAGGTGTGTGGCAACCGGGATGGAGACCGGCGTAGTGACGGTCGCGGGAGCGCCGCCAGCCGTGGAGTTGGCGGCTCCAGTGCTGAAGAACGAGGGCCCCGACGCGATGGTGTAGGTGATACGCAGCGAGTCCCCGGGCTGCACCGGGAAAATCCCATCTGTGAACCCGAAGTTGTAGGCGTTGGCCCCGGTCAGGTACTCGATCTTGTTGACCGCCTGGAACGGGTCATCCACCACGATCCACCACACATAATTCGTGGTATTGGTGAAGGTTTGCGGGGAGGCCCCGAGCGTCGGCACGGTGATGGCGGTGCCGTAGTGGTTGTGCAGCGACGTGGCGTCGTTCGCGGCAGCGCCGATGAGCAGGGCCCGCTCCGTCCCCTTGAGATGCCGATCCACGGCACCCCCAACCCCATCCCCGCCCTGGATGCCGAGGAAGTTGTTGTGGTAGATCGCCGCCTTGTTCACGTTGGCCGCGAGCCGCAACAACCAGTCCAGCCAGATCTCGTTGAACGTCGGGTCCTTCGCGTCGGCGTCCACCGGCAGGACGTAGGTCGGCGCCTGCTGGAAGTTGAAGGGATAGCCCATTACCTCTCCAGTACGATGACAGTGGGTGCCGTGCTGGTCCAGGACACCACGACCTCGGCATTAGGGGCCAGCGGGACGAGGACGTTGGTGCCGACGAAGATGAGAGAGCCGCTGGAGGTGTAGCCGACCTGGACCCCCGTGCCCCCCACTATGCTGGCAAGCTGAAGGTAGTTGCCGCTGTTGGTGTAAGTGAAGGGCGACGTGGAGAGGGTCTGCGTGTTGACCTGGGTCGTGGCCTCGTAGTGGCCGTGCTCGGAAGAGGCGTCTGTGGTGGGACCGCCTGTCAACAGGTTGTAGTCGGCGAGGCCTAGGTGATAGGCATGCGTCCCGTCATAACCCTGCACTCCTAGTAGAAGGTCGTGCGCGGGGATCGCCATATTCTGGATCGTATTCAGGAAGTGCCAGAGGCGGATGAGCCACGACAGCCAGTGCGGCGAGAAGGTGAACCCGCCTCCTACGTGGCCGAAATCCGCATGCCCCTCCGTGCCGCCGTCCGGGGCCTTGGGCACCTCAACGATGACGGGGTCGCTGACCGGCGGCGACTCGATGCTGGAAACGGGGAGGGCCACTAGAGCGTCCCGATGTCAAGCTGGAGATCCACAGACGCGATCCGCATCGGCGTGTTGCACCCGTGCCGAAAGTGGTAGGCGCGGCGCCGGAAGCTCCCCTCGCGCATCAGCAGCGACCGGCGGGTCCACATTTCCACGCGGCGGTACTGGGTCCAGGAATTCGGGTCATAATCGTTGTCGTTGTGGCGCACCAGGAAGAAAGAGCCGTTGGTCTTGTCCCCGACGATCTCGAGATAGTTCAGTTGCTTGCTGCGGCGGTTGTTGCCGTCGAAGTTGGGAGTGTAAATGTCCGCGTTGAACACGGTCCCCGCATCGGTGTAGGTCGTGGTCGAGAAGTTGTACAGGTTCCCGTTCGTGGCGTGCTGCAGGATGATGTTCCCCGAGGAATCCGTCGTCGAGGACACGTAGGGCATGTAGTTCCCGTTTGAGTCGGCCCAACGGTGCCAGCGCTTATCCGAGAGATCGTAGACGAGGGTGATGTTCAGGGAGACAATCGTGCATACGTAGAACTTGTGGCCCCCGATTTGGGCCTGCCACGAGTAGATGGTGTTCGAGTTGGTCACGCCGAGGATCAAGCGCTCGATCGGCTTGGTGCTGATTTGGGTCGGCTTTGCGTTGTCCAGCAGCATGAAGATGGGATTGCCGTCCTTGCCTTGCGCCATCCAGATCAGGACGCCGTCGATGTCCTGCACTGACTCCCCGGAGACCGCGCCGTAGTTTACCTTCGCGCCCTGCACGGGGCCGAGCGGCGAGCCCGTCGCGTTGCCCGCGTCGTAGAAGAACTCCGTGCTCCACTGCTTGAAGTCCACCACGTAGACGAGTTGCTTCCAGAGGAAGCGGTTCTTGTCCGACTCGACCTGGGCCGCGATCGTGTTCGCCGAGGCGGAAGGCCAGTTTGTCGGGTCGTTGATGTTCGAGCCAATGATGTTGTTGGCGGTGTCGGCGACGTAGAGCGTGCCGTCGAGGTAGGCCCAACCCTTCACGAAGGCGGTCGGGAAGGCCGAGGCACCGCCGGTCGTGATGGCGGCGAGCGTAGTGCCGTCCCAGGTGTACCCCTTCACGCCGTTCCCCAGGACGAGGCGGGGGGTGGCCCCAAGCGTCTGCCCGAACCGATAGAGGCCCCCGGTGTTGTCAACCGTTCCCAGGCTTGTCCCGTTCTTGTACAGGGTATTGTTGAAGACCGTATACACGTCCCCCAGCCAGTTCCACGTCCCGGCACCGGCTTGGCTGGCCGCGACTGTAGAGTTCAGTACGGTCCCCGGGCGCTTGAAGATGTCGTACTCCTTGGTCTCCTGGTCCGTCACCTCAACGTAGCAGTTGATAAGCTGCGCGTCCTTGGTGGTCGTCGCGTCCCGGTTGTCCGGGTGGATGATGAGGGGGAGGCGGTGGGGAACTGCAACCGATTGGGCTTGGCCCGCGCCTTGACCTTCAGGCATGACAGCCTCCTATCGGAAATTGCCGCCAGAGTAGGCCGACCGTTGGTCCGTGGTGAACATCGTCGAGGGGTCCTCAACGTCCCAGTCCTCGATCTGCATGCGGAACATGGCCGCTCGTTGGGCGCACCGGGCCTGCACGGCAACAGGCTGTCCCGAGCACATCTCGTCGGCGAGTATCCAGCGCAGCGCGAGGAACCATTCGATCGGGAAGTTCATCGTGTCCTCGAGGCCCGTGAAGTTGGTGATCTGTTGCTGGATCACGAGGCGCATCGTGCCGTTCGCGGCAGTGAAGGCGTCAGGAGGATACCAGACGTTCACGATCACGTTGGTTTGCTGCTTGTCCACGAAGTACGAGTTCATCGGCCCCTGTTGGGTCAGGATCGACAGGCGCGTGTACTCGTCCCGCGAGAGGGGGATCAGCGGGCGACGGATGTTGTTGTTGTCCTGGTAGATGCCCTGGAGGACGCGGAGGGGCCGCGTCGAGATGAACACCCCGCCCGGACCCAGACTGTAAGCTCCTACCCCCTGCGTGAGGGCAATGGTCAACTCCTCCTGCGTCCAGAGCTTGAGTCCTTGGGTCTGGAGGTGGTTGACGATGTCATTCAGCCGGTTCGCTGCCTCGGCGTAGAGTTCCGAGGAGGGCGGCTGGCCCTCAGGGATGATGCCCGCGTCGATGAGGGCGTAGAGGATCAGCCTGTCCGGCGTATTGAAGGTGACGGGACCGGCCATTTAGCCTCCCATCATTACCTGGAGTGTAGCTCCCGCACCCGCGATTGCAGAGACGTTGGCCCGCATCCACCGCCAGGAAGTGTTGGACGTGCCGCCCGCTGCGGAGGCCGGGGGCGTCCCCGACACACTCAGCGAGGAGCCATCACTGACCCAGTTGAGGTTGAAGAAGGTCACTGGGAAAGAGCCGGTCGCGGTAGCCGCCGAGGACAGGGTCGCGGTGTTCGCCCCCACGGCGGAGATCGTCACCCCGATGGGGAGGCCGATGCCGATCGCCAGCATGCCCGAGTTGAGCAGGGCGAGCGGGTTGTTGGGAGCCCAGAGCAGCGGGACCGCCGCGAAGGCATTCGGATTGGTCGGGATGATGGTCGTGTTCGAGGCCAGGGTGCACTGGATCGTGACCCCCACGCCTGTCAGCGGGTCAATGGTGCCTTGCATTTGGACCGTGGCAGTCGGGGTCGTGCCCGCCGTCATGAAAGCGAGAAAGGCTTCGTAGATGTAGTCGCGGGGCTGCGGCAGCGAGTTGATCGGCGCCGTGGTTATGGTGTAGGTCGGGACCTTGAAGGGGTCAACCGCGTTGGAGCCGGTCGGCCACGCGAAGGTGCGGCCCTGTTCGCCCGCTGCAAGCTTGACGGAGTTGGAAACGGCCATCACTACATTCCTTGTTTTGTACAATCGAAGGCTATCATGAAAGGGACAATCTGTCCTTTACCACTTCCTGGTGAGGCCAAAGCCAGATTTCCGGTAAACCCTTCTCCAGCATCGCCGTCCGGCTTTTGGAACTCCAGCCATGTGGCCTCGAGCTTGCCTATCCCAAAGAGGGACATGATGTACTTGGGCTTTAGGCCGTCCCAATATAGGCGGAGTGTGTTGGGAATCTCGATGGAGTAGGCCACGCTATCCACACGCAGGGACTTGCAATTGAGCTTCGAACAGTCTGTGAGGACGGTCATCGGGAGGGGCCGGTCATCAAGCACCCCCTCGATGTGGACTACCAAGTTGCCGCTACCGGCACTCCCGCGAGTGACCCGAGCCTTGACGCCGCTCATGGTGCCCTCGCTTAGTTGAACTCGGTCGCGACGTTGTACTCGTCCCAGTACATGGACCGCGCATTGGCGGTCGTGTTCACGAATCCCGCCACCACTTGAAGCTGCGTGAGCGGCAGGATGTTCATCGGGTCGCCCACGGCGGGAACCGTGGGGCCGAAATTGGTCGTGGTCAACTGGGTGCCGGTCGCCGCGAAGAGCGGACCAATTCCTGAGGTCGCAAGGTTGTAGGTGCCGCCTGCAGTCACGCCGGTCCCGCCGGGGTTGCCCACGTCCACCGCCGCGCCTTGGATTGCCATCACTTCGCGGCCATTGATGCCGACCACGATGCGCCCGAAGCCGTTGTAGTAGAACTGAAGGTTGATCCAGGGGTCGATTTCCGCCGTCACTGTGGTGTAGGCACCGTTGCCCTTGTTAACAATCCAGGCGTTGGCGATGCCCGCGTAGGGGATCTGCGTGCCGAGCCCCGAGGGATTCAGGAAGTTTCCCTGCACCGATCCGCCGAGGGCAGTGGCTAGCATTGCGTTGGCACCTGTGGCACCTGTCGCGAGGATCAGCGGGGCCACGCGGTAGCCCGCGCCAGCCGCAGCGACCACGGGGGTAGTGTAGTTGCCGCTGGTCAGCGTAAAGGTGACTGAGGCGTTGGCCCCGTTCGGATCATTGAAGATGCCCGAGGGGTTGTTCAGGTCGCCGACGTTCTGGAAGGTCGTGACGGTGCCACCGTTCTTGATGACGAAGTTGACGGCGGTGCCGCCCGCAGGCTTCAGGAAGTAGACCCCGTTGGTGGCGGCGGACAGGTCCGCGTTGTCGCTCAGTCCGACATAGAGGTTGATGTCCGTGTATGACCCGGCGCGGGCGATCCGTGCATCGAAGAACTGTCGATTGCCAAGCATGAACTGCTGCGACAGGGCCGCGTTGGCGACCATGATCTTGTCGGAGCTAGTGGTGCCGGTCGTGCTGAGCTTGACCGCGCCGCCGTTCCAGTTGAAGTTCGCCGCGGTGCCGTTGGTCTGGGTGACGGTGTAGTCAACCGAGCGATACGGCAGGAAGTCCTCGTTCTTGTAGATCGTGTAGTCGGACGTGAGGTAAGGGAAGTCCTTGAGGACGTGCCTTGGGGGATAAGTCGATTGCCCACTCGGCGAACGAGTAGGCGGTTTACGGTCAAATGCGGCCACGGCTAGTGCTCCTGTAGGCGTCTGATTTGACGCCCCCCCGGGGGAGGGCGCCCGCAAGAGAAAGCTCCATAAGAGGAGCATCAGAGGCTCCCCTTACCGAAATATTACGGACCATTCGAGGCTGCAAGAGCACGAGGGTCAGTGACTCCGACAGAGAAGCGCAGGTAGGTTGAGGCTAGCGCGTTCTTGGTCGAGAAGTCGTTGTCCTGGTCGAAAGTCGGTTTCTGCCGCCACCAGAACATCATCCCATTCGGACAGTTGGTTCGGATGAACCAAGCGTGCGGCGAAGTGAAGTAGTGATTCAGCTTGATCCCGCCAGGGAAGGCATTCGTGCTCTTCAGCACGTTGAGATCGTTCTGGTTGTTCCCGGACTGCAAGGCACTCTTCAAGATACGGTTCGCATTGAACCACTCTTGGCGGGCGACGTGCAGGGTACGGGGCTGAATCGAGATCAGCAAGCCGCGATCAGTCGAGAAGCCCATGATTTGAATGCACAGGTCTTCCAGGGCCGCTTCGGACAAGTCCGCCGGAGGGTTCAACGCGTTGCTGAAGGTACCGCCGGTAGTCTGCACGTGAGCAGTGTTCACGACGGAGACGCCGTCCGCAGTCAACTGAGTGGTGAAGGCGTTGTTGTAAACAGCCGCCGCCACGTTCTCAATGGTCTGTCGGATGGAGAAGGCGTTGGCCTTCGCTCGCCGCATAGACACCTTCTCGTACAGGTTGTCCTCGAGTTCTTCGTGCGTGACGATGTAGCCCAGTGCGTAGGCCAGGTGGGTGTACCGAGTCACGGGACCCTGGATTTCAGAGTCGAACGTGACGGGCGCGCCTTCCGCCTTGATCGGGGCCAGCCCGAAGCCAGTTACCTGGACATCCTCCTCATACGCCATCGTAGAGTGTTCGATGTCAAACAGGTCCGGGTATTCCTCCTGGTGCTCCGCGTAGATCTGTCCCCAGAAGTCATGGATTCCGGGCCACAGAGCTTTTGGGTGGGCACCAGTGGTGATTACGCCGCCAATAGTCATGTCGGTCTCCGGTTACGTGCCAGCCGTATTACCTGCGAGGTCGTGCGAGTTGATCAGCACGAGCAGGCGTTGGGCTAGGGCGAACGGGGTATTGGTGATGGTGCTGTACGGGCGCTGCACCACTCCCATTACGCGCAGGTTGAGGGTCGAAGTCGTCGCGTAGGTCGTGTTGTCGAGAGTGACGCCGGACACGGCGACCCCCGCAGCAGGAGCCGCATAGACGAAGTTCGCGTTCTTGTTCATCGAGGTCGCCGTCCCGGCGGTGCCCGAGTTAACCTCCTGGATTTCAAAGATCACATCAGGGCTGTCCACCACAGCGACGTAGTAGTTCTTGGTCTTGGTTGCAGGGATGGATACCAGAGTCAGGTTGGTCGGGTCGATGAAGGGCCCACCTTGCGCGTTGGTCCCTACCGCAACAATGACGCCCCGGAAAGGGGAACCGGCGGAAGCCAGTGTAACGGCGGGAATGCCGTTCGCGTCAGCATTGGCGGAAGTCTTCACGGGGTCGCCGACAGAGTACGCATTGCCGTCCGCAGACAGAATGCAATACATGTGGGCCTGCCCGTTCCACTTGGACCCGTTAAGGTGCGCTACCGGCGAGAGGCCGGACGGAGCATTCGGGTTAGCCATTGGCTACATCTCCAATTGGGACCCGGAAGCCGCAAGACTACCGAGTCACGGTTGTACGTTCGTGTTTCTTGACGTAGCGCATGGCCGCATCCGCACCGTCTTCCTTTTGACCGATTCGACCACGTTTAATCGCGTCGGCAATGGCGTCGTTCCGGGCCTGGAGAGCCGCCTGATCCTCCAAGAACCAGTCGAGGGGGATCTTCATCAGATATGCGCGTTGGGGGCCTCCATGCCGCGCTTCTCCGACGACTATACTGACACGATCGCCCTCGTCGGTACTGCCAGACTGAGACACGTCATTTGCGACGTTCGTCTGGTTGATGTGGACTTCGGAGGGGCGGACGAACTCATAGCCTGCCTGCATGGCTGACTCGATGCGCCCCGCGTCGTCGTTGAACCAATAGCAGTGGAAGCCCGGGATCTCGGGCACCCAAAGCTTCTGCCGGGGGGCGGACATGGGAATCCGCTTGCGAGCGGCCACGTCGGGCTTGGCGTTGCGGTTCTCCCCTGGGTTGACGAAGGGGAGGTTGGGGAGTCTGATAGTGGGACGATCCATTTGATTCTCCGATTAAAACTGGGCCCAGTACTTCGCGGCGTAGCCTTTGTGCCAGTCGGCCACGGTCTCGTAGGCTTTGCCCTTACCGACGAGACGGTCTTTGAATTGTTTGGTCGCGATGTCGCGGTGCGCCTCCGGGATGTCGGCCCAGGACTTGCCGCCGCTCCCTCCCCCACTACCACCACCGGAATGGGCACCCCCGCCTGCCGCATTGCCCGCATCCCGCTCCCCACCAGCCGGGGCGAACTCCGCTTCCACGCGGCGCGCAAGCTCGTCCAGGAAGGCGCGGCCCATCGTGCGGTTGCCCTCCTCACGCATCTCGGCGGCGACCTCTGCCGCGACGGCGGTCTTGCGCCGGTTCACCTTGTTCTTCTTGTCGTTGTACCAAGGGTTCTCTTTCATCCAAGCCACCATGTCCGGATGGAGTTGGACATCGGGTTGAGGGGACGGCGACGCAGCCGACGTGGCTTCCGCTTTCTTCTCTTCCTTGACCACGGCCCGGTCGAGTTTCGAGATTTCAGACTGGATGTCCACCTCTTTATCCACGTCCCCGTCTTTCTTAGCTTTCTTCAACTCGGCCAGCAGATCGGAGCGAGCCTGCTCCACCTTCTGTTTGGTCATGTCGTCGTTGAAGTCTTTGAGGGCTTCGATGGCCTTGCGGGACTCCACCAAGGCCTTGTCCATGCCGCTGATCTGCGACTTGAGTCCTTGGATCTGCTCCTTCGCCGAGCGCAGTTCCTCGGCGGTCTGGTCCGGCTTCTTCTCTTCGGACTTGCTATTAACAGTCTGTTCGCTCATTTCAGTTCCTCAGTAATCCGCGCAAAAATATCGGCGCCGTTGACCATGCGATAGGCTTTGCCATCCGCCGGGCCTTGCATCAGGGTCCCCGCCAGCCGGGCAATCATTACCAAGTCGCCGGGCTTGGCGCGGGGCTGCCGCTCGTCCAGCCAACACTCCGAGCCTACTGCAACCACCCGAGCCCGCTGGTCGTGGATGCGGGTGTTCTGCCGCACGTGCTCTGGGATGTGCAGGACGCTCGATTTGATTTCGGGTTCATAGGGTTCCACGAGGACCGCGTGGCCCAAGGGATCAAGTCCGCTGGTGTTGTTCATCGAATTTCTAGCTCCGGGTAAAGGTCAATAGGTTCGATCTCGAAGAGATCGGCGAGGCAAGCGATGTAGCCCAGGGCGCGGGCGTTGAGTTGACAGGTCTCGTCAAAGCTCGCTCCGGTGTGCTTGCCAGCCGCCCACTCATCCTTGAGGAGGGCCTCCCGCTCCACCAGAAAATGCCGAAATCGCTTCGTGCAGGGATGAAGGAGCCATTCCTGGAACTCCACCTCCTCCGCCCTCTTGACCTGCTCCACCTGCTCCTGGTTCTCCATGCAGCATCTCCGCGAGTTTCAAAACCTGTTCGATCCGATCACGAATGTCGTCCTGCTTCTCCTTCTGCGCCGAGATTAGAAGCTGGAGTGCCTGAAGTTTGTGGCCCCGTTCTACGCCTTGGGCCTGAGCCGCTTCCATTGCGGCCTTCGCCATGAGTTCCTGAGATTTCGCCTGGATGAGAATCAAGTCCCCTTGCAGCTTCGCGGCGAACTTCTGGAGGTCTGCCTTGACCTTGAGTTGGGTGCTCTGCATGCGCATCTGCTCCACCTGGACCTTGGGGTTCGGGGGCGGCGGGATCTTTTCCTTTCCGGGGAAGATCAACTCGCTGTTCTCTATGTGGAGCTTCTTGTGCGCGAAGCGGGTCACGGCGTCTGTATCATATCCCGGCGTGCGCAAGCTGTCTTGCTTCACCCACTCCGCCTGCTGCAGGCCCATGGTATCGCTGGCGATGTTGGGGTCGGCCTCCGGGCAGATGTCTGAGGGGTCGCCGAGGTAGAGTTCCCGCCCGACCACGAGGTTGGCAAGCGGCGGGCCGAACTTGACGTGGGAGCCGAGGTAGCGCCCATTGAGCAGGTAGAGCTTCTCGAACTCTGCCTTGTAACCCCGCCACATGCGCTTGAAGACGGCTTGGTAGATCTTCATTCCCTGCTCGATCATCCCCCGGGAGGTCTCGGCGGGGGTGTTCTGCCCGGTGGACTCGCCAACCATGGCTTCGGTTGTGCCGCTAATGCGGTTCGTGTAGTCGATAAGAAGCTTGAGTAGGTTGAACAACACCGCAGAGGGTTCCCGCACGGGCAGCGGGAAGATGGACTTCTTGAGGTCATCGCCCGTGCTATCCACTCGTTTCCACTCAAACGGGGCGAAAGTGTACACACCCCCCCGGATCTTGGCACCGCGAGCCAGGAACCCACCCGAAGTATTACTGAGAGTCCCTGCATCAATAAGCTGATTGAGGATGCTGTTGACGGCTTCATTGTTAGGGCCAAGGAGAGTGCCGAAACCAAGTCCATATACGCCGCCATCAGGTGAGGGAATGAAAGTCTTCTGACTGAACATTTCCTCGGCCTTGATGCGAACAACCTGTTCCTTGTAGTTGTGCTCCACGTCGGCCCAACGGAAGCGGGCGACGAGGCGTAGAAGGGTAGACGAGCTTGGTTCCACGGTAGCGACGTAGGGCTCCGCGTAACCGTCCTGGTCGAGGTCGAGGTAAAGGTGCTGCTCCAGCATTTTGTAGGGGGTCGCTTCGTCGGGCTCGACGGGGGCCTGCTGGCCCAAGCGGCGGTCCTCGCGCATCTTGTCGATTGGCGGGTCACTGGTCTTGGGTGGGGCCTGATACCACTCGTCGTTGGTCACATCGAGGTAGATCGGGGAGTTGCTCTTGGCGCCCGAGTAGATCTCATTGCGGTACAGGGGGATGACGTGGGTCTTGCGTGGGCAGTCCTCGACAGACTTCGCGAAGTAGTTCATCACGAGGTCTTGTGGGAGGACGAGGTCCGAGCGGTTGACTCCCGAGGGGCCGTGATGGTAGGACTTCGAGAAGATGCAGCCCAGGATCGGGGCGGCGATCAGACCCCGGTCGCACTGCTCCTCCCACGGCTGGTCCTCCTCAAGGCGCTGCCAGGACATGTGCTTGGCGACGAGGTCGGCCTTCTTCTGCTTCTCGCCTTGCGGGTCTTCACTAGGCACGCGGCACTTCACGATCTGCGGCCCTTGGTGCAGGATAGGGTAGGCCCGACTGTGGAACTGGAGCGCTGCAATCGTGATCAAGGGGAATGCAACATTCGCACAGCCGGGCCAAGGGAAATTCTTCTCCTTAACGAGTTGGAGGGCGAGGTCCATGCTTGCCTGCATGCGCCGCTCCCACGCCGTGCGGGAGAACTTGTCGATGTCGAAGCCCTTCTTGACTTGGTCGGCCAGGGCCTTGCGGTCTGTCTCGTCCAGCATCGTTGCGATGTTGGGGGACTTGCAGAGGGCTTCGGTGATCTTCAGCTTATTGCCTAGCTTGAACATGATCAGTCTTTCTTCTTCCGGAGATCATTCCAGCAGCGATGGCAGATGAGGGTGCTGCGGTCCACTGTGTGGAATTCCAGGGAATAGTTAGGGATGGGCCATGTCGCCGGGTCGAACCGCAATGCGCGATATCCCTCCTGCGAGTCGTACCCGCAGTAGTCGCAGATCTTGGTGTAAGTAATTCGGAGTCCCATATCAATATCCCGTTACTGCGTTGCGCCCGATCAAGTAACGAGGGTCGTTGCGCTCGAACTCTATCTCTTCCTCAGACATGAAATCAGACGCCTCTAAGTCCGCTGCGCGTTCCAGCCCGAGGCAAAGTGTAGCGGTCGAGTCGAAGCGGTCGTCATGCGTCGCCCCTTCACGCCCGGTAAAGCGGAGTATCTCATAGGAGTACTCAGGGAACCACGTGGCTTCCGTGTTGAAGGCAATGGCACCCGCCCGCGTCCGCTTCTGGAATGCACGCCCCCGCACGGATTTGTCCTTGACGGGCAGGATAGGTACGAGATTTAGGAAGACTTCGCGGCGGCGCATCTCTTGGTGGATGGTGGGGGAGAGGGCTTTCCAAATCACGCCGTCCTCGACGAACCACGTGTCTATGTTCCAGCGTTGCTGGAGGAGGAACATCTCGTCGATCCAAACATCGGGAGACCATCGTCCATCGCGCTGGTCAATGATGCATAGGCGAGAGCCAATTCCCTTGCAGCCGATAGTGAACGAAGTTCGGTCTGCCGAAGCGGACGTTGACACCGCGAAGTCCGCCCCCGCGTAGAAAAGGACGGCGCTCTTCTCGATGCGGTCGTTGTCGTCCGCGTCCATCGGGATGAGATCCTCGCGCCGAATGTATTGGTCTTGATTGTCGAAGGGGTCATTCAAGTATTCCTGGGAGTAGCCGGGACCATCCCCCTGGTCGATGAACTCCTGTCGAATGAGACGGAGGCGGGCCTCCGGGAATTTGGTCTCCCACAGGATGTTGGTGAAATCGTCGAAGCCCTCGTGGGCCTTCCAGAGGCGCGTCTGCCATTGCTTGTTCTTCATCAAGCTGTTCAGCATGGAATCTTCGTGGAGGATTGTTCCATGTCCACGGATGCGCCCGCCGTCACGGAGAGCCTGCTTAAGTGCACGGAAAAACCACTGCTTGAACTTTCGACGAGTGTCAGGGTTCGCAACGGCCTCGTCGTCCTCGATGTCGTCGAATATGATGAGCGACGGGCGCCCGCCGTTCCACTTTTTTCCCCGTATCGCTTGAGAAGCGCCGCGAGCAATGATGCGGAAGCGATGACCATCTTCCATGCGAACCACAATGTCAGTCTTTTGATCAGTCTCAAACTCGTCGATGCCGAAGTCCTTGCGTAGTTCGTCGTTCTCATGGAGTTCCGCCGAAATGTCGTGGAGGTGCTCGATCGCCATCTCCTCGCTGTTGCCGACCAGCACCACGTACCGATCGCAGCGGAAGAGGCAAGTCGCGAGGATGAAGACGTGCGTGAAGGCGGTGGACTTGGCGTGGTTGCGGGGTGCCGCGATGGCGCACTGCGGCGTGTCCGAGCAGTAGAGTTCCCACCCCTCTGCATGGAAGGGCGGGGACGGACGCGGGCCGTCGAACCTCGGGGAGAGGTAGGTAGCGGCGAAGGCGGCAACGGTCGTCGCGGTGAGGGGGTTCTTCATTCAATATCCCAAATCATGGTGTGCTGGTTTGGATGCCCTTGTGGCCAACCCCAACGGAAGCGGAAGTAGACATAATGCGCACCCCACAGCTTCACTACGAAGACGAAGCCTAAGATGGGCCGATTGGCAAGGTAGAGACCTGGCCTGTCCTTGTGACGCCCTTCAAAGTAGCGATAGATCATGTGAGTGGGGGCACAATGGCGAGGAAGAAGGACTTTATCAACTGCTGGCTGGCACTTGTATTCGCCTGCAATACTACCTGATAGATTACACCCGCGACCCCGCCCGTGAGGACTTGGTTGAGGGTCTGCCCCGACACCGTGGTGCTGCCGAGCACCGCCGAGGGAGTGGGGTCCACCCCGGAGTAGACGGTGCAGGAGACAGTGGTCGAGGTGATCGTCTCCCCCGACGCCATCTGATCGGAGAAGTCAATGTTCTGCGTGTACTGCTTGCTCGCCTCTTTGGGCGGGACGATGACGCGGCTCATCAGATAGGGCCTTCCGGCGCGGAGAGGGTGGATGGGATGGAAGAAGACAGGGACGGGCCAGAAGTCGATTGTGGTGTCGCGGATTGGGACAACGAAGGATTCATCCCAGTCGATTCTGGGTCCGACCCATTGCTGGAGAACAAAAGATACTGACGCGACGTGGTGATAAAAGATTGATGCGTCGATGCTCGTGACCCACGGGAAGGAAGCCCTCTGCGCGGTGACCTCGGCGTCCCCCGGCCCAAGCAACTCAGGCAAAGCAGCAAGAGCCGGATCAGGGACGCGCAGGCCAAGCGAGTAGCCTTTCGGCTGACTCTCATAGAGCAGGCGAAGAGCAAGGAGCACGACATTACGCTGCTACTTCGTCCCACACGATGGCCGAAACCGCCGAGTGCGCAACTGGCGTGGTCGTTGCCAGGAGGGCGAGGACGCCGCCCGGGGGCACGATCAATCCGCCGTCGAAGGATTCGTAGTAGGGCTCCTGCTGAGGCATGAAGCCTGCAGCGGTTGCCACTTCCGAGACGTTGTAGGGCTGCCCGCCACCCAACGCGGATGCGAATGCGACCACAAGGTTGTTGGTCAAACCGGTGAGGGCCACGCCTCCCATCCCCTTCGCGCTCGAACCTACCTGCGTGAGGGTCTTGCGGCTCCATGGGATCGCGCCCGTGGTGATCGCGGTGTTGCCGGTCGAGACTGCCCATACGAAGGGGCCCGCGCCTGTCGCCGTCAGGGCGGTCAGCGTGATGCTCAGGACTGCTCCCAGGACAACCAGGTTGGTCGCCGCATACGGGTTCCACAAGCCGATGATCGGGGTGCAGGTTGCGCCCAACGTGCTGGTTGTGAACGTCGCCGCGCTAATCGACGTGAGGGCCATCCCGCTGGCAAACTTCGCGTTGCGGAAGGTGTTTTCATAAAAACGACCTTGCAACTCGGTCGCCATAAGTCCACCTGTACGGTCGAGGCGGACCCCGGCGGCGGGTGCAACGCCGTCTGAGAGTACAACTGGTCCTACGGTGCCTGCGATAAGCATGTCATGCTCCTAGAGTGCTATTTCTTCCCAATGCCAAAAAAAGTTGCCGCCGACCGAGCCGGTACTTGCTGCCATGCCAAGCCCGCCGCCCGGGTAAATTGTGATCAACCCGCCCGTCTCGACGGTACAGGGGGTATTGATGCCGTTAGTAGCCGGGGACGTGCCAATTGACCAGAGACTCGCCAGCGGGAACAGGAAGGTCATGTTCGTGGCCCAAGTGGACGCACTATAGACTTGTCCCGCACCCATCGGGCTGGGCCCGCCGATGCCGCAACTCCCTTGCTTGACGTTGGCCGTCGAGGTCCCAGTAATCGTGGTTATTTGGTAGTTCTGCGTCAGGGTGATGTATCCACCCGCCGGTCCACCGGACAGGTTCATGTACCCCGTGAAGAGCAAGGAGAGCAGTTTACCTGAATTGAGGGGATTGTAGAGGGTGAAGGTCGAGCTGGTGCTTGCACCGTTGGCAAGCGTGATGGCGGAGGTCGAGACCCCCCAGAACACGTTGCCCTTCATCGAGGGGTCGGTGTAACGCCCGTGGCCGTCTGCCGTCATCAACTCGGAGGTCAAGCCCAGGCGAGCGATTCCCTTGACGCCAGCGGCAAGTCGCCTGAGCCCCTCGTTGCCTCTCAGGAAGCTCATTGCGCGGTCAATCCAAGATCGTCGGTGAACGAGGCACGGATCGCCTCCGGGTCATTGTCGCCGTAGCCCTCTTCCCCAAGTTGGTGGGTGAGGACCCGCAACTCAATGAGGATCTGCACGAGCAGGGTCTCAATAGGGTTGCTGGTGACACGCTGTTCCCCGCCGACGCTCACGCTGCCCGTATTGAGTGGGAAATTGGAATCAGACAGGACGATGCGCTGCCGTTGGACCGAGACCCCGTTGACGAGCATCTGGAGCGTGTCAACGAACTTGCCCGTCGAGTCGGGTTGGAGTTGGACGAAGAAGTCGCCCGCGGCGTCAGGAGTAGCCATTAGATTTCCTCATAGCGGCAGGAGAAGGCCACCAGGATAGGAGAGGCGGGCGGCACAGCCAGGAACAGGCTGTACCACGTGCTGACATCGACCAGATCCCGCTCGTCGTTGGTGAACAGGCGAACGTAGGGGATGAGCACGGACCACGCCTCTGCCTCCTCGGCATAGTTGAGGGTGCCGACGGAGGTCGGGAAGGTGGTGACGGTCGCGGCTGCGACGACGGTGTTTCGGGGATTGACCGGCTTGGGGGTTATGGTTGTGCCGCCTGTGGGGCCGCTCGAGCGCCGGGCAATCTGCACGACCAGCCGCGCATCGTTGGTCTGGTTGCTGGTCAACCGGATCTCGTGGATGAGCGCCTTCACCCCGGCAGGCATGCCGATCGTGAAGATGTCGGTCGCGCTCACTCCCGAGGACAGCAGCGCGGGCCCCGAGTTGAATGTGTACATCAAGCCATTGGCAGCCATCAGCGCTTCCCTTTAGGCTTCCTTCCCGTCTTGAGAGATTGTCCGGTTGAAGACTGGCAGACGCGGGCCGCTTTCCCCTTGTCCATCCCCTTGCGGACGTTGCTGTCGTAGCACCGCCCAACCTTGGAGTTCTTAGGCATTATCGACCTCTACTACTGGCCCGCTTGGGGACCGGGGATGAGGGGAGGGTCCTGCGTTGGGACAGCGCTTGAAGGGTCTGCGGGGCTGGCCCCTGTTTCCGCTCCCGAAGGGGCGATGTCGATGACTTTCGCATCTTGAATCCTCTGTTGGAACTGTGGGGAGAACAGACTATTAAGCTTATGTTTAATAGCCTCGATCCGGTCCTCGAGGGGGGTCCCCGAACGGTCGGCGGCAATCTCATTCCTGCGGGCGTCAGTCAGGTGCCGAGACCCAATTTCCAGCGCCTTCTCAATGGCGCGGATCTCCGGGTGGGGCTTCTCCAACTCCTCACGCAGCTTGGCCTGAGCAAGGCGGACCAACTCCTCGAATCCCTCCTCAATAGTCTGGAGGATGGCGGGGTCTACAAGCTCCGAGCGCCGCTTCGCCAGGCGCTCTTTAAAGGCGTCGCTGGACAGGATGCGGCTCATCCAACTTTCCGTCACCCCGAAATTCTTCGCCAACTCCCGATTGGTGACGCGCACCCCGGCAAGCTGGGCCCGGATGATGTGGTCGATCAACCCGTCGTGGGTATACCTGACCTTCTCAATAGACATTCGCGGCAGCGCTCCGACGCTCCGCCCATTCCCGGCTCCCTAATTCCATTATAGGGCCCAGCAACAGCCTGTCAACCTCCATAAGCATGCTTTATACCGGGGAGGGGCCCCCTTGCGCGAAACTGACCCCCTTCCAAACTTTCGCGATTTTGCGCCAGGGCCATAAGCCCCGCGCAGCGGCGGCGAATTTGCCCCCCCGGCACCCCCTCGGGCCGGGCCACCCTCTGGGCCCCGGGACAGGCTGTCCGCGCTCCGGGCCGGCAGCGAGGCGAGCCCCCGACCCCCGGGGGCGAAGCGAGCGGCGCCAGCCCCGAGGTTTGGGATTCGCGCCAGGCGGATTCCCCCTCCGGGCCCTAGCCAGGGCCGACAACAGACTGTTGAGTCAGGCATGGCTAGTCTGCGGTGGCAGGGCATACCCTGTCCCATAAGGGGCACCCCCCACCTGCACCGGTAGGTGGATCCACCCCCCTCCCCTCCCCTGCATTTGGTATAAAAAAAATTTATAGTTAAATTCATTTTTTGAATGGCCCCTCTACCTGCCGGTGGGCCGGGGGGGTGGGCAGGAAGGGACAGGGGGAGCCCGGTCAAGGGGGACTGGCCATGCCTGACTAGCCATCGCGGACCCTCTACCAGGCGGCATAGAACCCTCTACCAGGTAGACCCCTCTACCAGTAGGGGCTTTACCAGGCAGCATAGGGGTGACGTAAATTGCGGCACATTGTGACGCCCAGCGGCAAGGGGATGTGCCGCCCGCCGTGCATTAGTACCTAAAAACCAGTCTGTTGGGGGGTGGCACGGGGATTGCTCTAGTGCCCTGTCACCCCTTGGGCTGGCTGAGGGGATCACAGGAAAGGACAGGCAGAATGTTGACGCCGATTCAAGAGTTACAGCGATTCGCTCAGGGCGCAGTGGGCGTCGAAGGCTTGGGCAAACTTGCATTGATTGAGCTAAAACGCCAAGTAGACGGGCACGTCGGGGATACTGGCAAGCTCAGCAAAGAGCACTTCGCGGTTTGGGCAGCTAGCCAGGATCTCGCAGTGCTCATCCCAGCAGCGGAAGCAATCATCACGAAATCGGGTATAGCGGGAGCCGCGCAGCCGACGCCATCTGGTGACTCCAGCGACGAGCTTGCGGGAGTGCTACGCAAGGTGCTCTCGCGCCCGGCAGGTGTTGATGAAGCTGCAGTCAACGCCATCATCGAGCGCAAGCTTGCCGTTGCACTGCAGGGGCTCGCTCCGCACAGGATCGTAGTCAGCCAAGCTGGCGAAGTGACGCTGACAGATTGCGTGCATCCGATGTTCGAAAGTGTGCTCCGCGAGATTGCTGCGGGGAACAATGTGCTTCTCGTCGGCCCGGCAGGCACGGGCAAAACCACGCTCGCGGGGCACGTCGCGCAAGCGCTCAAGCGGCAGCACAGCATCCTGCACTTTTCTGGGGGGATGAGCGAAGCGGACATCACGGGGCGCCTTCTCCCGGTCAAGGAAGGTATGACATTCGACTTTGTTGAGTCGGACGCGCTGCGCTGCTATAGCGAAGGCAACGCACTGATCACGTTTGACGAAATTGACCGCGCCGACAGCAATACGTTGACCTGTGCGCATGCTCCACTGTCTAACGGGCACTGGTTTGTGCAAGCTCGCTTTAAGGCTCCGCTCGTCGATCGAGGTGAGAACGTGGGTTTCATCGCTACGGCGAACACGTGGGGAAGCGGGGCCGATCGTATGTACGTCGGCGCGAATCAGTTGGATGCCGCGACTCTGAATCGCTGGAATACCCAAATTGAGATCGACTACAATTGCAAGCTTGAAGAACAGCTTGCCACGGCCTACGCTTTGCCAGTGATCCACCTTGCGCAGATTTGGGAGATTCGGCAGCGCATGCAAGAGGCAAATTTGCGTCGGATTGTTTCGACGCGCAACATTATCAGCGCTGCGCGAAGCCTGCAAGCGGGGACTTCGTGGGAGCAAATTCTTATCCAGACCATAACTCCGGGCTGGACACATCAAGAGCGCGTAACTGTAGGGGTCGCAAAGTGACAGCGACTTTCCAGCCCATAGTGGCACGCTTCCCTTCATCTTGCTGTGTCTGCCGGGCGAAGATCGCAGCGGGACAGCCTATTGGATACGACAGGCAAGGCGCAAAATCGCAGAAAGTGGTTTGCGGGCCCTGTCTGCAAAAGGGTGCGCTTCCACAGCAAGCTTCGGCTCCAACGTCGAAACCAGACCCTATCCAAGCAGCTATCCAAGCGGCAGCGAGCCAAGCGGCAGCGAGCCTAGCTGCACAACAACAGCCTGCGGCAGCGGCACTGCCAACCCCGCCAACCCCGCCAGTCTCGCAGGGCTCGCAGGGCCCGGTATCGATCACGCTCAATGCAACAGGCTGGCCAACCGTGCCCGGGGTACGGGTGCATGAGTGTGAAGGCGCGGGGCAAAAATTCGCGCACATAGACTGCGACAACATCGAATCTCTGAGCGTCTATGCGCATCAAACACCTACAGCCTATAAAAACATCAACAGATGGAGGCATACCAAGGGAAACGATGACGGGCCGGAATGGTTTGGTCTGCCCTTGGCGGAGTGTGTCGCTGTCTTGGCGAAGGGTCTTTGGCCAGATGGTGCCGGGAAACTCCGCGCCGCTCTCGGAGATATTGGAAATGACTTACCCGCTCCGCAATCTATCCTGCGCAAACCTGTCCGCGACTCCCACGGCGACACGCTGGACGTTCAGCGGGTCTTTCGTGGCGATCTCGAGCGTGCATGGGAGCGTCGCAAACGTACTCGGGCTGTTTCTCGGCGCCATGTGACCTTGTACGTGAACATCGCGCAAGCCGCGAACCGCTCAGCAGAGGAACTTTTCTGGCGTGGCGGCTGTGCTGCAATCGCAGCGAATCTTCTCGAACAAGCTGGTTATTCCGTTGAGCTTGTGCAGACGATTTGCTCTGATAATGTGTGGCCGGAGAAGAATGTTTCCTGTCTCTTGACTACGATCGCAAAGCGGGTAGATGAGCCCGTCAATCTAGAGCGCTTAGCAGCGACTTTAGCCTTAGCTGGATCATTCCGCTATCTTGGATTCTTGGCACGCTGTCAGGGACCTTGGGCAGTCAATTTCGGGTACGGCAATACTCGGAGCCGTAGTGCAGATCTTCTCGGCGATATCGATCCGGGCTCGATCGTAATCGAAACGGGAGACGTTACAAATCTTGCTCAGGCTCGTGCAACACTTCTCAAAATTCTGGCGCCTTACATGGCACCCGAGCGGATCGCTGCGTAGAGTGTGAGCCTCGGGGGTGTGACAGACTCCCGCAGCGCACATTGTTGTGCGGACAGCCTAAGGAGCAGTCTAAGATGGAAACGTACAAAGTTGAACCCTTGCATGCTAAGCCTTACTGGGTCGCAATCCAGGTAGTGCCCGGGCGCAGACCCGCGATGCCGGTGCTGTGTACCGGGGATTCGGAAGAAAAGGCAATCGCTCGCGTCAAAGCGGCAATCGCGGCTAAGGCCGAATTCGACAGGCAGCAATTCCTTGCAGCTGAGGAGGCGGAGCGCGAGATAGAACTGTCGGCGGAACTTGCTGCGGAGGCGAGCGTAGCAAAGGTGGCGGGCGAGCTTTCAGATCCAACAGTCTGTTGTCCTCGTGAGGCGGAAGAGGCGGAATACATCGACAACGAAGCGGCGCGGGGTGATGCAGCATGAGCATGAGCCGAAAGCATTTCGTAGCAATGGCAGCAAGCCTTGCTGCTATTCGCCGCGACATTCTCGAGTCTGACAGTCTGGAGGATGTCAAAGCAGCCCGCATCAACATCTTGCTGCGTTGCGCGCAGGCTTTCGCGGCAGTGAGTCAGGAGTCTTGCGAGGCATTCAACCGGAGGCGATTTATGGGAGCATGCGGCTTCCCTGCCGAGTCGTAGTCAACCCAACGCAATACGCAAACGTTAAACTATCTGGGAGGATACCATGACGAAACGATTGACCGATCCTGACTTTTACTACGTACCCGCAGCCGAAACGGATATCCGTCGCACCTTCGATCGAATCCGCAAACAACTTGCCGAGAAAGCAATGGGCAAGACGCAACCGCAAGCCATTTTTAACTTCGAGCCTCAGCGCAAGAAAGGAAAGCAATGAGCAACCAGCAGAAGCAAGACGACGATAAACTCAGCATCAGCCTCAGCGTGGAACAATTGGCAATAATTGGGGAAGCACTTCTCAACTACACCCTTTTCTTGCGTAAGACGGAATGCAGCATCGCAGCGGACAATCAGAGAGTGGGTAATCAGGAAGCAGCGCAGATAATGGTGAATATCGAGCATCGCATTGACGTAACCGTTGGTATCCTGCGGGAAGCGACTGTAGCCCTGCGAGCTTGGTCAATTGCTCAAGGTGAAATGACGGAGGAGGAGGCGCAATCTATCGAGAGAGAGTCGGAAAAGCGCGCACGTTCCATCTTACCTCCGCCACCGCTACGGCATTGACCGACCATGAGCGCCCGTTTCTGTTGGGAATGTGGCGGACCCCTGGAAGAAAGCCACGCAACAATGGCGCTTCCCGGGGGTGGTTCCGTCAAGGTGCATCACGTATGCCTGTCCAACGCCCGCCAGATCTGGCCGGACTACGCAGTCCGTCCGAGCGAGCGACCTAGACAGACTGTTATCGTGACCAACTCCGCTTGGGACGTTTGGGACGTTTGGGACGCTGCCAACTACTCAAAGGGTTTTTTGGATGAGACTTGACGACGATTTCGACGGGTACTATCTCGTCTGGTACTATATCGGCATCGACTTGAAACCGTGTCCTTTAAATGCCTATCTCAAAAACCGGGAGCGCTTGTTTATCTCCCAACAATTCCGCGTCGCAGACCTCCGTATCGACTGCGACTATACCGATGGGTTGCTCCCCCACTAGACCAACGACCTGCCCTGCCTGTGGCGCCCCTAATTGTTTCGGCGACTGTATTGAATTGAGGAGAGATCATGGATCTACCGAACTACCCACCGTTGGCTAAACAGACCTGGATGCAGCGGGCACAAACTGCCATAGACGTTGCCAGCGAGGCCCTGGACGAAGGGCGGGCGACACCCGAGCGGGTCATTTCCCACCTTGCCCATAACCTCCTGGTAACGTGTCGGGAACTGGACAAAGCCTACGCTGTGCTTCGCAAGATACGCGACGGAGGCTGATGTCAACCGATCGGCGCTCCGTGCGTTGAGGGAAGGTATGAGCAAGGGACGACACTGGACGGCATTCCCGCTAGACGCATGGCGGCTCTTCAAGGAGATCCTCGAGAAGGGCGAGGTTAGCCTCACCTTCGACAAGTTCGCCGACGCGCTGCGCATCAAAGCGGGGATGTGCTCTTTCGCCCGGGGCATCCTCAAGGATGGCGACAAGGCCGTGCATGGGGTGTGCCGCCTCGAGCACCTGTGCGGGCTGGCGGAACTCGAGGAGGAGGTGCTGAGTCGAACCTACGAGCTTACTAATCGAGCACTCGAGCGGGCCCGAGATTTCGGCACCGAGTGCTGTCAGAAAGATGGAAAGTGGATCGTGGTATTCGAGTCGCGGGAGAATGGGCGGATGGCCCGCCTGATCCGAGACGCGATGAATTGGAAGTCGGAGGAAGAGAAGATTGCGGAAGTGGAACAGTCTTTTCTGAGCGACGAGAAGGGGGAGTAACTGTGGGGGAAGCTTTCGTGCTGGGCGTGACGCTGTTCATCGTCGGCACGATAATGATCATCGTCGGCGTGGCACGGCTGCTTCTCTTCTGGATTACGAGACGCAAGTGAGCAAGAATGCCAAGCACACCAATTCCCGCGCTGCTCGCAAAGCGGGCCGGGGGAACGGGCGCACCCAACCGAAGCACGGCAAGGTGATGACCCGCTGGAATCCGCAATCGCCCATTTACTGGGTCAAGCTACAGGGGAAAGCCGCATGACCAATCAAGATCTTCGCAACATCTTCACGTTGCTGCTCAACGCGCTGGCGAACGTAGGGGACTCGTCTATCCTGTTCCGCGTACCGCCAGGGTTGCCCGAGGCCGTCAGTATCCAAGTCGGCGGGCAACCTACGCCCATCCAGATCACCATGCAGCCCGGCGAGGCCCTGGCTATTCTGAGGCCCGCGTCATGAGCAAGCTTCCCGATATGCCTCTCACCCGCAAGGAAGTCCAGATTGTCACCATCGATGGGAAGGCGCACTTGATGGTGCCCGCAGGATTCGCGAACAAACTGGAGAAGCGGCTGGCCAGCCTCGAGGCGCCAAACAAGAGACCCGAAATTGGAATATCGGTGAGACCGGTGGAACCCCTCGTGGGGGCGCCCTTCGATGACGAGGAGCCGGGACTATGACTATACGCACGTTGGACCGGGGTGATGGCACCCTTGAGTTGTGGTCTGACGACCAGGGAGGTTAAGAATGTTGATCGACCCTAACAGTTTTGGCCCGGCAGCGGGGGATAATGGCCCAGCCTGCAATTCCTGCAATTCCTGCAAGTACTTCGACCGCATCCCGGCCCGAGACGGAGAGCGCATCGACTCTTGCCGCTTCGAGCCGAAAGTGATCGTGCTGAACATCCCCGTAGTTCACCCGATCACGCAACAGGTCGGTATGCGAACGGAGATCCGCACGACTTGGGCGACCGTCAATCCTGAAATTGACTGGTGCTCCCACTATGACCCACGAATCACGCTACAATGACGATCCCCCTGCGGCGGAGAGCTTCCCTGGCTCATTCCCCTCCCTAGCCGCCGCGCCCGGCCCCTCCCCTGTCCCTGATACGGCGGGGGAGGGGGAAGCGGGTCTGCCCTTGTCGCGAAAGGAGATGCTCAGCAATGCGCGGCTCCCGGGGGAACCGTTTGAGGCGTACAAGCAGCGCCGAAAGTACGTGAACGGAGTCATCAAGCATTACCTGCACGGTACTGTGTTCTGGCTCTCGAGGCGATGGGAACGCGTCAAAGCCAAGGACAGCAACAACCTGTTGCAGTTGGTCAGCTACACCTACCGAAAATCCGAACAGGGTGGCGACCTACCGCCAAGCGTGCAAGGTCAGGCACACGAGTGAGGTTACCTCCTTTCCCTCGCCATACTCGTGAAGGGCTCCCTCGGGGGGCCCTCGCTTCTTGTTAAGACGTGTTTAGATTTAATAGGAGAGTGTCATGCCCTATGTTAAAGATGAAACGCGGAACTATCTGAAGACGCACAAAGCAATTTTTCCGGGGGAACTGGCTTTTAAACTGGCACAAGTGATTCAGGAGTACAAAGAGAAAGACATAGAATGCTACGCTATGCACAATGAAATCGTCGGGGCCCTCGAGTGCCTGAAGCTCGAGTACGCCCGGCGGTTCCTGTATCCCTACGAAGACAAGAAGCGCGAAGAGAATGGCGACGTTTGGTGAAACCGCGGGTTCGCCATGTCAACCAAATCGACTGCTGTGCGTTGAAGGCGATATAACCTCAGGAAAAAACCATGTCCCAGACCCCCTCCGGGTTCCACCCGAGACTCGGCAAGTTCTACCGGCTCGTCGAGACTGCTGATCCGAAATTCCGCCCTATATTGGGCAAGGTGCTGAAGTGCCTCGAACCCGGGAGCCCGAAAGGGCTGGGGTGGGGAATGGCCCGGGGGAAGTTTGAAGTGTGGGCGACGGAAGAGGTAATCGAGGGGGTGTTTAGGTTGCACCCGCTGGGTAAGAGCATGTGCAAGTGCGGGAGGTTTACCTTTCTTCATCAATGGAGGCCGAGATGTCCAGTGGAGTTGAATTAAAAGGGGAAGGGATGGGCAGGGCGCTGTCGGACCAGAAGATTTGGGCGACTAACTTCCTGCGTTTCCTTCGCGGGTACGCCAATATGAACATGGAATTCACCCTGGAGGACGTTCGCCTGGAGTGGCGCCGCCTTGACGGCCCGGCACCTCGGCACGTCAATTCCTATGGCGCGATCTGCAACGGCGCTGTCAAGAAGGGCTTCATTGTCCGCACAGGCGAGTACCAGCGGGCGAAGGACCCGCGAGGCCACGCCCGCGAGATGCCGGTCTGGATTGGGGTAGATTCACCATGAAATATCTCACCATAACTGTGGTGTTTCTGGTCGGGGACTGTCTGTTGCTCTCAATCGCCCTCTTCTTCTACTTCTTGTTCTGGGTAGGTCGAGGCGTCTGCGCTGGAAGCGAAGCCGTGATTGAAAAGCTTGCCCGCTACCGGATCATGATGGAGGGATGGTACAAATGACTCCGGAGATGGATGCAGCATGGGGTGCCGCCACCGCGTTCGAGGAACTTGCCAAGATCATCCGGAGTGGGGAATGAGCCTGACCCAAGAGCAGCGCGCCCGGAAGGCCGAGCTTGAACTCAAGGTGACACGCGGCGAGGCTCTCTCCGAGGAGGAGTTGCACGAAGGATTCTCTCTGATGCGCGAGGACAGGCGTGCTGCCTTCCATGCCAGCGAGGGGGCTCGGAAGAAGAAGGCCAAGGCCGTGGTTAAGGAAGTTGGGGAAATCGTGAAGAAACTCAGGGAGGTAGCATGAATGCTGGGAGCTGCAAAGCGAAAGTGCCCCCCCGCCGACCTCGCGGAGCAAGGTGAATGAGCCTGCGTCTGTTCTTCTTAGCTTTCATCCTTGCGGCGGGGATTAGCCTTATCAACCTCGTCGCCAACCGGACCGCCGTCGAGCGGACGCGGCAAGAGCACTGCGAGGCGCTTTGGGACCGGATCTCCCATCCCGCGATGGACCCGGACGGCACGCCCGCCGAGGAGACGGCAGACGATTTCGCAGACCGGCAGGACTTCTTGCGGCACTGTGCGCCATGAACGGCCACGACTGATCTTGACTATCGAGTGCAATTGTTGAAGTCTTGGGAGAAAGATGATGAAGATTTCTGGAGTGTTCCGCGTAGCGGCGGAGATGATGGCGGAAGGTGTGGGTTCCCTTTTTTGCTGTAACTCAATCGAGTGTGTGGAAGCTGCTGCCAAAACCCGCAAGAAAGCCTTAGAGTATTTCCGGGGTTTGTATCACCCTGAACGCGATTCCTCCAAGGAGAAAGAAGGGGGCTGGTTCGGTAATGTGCTGCTACAGCGTAACAAAGACCGGCGCCTGATTGCTCTCTGCCTGGCTGCCGATATTGCTGAGCAAGAGGGTCTCTGATGCCCTTTCTCCGCCCGCCCTTCCCCGAGTCCCTCGACTCCACCTTGGTGGGTTCCTTTCGCTCGTGCCCGCAGCGCTTCTACCTCGAGTACATGGAGCACTGGAAGCCGAAGTCGTCCAACGTTCACCTTCATGCCGGGGCTTCCTTCGCTAAGGGGTTGGAAATAGCGCGGAAACGTTTTTGGATAGAGACGGCTCCCAAGGCGATTGCTATCCGGGCAGGACAAGAAGCCCTGGCAGAAGCTTACGGAGATTTCCAGTGCCCACCCGACTCGACGAAGTCCAAGGACCGCATGATCGGCGCGTACAACTACTACATGGACCGATTCGACATCACGGCGACTGAGCCTTTGGCTCTGCATCAAGGTCTCAGCCGGGCCATCGAGGTGAGCTTCGCCACGCCGCTCCCCGTCGAGAACCCCGAGACCGGCAGCCTCGTCCTGTACACGGGACGGGCCGACCAACTGGTGAATTACGCCAAGGGCAAGTTCGGCGAGGATGACAAGACCACTTCCCAACTGGGCGCCTCCTGGGCGCGGCAGTGGGACCTCCGCTCGCAATTCACCGGCTACGTCTGGGGGTTCGGCGAGCTTGGCGTCCATCTAGACGGATTCCTGATCCGGGGAGTTTCCATCCTCAAGACTAAGTACGACTCCGCCGAGGCGATCACTTACCGCCCGCAGTGGGAGGTGGACCGTTGGCTGGAACAGACTGTCCGCGATGTGCAGCGGATGGTGCAGTGTTGGAAGGACGGTTTTTGGGATTACAACCTGGACCACGCGTGCTCTGAGTACGGGGGCTGCATGTTCCAGCAGGTGTGCAAGATGCGGGATCCCAGTGACCTTCTGCCGGCTTACTTCGAGCGGCGGCGGTGGGACCCGTTGCTCAGGACTGAGACGAACTTGGATGAGAAGGGGACATCATGAAGGGGAAGCACGATGCTTCGTGAATTCTTCACTTGGAGGTTGGAGGCTTTCTTCCTATTCTTTTGGGTTGTCAACGCATTCGTCTTGAACCAACTGTTTGTATTCACCCGCGACCAACGCAAAACCATCTGGCGCAAGATCCGCATTCCCCTTCTGGCGGGCATTCTTGCTTTCGCCTTGACCACAGCACTTTTGATCGTTTGTTTCCTTTTCAACTGAGGGCCCTATGAAACGCACCATCATCGCTGCCGCAGTCATTGCTGCATTAACAGGCTGTACCCGAGTTGAGACGGGCGAAGTCGGTCTGAGAAAGGAGTTCAGCGGGACAGTCCAGACCGAGCCTCTGGGCACCGGCTTTCACCAGACCGTCCTCGGCTCCGTGCTCGTCTTCTCTGCCCGCGAGGTGCTCGTCCCGGTCAAGGACCTTCACCCCGTCACCGCCGACAAGCTCCCAATGGAGGACATCGATCTTCAATTCACCTATCGGGTCAACCCTGCCGCGATTCCGTCCTTGTACACGAAGTACAGTGCGGCCTACCACGCGGAACAGGCTGGCGAGATTTTCCCCATGTACACCTTCGTCTCGCAGTTTGTCCGCAGCGCTGTCTCCGACGCCATCGCGAAGTACCCGGCCCTGGTGGTCAACGACAAGCGAGACGAGATCGTCGGCCTGATCCAGACAGACGTGAACTCGAAGATCAAAGCCGAGGGTCTGGAGAAGGACTTGGACGTGGGCCAGATCGTCTTCACCAACGTCTCGATCCCCCGTGTTATCTCTGACAGCACGGCCAAGGTCGTAGACCAGCAGAACCAACTCCGGGCGGCGACCTTCGCAGCGGACAAGGTGCGGATGGAGGCTAAGGGCGTCGCAGATGCCGCCGTCATCAAGGCAGAGGGCGAGGCCAAGGCCATCCAGGCACAAGTCCAGACCATCACGGCAGCGGGCGGCGAGTCCTATCTGCGGCTGGAGGCCATCCGGCGCTGGAACGGTCAGATGCCTCAGTACATGGGGGCGCAACAGCCGCTCCCGTTGGTCGGAGCAGTGAAGTGATCCGCCTCCTCGCTGCCTTCGTGTTGGGATACCTTGTGGGGGTCATTGTGTTGCCGAAACCGTGCGCGCCTCCGGCCCCTGTCAACCAACACCCCACCCACAACGTTAGGATTTGATATGGGCATCAACCGCGCACGTCTCCCGGGAGTTTGCTACATCTACATGAACCACTTTATCAAGAAGCCAGGCTGCGGGGAGCCGCCCATCGTGGTGGACCGAGGAGGCGAGCGGGTGGTGTATTGCAACGAGGTACGGATCGTGAACGATAAACAACAGGTTCTTGCTCGCGTCGTCTTCGACCCGGATGGGCTCGACGCGCCGTATCACATCCCAAGGGTTTGGATTGAAACTGCTTACAACGTGGAAGCGAAATGACACACGAATACGAACTGATTCCCATCGGGGGCGTGAAGGTAATTACTGAGGGGCCAACCGGCACGGGCAAGACCTACGCTGTCGGCAGCCTCGTCGATTGGGCGGACAAACACAAGATGAAGGTAAGCGTCCTCTTCACAGAGACGGGCCTGGAGACGCTCATTGGGTATTGGACCGACAGGTCCTTGCCCATTCCATCGTGCCTGTCCTGGCATTCCGCCTTCACCCGCCCGTTGGGGCTCGCGGACATCGCAGGGATGGCGAAGAAGGTCGGCCAGCTACCCTATGAGTCCGTGGTCAAGCTCACCGACCCGAACCGGGACAAGAACAACGCCTTCGTGCCGATCCTCGCGGCGCTGTCGGACTTCCCCGACGACCGCACCCGGACCAATCTGGGCCCCGTGGACAAGTGGGGCGTGGACCACATCCTCGTAATCGATGGGCTGACCGAGCTATGCAACTCGATCGTCAAGATGATCGTCGGCTCGCGGCCCACCATGTCCCTCCCCGAGTACGGGCTGGCGCAGAACAACCTGATGAACCTTCTCCGCCTCTTGACGCAGGGCTGCACTTGCCACTTCGCCATGATGGCCCACGTCACCCGGGAGAAGGACGAGATCACCGGGGGTGTGAAGCTGATGACCCAAGCCATCGGCAGCGCGGTGTCCAGCCAGATCCCGCCGCTCTTCTCGGACGTGATCTACTGCGTCCGCGAGGGGACGAGCTTCTACTGGGATACCGCCCGCCTCGACGTGGACGTGAAGACTCGCAACCTCCCCATTGCAGCCAAGATCAAGCCGGACTACGCACAGATCATGGACAAGTGGCTGAGTCGCATGATGGGTGCGACGCGCACTCCGTCAACCAAATAGCCCGCTGTGCGTTATACCCTTCGTTCAACCGTCACCAGGAGTCACCCAATGTCATTGTTTGATCCCGTAGCATTCTTCAACGCCGCCACGGACGTGGTCGATGAGCGGCGCGGCCTCCTGCCCGAGGAGAACCCTTATCACGACAAGGGCTACTACCTCGCCAAGATTGGCGAGATCACCCCCGAACGGTTCCGTGGCGGTGTCTCCCAGAAGGGTAAGAAATGGGCCCGTGTGGACATCCCCGTTCGCATCCAGGTCCCCCCGGCACTTGCCACCGAGCTTAGTCTCGACCCCGAACTTACCATCATCGACGGCGTGATGCTCGATCTGGACGAGGACGGCAATCTCGACGAGCGGCAGGGCAAGAACTCGCGGCGCCGCATCTACCGCGAAGCAACCGACACGAACGTCCCCGGCTTCAAGTTCGACCAGTTGTCGGGCAAGATCGTGCTGGTGCGCCTCAAACACGACATCTATAACGATCAAGTCCGTGAGCAGGTCGCGGCGGTGTTCCGCGCATAGATTCTGAGGTCGCAGGCAATTCCGATCTGCTTGCGTTTGGGGCCCCTCGTGGGCCCCGCTTTTTATCTGGAGATTGACATGGCTATGAGTTGGGTGAAGCTGCGCGAGGGCGAAGAAGTCTACGTGAATCTTGAGACGCATATAGCCTGCGGTTTAGTGGCTCCCTGCCGTAGCAAGTTGGAGCCCGGGGAAGTGGAACATGCCCCTCGTCAGGTCACTGTCACTTGGAGGGCTCTTAACATTAACGTGGACCCTCAACTGGTGGGTGAGTACATTAGCCTCGAAGCGGCAAAAAAGGCTATTGAAACAATATTCTCTGCTGGCGAATGATCCCCGAAGGACCCATCCCCGCCCGCGTGATGATCGTGGGCGAGGCGCCTGGGGAGTGGGAAGAGCGGACTGGTCGCCCGTTTCAGGGGCCCTCCGGGCAGGAACTCAACCGCATGCTGGAAGAAGCGGGCCTGCACCGGAGTCAGTGCTTCGTGACGAACGTCTGCCGTCTCCGTCCCCCGGGGAACGAAATCGCCAAGTGGATCGCTCAGTCGAAGAAGGCGATCGGGCCTGAACACGTCCAGTGGGAAGGCTGGTGGGTGCTGCCCGCCATCCGCGACGGCGCGGCCCTCCTCCAGAAGGAAATCGAGATGGTCAACCCCGAGGTCATTATTGCCTTGGGCAACGTTGCCCTCTACGCCCTGACGGAGCGGGAGGGAATAGGCAACTGGCGGGGCTCCATCTTGAACTATGGCAAGGCCGTGGTCATCCCCACGTGGCACCCGGCCTACGTGATGCGGATGTGGGGCAAGCGGGCCGAGACCGTCCAGGACCTCCGCAGGGCTGCCCAGGCGCTCGAGAAGCGACCTACCCCTCCGCACTGGCGCTTCGAGATCCGCCCGACCTTCGAACAGGTAATGGAGCGGCTGTACTGGCTGGAAGGGCGGCTCAGCCAGACCGTCCTGTGGATAGATTTCGACCTCGAGACCCGGGCGGGGCACATCGCCTGCGCGGGCTTGTCGTGGTCCCTCGAGGATGCCCTCTGTATCCCCTTCATGTCGGTCGCCAACCAGGAGGGGTACTGGCCCAAAGAACAGGAGTTCGAGATTATCAAGACGCTGCGGCGTCTCCTCACCCATCCCAACATCCTGGTGCGCGGCCAGAACCTCCTCTACGATTGTCAGTACACGCACCGAGATTGGGGCTTCCTCCCCCGCGTGGGGCAGGACACTGCGATCACCTTCCACACGGCCTTCCCCGAGCTGCGCAAGGCGCTGGACTACCAAGCCTCGATGCTCTGCGACTATTACGTCTACTGGAAAGAGGACGGGAAGATCTGGGACGGCAAGGTCCCCGAGGATGAGCTTTGGGGGTACAACTGCACCGACTGCGTGCGGACCCGCGAGGTGGGGGAGAAGAGCCAGGACATCGTCAACAGCATGGGCCTGGCCGACGTAGACGCCCGGCAACAGAAGCTCTTCGCCCCGGTGCTCTTCTCGATGATGCGCGGGGTCCGCGTGGAGGAGGCGGAGAAGAACAGACTGTCCATCGTCATGGAGCGGGAGATCATGGACCGGAAGGCATGGCTGGTCCGCGTCCTGGGCCATTCCCTCAATCCGGCCAGCAGTCCCCAGATGAAGGCACTGTTCTACGAAGACTTCGCCCTGCCGGTGGTGATGAAGATGCGGCAAGATGGTGGCCCCACCCCGAGCCTGGATGACGAGGCGCTGGAGTCCTTGGTCGTCAAGCACCCATTGCTCAAGCCACTCGTCACCAAGATTCAGGAGTTGCGCACGATCTCCGTCTACAAGTCCACCTTCGTGGACATGCCACTGGATGTGGATCACCGCATGCGTTGCAGCTACCGGATCGATGGGACGGAAACCTATCGCTTCAACAGCAAGGAGAATGCCTTCGACTCCGGGGGCAACCTTCAGAACCTTCCGAAGGGGAATGAGGACGAAGAGCGCGGCCTCCTGCTCCCCAACATCCGCTCCCTGTACGTCCCCGACCCCGGTTACACGATCTTCGACATCGACGGGAAGGGTGCCGACTTCCAGGTGCTTATCGCCGAGGCGGATGACGAGAACCTCTACCGGGTGCAGCGGGAGGTCTCCGACATCCACACGTACCACCTGAAGGAACTCGGGCTCCCGCTGACCGGCTGGGCTCACGGGCCCCGCGACCGGGCCAAGCGCTTCACCCACGCGACGAACTATGTCGGCAACCCTCGGGGCCTGGCCACGAAACTCAACCTCACGGTGAGGCAGGCGGAGTACTCGCAGAACCGCTACTTCCAGATGTACCCCGGGGTGAAGAAGTGGCAAGAGCGCGTCCAGCAGAAACTCATCACCGACCGATTCGTGGAGAACAAACTGGGCTACCGCCGGTTCTTCTTTGGGCGGGTGGACGACAAGGCCCATCGCGAGGCGTGTGCCTGGATTCCCCAATCCACCGTGGCGTGCGTCATAAACCAAGTTTGGCTGAACATTTGGGAAACTTATGGGCCCTCAGGCATCGTCGAGGTGCTGCTCCAGGTCCACGATTCCCTCATGGGACAGTTCTTGACCGACCAACAGGCTGCTATACTGCCAGCCCTCGAAACTCTCGGGAGGGTCGTCGTGCCATACCCCAAACCCCTCATCATCCCTATGAGCATCAAGACATCGATGGTATCGTGGGGGGCGTGCGGGTGAATGACTGGTCCCTGCTTCCCCTCCCGGAGCCCCGCTTCAAGGAGCCCGGCGGTTGGCTGAGTGCCTACCTGCGGTTCACGGATTCCAGCGAGGCCCCCGACTACATGCGGCTGTGGTGCGGCATCGGTGCCGTCTCTGCGTGCCTCGAGCGGAAGGTGTGGTTCGATCAGATCCGCTTCAAGTACTACCCCAACCACTACATCGTCCTCGTCGGGCCCCCGGGGCTCTCCAAGACCACGTGCATCCTCAACGCGCTGGAGTTGGTGGAGAAGGTGCCTCGCGACCAAGTCCCCTACCCGCCGGGCGAGGGGCCCACCAATACGACGTGGCAAGCTCTCTTCCATCGCTTCGAAAAGGTGGCGCGGACGGTTGAAATTCCCGGGCTGGACCCGATGCCCATGTCCGCCATGACATTGAAGATCTCCGACATCAGCAGTTTCCTGAATACCGAGAACGTGGAACTCGTGGGCTTCCTCACCGACGTGTGGGACTGCCCGAGCAAGTGGGACAAGGACACGCGCAAGGACGGGCAAAAGATCGTGGAGGGGGTGTGGATCAACATCTTGGCCGGGGCGACGCCGTCCTGGATCGCGCAGTCCTTCAACCAGAACACGATGGATGGCGGCTTTTCGACGCGCTGCATCTTCGTCTACGCGGCGGGCAAGGTGAAGAAGGTCGCTTTCGTCGAGGACGAGATCGCCGACCGCAAGAAGTACGACAACCTGAAAGAGGACCTGATCGCGGACCTCGTGCGCATCTGCCGCATTATGGGGGAGTACAAGCTTACCCCGGAGGCTAAGGCATGGGCCAAGGACTGGTATGACAACGTGTTGTGGGGTGGGAAGGAACCCAACGAGAGCACCTACCTGGGCGTGTACAAGGCACGGAAGCAGGCCCACTCGATGAAGGTCGCCATGTGCATCGCGGCGGCGCAGCGGAACGAACGCATCATCACCATCGACGATGTCAAGATGGCCGTCTCCTACCTGGACCACATCGAACCCGAGATGCTCAAGGTGTTCAGCCGGATCGGGGAGCATAGTCTGTCCCGGCTGCAGGGGGAGGTCGTGGCGCTGATCGCCCGGCGGAAGGAGATGTCTCTCGCAGAGGTGACGCGCTACATCATGCGGCATATCCCCGATCACAACCAACTTGTCGGGTTTTTGCAGGTGCTCAAGGAGAGTGGATTGGTGCGGATGGAGACCAACTCGGCGACGGGACGGGTCAAGTTCTTGTGGGTGGAGACGACAGAATGAACCTGCGAGACTGTGTCCAGTATCTTGGGTACTGCTGCCCCTTTGCTTTCTTCCGGGCGAACCGCCAGACGCGGTTCATCGTGGAGCGTCTGGGGTGTGGTCGGTCAACAGTCTGTAGGTGGAAGGCTAAGGTGCGCGACGGAACGGAAACTTGCCGAGATCTTCCGAAATGCCTGGTCCGCCGCCGGTTTTTTCAGCCTCCTCCAGCTCAACCTCGAGCTGCGCCATGGCCCGCCAAGCAACCTTAGTTGAGTGTCGAACGTCGTCCGCGTCGAAGGTTCCGGCATCGACCTGGTGCCGCACGACGCAGTCCCCGTGGTCTTGACTCTTGGTGCGGTCCCAGTGCATGGGCGAGCCCGGATTGTGCTGCTCGTTGCCGATGCGGCTTAGCTCCGCCACAGCGGCGCAGGCGCGGGGAAAGTACTTCAACAGGCCCCGGAACAGAGGGATGTCCTTGCGGGCCTTGGCGTCGAGAGGGAGGGTGCCGCCGATCCGCTCCGCGATGTGGACGGAGCCGCTTGGGGCCTTCTCCTGGTTGGGGTTGATAAGAACGGCGCTCGTGAGGCGGGGGTCGAGCCCTTCGTTGCCCTCCGGGGCCTTGCCCGTGTGCCACACACCTTGAGCATCCCGCCAGACGGGAATGCTAAAAGGACCGAATTCATAGGGGTTGTTCACAACTTTCTCCACTCCATATAGCTGATCGGGATGTCGTGCTCCTTCGCGTAGGCAATCTCCTGCTGGACACCCTTGCTGGCCTCCCATCCGTCGAGCTTCAGCACGATCAACTCGGCGGCGCGGCACAGGAAAGCCTCGTCCTGCTCCATCCAAAACGCGTGGGTGTTCTGCGTCTCGGGGACCCACGCACCGATGGGGTGGGTGTGGGCGATCGGCGAGAACACCGACACGTTGGGCCGTTTGATCATGATCTCGGCGGCGGCTTGGCACGCAGCAACGGCGCGGCGGACCCGCAGATTGACATCGCGGTGCGTGTAAGGGGAAGCAAGGTAAACGATGGACTTAGTCAATTGATCATTCTTTCTGCCGCATTTAAGCAGGCCACAAATGAAGTTGGTCGAGACGATCTCTGAGGGCGAGTACGCTCGCGTGAGCTTCGTGCTGTCGGGCTTCTTCACTTCATCGTACCTCCGCCCGCATGCCTGCTTCTTGCCGCACCACGCGGAACCAGCGTCCACAGTCCTTGCAGTTATAGCGTCGGTAGGCTCGCGTTTGTGCCGCCGCGTACCCGCGGGCCCCAATGTTCGGGCTGCCGCACGTCGGGCAGCCTTTCGGGTCCCCCATGATGGCGCGGTTCGGATGGAAGTCGCCGCCGAAGGGGCGGAGCTTTTCATACGCCATTTCCAGGACCTTGACATCCTGAGAGCAGTGATGGACGACCTCATTGAGGGAGGGCAAGTGCCCCGCCACCGACCGGCTCAATGCTCTAAAGCTGAGCGGGGTCTTTACCTCGGGGAGGTCGAGGAAGTCCTGCACCGTCGCCAGGCGGTTGGAGTGTAACTTGAGCTTCTTCCGCGCCGTTTCCCACCCGTCGAAGTGGGGGATCTGGGGGAGAGGGGGCAAGCCATACCAGAGGCGCCGCGTCTGGATGAAAGGGAGGTCGAATCGCTTCCCGAACCACGTGACTTGCATGTCTGCCTGGAGGTAGACCTTCTCGAAGGCGAGAAGCAGGGCCCTGTCATTGCCGGGGTCCTTCCGCCACCCCTTGAAGTTGTTGATGGCGAGGACCTTGGTCGCGGCCTCGCCGTGCCATTTGTATCCAATACAGACCACCGTACCGATGCTTGCTGCGAGGTGGGTTGCTTCGATGTCCCAATGCAAGATGCGGTATGACGGGGGTGCGTCGCTCATTTGTCCACTTTCTTTGTCATGAAGCGCCAAAAGGTTGGATTGTCCTGGATGTGGCCGACCAGGGCGGTGCCGAGTAGTTCGCAGACCTTTTCCTCCTCGTCTTCGTCGATGTCGAGCTTGCCGCGCCGAATGAGGACGTGGAGTAGCTCGTGCATGAGCGTGTCGCGCTCGAGGAAGGGAGGTAGTCCATCCTCGATGCGGACATCATGTGTGTCGTTAGCGGTGACGCCGAAGCAGTGGTCGCCGTCCTGGGTGATGGCCCCTTTAGGCTCCCACTTGATCGACAATATTGCCCCTGCGACCCTGTGCTTCTCGGGCCTCTTGATTGGTGCTCCCACTTACCCCTCCTATAGCCAGAGCATGCAAAACCCTGCGAATGCCAGGGCTAGTGTGTATAGCTCGAAGCTCACTTGGTTGGGGTGGAGGGGGCAATGGGGGCGACAGGAGTCACGCCGACTACTTGTGTGGCACTGAGCATACCCGCGATGTCGGCCTTGGCTACCGCATACTCCCCTTGCAGGAAAGTCGCGATGTCCGTGGGCGCAAGGCTTTGGGCTCCGCTTGCCTTGGCCTTGGTTGCGAATGCGTGCAGCCGGTCGGCGAACCCCTGGAGGGTCGCGTCCCCGGCAGTCAGCATGCCAAGACCTTGCTGGAGCAATTCGGCGACAGTGAGGATCGCTTCGATGTCTACTGGGCTCATTTCTTGACTCCCTGCGATGCTTGCAACTGCTTCAGCCCCGCGACGAGGGCATTGAGGGCCGCATTAGCCTCGGCGAGGGTTTGGGCCTCCGTGGGAGCAGCATTCCCCGAATCGACCATAACCTCTACCGAGTGGACCTCCTCGACGATGACAGTGAGTTGGCCTTGGGCTCGCAGGCAAGCAGCGCCAAGCGGGCCCGCTACGTCCTGCCCCATGCAGATGGACGCCCCGAGTTCCGCCGCTCCTTCGATGGCGGCGTAAGCGGCGGCAACGGCTTTGGCATCAGGGGGCAGGGACGTTTCGTCCTGTGTGATTTGCGACATG
>Ga0187846_10000113_pt1 | contig 47237 bp, 55 predicted proteins | sample TC_taG_FD_161473 | JGI IMG/M metagenome (GOLD analysis project Ga0187846, IMG submission 161473) | Biofilm microbial communities from the roof of an iron ore cave, State of Minas Gerais, Brazil - TC_06 Biofilm (v2) | ecosystem: Environmental > Terrestrial > Deep subsurface > Cave > Wall biofilm... | reverse complement strand
TGTGTGCCTCCGCCTATGTTTTTCTGGTGAGTTTTGCACGGTTTACCGTGCTCACAGTTATTGCAACAAGAAGTGGCGCCCGTCTTCTCCGCCTTACTCGCCTGAGCAGGACTCGCTACTGCTACATCAAGCGAAGGATTGCGGGCGCTCGGGGTAGGTTTAGGAGGTATCATGATCTGTTTCCTTGTCCAGGTCTTTAGTCGATTAGGAATTATATATCCTGCCGCCGGATCTCTCGGGAGGATAACCTGCCCTAGCTTAGAGCCAGCAGAGTCCTGTTTTACTTCGTTTCCCTTTGGAGGAGCTTCCTCAAGGGATTCTTCGCTAATCCATAGTTTCCTATCCCCGAAGTCTACAAGATATTTAGTACTAGAAGAGGACGGTTCTCCACCTACCTGAGGCTTCTGAGTAAGAGGTACTTGCTGAGTACCTACGGCTTGGGGTTCTCCACCATAGTCAGACGTTTGAAATTGGCTATCGTTTGGGGTAGGAACTATCTCTCCTCTAGCGCCTTCTACATCCTGTGGGTCATGAAGGGAGGTTGTTCCTGGTACGATATCAACAACCTTGCCAATCTTATCTAGAGGTACTTCATTTGTGTCTGAATACGTGACAACTACTTGATCACCTGTTTGGAATGTGGGCTCTGCGCCGGCTTTAAGAGCATAGGCTGTGTCAATACGAGATCCACGAAGGCGAGTATTGCTCCGGGAGCCTTGATCACCTTTTTCGCATGGTGAACGAGAGCTTCCTTGCTCTGGAGGGCACGGACACCAGCCGCTAAAACATCTACCTTTGGCTTTAGCAGCATACATACCTATAGCTTTGCGGCATTTGGGTGTAATATACATCCACTCTTTGTCTAAACTGTCCCGAATAGCTCCTGTATTAGCGCCCACACCGACTATGGAAGTCTCTGTGTGATCCCAAACTTTGAAGAGCCAACCCAGTGGCATCATCGGATTCTGTGAATGAGTTCTTGCCTTCTCGTGAGAATACTCATTGTCGCGCCTGGCAGCGTCAATCGGGACAAATGCAATAGAGGTAGCATTCAGAAAACCACGCATCACCTTTCCATAGATATACATGGCATCTTCATCTTCTTTATCGAAGAAGCAAACGGACTTGATCTGCTTCTCTTCCGGAAAGACGTACAGCTTACCGTCCGGTCCTATACTTTTCCCAATGCTGATTTCCCACTGCTGGTGTCCAAAGAACCAAACAGGGTTTTTGGCATAGTGCTCGCCGCGCCAGCCAAGAGGAACTACAATATCTCCGTCTCGGTCTTCTTGGTAGGTAGTGATAGTGAAAGGGATTGCGTACCGATCTTCATTGGCGTGCGCTACATCCGCAGAGCCACTCTGACCCATGCCAAGAACTGGCACTGGTCCATCTCGGTATATATATGCCCATCCTTCCATGAGGGCAGTGCCGTCACCTGGAGTGAGAGTACCGTTGCGAAGGGATTTCTCTACACGTTGCCTACGAGCAGTTATATCTGCAAAACAAGAATGGACCACGACTATGTTACCTAGAGTGTCCTTAAATGCTCTAGGTTTAGCCTAGTACACCAGGAATGAGATTACAAGATAAGATATATTAAGGATCGGTGGGTATCGTCTCCTTAGCTACGTTCTTTTTCTCATGACATAAACTCTAGGGGAGGCGCTGGTAGGACTACGATCTCGACAAGTAACACATTCGGTGTAATACAAATCACTCCAAATTCCGACCTCTTTTACGAGAGGTCTATCCTGGCTGGGAGCAATCGCTTGGTACTTTTCCACCTCAACTATAGTGCCACAGACAGGACATTTGCCGGACAGAATCTCATTGTAGCGTTTGGGATCTTGAGATTCAGGTTTTTTCCATAACATGATTTCACCCTGGGTCGAAAATATGCAACCACTTCATCTCACTCTTTTCTAAACAGATTCTGTGTTTAGGACCATGTTTGTCGCTTATACACGAGTGTGCGAGGAGCATGTCAATCCAGCAATCTTCGTGGGATCTGTAGCATACCCATTCACTGGCGGAGACTGGTTTATTGCAGTGCGGACAAGTTTCATTCACAGATAGATTCCCAACATTCATGGCACAGACACAGTTCCCGGCAACAACCATTTTCCTTCCATCGATCAAAATGGAATTTACACATTCGCTCGGCATGCTGTCTTGCACCTTCTACCGAACCCAGAGGTGGGTAGGATTTCTTGCCGCAGTTATCACAAACAATGTGGAACGTTTGGATAATAGAGGTCTCAATCATACACTAGTTACTTGATCCTCCACTAAATTGGTTCCCTAAAACGGTCCTCCGTTCGATACCGGACTTCCTTAACCCAAATATCACTACGAAGTTTGTTCATTTTGGCTTTTGACAAGGCGTCTGCTTCATTATCGGCCTCTACCATACCGATGAAAAACCCTTCGTCGTCGAATACCTGGAATATTGTAGTCTGAACAGTCTTTTCAAGACTCTCCGGCAAATCCGACAAACTTAACACCCCCCAAGGTGTTTCTACTTTCCAACCTTCTAATACGTTCATAGTACCTCTGTAAATGTGCAAAAACAGTTGCTTGCAATAACCCCATCTGCTACAGTATACATGCTTGTAGCAGACATTACATCATACACAGGACCAGCATAATGAAACCTACTAATCTTGACGATTTGGCATCTAGATATTTGGCTGGAGAAACGCTCCAGAGTACTGGGCAATCTCTGGGAGTGTGTAGCCATACGATTAAAGACTGGCTTAGGAAACACAGGATAATGCTTCGGACAAAAAAGGAGGCTACTGCTCTTGCTAAAAGGAAGCCGGTGAACACCGCCGAAATAGTCCGGCGATACATCTCTGGAGTAAACGAATTGGCGCTTGCCCGTATGTACAGGGTAAGTAGGGGAGTTATTCATCGTCGGTTGACTGAGTCTGGAGTTCAGATAAGAGGTATGGAAAACACTTCCAGAGGACTTAAAAGATGGCACGCGTCTCACAGCATCGAAGAACGCCGACTTAGTACGGCTGCTGCTCATGCCGCCGTCCGTGGCAGCACGCAAAGCGAGGAGCACAGATGTAAGATCGCTTTGACTATTGAATCTAAGGGGATCGTCCATAGTCCTAATGAAATAATGCTCGCTGAGTGGTTTAGTGGTTTGGGGTACAACGTTGTTCCTCAAAAAGCTATAGGCAGGTACAACGTTGATATCGCCCTTACAGAATTCTCCGTCGCCGTGGAGATATTCGGAGGAAACTGGCACAGCGGTGGTAGTCATGTGGTTCGTTTCCGCCCACGAATCGAATACCTGCTCGATAGAGGGTGGCTGCCTATTATTGTCTGGATTACTTCCTCTCACCGTCTTCGGCATAGTGTAGCGGAGAAGATCATCTCCCTCTCTCAAGCCTCCCGCCATAACAAATCCTTGAGGTGTCAAGAATATGTGATGCGAGGTGACGGTTATATGGCTGCCCCCAGCCAAGTCAATCCTAGTAACGGGGCCATCAAAATGGGCTTTAATCCCGGCAATCCCAGCCGGGACATTTATGGGCGTTTCAGGTAATAGGCAGTGAGGGTGCGCGGGCGGGCATTGGATAACGGCGTAAGGACCACCATTCGGATCTACGAAGAATGGTTTATCCAATGCCTTAACACGTCCAGATAGCTTTAGGCATAACTTACAAGCGTCTGGGGATGCTTCCCATTCTTTCCCAGTAACCACGGGATTAGCCTTTGCCGCCATCAGAGAACCCATATTAACGAACCTGGACGTTTCGGTTGTTGCAATTGTGTAAGCCCGGTAAGGATGGGAGAATATTTTGTAAATCTCCTTTGCAAGGTAAGCAACAGCGTCACCACGCGGTAGCCCTTCTCGGTAGAGTTTTCGGAGGTCCTGTAGAGCCTGTTTCAAATCTCTAGTAGCGGTTTCAGTAGTAGAGCGGGCGAATTGAAACGTATGGTGATCTACGGCATCCAGAACCTCTGGGCGAAACAGGTCAAACTGATAGCCAAGCCGTGAACCGCCCACGGCTTTAGCTACTGACAACGGTGATACTCGCCTTCTCTCGTGATACGATTGCAGCGACGACATACGCCCGTTTTCAGGTTTCATCACCCCCTTATTAAACAATGGACGGTAGATGCTAGGTCTGTCGATAGGCCATCCACCCTGAAGGGCGGCAGTCCTACGGTTACTGATCAGCATACCGAATTGCCAGATTTGAAGAGTAATTGGCTTTACACTATCCACAATGTGTTGTGGCCATGAGCTTAGGTCTGGGTCTTCCCCCTCCATTAGAGCGTCGAATCTCCGGCTAAGTATGGAACGAGCTTCTGCATGTCCAATCATTTGTAGGACGTGTGAGAACCTCATACTGCTGGTGATTGGAGAAGCGACGGCGGGCATCTTACTACTCTTTTTTCATTGCCCCGCACTTACACCCAGCGGTTATTAGCGTAGCCGTAGAGCAAGTACACTCTATTTCCTTATGAGCATCTTGTACTGTAAAATTTACGCCCTCTATGGCTGCGGCAGTATTCCGGGGAGGTGGAACAACCTTGGAAACATCGACTGGACTCAGGTTTTCATTATGTTGTACACCCTTGATCTGGATGATCTCTCTCATGGGTATCCAACACTCCGTATTCACCCCTGGTACTGGCAGAAATCCATCCATGCCTTCCCCACGTACAGCGATACCTTTATGGTTCACTTCATTAGTGCACTCAATAGAGATATGGCGCAGTTCACATACTTCTGTAGAGTTGACAGTTGGGGCCATCCAGATGAATATTTGTTCGTAATTTACCCAGTCATTATGACAGCAGTTGGCGAATTCCCTCCAGCTCTGGTCAGGGTTGGGAGATTTCATCTTCATTTTGAAGCTGCCAAGCTGCGAGGTCCACCAAGGGAACTGCACACACCAGTAATGGGGTTTTCTCCACGCGATACCCCTAATCTCGCTTGGTGCCGTCTCTTGGGGAGAGGTGTTCGCAGTACATTGAACTGTAGTGAACTTACCTACAGCTTTTGCTATCTGTTCGTCGGTTATGCAAGGTTTAACGGATTTGAGTTCGGCTTCTCTGTGATAGTCCATTAGTCTTGGTGGTCCACTGATAGTATCCTCGTTACCTTCTACTTCTACCGTTTGAGAGAGTGGATGAACTTCCACGATCCACCCAGGAAACATCTCTTCAGCCAGAGTCAATAGTTTCTTCAGGTTTAAGGGCACCTTACTACTCATTACCATCGTCGTCTTCTCCTGTTTGCACTGGAACCAAAGTTTCATATTTAGAGAGTATTTCTCTGGCCCACTCTACCAAATCTTCTACTCTCTGGCCGGAAGGATGGCTAGAAGCCTATAATTCTAGGTTTTCTGGGCGGTTGTCGGTTTTAACACCATTTTTATGATGTACACTTTCTACTCTTGTTAGGTGTCTCCCTACAACTTTTTCCATGACAAGGATATGCTCAAATACATATCCACCCCAATTACACCTAGGGTGGTCTTTCTGTCGGACCATTTTATACCCGCGATTCAGTTTTACCCCACCATTCCATTGGTTGTTCCGTTCCTCTACGGTACTACACTTTCGGCAGCCAGTAGAGTGACCGCGACGTAGGTGTTTTACAACAACCTCGCTCTCTGTACCACAATCGCAACGGGCTAAATAGGTGATATGCCTTTGCATCTTACCTAGATACTTTACCAAAATCCATCTACCATACCTATCACCAGGTTTGGGCATTTTCCTCTGTTTTGGTAGGAACCTCTTCATTTGTTAAAAATCCTCCTGCCGGCCCACTAGACTCCCCGAGTGCTTTTTCTGTTTCCTCAGTTATACCATCCGAGGGTTTGCTAGTAAACTCTTGCACAATCTGATTGAGCATGTTTTTTGGTTTGGGCATGGCAGACACCCAACTAAGGGCTTTGAGCCCAGCCTGAGTCGTTGTGTTCTCTCTGAAGCCTACGCCAATCGGGCTCGTGAGTGAGCCAGCTTCCAGGGTTTGTCCTCCCTGAGCGGTCTTGGCTTCCCCCGAGCGCGGTTGAGTCTGGAAATCCGGTTCCCTATTGTACGGCTGAAGCAGCTCTGCAGTGTCATACCGCTGGATGATCGGATCTGGTTTGTACGTCAGGCGGTTTGGTATCCCTTTGACCACAACCCTTCTAGCCAAACTCTTTTTCTTAGAGAAACTGGACACCCAGTCTGGGAGTTTTTCAGCGGTAAGTTCCTCCGGAGTTACCAGATTTACCTCTGGGAAAGCCTTCATTCGGTCTATGTACGGCAACCATTTGTAGTAAAGATCCCTGGCCTTGCCCTCCCGAACGTAACGGTTGTCACCCCTCAGCTTTCCGTATTCCCCGTCTCGCTGGAGCCTCTGGCGAACAACAGTATCCTCATCCGCGTCTATCAGGAGAATATCGTGTCCGCGCAAAGTTCCTGGATGAAGGAGGAACTGGCATCCTTCCAGGATATGGGGATGCTTGCGACTTAGAGCCTTCCGAATTACCCGCTTCAGTAGCTTACGGAACCTGGTGTACGACGCTGTTCCCTTCTTGAATCTATCCGGGTCGTCTTTAAGAATACCCCCAGCACTCCAATCTTCTTCATTATCCAAATGATGGATAGGCAAACCTGTAGCCTTGCTGACTTTCTTCGACAGATAGGTTTTTCCGGCCCCTGAAGATCCAGTAATGATCAAATGTTTGGTTCTCTGGTATCTCTTTCTGCCCAGCTTATTGAACACCGCATCCGTTATATCTTTCCACGGTATATCGGCGGGAACGGCGCGGTTGTCTATGTACACGTCCGCCTTGATTTTCCTGGAGTTATTATCCTGTTCTGTATTGTTGTTAACGTCATCGTAGGGGAGTTTGTAATCATCCATCCAGTCAGCTACCTCATCTAAATCCTCTCGGGAAGTCCATACAATAATCTTGAGCCCGGCGTCCCAGAATCTATTGAGAGCTTCTTTGACGCCTTTTCTTGGCTCTTGTTCGCCAAGGTCATTGTCTTCTCCATCCTTATCTTCGTGGTCCGCGATAGTCCCGTCAAAATCAATCGCGATAGCTTGTGGCTCTTCTTCCTCTGGAACCTCCTCCTCCTCCTCATCTTCCTTACCCGTAGGGTAATTACGTGGCAACCCGTTTTCTTTTAGCGGACTATCCCCTACCTCTTCTGGATGATGAAGAGGTTGAGAAGATCCTTTCTCCCGTGTTTCCCTACCGATAATCATCATGTCGGCATTACCCAGATCCCCGACGTTCAGGTTGTGGTTCTGAAGAAAATCCTCAAACTCTTGGTCAAAAGTATCATCTTCTTCGTCGTTATTGGCACCACGGTCTGAGCCCTGGATACTGTCTCCCCAGTAACCTTTCTGTTGCTCTTGATTAGGTCCCCATACATGCCCGTTAAGAGTATCCTTAGAATTTAATTCATGGAAATCCTTAGAACTCCTAAGTTGGTCAAATCTTCTTTTTGCGCCGGATATCTCTACCTTACCTATACCGGTTGTCCTTAATGCGTCTGCTATAGCATCCCAATCCCAAGATTCCACCTCTGTTGGTATATGTAGATTCTCTGCATAGGATTTAGACAGTAGCCAGTCTTCGGCCATAAACGAAGGATCTAAGTCTAGTGAGTGTCTATATGGATGGGTAGTGAGGTCTTCATAAGCTAATGACGCACCATTATCGATAAGGACAAGTTTACCTTGGGGAGTCACTAGCCAATTTCCGGGGTGCCTGTCCCGATTACCTATAATATAGTCAAACGCAGCTGCTCTCGCTACATCTAGTAAGCTAGACCCATACATCTTAGATTCTTCTAGTTTATTACCAGAAGTAGTATTTGGTATGTAGTGCTGTATACTTCCGTATTTACCGTTTATTGGCTGTCTTCTCTCTACAGTTAGTGGAACTAAATCATTTAAACCAATGACATTTGCAATGGCAGATGCCGCTCCTTCTCTCTTACTTAAACTTCCACCCCCTATAATCTTTCTCAATAAATCGTCAGGTGGAATCTCAACTTTGAAAACTCCTTTTTCCTTCCCTTTGAATTGCACCAAGTACACTTCCCCAAAACCGGATGGGAATTCAGCCAAAGTAGCAATTGGAGTACTGGACATAAATGTCCGTCTTAACTTATCCCTATTGGGTTTGGCAGATGCGGGCTCCCCTACTGAGGTTCCTGTTTGGCCACTTGGCAAACATCGACCATGTTCATCTCTCGGACAATCCTCAAAGTAGGAACTTTTGGTTTCTGGAGAAAAGGTATTCTCATCCCTCTGGTCTATATTGGCCTCCCTATCTTTGCCGTCCGTGGTGGTAGTGTCACTGGAAATGTAAAGAGGGCTATTTCGGAGTTTATTAGGCAGCTTAGTCCTATTATGTTCTATACCGGTTTCGTACATCCCTGATTCATTCTGATCTATGAACTCTGATTGCTTCTCGGTTCCAAACTGCTGGTCTAGCCAATGCCCCGCATCCTCCATAGCCTGTTTTGGCAGCTTGTAACTTCGACTTCGGTACACAATCTTTCCATCTCTCAAAATCTGTGCAGAGGTTTCTCCAGCTAGAGGTATGAGCTGAATATCATGCCCTCTCTGACGATTAACAGATACAGGATCTGTTTTCTCCAAGTTTGGTATGACCGGAGGGTTGCTAGTGACTAGATCAAGACGAGGTGGGAGTTGTTTGCTCTTCTTAATCCCTTGCATTCGCAGGACTCGCTCTGCTGCATTGGCGCGAAGATGAGCTTCTTCGTAGGTCTCTCCAGATTTAAGCAGCCTTACCTCGAACGTTTCATGGTAGATCACAAAAGGCCAGTTCTTACTGGCATTCTCTGTATCAATCCAAATCTGGTCTTTAGGTATGAACTCTCTTACATACCCATTCGATCCTTCTATGAAGTCCATAGCATCTGCTATTTTGACTTTGGATGCTTCCACCCAAACGACTTGCAGACCATCTACCATGTCTGTGTGCCTATTAGCAGCAGACAAACACTGTTGCCATAACTCAGGGTCTATTGGATCGGCAGTTTGGGCTGTATCATCTTCAGAAGGTGGTAGAGGGCGCCGAGAACTGTCTTTTATGATCTGTGATTTAAGATCCTTGGCATAGTCGTCTCCACTCTCATACCCCATATCGCTCCAATGACGGAGAGTCCCCGGACCACTCCAGAAAATACAACAATTTCTATCTGTTACAGGTTGACCGAATATGACGGGATGAGTGCATATGGTTTTGTCCCCATTATCAATTTTGAAAATGCAATTTGCACACGTAGCACCCTCAATATTTTCAGGAAATGTCACAAAATCTGCTCGGGCTAACGCCACCGGTGATATACCCTCTCCCGGCATTTCCCCACCCTGCTCGTCAAGTTTTTTAGCAATGGAACTTGCTTGTTGTTTGGCAACAATAATTGCTCTACTCAGCTCTTCGGTGTCATAAGTCCGGCCCGTAACTTTCTCTACAAACTTAGCGAACTTCTTGAGCGTGGATGGCATGGGTGGCATACCTCAGTCTGAGCCGGAGAAGTATTACTGCTGCTGGTATTATAATACCTTGCTCATAAGGAATGAAGTTCATATAATAAAGCTACCTCCGGGGGACACCCGGAGGCAGCACGTTGGGCGTGTTTATCCAACCCAGACACGCCACCCAACAGGTTCAGTATACCACATACGTGCTTCCCAGGGTAGGCTCAGTGGGTTCGCCAGTCCAGATTCCCAGAAATGGGTTCTGGAGGGGCTCGGGCGCGGTGGAAAGTAACCATTACTGAGGGGTGCCCACGAGAGTAGGAGGCGGCGAAACCGCTGTACCTGCCACACCAGCTCCTCTTCTGAAATGGAGAGGCTTAGCAACTCTCGTGAAAAACCGACCGATAGATTACACAGACGGCTGTGACACCAGGACTTCCGACCTTTTGCGGAAGCAGCTAATCCCGAAATAAAGCCGTTACTTGGCTTCGGTGTGCTGAACCAAGACCCTGACTTTTTCAGGGGAAGGTAGAACAGAGCCGGACTGGCAATCAGGAGGGAGGAAAGAGCAAAGGGGGATGGTACATAGAAAGGTACTACAAATCAAGAAATCAGTATGAGAAGTAGTTCTTCCTCTTCTTGCCGTCTGTTTGGTGGGCCAATTTGAAACTTGACGTTGCTTCCCCTAAACTTGATCCTACCGGGCTGGGCTTGTAGTACCAGGTACTTCTGAGGGACGAATGGTCCTCTCGGGGAATCAGGAGCGGTAGACGGAGCCCAAGATCCACTCGCTCCGGTGCCACTACCCGCCGGGCCATCCATCCACTGAGGAGGAACTACATACCCACCGGTTTGCCCCGAAGTAGTATTCATAGGGTTGCCAGGAGGTGGTAGGGGAGGTGGAGGCGCTGGCGGTGCAACAAATGCGATCAGAGGGCCGAAAGAGGTTATGGGCTGCTTAACATCGTACATGGTTCCAGGGATTTCTTGTGGTATCGCCTGGATAATGGTCAAATACTGAGAAGATGGAGGGGCTGTAAATGGTATTTGAGATGGCGTAAGAGTAAATTGGGCACCAGGATGTAGTTGTTGTGGAGGAGGTGCTGTCTCCTGAGCTAATACAGGAGGTGGTGTAGGGACCGACGGAGGAGGCGTACCAGAGCTTATATGGGGCTTGCCCATTCTAGCTATGACTGGATCAGATGCCGAATCTTCTTCTAGTACCTGCCCAATAGGAGTACTCGCCGCCGTCCATACGATAGTAGTCACCGAAGATGGTGGGGGAGGCGGAGGTACTTCTTCGACCGATGGCGTAGTAGGTACAACAATCCCAGGTGAGAAAAAGTCCGGCGATGGTGCTGTCTCTCTAGCTACTACCCCTTTAGGAGGCGGTGGTGGAGGCACCAACCGAGCCTGGGAAGTAATAATGATAAACCCAGGTATTAAGAAATCTGGCGTAGGGGCAGTTTCTTTAGCTATTACCGCTAAAGGAGGTGCTGGCGGAGATACATATTGAGCACTTGATAACAACACCACTACCCCAGATTGTGTATAGTCCGGGGGTGGGGCCGTTTCTTTGGCTAGAACTGGGCGTGGAGGTGGTGGAGGTGGTACGAACTCTGGAGGTACTGACGTTATGACTATCGTGCCAGGTTGGAAGAAGTTTGGAGAAGGGGCTGTTTCTCTAGCTATTACCGGGTACGGAGAGGGAGCAAACGATACAACAGCCGGCGCGGCATAAGTGGTAGAATAGAACGCAGACCCACCCCATTGGGGTAAGGTCATGAGAATCTCTACGGGAGTACCCGTTACTTCCAGTACTCGCGATGGAACGTCAGTAAATACAAAGTCAAGCGATAGGAACATAAGACTTACTGCATCACTACGTAGTTCCAGATATGCTCTGCGGCCATCAAAGCTGGAAGAGCTACTGTCCCTCCTAGAATCGTAAATCCATTAACTGTTACATTAGCCTGTAGTAGTTGCCATGAATTAGGGGCTAAACCAAACGAGGTAGCGTTAGCTGGCATCAGGATAACTTTGGGCACTGATGTATAAGGTGTATTGAATGTAACGTTTACTAAAGGAAGATTAACTGTGGGAGTATCCAGAACAGAGGTTGTGAGGGTAATAGTACCAGCCGCATCATTTCCTTGGATACCAACAATTGCGTTCGCACCAGCACCGGTGCCAGATGTTACAGTCGGAGTACCGGTAGCTCCTACTACATGATTGAGCTTTACATCACCGCCGATGTTAACTATTGCGTTCGCATCTACGTCCGCACCCAGTCCAATCCGACCGATAGTACCATCAGATTCCAGTACTATAGTTAGCTTGGGACTTAAGCTATCTGGCACCCAAATCTCAAACCTGGTCCGCCCAGTTATATCTTGGTAAGCGCGAAAACAGGCATCTACCAAAATCTGGTTGTTACATACTATAAGCCCGAGAGGATTTGGAGCGACCATATTCACTACCTTTCCCACCATCCTACGGTTATAGCTGCACTAACTCCTGGCGTATCACCAGGACTCCACTGATGAAGGATCATAGACGCATTGATGCCCGATCCTAAGACTATTGGCGGACATAGTACTATACATAACAATGGGTTTACACCATCGATCAGGTGTGACCGGCTCTTATTGACTGTATCAAATATAAATAGCAGCGGAGAACCTGCTGAAGGAGAACCACAAGCAACCCCCCTACTAACTAACCGTGCTGCACCGGTCGGTGCTGATGTTGTTCCTTGTCCTAGCTGTACATTGGCTATAGAAATAGATGGTAAGTTAGGATTAACACATTGTGCAGGAAAAATCGTACCATCAGTTTGTCGTATAGCCGGGTCAAGTTTGATTGCGAATTGTACTGAGGTTCCTAGTGATACTAAAGTGGGGTTAAAATAGATAAAATCGGGGTAGATCCTTTTTCCACCTATAGGTGCGGTATTGCGGATAATACAAGTGGTTGTTGTAGTGTCTGTGAAAGAAGTAGGAAGATTGTAAGTAACTGCATTATCCTGGGAGTCAGAGACAAAGTACGATCCCTCATCGGTTATTACACTGAAACCCTTAGCATAAGGAATAACTAACTGCTCGCCATATCTGTGTGCTCTGGGGTTAACACTCACACCTCCCTCTCTACTGGGATATGGGAGATCTCTGCTTATAATACTCAACAGGTTTACGTCAAACGCCATTTATCGTTCCCACCATCCCATTTCGTACTCATACTGACCTACCGGAGTACCCGTGTCTGCAAAAATAACATGCAATAAAAATGTACATCCTGGGTCAATAGCTACCGGAGCAAAAGGTTGCACATTTCTAGTTGCTGTGGCTGTATTCATGGCTAAACCCCCCATTGGTCTATCTATAGGGCCGAATATAAATAACCATTCATCATTAGCTACAGGACCATTCATTCGTACCAACATATTCCCCACTATCCAAGTGAGTAAGACCGGTGAAGAGACAATAGGTGTCCACAGAAACTGCGCTATGGAAGTAGCGTCACTATCTTCATTAACATTTACAGGAACAGATGGTGTTCCTCCAGTAGCACGTTGTACAACATCAAGTTTAGCTTGTACGTGCACAAACGAGGGACTAGTAGGTAGGGTAGGACTCTGTATGATTCTTATGTAATCGGGATAAATACGCTTACCACCTAATACATCCGTATTGTACAGTGTTATCATCGCAATCGTATCACTGAATACAGATCCTGATACAGTGTAAGGGACTGATACTCCTGGAGTCTTATTAGTTACAACGAAGTAAGAACCCTCATCACTAAATGGATGATAGTTGGGGATCAGAGATATAACGTAAGGCTCTCTATACCGTCCCCAGCGAGGGGTAGACGGAGTTGTGTCCCTCATAGAAACTTGTGGTCTCTGTCTAGATACTAATCCCCTAGGGTTAATATCAAATGCCATACTTTATCGCTCCCACCAACCTGCTTCGTACTCAAAGTTACCCGCCGTGGTAGCATTACCGGGAAACCATACATGAAGTAGGAATGTGTGATTGTTACCTGGGCCAAGGATAACTGGTGGACAAGGAATAATCATACGTTGTGCTACAGTACCACCTAACAAGATACCAGCCGACTTTTCTACCGTGCCAAATGCAAATACCCATTCATCATTAATTACCGGAAGTACAGATCGCATTACCCCCCTGGATACTAATCTTGCAGCACCGCTAGCCGCTGTTACGGTAGGTGTAAAGCGGAAGTCCATAATAGATGCTGACTGAGATACATCTAGGTTAGGATTCTGGGGTGTGCTAGTTGTACCAGCCGTAGCCCTTAAACTGACATCTAATTTACAGGCAAACTGCCCGGCTGTAGAAGAAGCCGGTACAGTAGCTCCCTGGATAATACGAATGTAATCCAAGTAAAGTCTCTTACCGCCTGTTCCATCACCATTACGCATTGTGATCATTGCGGCTGTATCAGCAAATGCGGCGGTAATAGAGTAACTTACGGCTGTACCCGGAGTAGCATTCGTAGCTGTGTAATACGTACCCTCGTCACAGAGAGCTGCAAAGTTAGGATAGAGTGGTATTACTGTTTGTTCCCGATACCGACCCCATCTCGGGATAATAGGAGTTTGTCCGTCGGCAATAGGTTGTGGGAGACCCCTGGAAATTAACCCGGCTGGGTTTACGTCCATACCTGGCATAGTTAGTTACCTCCACTTTATAACTTACCGTAAAATACCTGCTGAAACTCTTGGATTGCATTTAATAGCTGTTGGAGAAGGTTTACAATTGCTGGTCCGTAAGGGTCACGGGTTATTGGACCAAATTCTGTACTAAGGGGGTCTCTATTCAGGACACTCGTATGAGCATCAGGCTGAGACGGGTCAGACAGATTCATACGCTGTCTGTAAGCTATCTGTCCAGAATCCTGTGTGATAGAGCTATTGTCTATCGCCGGTCCGTTCTGGTTAGGAACAACCTGGACGAAAGCATCTACGATAGCTATGAACTGTCCGGTAGGTGTAAGTGCAGCAGACATTTACTCAGCCTCATTCAAAAGATGCTTGTATTAATGGTGTTTCATTATCTAAGTCCAGCCGGAACGGTCCTGTCCCTAGATTGATCTGCACCGAAAATCCATATTCCCACCAGCCTATTAGGTTATTCCTATGTGCCGTGTCATCATATAACACTACGTATCGAAACGGCCCGATGAATTTCCTACTTTTAGGAGTGAATACCACGTCCTCTCTGGGAATAAGACTGTATATCCCACCTTCCTGAGAAGAATAGAGGATATGTAGTTTCTCTCCTCCTCTTCGGTAGCCGTTGCCAGGCTCTATTTCCTCTATATCCTCTCTGTAACGGTCTAGCGGAGATGGCTTTGTATTTGTTAGCATTACCTTCAGAGTATCTCTCTCTAGATCAAATACTCCATTCATTGCATCAGCTATAAAGCTGTGGAAGTAGTGGAATTCTCCTTCGGTCATTCCTTTGTCTCCAGAGTAGCGCTGATCAAATTGCCATCCTTATCGCGTTTGATCTTTAGCTCTTTCTTAGATTCTTTGATAACCACTCGCGCCGGAGCTGTCTTAATCTCGTTGTGAACTACTGGCGCAGGCTGATCAGGGATGTTCACGGTGTTCTGAACTACCGGCGCAGGTTGCTGAGGAACCTGAATGGTGTTGTTGACTACCGGAGCTTTCTGTTCCGCCGGTTGGATGACATTATGGACTATCGGCGTAGCTTGTTCCGGCACGTTAACTTCGTTGTGGAAATGTGCCTCTACGTTCGGAGGAGATTGTTCTGGAAGATGGATTTCATTATGAGGTTGCCCGACCGAGACATATGTATCTGCCGCTTTGGGAATATGGTTATGGATCTGAGTTACCGGCGGAGCTTTTCTCATTTCAGCCTCATATTTGGCCTTATCAGCCAACGCTTGCGCCTCTTTCGCTCGTGCCCAAGCTTCTTTCTGTTTGGTGCGTTCTCTTTCTACGTCCAGCCTTTCCGTGCTCTTGGCTTTGGTCTCTATCTTCTCTAGAGCGAAAAATCTACCAGCCAGGTCTACCAAATCCTTTTCGACTGGATGCCTATGACTGTTTATATTCTGGTACTGCTTCTGAAAATAGGTATACTCTCTCTGATAGCAGTCATAAGAGGTTTCGTCCTTAGTGATCTCACCCTCAAACTCACCAGGCTGCACAGCTTCTTGAACCTCTCCATTTGGTTCCTCTATTCCTGGTGACATATCATTATCGTAATAACCAGATTCCTCTGGCTCTCCGTTGGTGTGCATGTTGTCTAAGTTGTTTTCCGGCTTACCGACGGCGCCAGGAACTGAGGGTTGTTCTCTACCTTCTCCATTTCTTCCCTCGCTACCCAGGTTCGCCATAGGGGCTGCCATACGAGCTAACTCTTCCAGAGATCCTGCTTCGTTAACTGGTAGAGGCATAGGTCCACCAGGTCCCTGAACCCAAGGGGCATCACCAGCAAACATATATGACTTGCGCCCACGCAGAGCACGAACCTCATTCGGCGTTATAGCGTAAGAGGCTATATCTTGGGCAATGTCTTTGTTGACTTGGTCGGGATCGGCTGGTGTTGTGTCATCCCACCAGAGCCGGACGTTCTTCCCTGGACGGTTCCACCTCACTGCAAGATGCTTGGTATACGTTTGTCCCCGCATAACCAGCCTGGGATTAATACAGAAGCTATGAAGAGACATAAGAGTGGCTAATATTGATCCATATGTCATCTCTTTTACGATTCCCACAGCAGCCGGAGGAACTCTCCATGTCGCCAGGATCATATCCCGTATTTGTTCCTCGCTGTCCACATAAGCCATCTCAGTAGGGTTAAATGACAACGGCGTGACCTTCGCGCCCGGAGGAGTGATAAGTGGGCGTCCGTAGTTGAATTCTCCTTGGAACTTCGCTGCGAACTTGGCTTCGATGCGCGAGATTCTGTCATCGTTTGGGTCTTCGTAGCCTGGAGCTAGCTCTACCCACAGTTCTGGGCGCGCCTGGTTGATGAACTGCGACCACCGAGACTTTGAGATACTCTCTTCAGAGTCTATCCATTGTGCGATAGCCGATAGTTTGCTGTAGCCGTCAATCTTATTGATTGGGCTTTTCCAGCGCGTCATGATCACTTCGTTTGGGGGTAGTTTGAGCATTCCAGCACTTCCCATACCTCCCCACGGGCGTACTTCGTAGTACTGGATAAGCTGGTCAGCGTATGGATGCTCGGGCGATACGTAACGCCCACCGCCTGTTCGCGGCCATACCCAATGGGATGGGATACACCAACGTTCGCAGGGGATTCCCCAATCGTTTGGCACGAGCCATTCATAAGAAACTCCACATAGCTCTTCAAACATGCCCAGCTCGTAGGCAATGTCAAAAGAGGTGTCCACAGGATTTGGGTTTTCCCAGAGCCTTCTGAGAGGATGGTCATTCTCCAACGGCTCCAGTTCTTCATGAGGTTTAACTACAGATAGGGCTTTCGAACGATATTCGCCAATCGTCATCCAAGAGTGTCCGCCGTCGGATACCGTCACTCCCCCATTAAATTGGTGATTCATCTGGCGGTAGGCATGCTGACGTGTTAGACTAGCCCCATCTGCCCCCCATTTAGTTTGATAGCTTCCACCAAACCCTTGACCTTGAGAGTTGAGCATGCCCCGCTGGCAAGCTTTCGTGGTCACTCCACGGATTGGCTTATCAACTACATAAGCCATATTAGGAGTAATGGAAGCCGTTTTGCAGAGAATAGTATCGATTGCGCAAAAAATCCAATTTTTGAGATGTAAAACCTGCTCTAATCTGTCTTGTGACCACCCACCAGGCCAGCCGGTGCCTCTAGTGGGGAACAAACTGCCGAGAACTTTTTCTCCACGACTTGCCCTTTTAGAGATATAATTACTCCGAAGAGCATTTAGGTATTTTTCGCATTCGAGCATTTAGGATCTACCTTGGCCGTCAACATGTTGCCATACTTGTTGACTATAAGCCCTTGCGATAGTACATCGGTGGACATTAAACTGCTTTGCTAATCTAGTGAATAAACCGTGTCGATAAGGTAGACTACGGATGTATCGCACGTCTTCTTCAGTGAGAACTGCGTTACAGTTGCCTTCCCCCAAATTACTATCTAGCATTGCTTGAACTGCCAACTTTTTCGACGCAGTATCTAGGCTGTTCCAATGTTTTCTAACCCCCTTTGCTATCTTTTTCCTTTGCTCTTCCAAAATAACAACCTTGCCCTTTCGGCCCTCAGATATGTGCCGACAATGTTCCTCACTCTTCTTCACTCCTTTCATAGCTGCCGACGTTTTTGCCTTTGTATTTTTAGATGGATGAAGTCCTTTATTGCTTCCTGCTGTAGGAGAAGTGTTGTATCCCAAATCCCTATCATAAGCCAGATAAAGGTCGATCCACTGCTGTTCCTTAACTAGGTATTCATCGGGTGGGCATCTGTCTAAAACTCGGAAATTGAAGTTTTTCTCGCCGTACTTGTTCCAGGCGGCTTGTAGGTGTTTCCTAGCGATGTGTTTTCTCAATTCGGATCTATGCCTATTCCACCGTGATTTGAAGTTATATTCGGAACTACCTATGTAGACCTTCCCATTCACCAAATTAAAGATCCCGTACACTCCAGTCTGCATTCGAGTCTCCCTAAACACGAAAACCCGTCGGTAGTTAACCAACGGGTTCTATACGGGGTGCCGCATGTGGGTGCCGATGAACCTTCCGCTCTACTAAGTCTACCCTTTCTCCGGGAATCTAACCAGACGAACTGCCTTCTGGCGATGATCCATAAGCGCACTATGGGCTTCTTCAGGGGTATCAAAGTACTGGATGCCAGTGTTACAGAGCAGAACTCCAGCTCCATTCAGTCCATCACTGACAAAGAATTTGCTTGGCTGGCACCCTCTTGTCCTCTTACTTTTACCATCTGGGGACGTGAAGATTGCTGGTCCAGTGCCGGGCTCTCCCAACCAGCATGTTCCCCACTCGTTGAATTTCAATGTCTTGCGAGTTTCCATGCTTTTCCTCTATAGATATCACTAATCTCACTGGCACTTACATCGTACTGTCTGGCAAGTCTAGCGTACAGACCATGATAATACGCTAAAGATCGTATATGGCGCACAATACGATCAGTCAAAATAGCGCGCGGATGTTTTTCTCCAGAGTACTTTCCCCGGCGAGCTACCGACATTTTCTTCTTAGCTTCATCCGTATGAAAATGTCCGTAGTGCCGATTTTACTAAGAGACATCTTTCTTCTCGTCTCTACAGAATGTTTTACACCTAGGGGGCTACCTGCGGTAGGACTTAAGTTATACCAGCACTCTCGGTTAGAAGACTTTAGGCAACCTATCCACCATTGTTCGCATTTGACGCAATCCTGGGGTCCACATTCTTCTAAGACTAAAAATTCAAAGGCTGAGGCACCGTACTTATTCCATGCCTTTTGCAGATGAGGATTGTAATGTAAACCTGCGTACAATGATTCCCAGTGATCAAGTCTTCTTTTGTGCATTCCCCGAATACCGCTTCCGCTTCCTACGTATACCTTTCCAGAGACATTATTGAGGATCGCATACACGCCGGTTTGGTTTGACTTCATCAGATTGTCCTTATGATAGCTGATGTTCCTCTGGGATCTTGAATGCCCCGCTAGGGTCTGACATATCCGTTATTCTCCACAAAATCTTCTGGAGGAAGAGGCTTACCCGTATAGAGGTCTAATCCTCTATCGTATCGATATTCGTATATGATCACGTGCTCGCTAATAATAGCTTGCTCCTCTGGGGATCTTTCCCTGTCCGCCGCCCCCAGCAAGGAGGCGTGACGATTTCGGAACATCCTGTAAGTAGCTTTTAGACGACAATTGCGACACAAAGGTTCTCTGCGGGAATATGGCCTATGGCATTTCTTTCCACATTCTGAGCAGAATGTAGGTCCATTGTTTGTCTCAGCACGAATCTTATGACATTGACGGCAGCATTTGTGCCCGTGCTTATCGTAGAAGAAACTTCCTTCTACGTACGGGTGCCCCCTATAGCAGCACGGGCGTCCTGTCTTGACCGCGTTAGTCATTCCTCATCCTTCTTTAATCCGGCCATTTTTAGAAGCTGCACGAGAGTCTTATCTAGAGCGTCGATCTTCTTGTTATACTCTACCCTGAAACGTCGTTGACGGTCCTCATCCTTGAAGAGCCGCCAGAACAGGAGTGGAACACACGATACGAACACAGAGTTTGATACAGAAAGAACGATAAGGGCGATTACAAGGTAATCGTTCACTCTCTCACCCCCTTTATGAGGGTTTGATAGGGGATGGGTAGAAGTGAGCGAATATGGTCCCAAGTCCAAACAAGAATGTAGCAAACGTGGGATGCGCCGACAAGTACGCCTGGATCTGTGGGGTAGCAGCAGTAACAATAACGCCGACAACCGTAAGGATCGTGGGGGCGTACTTCTTAAAAAAATCCGACATGGTATTTCTCCTAGAGCACAACATTACCGGTAGCATTAGCTGGACTTAGCTGAGCGGTAAAATCAATCTCTTCTCCTACCATCGCGGGGATGGGCGAAGGCCCTTCTCCGGGCACAACATAGCTTAGAGTTATGGTTGTTGCTGTAGCCATAGGGATCTTTACCAGCACAGACACTGTTCTGGTATTTGTAGGGACTTATTTGGCTCCGTCCTCGAATTCGAGACTGTCCCAGGCTGCGTCAAGAGCATCTTCCTGTTCTGGAGTCAGATAAATCTCCTCATGACCCTCTACACCTTCTAGATCCTGTTCAGTCACTTCTGGATATCCACTATCACCGTCGTCAAACGGATCTCCGCCGCCCGTCAAAACTGCCGGTCCCATAATGCCTCCTAATGTGAGTGAGGAGCAATCATGCTGATTCTCCTCGTGCCGCCCGCTCTGCTAGATAGGCTTCAAGAACTCTGCGAGAACGGCTGCCATTTGATAGATCAAATCTCGCACTGGCCATTTCCGTGCCATTCTGTTTCCACCAGTCTCTCCCCTCTTTAGTGATCATTATATCCAGAACAGACTTAGCACCTGGGAAATTCTGTTCTATGTAAGATTGGTTCTGTTCCCACCATGCGGTTTTTTCTAGAGCTAACTTAGTCAGGGTTTCATCGTATCCGAAACGAGGCCACGTATAGTAGCCGTTTACCCCCACACCTCTAGCAGCATACGTTCTAATGTCGGACATACCGTGGGCTATGCAGTTTTCCACCTGTTTGGAGAATACCTGAGCACCTAGCCCTTGTCCAGTCATTCCCTTTCTTATATATAAAACTCACGGTTATCACAGTAGAGTTTTCCAGTGTCAGGATCTATTTTTCTAATGTACGAGAAGATCTATAGGATGAATGTTCGATATCAATAAAGATTCGGTTTCCATAAGTCTGAGCTGCTGCTACGGTTACCTTAGCATCATCTGGAGCCCCCACTACGCTAGCAATATCTTTATGGAATCCAGGCCCGCCGATAGCATCAATCTTCTCTATGACCTGAAGTTCTGTACTAAGCCTAGACTCGTAGGTTATTTTCGCCTTAGACTTACCCAGCTTAGTAGGCTTTTTCTTCTTGCCCAATCGGCTCTGTATACCAGAAGGTTCGTTGGTTTCTGGGCGCTGACGTTCTGACTGTGCTGGTTTCGGCTGATTGAGGCGATTTACTGGACGGTTCGTCAAACTCTCCGGTCCTGCTGTGACTGTGCCACTGTCGTCAATATAGACGTGCGTTCCTGCCTCATCCTCATCACGGTCAGGATTGCCGATAGTGATCCATCGACCTTTTGTCTTTCCCAGACGACTCGTCGGGCGGTTAACCATTATACACCTCTTACTGTGTTCTCCTAAGAATGGGAGGTTTATCAGGCGATTTAGGGTTGTGTGCTGATAAAATACCTGGTAAGTATATGATAGCCATTAAACCTTCTACATAGCCAGATCCAACCGCTCCAATCTCTCCTGCTTTACGATCTGTATACACACAGAACTTTCTGTTAACCGATCCAACGGACATAATACGGTATTGATCCTTAAGTATGTTCTGTCCTGTAGTAAGAAATAGGTCCATGCCCGGACATGCGTGAACTCCTCCATAAGGCCAAACGACTTGACAAGAGTCAGCTTGACCTATCTCCAATCCCTCTGTCTTCCCAAAGTAAATAGGTTTACACAACCAGTCCGGGGAGGTAGATAGCCGATACCATAGCAGATCTTTACATAAGTGTCCTTCTGGTCTGCCTGTTAGAGAACGTAGTTTGGGGGGAGAGCCATGTACTTCTTCGTGAGCCCGCGCGTGCCAGATAAGGGCTTCCTTATCTGAATTAAACACACGGCTCACATATTCCTCATGTGGTACATCAGGATGAGGACTTGGAAGAAACTTACCCCCAAACTTCGGGGCATCTGCTCTCTCACACACCTGTGTAAACTCCAAACCGACCTGACCAATACCTATAGAAGTAAAGAATGTATTACGAGCCTTTTGTTTGTCCGTTGAGAGGCCTTCTCTGTAGATCATGGTTTTAGAAGTCTCCAAATGAATCTGTCCATATATCAATTAATGGAAAAGCGACAGTAGATAGTAACAACTCTCCTTTAGGACTGCGCTGAGCCCTGAACTCATAGGAGAACCCAGAACACGATATAGCAATAGGAGATTGGTTTGGTCCAGGTCCATTCAATGGACTCTGGATGATGTTGCGGTTGCTGTCTATCCACCATGCAGGCCATACGGCAAATCCTATTGTAACTCCTTCTGGTGGCACTGGCTGGAATGATTGGTTAGTGAAAGGATCTGTAATTGCGTTTAGAGAAACTGCTGGTAAATCTGTAAACACCCCGGGTCCGGCGCGCCCACCGACAATATCATAGAACCCTGAGTTTGTATCTCCAGTAACGTCTAGCATCCAGTACCAGTTAAATGGCATCAACCCACTACTCGCTAAGACAATAATTTCGGCTGGGACATGAACATTACCTTTTGTATCTGTGGAAGCGACACCTTCATGGACACACATGAATGCAATGAATGGGCCATTATCACACCCCACAACCTGAATCCAGTGGGTTCTGCCTGGAGAAGGATCAGTGAGCGTAAAAGGTAGGTATTGTACCCCTACCTGGTATCCTCCATAAGGAGTAGGAGGGATAGATGGATTTCTAGAAAGCTTAGGGGGTATACCAAATCCAAGTCTACCATGTGCTATCTGTAAAGTCCTCTGTGGTCCAGAAAGCGCTGACGTTTGATAAATAGGGGGACGCCCACCCCCTACCGTGCCTGGTATAATTACATTCAAAGGCCAATATTGAAGGTTTCCCGCCACAAGGTCTGCTTGCACTGCCGGAGTAAGTTTTGGTAGATAGTCAGCCGGGATAGACCACGGAGTGTTATTGAATTTTCTCCACGTAAACCCTCTCGCATGTGGCGCTGTAAGCGCGGCTAACGACAATAAGTTGAACTGTATGACACTTGATTCAGGAGCACCAGGAATACTCTCAGTAAACGGACTCACAGCGGGATGAGTCAAAATCGCAGCCTCCAAAGCTTGAGCTGCCAAGTTAGTACCGAAATTGGGATTATGCCCATATTGAAGACCTATTGAAGCTAAATCAGGTGGAATTGGTGTTGGTTTACCTTGTTCACTAGAGTTGACAGGAAGGGCTAGAGGAGTAGCAAATACCACAATATCATCATTCATGTGCTTTTGCTTCTGTTGTCTCTTTAGCTTCTCTTTGAGCCGTTGCGCTGCTTCTTCTACTTGTTCAGCTATCTGTTCAATAGCAAAGTCAGCAGCCTTATACGTGAGCACTCCCAGCCCCACACTAACCACCACTATAAGCTCCACTAAAGTTGCCGGTTGGTCTACTGGCGCGACTCTAACTAGACTTTGTACGGGAGATTCAATTTGCCCTGGTCCTTGTCCAAATAGTTGTATTAGAGGGACCATAACCGCAGTTCCATTTGTAACCTGGAATCCAAGTCCTTCTGTATCGAATTGAGTGACCGGCACACGGAACAAACCATTTTGTATTGTATCATTGAGATACAATACACCGTTCATGTCTATGTAATAACTCTGTCCAATAGTTATACTCTTGATAACTCCAGTATCTATCAATGATTGAGTATTGACAGGAAACAATCCGGTAGGTACTCCGTTGACCTGTGCCGTAACCGGTAGTACTGGTGGGGCAGCGGCCATTCTGGAAATAACACCTACGGTCCCTACATCATCCATCTGCACTTGGATGGTAGAGTTAGGGGCAAAAATAGGCTGCCCGCTAATTCCACTTATATTTGGGGTTGGGACATTAGCTGGCAACGGGATAATAGCGCCATTATGGTCGTTTGGAAATGCAGTGCATTCCCACCCTAATGTAGTGAATTGACCTACAGAAGGATCATACAAAGGATAGAGAGTTACAGGATTTACACCGTCGAATGGACATACAAGACCAGGTAAAGTGCCTTGATTATTAGCTAGAGACATTTTTACCACGATCCTGTAATAGGGGTAGTAGGTGGGGCATCTGGGTCATCGGAAATCTGGTCCGCAGATATTGGGTCTAATGGTATTTCAGTTGTACCTAAATCTGTAAATGTGCTAGGAGTTCCCTCAACTATATCTGGAAACACTGGTAAAGGGTTTGGTGGTGGTCCAATAATGGTAGATTGTTGGATCATGGGTGGAGTTACTATGGCAACTCCTGTAGACCATGTACCAGTCCCAATAATAGGCAGCGCTTGTAAGTTTCTAGGTAGAATACCATAATGCTCCAGGTGCAGACAACATTGCCAATTGATGGATGACCATCCCCCAGAGCTGTCTATCGCCATTGTCAGGATGAGTTGCCCATATAGGTCGATAGGGCATACTAAGTCAGTGGGGAGAAAGACGAAGTTATTGCTATTTAGCAACGCGAGCAATGCTGATAACAAATTTGTATTGACTGTATTAGCACTTAAAAATACCCTCATCCCATCTTCCTTGAAGAACGGTGGGATCTCTTGCTGGGCTACTGTAGCTAAGATCGGCTGGATATTCACCACTGGCGGCAGAGCCGAGTAGCAGAAAGCTGATCCTGCATCGGGAGGTTGCTCCACAAACCTCTGCGTGATCTGCTGGAAATCCTGCTCAGGTGGTATGCCAGCCGGTGGTGCTGGTACAAACGGCGTAGGTACAACACCAACTATAGAACGAGTGTAGCCAGGATCATAAATCGTCTGAGGAGCAACCTGGCTAGCCGAAGTTACGCAGTTGAAATAAGGATGCATTGGACTTAGAACAACAACCAGCCCTACGAACTTATTTCCTTCCAGAGGGGGTATAATTGGTGGTTCAATCTGTCGGGCTATGACTGGCAATGGAGTTTGGACAATCGGCACTGGGGGGAGTGCTGACGTGCTCAGCGCGTAACCCTGCTGGTTCTGGGCTTGGATCATGTACTCTTGAGCTTTCGCAGATCCTGCTAGAAAGAAAGCTATGATGAGGACAGCACCCTGCCATACCCCGATGTTGATACTGAAGTTAATCGTATTAGTCGTGTAGATAGAAGATGGGTAGCCAGTGCCTTTCAAAGCAGCTCCACCACCCGCCGTACTGTTGAGACTGAAATCTCCAGTTGAAGCACTCGTGAAAGGATCGACGGAGAGTGCAACAAAGTTAAACTGTGCCCATGAAGGTATTCCACCATTTACATTGCCGCTGACATTGTTTCCGCCGGCGCAATTGTATAGCGTACAGATTGGAGCAGCACCGGCACTAATATCATTGAAACCATATCCGGCCGCTGATTGACCACTTCCATATGCTACGCAGTTGTCACATTCCGTATCGTAATAGAGCTTAAAACCGTCACGTCCAGAGTTGTACGCCACACAATCTATGTAGTTGACTCCAGCAGCTGAGCCAGGATTAAATCCATCTGAGGCGGTTCCTGTACAACTGTAGGATATGCAACGGAAGAACTGACCTTGTTGGTTGTAACCACCACCTGTACAGTTCGAGACAAAGCAGTATTTAGCGGAACATGCTGTACTGCCGCCAGCTCCATCTATACCAGCGTGCCCATTGACGTTGCGCACTGCACAATCGTAGCAATGCAGCTCATTTCCTCCCCAGTAGATACCGTACCAATTGCTTACGTTGTTATTGTCAATGTCTATCAACTCGGCCAGGTTATAGGCCGTGCCATTCATATGCAGCATCGTGCTCTGGTTTCCGCCCGCCTGACTATTCGTGTTTCGGAGTTTGAAGTTCCTTACTCTCACATATTGAGAGTTTATGAATATCATTTGTACCGTAACCCCACTCATGCTAGCACCAGCGTTGAGCGTAGGAGGAGAATCGGAGTTCGTCAAAGTGCGGTTAGTCGAGTAACCTATCATCTGGAATGGGGCATTTGCAGTAGACCCTCCCACCGAAATAGTGATCCTCCCACCTGCTACGTTTGCAGTTGAGCTGAGTGTATAGATCGTCGCACCTACATTCTTCACGTACACTATGTTGCTAGCCACGGCCTGGGACATAGCTTGCCCCGGTGACGCGAATCCTCCACCTAGGTTTCCTACACCACCAGTACTGCTGGCTGTCCCGACAGCACGGTCCATCGTGGCGGTACTTCCCGATACGCTGAGGATCTCATACCATCCTGTAGTAAACCCTGTACCACTTGTAATATTTATAAAGTTACCTGGAGAAGTGCTGCCGAATGGATGACTAGCAGAAGTAAGCTGAGTGTTAGTAGCACCAATAACCAGATCAGTGAAAGCTATTTGAGCAGCGTCTTGAACTGAGAAGTCTGTACCGGGGGCTGACACACCAGGATCGAATCCACCACCATTTGTATCAGATCCACTTGGACGTACTTCCCATACTACCGTAGCAGACAACGACATAGAAAGACTCCCTGGAGAACCTGGCTTGGATCTATGTACCGGCCAGCTCGAACTATATCGCTAGCCTAGAGCCAAATAACCAGGTTCTCCAGGGAGTCTTAGATGATGCCTGCTGAACCTCCTGGCTACCGTGGTATTCTTCCTACCAACTTTGATCTTCCAGACTTATCGGCTGTTTCCCGTGTTTACCAGAAAAATGGTCAGGGTGGGATTCGAACCCACAGGGGTTTACTCTTCCGAATCCCGGTGCTCGTGGATTCCGGTGTCTCTTCGATTGCCCTCTCTGGATGAGACTTCCCATGTGTTTGCCTGTTTCAACCACCTGACCGTAAAGCCCACTATTTGGTATACCCCGGTGGACTCGCGCGGGGTTGCTGGCTTAAGTATCGCCCCACCAGCTAGAGCGCAGCGGACTACCCTATGATACCCAGAATATCAGTTTCATGCAAGACGTTGTATACCTTAGCCCCGGCTGGGATCAAACCAGCGACTAATCAGATATAAGCCGATCTCTACCTCTGAGTTATGGGGCTGGAGCGCCAGTGCTCTGTGATTTGAGCTACAGCCTGGACAGTCAGCCGGGCCATTATCCCCGGATCGCTGGCAGAAGCCATCACCAGGTCGAACCTAGTTACAAACCACTGCTCACTCGGATCGCTTCGACGGAAGCGACTAAAACAATTAGCAGCATTAAGTATAACATTTTGCTATCCTCTTAAGTACACTTCGTAGACTATCATTGTCCACACAATAACCGCAGGGAGACCATTGATCGTCTCTACAGCGCTCAGCCACACAGTCTTCTGAAAGAGAGAACACACGACACCAACCCAAGCCCTTGTTTGGCAGTAAAATGGGAGAGTAGAATGCGTCGCCTTCATTGGGTACATAAAGGTAAAGAGTCATACTGGGTGCTCCGGTTGGGGTTTCACAGTTTCATCGTCTGGCACACCATCCTGTTACCATCTCCTAGTTCTATCCATGTAGTTATCGTTACCATTCCACACCATCACATAAAGCAGGAGGACTACAATAAAAACCCATACTAGAGGGTCCATCAGTTGCTCCTACTATGGATAGGTATCCCACTTTTCCAATCAGCTGGATTGAGCATATTCCGAACTGCTTTAAGGCTCAAGCGGCGCTCAGTGATAGGCTGGTAAAGATCTTGTGCGATTTCCAACAGAGAGAGTATGTTCACAGCCGGCTCCAACTGCCGGGCTATGTGCGAGTAATCATTTGCTTTATACAGTCGTTCCTTAGCTCCAGCACGTACTTTCCACAGCATATCGTTGTAGTACTTCAGCAACGGTCTAACGTCATGGAATCGGTCGGCTTCCAGAGTTAATGGAGCACCCTCTAGCAACTCAACTCTCTCCGTCAAGTTCAGTTCCCGATACTCTTCACAATACGGATAGTATAGATAGTCCAATTCCTCTGGAGTAACGTACTCAGCGCCAACGAAGAGCAGTAGAGTGAGTGCAATTGTGCTAGCATCCATTTCATATCAACTCCATTGGAGTTTTAGCGTAGAAGCACCAACCGGCTTTATGCTTATACAGGTTCGCGGCGTACCATCTTCCTTCCACAATCATACATATCCACGGTCCAGGGCTGTAGTATTGTATAGGCTCATAGACATTTCTACGGTACTGATCCCCCGGTGTATAGTCTTGAATAAACGCAATTCGAGATTGTACTTGGTGAGTAACCATCTTCACCCGTCCACAGTGTAAACCCACCCCATTCCACCCACCCACTCTCTTTTAACACCACTACTATTTTCCGTCAACCTTTTAGTAGTGCCTAGAATTTTCCTCCTCATCCAATCTGCAATAATCGTTTGTGCATTTGGAGTTGCATCAATTTCTTCTAGCCCGGACTGGGAGTCTGAGTTAGTTACTACGGGTGAGCAATTCTCGACAACTCTTTGGTATGCCTTCGGCCAGCTCATAAATCACCCAAACAAACGAAAGGTCCGTGTATTTTCTTATGTATAGTATCATCAGGCCAATACTCCTTCACCACTTTGACTACGTCCGTTAATTCATAACAATGGCAATCATCCCCAGACAAACATACTGGCAAGTCCTGCTCTGGGATAGATTGCAGTTTAGCCACCAGTTCAGCCACAGTCATTTGTGCACCTCAACGAAACCAAAACTCCTGTTTAATCTCCACCTTGGAAAATGCCATCGACGCCGAATCCACAATGTCATCATGACTACCCATTGGGAACTCAGCCAGTTCATCAAGGAAAGCTGCATTCCAATCTCCATGCAACAGCTTCACCTTACCTTGTTCCGCAGCCGCCGCGAGTGGATGAGCCCGAAATGATTTAGGTCCGGTCGGGCGCTCTGAGTGATATCTGTATCCCTTCAGCACATTTCTCATTATGTGTTCAACCACGTAGACCCCAGCCGAACCTGGCTCCTGTTCTACCCAAATATCCGTAGTATTCCCGGTAATAGTCGCATCAGTTTGTGCTGTCTGCTTGACAATCTTCTCCACTTCACTAGGACTCCACCTACCACGAACCACGCTCAGAATATAGTATACCCCGATATCTGACCTCGCAATAAGCGTACCTACAGTGTAATCTGGATCGTCTTTCTTTCTCTCTGCTTTCTCTGGTGTGTCCGGCGTTGCAGAGAAATCCCACGCCCGCACAAACTTCTGAGGAGTACCTACTGGATAGTCTACTATCTCAAACCAGGCTCGTCTGAATAGCCCGCCAAACGTGTCCAGGAACTGCCCTTCCAGCTCTTGCTCAGCCTGAAGAGTAGTATACTTAGCCACCAAGTCTTTATACCGTGCCTCTGATACAAAAGGGTTGTCCTTCGTACGGCCACGAAATATCTGGTGTGTACTCCTGTCAACCGAGGGCGCCGCGAATACCTTGTAGGTCCAGTGACTAGTACCTTTGGGAGTGAACGTAGCCGTTAGCCATCCTCTACCCCTTTTTTCCCGGAGACGACCCAGGCAGATATCGTAGACCTCCTCTTTCATCAAACTGGCTTCGTCCATCCATATTCCGGATAACGTCAAACCTCTCAACCTATCAGGCTCCGTTGCAGAGCGAAAGAGCACGCGCGCGCCGTTGTTTAGGACTAAGCTAGGAGGGGCTGATCGTCTGATGTTGGACTCTTTCACCATTCCCATTCGTTTGGCTTCGGCTACGAAAACGTCCAGCGCAACGTCCAAAACCAACGGATACGTTGGAGCGATAACCAAATACTTTCGATCCGGCTCAGCTCTTCTCAGTAGATCCACAGCCCCACACACAGTCTTGCCACTATTGTGGTGCCATAATCCATTAGCAGAATAATGGTTAGATCCTGGTACATGTAGGTCATAGAATTCTCCTCGCTTATTCCACTGAATATCTTGTATTTCATCCCATAAATCGTTAGCATAAGGGTATGAAAACCAAGAAGTATAACTATCAAGAAGTCGTAAACTTATGGCACAAGATGCACAATCAACACAAAATTGCGGGGATTCTTGGTGCCCACCAAACGACGATTTCCAAAATTCTACGAACTTATGGCATTTACATCGGTAAAGGCTGTAATAGTCCTCGCAAATTACATCTTCCGGGTATAAAAGAGAGATATCTTGCTGGTGAGTCAACCATAGATTTGGGGAAATATTTCGGGGTTTATTCAGAGGTAATTCGCATTCGCTTGGATAGAATGGGAATTCCCTGTCGCTCTTTTTACGAAAGCAGAGCGCGCGGTGAGAAGAATAGTCAATGGAAGGGAGGTCATAATGTATTGGACCGCAGCTATTGCAAGCTGGCCCGGCGTATTGCTGTTCTATGTTTGCAACATGTACTTCCAAAGGCGATGGTAGTACATCACATGGATGAAAATGAAACGAATAATGACCCGGCGAATCTATGGACCTTTCCAAATCCTTCTGCCCATCTTCGCTACCATCAGCAGCTATTAAAGAGCCGACAGCTAGCCGGCTCAAAGGAAGCCATCCGGCTGGCGTTAAGAAACGGTGGGCAGCAGTTACCACTACGGTACGACCTGATTGGGTCCTCACTCGAAACAAGTCAGACTTACCCTTACGGTAGCTTGGTGAGGATAGAGAATCTCCTGAAAGAGTGCGGACTACTATCGGGTCCGATAGTTCGGCAACGGGGACGCCAGAGATCAAAGTAGATCCGTCTAGGCAACCTATACCCGCGCAGAATGATTTGTATGGAGCCTCACATTCGAGGAAATCATTCTGTGCCGGATACCACTGAGTCAAGAGATTTAGTTGTAGGGTCGAACTACTCCTTTTCACTCTTTGGTTCCTCTTCGTCTCTCAAGTTCTCAAGCAGCTTTTCCACTGACTGTGCCTCTATCACCTGATCACGAGAGGTGATTACCTCTCTCTGTACATTAACCACCCAGTTAGCTATCTCTGCTTTACCCTTTTCGTCCGCCAGGTCCAAGCCTAACAATGTCGCCTTACGCGCCATTAATTGTAGCAGGATTCGGGTAGCCTTCTCTGATTTGTCGAAGTCTTTTCCCAGTGCAGTAGGAAACCATCTCTTAAGGAGCACATCCAGCTGCTGAGCAGCCAAGATTCTAGCGTGCTCTCTTTTCTCAGAAAGCTCAGCCTTGATATGCCCTAACTGCTTCTGGACTATCGCGTGTATCTTCTGACGAGAACAGCCCATCTTATTTCCGATCTCCGCGAACGTCCATCCCATAATACGCAGCCGTAGTACCTCATCATGCCGAATAGCAGCTTTTATGACAACGGCGGAGGTTTTAGAGTGAGGCATCACGTACCTTCCTTTACGTTCTTTTTCCCATAGTACATCTTAGACCATGTATAAGAACCGGATTGCTGGGCAGTCGTTCTTCCGTAGTGACTCTGCGCTAGCAACTCCTCAATCTTCTTCTGAATCTGCTCCATTCTTTTCGCAGGTGGTACACTTCCATCAAGGTGTTTTTGGACCTCTAGTGCCAAATCTTCACAGCACGTCAAATGGTAGTAAAGATTAGGAAAGGCCAAATTTCGTTTGTGTCTCATAAGCGAGCGCCACAGAGTTAGAATCTCATCGCTCGAACTTTAGAACGGTTGCGTGTGCCTCAGCCTCATTATATAGACGAAGTTTGTTAGATGCTTCCTCCAAAGCCGCATTAGCAGCCCGGAGGGCGTCCAAAGTGATTAGGTGGGCTTTCTTCTCCGCCGCCAAGTGAGTGAGCAGCTCATCCAGCTTCTTTTGAACTACTTTGACATTCGTTTGTTCAGGTCTAAGTCCTTTCGCCACCTCCAGTTGCTCCATCATGAACTTCATATCCTGATAGTACTTGCTGTTATCGCAATGTCCATACCCATATTGGGCATCGACTAAATCTACTTTAATCCGTTCCAGAATTTGCTCCGGAGTCTTCTGTTCCGCCATTTTCTAGCTCCTTATGTAAAGCTGGACTATTGTCCGACGTTTTGTTACCATCAGAATCTTTGTTTCAACTTACAGACGACTCCCAATCTATCTAACAGGAGATACTCTAGTTCCTCTTTCTCCTTACGAGTTATGGTGCTACGGATCATCATCTTACAGATCAAATCAGTCCGTCGCTGGTTAATCGTGTTCCAAGCGGCAGTACCGACCTGAGGATAATCTAGTTTCCATTGCTCAACACTCACAGTTCAACCCTCCTTAACGGGATTCTAGTCATCAACCAACAGACTACGCTCATAAAACCTCCATAGCCTTAGTTATCCTGGGAACAGCATGATCACGCAAATAAGTTTCACTTAAATCGATTCCCCAGCTCCGCCTACCTAATTTTACTGAGACGGCACATGTGGTTCCACTGCCCACAAACGGATCTAATACAACACACGGTCGGACTTCATTGACTTCGCATTCGCACATCGGCGCCCATCCCACAGTTATCGCGTCTACCCCAGCTACGGAGTTAGCACAGGCGTTCTCTTCACCCGGTTGTCGCTTAACATAATCGCGAGGGCGATCCCTGGTGAGTTTGGTTTTCTCAATGATCCTTTTCCAAGGAGCACCACACCGCACACATGCACCATATTCCGAAGTACCAGCCAGTATGCAGGGCGCTACGAGCTTCTCCGGGAATACGGCAAAGTGACTACCGGAGTACCCTTGAAAAGGGATTCTCCAGACCGATCTACGGTTTTTTGCCAAGTACGACCCAGGCGCGGCATGATGTTTATTTCCTGGAGAAATATTGCTCCCCTCCTCTTTGATGGCTTCTGCATCATAATAGTACCCAGATCCTACTTTGGTCAAAAGGAAGAGATATTCGTGCGCCTTCGTGCATCTATTAGTAACGCTTTCAGGCATTGGGGCAGGTTTGTGCCAGATAACGTCTTGACGTAATATCCAGCCGTCAGCCTGAAGCGCAAGTGCTAACCTCCAGGGCATACCAACCAAATTACCCGGCTTTAGACCGACATAAGTGCCCTTACCGTGGCGGAACTGTTGGCTGATAATTGGTCCTTTGTTGGGTGAAGCATTGGGGTATCTTTCGTGAAAGGTGCTCCTGGTATCTCCATGAGAACTGGCATAACTATCCCCCATGTTTAGCCAAACTGTGCCGTCTTTTCTGAGAACTCGGTAAATCTGCCGGAATAGACTAACCATCCGGGTTATGTACTCTTCAGGAGTTTGTTCTGAACCCACTTCTACACTTTTGTCCAAACCATAATCTCTCAAGCCCCAATATGGGGGAGATGTAATTACTGTTTGTACCAAATTCCCTGGTAGGCGTCGAAGCATACTTGAAGCATCCCCATGATACAGCTTCGCGGTGTCATCATCTGAACGCCAGTACGGCTTGGGTGGTATTAAAGGCATCTTACTCGTTACCCACTTGATCAGCGGCTCCTTAGGTAGTAGTAGGTTGTCGCCTGTCCTATCATCTTACCCCTATGCGAAACTTCTGGATCTCGGGATTTGATCATCCAGTTAGTAGTTTCGTAAGGAAACGCCCCATGAATCCTCAACCACTGACCGACTCTTGTGGCACATTGACGGATCTGAAAGTTACTGCTTCCACACGCTAGCGCAATCACCAGGGATATAGCTGCGAACAAGAAAAATCCCCCCAAAAATAAAACAGACTTGACTTCTGCTACCCGCCTACGTTATACTAAACCACCACCTGAAATTGGAAAGGGAGAGTATGTTTAGTATAAGGTAGTATACCTCCTCCTTACTAGGTAGGAAATAGGTAGTATCTAACGTGCTTCGAATTGTTCCATAATGACCCGTCCCCAGTTCACACATGCCAAAGATGGGCCTCCCACCAGTTAAAAGGGCTAGCATACTGTATAGTACGGTGTTGGCAATACTCTAACCAAGCCTCTGTATAGGAGGATGTAGTTAGGCTTTCTGGAATATACTTGCTGGTCCACATTCGGAACAGGCATGATTTACAAGTCATGCTGCGCATACTGCCTCCATCATACTCAGCCTCTCCACCGCACGGACATTGCATGTGATTTTTCCAGTTGTAGGATTCTACCCTCAATATCCCCTATCGCTTGTGCAGTAATGTCAAGAGTTCTGCGGTAAGTGTTCATCCGTTCTTCCAGAATGTCTATCCGGCGACACGCTATTCCTAGAAACAACAGGAAAAACAAAGCCAAGACTAGAGAAACTATCTCCATTAGCCCTCCCCCCCAATATCGATATACATATCTTTGATCTCCTCTTCACCCTCTTCCTCGCAATGTGGACACATAGGCCAACAGTTGCCAACCAAGTGTGCCTGGTACTCTTCTTCCAGGAAGAGCGTGGTATCTGGTACGCTCATTTTTGCTCAGTCCTCTTAAAGTTTTAGTGCCACGTCCGTTACAACTATTACATATCCTCATCCCTATGGTTCTTTGGTATTACCAGAATCACTATCATCGCCAGTATCACCATATAGATGCCGAGGGACACTACAACGAACTAAAATTCTCCCACTACTTTAGCCCTCCAAGGCAGTTCAGGTAAAGCTGCTCCAGGTTAGGAGATAGCGTGTAGTGCTTCAAGTTTTTCTCAGTTTTTGACTCAATCACTTTGATCTGTTGCATAAACCAGACTTGGAGTCTCTCTTCTTTCTCTGAGTGTTTGGTTTTAACCATGAGGCCGTGGAAAGTCAACTCTCTCTGTTCTTCTTTGGCCTCCAGAATAGCTCTGATTATTTCCAGGGCGATACCACGCCCAGTATCAAAAGCCACCTGCGTCACCCTCCTTATTACTTCCGTGTCTACCTCCTTCTTGTTAAGCACTACCGTCAGGTAAACCGCCAGTCTGGTTAGTTGATTGGTTAGCCTGTAGCACATTTCCCTTTCAGCTTTCTCCTTCTGACGGCTGCTAGGTCGTGCTCGAAGCAAAGAGATTAGCTTGGCGAGATCCCGACATCTAGCCAAATAACGATCCTGGAACGTCTCTATAACCTGAGCCGATAGTTCGTGGACGTTCTGGCGGAGGTAATCAACATACCCACCAGTCATCTGCTTTGCAAGTATCTTTTCCTTATCCTCTCTCCTCTGCCCAGCATGGAGGCAAGAAGCCCTCAGAGCTGCATAAGCCACTCGCAAAGCGGTTTCCCTCTCCCGGTCTTCATCGATCTCTTCAATAATGACGGTATCCAGGAACCTTTCCCCCAATTCGGAAGAGTCGATGGATCGTAGAGCATTTGTTCCGCACAACAACCAGGTCATATTCACATCTTCATAGTCTCTGGAGACACCATGCCTGTAGTGAGTGCGCGAACACCGGTCAAATACGTCTCGCCCTTCGGCTAAAATCCTTGGAAGGTCGGGAGATTGTAGCAGCGTGTCTCCGTCCTTTGTAACTAGTGTCTTTCCATTAACCTGAACAAGAAGACCATAATCATCTTTACCTTCTTTATCCGTCTTGTAACCACTATGGAACCCCCGAATTGTGCTCTTGGGATAGATATAGCGTTTGTTGATGCTTAGTGCCTCACAGAGCGTGCTCTTACCAGAAGAGGCAGGCCCCAGCACTTTAAACCATAACTGCTCTCCTACGCACATAGTGGATGCTACAGAGGCTAGCATAATAGACAGAGCCCTATCCATCCCCTCAAACCAATCCATTGCCTTCTTCCACTGATTAACAAGTTCGTCCCATCTCTTGCACGGACGACAGGCGATATCAGTACCCCCTGCGCCTTGATTGAACGTTCGTCCAGGCACCCACTCGACAGGGATAGGTTTTACCCTAGACAGCAACTCCTGGAGAAGAGCCACTCTCTCTGCCATACTGTTACCTTCAGAGAGCACGTCGCGAGCATCAAATCCAGAGGGTTTGTTGCGGTCATACCCGTCTCGACCCCAGTCCAAATAACTGACGGACCTGGGTACACACTCAGTCACTTTGGATACCATTTCTATAGCACGCTTCATGCCAGCAAACCCAGCGGGCGGGAGAGTCCTGCCTTTGTGCTCTTTTGGATGGTCAGAATGATACATGAAAATCACATTCCTATTTGATAGAAGATTCACCCATTCTTCTGAGAAGACGTTGCAGCCGGGCACACCAATAATATTGGCTTTTGATATAAGACTGTTCGCTTCTATCCCGGTCAAAGATAAATTACCGTCGTCATCAGTCTTAGATGCCCTAAGTACTTCCCAGAAAGCCATAGCATCCCAAATCCCCTCACAAATATAAACGTCTTGCTTGGTCTCATCCCAATGATTCAACCCGTAGATTTGATGATGGCAATCCGGGGTAGCAAATAGCCGCCTCTTACCTGAGCTAACATCCAAGGACCATTTATAAAGCTGATGGAGTTTCTTGTCCGTACCGTACCCCGGCGCCAACCATTCCCCAGTTGATACAGATTGGCATACTCCCCAGTGTGTCACTGTTTCAGGATAGAGGAACTTACGCTCTACTGCGAGATCCTTGGAAGCTCCATCAGTAGCCTTGTCGGACTCCTCCCATAGATACCGAAGGAAGGACATAATATTGCCGCCCCCCTTCTCTGACCCGGTGCCACATACGAAGCATCGCCATTGGCCGGAATCAATCCTCACAGAGAATTTGTTATCTCTTCCGCAAAACGGACAATTACCCAAGGCTTCTTCTTTACCATCTTCCCACGATAAGTCCACTCCATGAAAGAGGAATGGTCGCAAGTTTTTAGGAGCTATTCGCGGCATGACTTTTCCTTAGATGAGGTAGCTTTAAGATAGATTTAGGATGTAGGATCTTTGATGAGGGAACTCATCATCAGTACCTTCGGCATTCCCAAAATAGGGAGTTATAATTTGGGATGACACCGAAGAAGATATCTAATGCAGTCAACTCTACTACATGGTTGACATAAGTATCAAGCAAATGATTAAGCCATGACCATGAATTTGCGCATAAAAAGCCCTTAAGAATCATATGTGCCTGTAATCCCCAGACATGCTGACCACCCTTCTGAAGAGAAGGTCGCATAGGTTCTCGAATTGTACTGTAGTATAGGTACAGACCTGTCTCCGTGCGCATCACCTCTGCATTAATAAGAGTGTGTTCCTCTGTTGGAATCATTTGAGAGGCATACCACTGTTCATGGTTCTCTGTATCCGCCCATTTTTCGCAGACTTCGTATTGAGATAGATCGTAGAACATCTTCCCGCCAGCTACCCGATTGCGGAGCCCAAACTTACAACCACAGTAGTTATCATAATCCTCGACGAATTCATCCAGCGTATCCCAAGTTGGCGTGCGGTTTCCAAATTCTCCAGCTAGAGAAACCTCCGTACAAAGTCTGTCTTAGTTTTTACAGGTGGGAACCTCAAATCCTGTGGTTGCTCGGCCGGTTCCATATTTCCACCAGTTTGGTATTACGTTTTTGAAAAGAGTAACTGCTACATTTTCCCACCATTCAGCCTCATGCCCCAACGTTACTGATTCCTTGTGTGTCCCCACTCCCATCATTTTTTCCCCCAGCTTGATCGCTTTTCTTCTGTCTTCTTCGCTCAGCATGTGCGTCCATCCTCTTAGTAAGCCATTGAATACCAGCTCTACGCCAATCATCATCATACACATGACTAACAGATGCTAGAGCATGGGAGAATTCCTTTCTCTTATAATGGTGAAAGGCTATACACAAGGGTTGTGCCACATGATTAAGGAATTGCTCTCTATACCGCCCAGCCATAGCATCCTGTTTATGCCGGCTAACAAACTCCTTAACCTCTTCATCAAATCTCTTGGGGTCTTCAACTAGAGGAGCACGAGTTGATGTCTCCTCGAAATCTCTTGGGTTCTCTTCATACCATCTCAGCCATAAGTTTGGTTTCCAGTTGTTTAGATAAACATGCATATTGTTTGTGATCTGATGGTATTTACCTACATCCAAATCCAGTGCAGTCGCCATGTACTCTTGAAGGAAAGAGAAATGACAGTAGTTAGACCCTAGCATACCAAGGATAAGGTCGTTGCTCCGGTTGAATACCGTCATATTGAGGTAGCAAGGATAGTCATGAGGCTCTCCTTTACACTTCCAACATATCTCTTCCTCCCATCCCCCTGCATAAGTCTTGCCAGTTCCATTGCATTCCCGGCATCTACCTTGCTCCACAGAGAAACACACCGCCAGATTACATGCTACATCCTTGCTAACGTCTATCTTCAGCAGGTCATCCTCTACATTCCACATTTGCAGTACAGCTCTACGGCTCTCCGGATTCCGACGGAGGTGTTCGATAAGAACGTGCAACTGGTCACAACCATTCGTAGTATTGGGGTGTCGCCAACGATATCCATAGGCGCCATTAAAAGTCTTACCGTCATCAGAGAACTGACTCATCCGGCTGTTGTAATATGCTAGAGGCTCTACATCGTTTCGCCCAGCGAGCATCCACAGAGACTCCACGATATTAAAAAATGGGTTAGCATCCCTATATGGATTAAGCAGAACCCGGTTTTTGGGATATCGGTAAGTGATAATCACAGGCTCCTCGACTACCATTACCTCTCCATTACGACTAGACTGTACGTGAGTCGAGATCCTGCCTTGATGTATCCCGTCTACCAAAGTGTAAAAAGCCTCGTTTACGTCGTTTACTGAGAAGTGCATGGCGGTAGTTCCTGTGCAATCTGTTGATGGTAGAGCTGTAAAGACAGTATTATCAGATTGGCGCAGTCGATCAAAGTTTCATCCATACCCTCATTGACCAACTCACCGTTTTCGACAAAACTCTGAACTCGGACAAGCTTCTCGTGTACCCTTATGAGAGCATAGAGCCAAGCTGGCACTCCATAGGGCACCCCGGCGCGGAAGTTAATTAGGGGATCTTGCCTCTTCCGGCTACCATAATCTGCTGCCTTCTTCGCATGGACTTCCTTCATCTGATCTAGGATCTCGTAGAATTCGTCCCTGACCTCTTTCTTCGGTTCTGGATCGGTACTTGTCAATCCTCCCATATATCGATGTAGTGTATTGAGTTTGTGTAGTTTCTGGCCGAATAAGATAAACTGCTCAGGGTCGCAATGATGGATTATCGCCGGTTTGGCGCTGGTTTCGTTCCCCCTGAAGGGGAATTCTCCGTTATGCCAGACGTAAACGTCGATGCAGCCTCCTTGACGACTACCATGCGAGTACTCTGTCCATTCTCTGTCCAGGACCGCAACGGCTTTACCGACGTGCCCGCCCATCTGGGGATACCAAATGGCGTAGCCTAACTTTTCCTCATCTTCGTAGACTTGGACGTGAGAGTTGCATTGATCATCGGTAGGCTCATGCGGCTGGTTCATTTTTTCTCCAAACTGGGGTTGACTCCAGAAGTTTTGGGCGTATCATTTGTTTGTGGTAACTGAGAAAATAATCCTTGAAAGGGGTAATCGATGACTCTCGTGGAATCCCGAGAAATCGCTAGTGAAGGTATTGACAAATCCCTGGTGGAGGCATCCGAGAAGGAACGGATTGACGCCAAGCTCAAGAAGACCTTGAAAGTTGCCAAGAAGGCGGCTAAAAGGGCGGAGAAATCCTTAGCGGAGCTTGGCGAACCCTCCAAGAAGAAGGGGCCTTCAGTCCGAGAACGGATCTTCAAGATTTTAGAGAAAGCCGAGTTCGGTTTCAGTCGCAAGGAAGTCATGATGAAACTGCACATTCGTGACACGCAAAACGTTTTCCGAGACGAGGGTCTATCCGAAAAGCCTCGGATCAAAAGGACCGAAGTTCCTGGCGTTCGTGGCATGGTCTATTCTCTCACCCCGCGTGGTCGGCGTGCAATAGAGAATGGGACCATTGACAGCGAGAAGGCACCGTCCCTCCTAGGGAACGCAGAAGTCCGATGGAAAGACGGTCTCCTGGAGAACTCAGGGCGACCACGAGGACGGAAGAACAAAGTCGCTGCTAAGTGATTCAAGTACCCTCTGACCCGTCCAGGTCAGGGGGGATTATTTTTTCCATAAACTCCTTTGCCACCACCGCCACGCACAGCGCTTCTCTAACTGTATTGCAGGCTCCTGCTGATCCAGGAGACTGGACCATAACCAGACGGTAGCGATTAGTTTTCTGGCATTCCAGTCCTATAATCTCTTCCTTCATCTCCCATAAATACCCCTCCGGTAACATGGAGTCCAGGAAGTCCAGCAGGAACTTATCACTCATGCGCCGTTGCATAGGGGGACCAGGAAGGTCTTCAAACCATACCCGAATCCCACTTACTCTAACCTTAACTAGCTGCTCGTCATACATTTCATCCATTCCATAACTCCCTTTTCTTACCAGCAGTAACTAGCTTGCTGGCTGTTTCAGTCCATCTCCAACCTAGCTCTTTCCTGAGAGCCCTGATATCGTCACCAACGTTATAGGTTCTCTTTGTCCTTATGTGGGCATGGTATTTACACAGTATAGTCTCGGCTTCCTGAAGATTGAGACACCTTTCATATCGTGGAGGAGCCTTGTAACTTCCTAGCGGCCCAACGAGCAGCCAATCCACTGCCCAGCCTTCTACATCCTTCTTTGCGAATTGGCTCTCGGAGAATGATAGGTCCGGGTATTTGTGATTCCACAAATCTTGAGCACCTTGCTTGGGCGCATCTAGCATGTATCTGGCACAACCATCACTATTTAATCCGATCAAGTCCAGCCGTTCCAACATGTCCGCTGCCTTGAAAGCCGCCCACGGACCAAACTTATACCAACTACATACCTCATCCATAAAATCAGGTAGATACCAAAAGTAGTGATTGCACAGTTTGCCTATGCTACCTTTGACACCTTTATCCGAGAGCATTTCAATTGCTCTAACGGCATATTTACCGACGAAGTAACGACGGGCTACACCCCTGGGGAAAATCTTGGAGTTCTTAGCTGCTTCCAGCATACGCCTAAAGTAGTTAGAATCTAGGTCTGTCTCGGCTATCCAGGAGGCTATTCCCGCATGCGAGAAACACCAGTATGCCAATAACCATCGTTGGAGAAAGTCCTTCTTAAACTGGCAGTCCCAGAGAATTATGTACTCTGGATCAAAGATCCCCTGAGAGAAGAAGTTTTCTACCAAACTCAACACAATCCAACTTCGTCGTTACAATTTTGTCCATGTTTTCCTATTCACAATATCACTTACATTACTTGGGCTCGTGCTAAACATAAGACCTAACTCTGCAAGACTGTATTTCCTTATATGGTATAACCGTCTTAAGCTAAGCACCTCTGAGTTCGTAAGTTTTGCGAAGTTATTATTTTCTCCGTGTTTCGTGAATCCTGTATGCGTACCGGCTCTAACTGCGTCAGAGTGATTACCTTTTGGAGTATCCCAGCGAAGATTGGAAACTCTGTTATCTCGGTTGTTCCCATTACAGTGACAGACTTCCATACCTTCAGGTCTTAGCCCCACAAAAGCCGTAAGCACTAGATAATGGATATGGCGGAATACCTGCTTTTTCAGACTAGCATCCCATAGCCCCACCCTAAGATACCCGTCCTTATCCTCCCAAGTTTTTTAATACTTGGTTTACGGCCCGACTCCTTTTATAGGTTGTGACAACCATACCATCATCTCTAACTAGGTAGTTAGGGAACTCTGGGATTTTCTTCCATCGTTTATCTATGATTTCTAGAGTGCCTTGTCTTAGCATGGCTTGGTCCTGAGATAAGGTGAATGTAGTATACCCAACATCGACTCTAGCGGATTCTCCCAGCTCACTACCACTACCTTACGCCCAGCCTTGCGGAGTGTATCTATAGCGCTACGTACTTCTCTATCTCCTCTCGTGATATTCTCTGGCTTTATCTCACCATGTTTTCGTCCGGTAAGTGCCCGACGGTATATCACACGTTCTATGCACGCCTCAACCGGAGTATTAAGAAAAGCAAAGACCATACTATATCCCAGGCTCATACTGCTCTTCTCTATGTAGCCATTAGATGCCCGGAGAAAAGCAGATTCATAAATAACATCTCCGGATATTCCGAAGTGGCATACTTCCTCCCACAGTTTAGCCACAGTAATGGTGCCTTGCTCATACCGGCAGTACAGCTTCCCGTAGCGGTGTTTCATGCGCCACCATTTAGAGCCCTTATACTCTCCCTCTACTCCTTTGAACTTCCGAGCAAGCTCATGTACTAACCAGGTCTTTCCAGCGCCGGACGTTCCTCTCAGGGAAATTATCATCATTCACTCCCGACTCGTATGGAGAAAAACACGCCCAGCCATCTCAGCCTAAACCCATAGTTGTGGAAATAGGTATAATATTTAGGGATACACCATGTTTTCCAGCTTCGGTCTTCTACGTAGGCGCGTCCGTCAAACTCCACTGTTGGGGTGCACCTACGGATAGTAGCCGAGATTGTCATGATCCACCTGGGTATCGTTGTTTAGGTATTCCTCTTCCCCATAGAGTTTTATCATATTTACTCAGCTCACACAAACAATTCTGGTAATCCATCGCCTCTAACCTAGCAGTAATAGAGGAGGGGAGTCTTTCTTTGCATAGAGTAATTACCGCGACTAGCTCTTCAGTGAATTGTGCTTGTCCCATACGATATTCCAACGATCTGCCATGCAGAATATTCATTCCTTTTTTGCTCCCCGGCCCTATTGGCGCCCACCAGTTACGATCAGACCAGGCCCCACTCATCGCCCATCTAAGATCAGCGACTACCTGCCCTGCCATGAAACTGCTAAGCCCATAACAGCCCTTCAGGGATTCCACTGCACCTTTCATAGTATCCCCGGTGACTCTAGGAGGAGGATTGCGGTAAATAGGATCGCACACACGATCTATGACCGTATCAATCTTTCCCTCTCCTTTAATGTGCCCGGCTGGAATTATGTAAGCGGGATTGAAGATTCTCTGACCAGCACGCCTCATGTCCCACATCTTCTTCTTTATGATATTTGGAGTCCACACTGTGGGAAATCCGATGACTTCCAGGGTAGAAGGCTCGTTGATAAACCGTGCCAGGACACAGGCTAGCAGCATGTTCTCGTGGTTATAGTTTGGCTTGTACCAATTATTGTACAACCATTGTGATACCTTATCGTCCATGCGACGGACATTACAGAATCGGTATTGCTGGAGAATTGGGTCATCAGTATATGGAGGGGAGCCCCCATTTGCTCTCTTCCGGCGAATAGATTCTCTCTCTCTTATCCAGTAGAGGAGCCTTCCTTCTGCGGACCAACTCCTGATCTTATCTAACATGGGTACTCCTTATCATTCACGCTACTCTCTTCTTTCTTAGAGACCACGAACCTCCATCAGGAACATACTTTAGCGATACCCGGAGCGGAATTCCAATATCAATTCCCGACACCTCCGTGAGATACTTCAGCTTCATCGCCTTTGGTTTGTTTCCCTGGTTAGGTACATAAGGGAAATCAAACACGATCTCATCGTGGATTTGGAGCATCATGAAGTACTGTCGTTCCGGATCAATCTCATTCCAGTCATCTAACTGCCTCTGACAGCGAACCATTGCCTTGCTCGTACACCACATAGCTGTGGACTGTATATGGTAATTAAAAGGTACTGTAGGGAGTATCTCCCCATTGTCCATTCTGGAACATAGGATGGGGTAGCCGTGGTGAGGATTAACGGACTTGTCAGGTAAGGTTTCTACATACCCATGCTTGCGGGCGTACTCTATGTAGTACTGGTTAAGTTTCTCCTGTGCCTTGAATCGGCTGGCAATTATCTTCTGCGCGCCAACAACATGGTAAGCCCTATCAGCGGTCCCTGACGATTCTATAGCCCCATACTGCAGAGCGAAGTTACCATTCTTGGTCCATTGATACTTAGTGCTGGCGTACACCTCTTTCACCTTCACTCCATACTTCTCCCAATCCTCTGGGTGAAGTATAGAGAACACTAGTAAGTGTTTTGAACCAAAGTAGGGAGGGTCTTCAGGATGCTCGAAAAGGAAAATCATCTCCTCTTCTCCAGACTCATATGCCGGGATGCGCAGCTCTATATTCTCGTAGTCCATTGACCACCATTCTCGCCCCGGAGCCGGACCGAAAGCATATCTAAGACTAAACTCCTCTAGTTTAGATATGTTTTGGCTATTAGGATTTGAGCTTGACCAGCGGAGAGTATCAGAACCAGTTGGATTGATACTAGAGTGTAACACTCTCCAGTTTAGGTATTTAGCTCTATCAAAGTAGTTGTCAGGCTCTATAGGATAAGGCGTCCAATATCGACGATAACCCGCCATATAGGATAGGGATGTATCTCTATGTCGTTTAGCCATCAGACTAGTTATGAACTTGTGCCCGTCACTATTTTGAGGAAGTATCTCTGTATACTCAGTCAGTACCTCCTTTGCCAGAGTAGGATTGAAAGTCTTAGATTTCTTGGCGTATCGCGGTGGAAGTTTTAGAACATCGAAACAGAATCTGCGTAGTGAGTTGTTTGGGCTTGCACCCTTCGGCATATTAAGCTCATAGCCATACTTGGTGGCTACACCCAAACATATTTCACCAAACTCTTTGCTGGACCTGGAGAAATCCTCTTCCAGCTCATACAACCTTTCCTGGCTAATAGTCACTCCGTGTTGCTCCATCTCATGAGCAATAGGTACTAACTTCATCCTCTCTATGAATATCTCCCATAGTCCACGACGTTTGATCTCAGCTTGTTGTTGTGACCATATACCTACTGTTACAGCCGAGTCCACATTTGAGTAGTCCCTTAGCACCGTCTCAAATTCTGTAGGTGCCTTATCACCCAGGACTTGCCATACTGCTCGGGGAAGCCAGTAATCACACAGGCCCATGCTGCTGGTAGTACTAGGCAACATATTATCGCCTTTCTCAGCGATGCGCCAGCTACCTAGTAACTCTTTATTAGCTTTCAGGCGGCAAATCCGGCGGGCGTGGTTAACACATGCTTTCAGCTTCTCCTCATAAGGCTTTATGTTCTTTCCTAAATAGGTCATCGCTTGAGAGGTGAGGTCCTTCGGGCGGTTAGAAGCTAGTAGATGGGCACCCATCAAGATATCAGCGGTCTTCTTCCAGTACTCCTTATTCCATCTCACACCAATAGATTTTATAGCCGCAACATCGTACTTAGCATTCTGGAAGACGAAAGCAAAGTCCTCTTGAATCTTGACCGTCCAATCGTATTCCCGATTTAGATACTCTGAAATCTCCTCTATATCATCGGTAGGTATGATAGGCATCCTAGTTAAGGGATCTACATTCCATTCCCAGTGAATCTGCCGGTGGTCATGGCGACAGGTTGTGAGGAAAAACGGCCTACATCCATGTGAAATATCCAAACCTGTGCTTTCACTATCCAAGGCCATTACCATTATACGTGCCTCCACCCCTTGCCATTAACTAAAATAAGGGAGTCAGGTTTCCCCTATCCTCCGTATTACTGTGCCTAACCTTGCCCTACCTTACCGGAACTCACCTCAGCTTAGGTTCATCCTTATAGAGTTGATCGAACGGCACGTCCTTATACTTTAGCTTCGGATTGGTCAGATTATGCCCGGCGATCTTGGCAGCCTTGAGATCCACAGAATCAACCTCAATCTGAACAAATTTTGACGCCGGTTTCTTAGTCTTGGCATCGACGGGAAAGTAGTAGAAAACATCACCCTTATCCGGTGCTGTCAATCGGTCATCCTCCGCCATCTCAGGCTCTTCCCTACCGCTCATCTCAACGATCTTCTCGCCAAGAGCTGCCCAAGTTGGAATATCCGTGATTGTGGCATCATCGATTCCTATGTTGTGAGCCAGACTCTGAAGAGCAGATATAGCCTCATCGTCCCCTTCTTCCGCCTTCATGATCAAATCAGCCAGGTCATTCATGTCGGGAGTCGTACCACTTCCCACGTCGGTACTACCGCTTTCGTCTTCCGTGCCGGCGCCAGGATCAAAGTTAGTCACTTCCCCATTCTGCGCAGTGTTGTAAAGACCTTCCCAGGACTCGAATGAGCGCGGGTTAGGGAATTCCTTCGATACCCTGCCCTTACGAACATTGAACTTGAAAAATGGCTTTTCTTGGTTAAGTTGGCTGATAAGCGCCGCTAAATCCTCTATCTCCATAGAGTCATCAAACGTCTCAACTCCCATAAGTTTTCGAATTTCGTTACACATGCTACCGAAATGCTGCTCAAGCGTGGTCTTCTGACCTTTTCGGTCCGGCGTGTCACACAAGGGTATGGGAGCAATGCGAGTGTGTTTCCCTTGTACCTTCACCATGACTCCGTTTTCGTCTGGAACTTCTTTCGGGGTATGAATGACGCCCTCTCCATCAAAGAACCTCTTCCCCTTTAGTGGGCCGTTCTGGAACACGCCAAATCTTAACTGAACCAACTGGGCTACACCTCCCTCAATCGGAGGGAGTTGCGCAAACTTACTGTACTCAGTTTCCTCCTTCTTGGCGGAATTCCACGCCTTCTGCGCGCGAGCGCCCAAAGATTTCAAAACTTGTGATGTAGTTTCTACACCAGGCATGAGATAGCCTCCTTCAAAAACAGTTTAAACAGGTTGCAACCAAATGGAGCCTGGGGGATTTGCACCCCCACCCTACCGCAAGATTTGTGACGATACTTCACCGGGGTCTGACGCTGTATGACTTTTGTGGTCAGCATGTAAGCCGGATACCTACGTCTCTCTTATAAGTGGGTTACTATGCGGGCTGGAGACACCCAGCTCTTCGCGGCTCCAAGGGTGGTGCATCTTGCACCCATTATAAGTGTCCCTCTCCAAGAGTCCACTTCACGGCCCTCAAATTATCAAATCAATGGTTCTTTATCTCTCCATGACTTACTATCGTCAGCAACTTCCTCGCTTACTATCTCGTAATTAACGAGTCTGCATTTCCAGCCAAAATGGGATATCCATGTCTTATACTCTTCCATCCTCCTTATCTCCTTTATTATCTCATTATTAGACCCTTCCACTTCTATTGTCCAACGGACTTTCATTGTACTGCTCCTAACTGTCTCTCTACTGGTACGCCGTTACCGTCTGGAGAGTTATCGTGGATCTCATCATATGACCCGAAGATGCTCCATACACTTATTGGGCCAAATTGTCGTTCGATACAATCTCCGTGGTCCAGTACCCTAGTTGCTCGGCTGGGGTGGTAGGACTGACCAAATAGTTCCTTCCACTTTTGATGAATTCCAACATGCCCTTCAGTGTTCCTGGTGCAATCATCTTCTGACCATAGGACTTTGGCTTTAGTATTATACCCCATGTTTCTCCGCCTCCTGGACGAGAGCCGCAATTTTATCGTAAGATGGGTCCGAAATCTCTGGCGGCACCTTATACGACTTGGGCCTGCGGAACTTGGTCCCGTAGAGTTCTTGTTCGGTGATATGCATACAGAAT
>Ga0187846_10000112_pt1 | contig 47344 bp, 45 predicted proteins | sample TC_taG_FD_161473 | JGI IMG/M metagenome (GOLD analysis project Ga0187846, IMG submission 161473) | Biofilm microbial communities from the roof of an iron ore cave, State of Minas Gerais, Brazil - TC_06 Biofilm (v2) | ecosystem: Environmental > Terrestrial > Deep subsurface > Cave > Wall biofilm... | reverse complement strand
GTCACCGGTACGACCATGATTAACGTGCCGTTCAAGGGCAACGGCCCGGCCCTGGCGGAAGTGATGGCCGGCCGGGTGACCTTCATGTTCTATCCCATCGTCGGCATCGCGGATCAGGTCGCGGCGAAGAAGTTGAAGGTACTCGCGGTCGGCACGCCGAAACCCCTTCCCGAGTTTCCCGGCGCGCCCACGATGGCCGAAGCCGGGTTCCCCGGCTTCGAGGAGACCGCGCCGTGGGTCGGCATGCTCGCGCCGGCCGGAACGCCGGCCGCAATCGTCGACCGCCTGAGCGCGGAAATGCGCAAATCTCTGGCGAAACCGGAGACCAAGGAGCGCTTCAAGGCGCTGGGCGCGAACGCGGTCGGCGACACGCCGGCCGAGTTCCTCGACTTCCTGAAGCGGGACTACGAGCGCTGGGCGCGTGTCGTCAAGGCCTCGGGCGTGAAGGCAGAATGAAGGCGGGCGATCTCGAGCGCGCCGCGAACGTGCCGTCGAGCGCCGCGCCAACCGTCGCCCGGGCCGTTTCCCGGGCGTATTCGATCGCGGACCTGCGGGCGTGCGCCAAGCGCCGGCTGCCGCGCGCGGTGTTCGAGTTCTTCGACGGCGGCGCCGAGGACGAACAGACGCTGCGCGACAACCGCGCGGCGTTCGAGCGGGTGCGCCTCGCGCCGAAGGTGCTGGTGGACGTGTCGCAGATCGACACCAAAACGCAATTCGTCGGGACGGCCGCGAGCCTGCCGATCGCGATCGCACCCACCGGTGCCGTCGGTTTCGGCTGGCCGGGCGGCGATGTCGCCATCGCCCGGGCCGCGGCGGCATTCGGCATTCCGTATGCCCTTTCGACCACGGCCACCGCCTCGATCGAACGCATCGCGCGCGAAGCCCCCGGCCGCCTGTGGTTTCAGGTCTACGTGCTGAAGAAACGCGAGTTCACCGAAGCGCTGATCGAGCGCGCGCGCGCGGCCGACTACGAGGGGCTCATCATCACGGTCGACTTGCCGGTGGGCGGCAAGCGCGAGCGGGATTTCAGGAACGATTTCGCGGTCCCGTTCCGGTTCACGCGCCGTAATTTCCTGGACTTCGCGTCGCGGCCGGGATGGGCGCTTTCGGTGCTGCGCAAGGGTATGCCGGTCTGGGAGAACCTCGTCGGGTTCACTCCCGAGTCGACGAACACCGCCGCGATCGCCTCATCGGTCGGTCGCAACTGCGACGCGAGCTTCGATTGGAATCGGCTGCAGGCGATCCGCGACGCCTGGCCGAAGAAGTTGCTCGTCAAGGGCATCACCCGGGCCGACGACGCCGAGCGAATCGCGGCCATGGGCTGCGACGGCCTGGTCGTCTCCAATCACGGCGGACGCCAGCTCGACGGCGCGGTGGCAACGCTCGATGCGCTGCCCGCAATCGTGCGCGCCGTGGGAACTCGCATCAGCGTCCTGCTGGACGGCGGCGTCCGCCGCGGCGTAGACGTGGTGAAGGCACTCGCATTGGGCGCCGAGGCGGTCATGGTCGGCCGCGCAACGCTGTACGGGGTGTGCGCGGGTGGCGAAGCCGGCGCCAACCGCGCGCTCGAGATCCTGCGCGAAGAACTGGTGCGTTCGATGCAGCTGTGCGGCGCGCGATCGGTGCGCGAGATCGGTCCGGATCTGATCGCGCCGCCGCGGTGATCTCGGCCCGCGCTCGGCGTCGGCCCTCATCGTCCACGGCGCCCGGCGACCGCCGCTGCGCCCGCTACGCCTCCTCACGCAGCGCGGCGAGGGCGGCGTCGGCGATGGCACGAGCGTCGATGCCGAAGTGCTTGCGTAGCGCGGCGCGCGTGTCGCTGCGGCCGAAGCCGTCGGTGCCGAGCGCGACGTACTTCCGCGGTACCCAGGGGCGAATGAGATCGGCGACGGCGCTTACGTAGTCGCTCGCCGCGATGATCGGGCCCGCGGTGGCGGCGAGGCAGTGCTCGACCCACCCGGCGCGGCGTTCGCGGCCACCCTGCATCCCGTCGCGGCGCAGCTCCGTCCAGCTCGTCACGCTCCAGACGTCGGCGGCGATGCCGCGTTCCTGCTCCAGCATCGCTGCGGCCGCCAGACACTCGCGTAGGATCGTGCCGCTGCCGAGCAGTTGCACACGCGCCGCGCGCCGCCCTCGCGCCTTTCCCCCGCCCGCTCCCCGCACGCGATGCATGCCGCGCAGGATTCCCGGTGCCGCACCCTCGGGCATCGCCGGCTGCTCATAGTTTTCGTTCATCACGGTGAGGTAGTAGAAAACGTCCTCCCGCGCTTCGAGCATGCGCCGCATGCCGTCGCGCAGAATCACGGCGAGCTCGTAGCCGAAGCACGGGTCGTAGGCAACGCAGTTGGGCACCGTCGAGGCGCTGAGGTGCGAAGTGCCGTCCTGATGCTGGAGTCCCTCGCCGGCGAGCGTCGTGCGCCCGGCCGTCGCGCCGACCAGGAAACCGCGCGCGCGTTGATCCGCGGCGGCCCAGATCAGGTCGCCGACGCGCTGGAAGCCGAACATCGAATAGTAGATGTAGAACGGCAGCATCGGCACGCCGTGGGTACTGTAGCTCGTGGCCGCCGCGATCCACGACGACAGGGCACCCACTTCGGTGATGCCCTCCTCGAGAATCTGCCCGTCCTTCGCCTCCTTGTAGTAGAGCAGCTGGTCGTGATCCTCCGGCTCGTAGAGTTGGCCGACCGCCGAATAGATGCCGACCTGCCGGAACAGGTTCGCCATCCCGAACGTCCGCGCCTCGTCGGCCACGATCGGCACGATGTGTTTGCCGAGCACGCGGTCCTTGAGCAGCTGCCCGAGGAGCTGCACGAAAACCATGGTCGTGGACTGTTCGCGGCCGCGTGTGCCGTCGAGCACCTTCCCGAAGGTCGCGAGCTCCGGCACCGCGAGCCGCGGCGCGTCGCTCGACCGCACCGGTAGATAACCGCCGAGCTTCTGCCGGCACGCGTGCAGGTACTTCATCTCGGGGCTGTCGTCGGCCGGCTTGTAGAAGCGCAACTGCACGACCGCGTCGTCGGAGAGCGGCAACGCAAAGCGGTCGCGGAAAGCGCGGAGCGCCTCGTCGTCGAGCTTCTTCTGCTGGTGCGTCGTCATCTTCGATTCGCCCCAGTGCCCCATCCCGTAACCCTTCTTGGTTTTGGCGAGCACTACCGTCGGCTGCCCTTTGTGGTTCGCCGCGGCGTGATACGCAGCGTAGATCTTGATCGGGTCGTGGCCGCCACGGCGCAGCTTGTCGATGTCCTCGTCAGTCATGTGCGCGACGAGCGCCTGCAGCTCCGGGTACTTGTTGAAAAAGTGCTCGCGGTTGAAGCGGCCGTCGGTGGAGCCGTATTGCTGGAACTCGCCATCGACAGTCTCGTGCAAGCGCTTGATGAGCACGTCGTTTACGTCGCGCGCGAAAAGCGGGTCCCAGTTCGAGCCCCAGAGGAGCTTGATCACGTTCCAGCCCGCGCCGGCGAACAGCCCTTCGAGCTCCTGGATGATCGAGCCGTTGCCGCGCACCGGGCCGTCGAGGCGCTGCAGATTGCAGTTGACGACGAAGATGAGGTTGTCCAGACCCTCGCGTGCGGCAAACGAAAGCGCGGCGAGTGACTCGGGCTCGTCCATCTCGCCGTCGCCGACGAAGCACCAAACCTTGCGGCCAGTGGTGTCGAGGATGCCGCGGCCGTGCAGGTAGCGCATGAAGCGCGCTTGGTAGATCGCCTGGATCGGCCCGAGGCCCATCGAACCGGTCGGCAGCTGCCAAAAGTCGGGCATCAGCCACGGATGCGGATACGACGAGAGGCCCTTGCCACCGACCTCGCGCCGGTAGTTATCAAGGCGCTCCTCGGCAACTCGCCCTTCGAGAAATGCCCGGGCGTAGACACCGGGCGCCGAATGCGGTTGGAGGAAGACGAGATCGCCGCTCTGACCGGCACGGAAGAAGTGGTTGAAACCGACTTCGAACAGCTCCGCCGCCGAGGCGTAGCTCGCGATGTGGCCGCCGAGCTCGGGGCTCGCGCGGTTCGCGCGCACGACCATCGCGAGCGCGTTCCAGCGGATGATCGCGATCAGCCGCTGCTCGAGCTGCGGGCTGCCGGGAAACTGCGGCTGGTCGGCGAGCTCGATGGTGTTCTTGTACGGCGTGTTGAACACCGGCGGCAGACGCACGTGGTGCTTGCGTGCGTGCTCGAGCAAACGGCGCAGCACGTAGGTCGCGCGCTCCGCACCCTCGGCGTCGATGATCGCCTCCAGCGCCTCGAGCCATTCGCGCGTCTCGTGGGGATCGGTGTCCGGCGGACTGACGCGCCAAAAGGCGGACGTGGTGAGGTCGGACAGGTTGGTCATGGCGCGCTACTCCTCCGTCACGCGAGCGAACGCTGGTGCGGACAGGTGCCGCCGATATTAGCGGCGTTTCCGGCGCATTTGGTTTCGTCTATCCCCTGAAGTACCGCTCAATTCAGCATAATATGCTGTCCAGCTCACCATTCAGAGAATCAAATGCCGCTCACAACGCTCGACGACACCGACCTGCGGATCCTCGACCGCCTGCAGGACAATGCCCGCATCACGAATGTGGAACTGGCGAAGGCGGCGAATCTCTCGCCGTCGCCGTGCCTCAGCCGGGTGCGCGCGCTAGAGGATGCCGGGTACATCCGGCGCTATGTCACGCTGCTCGACCCGCCCAAGCTCGGGCTCACGGTGAGCGTGTTCATCCAGGTCACGCTGGAGAAGCAGATCGAGCCCGCGTTGGAGGCGTTCGAGAAGGCGGTGCGCGGCCGGCCGGAAGTGATGGAGTGCTATCTGATGACCGGCGACTCCGACTACCTATTGCGCGTCGTTGTGCCCGACGTGCCGGCGTTCGAGCGCTTCATCGTCGACTTTCTGTCGAAGGTCCCGGGCGTCGGCAACATCCGGTCGAGCTTCGCGCTGAAGCAGGTGAAGTACCAGACGGGGCTGCCGCTGCCGCAACGCCGCGAGCCCATGAAGCCGGGTCGCAAGCCACGGACTGCCGGCGCCGCGCGGTAGCGACTACGGCGGCCGGTCGGCGTCAGCATTCCCCGCTTGCTCGGACCGGATAAAAAGCGCCGCCGGCAGGGACCGGCACCCGGACGACCCGCCTCACGCCGTAAGCGCGGGCGCCCGCAAGGCATCGCGCAGGGATTGCCAGGCCAGCGCCGCGCATCGCGCGCGGGACGGGTATTGGCGCGCCGCCTCGATCAACGCGCGTTGCGCCGGCGTTGCGTCGTCGAGCTCGGCGCCGTCGGCGCTCGTCTCCCCGATGTGGGCGAGAAAGCGCTCGCATTCGCCGAGGATTTCATTGCGCGTGCGTCCGCGCAGGATTTCGGTGAGCACCGAGGTTGAAGCCATCGAGATCCCGCAGCATTCGCACTGGAAGCTGAGGTCGGCGGCGCGTGCACCGTCCCACTTCACAAACAGCTCCACGCCGTCGCCGCACAGCGGGTTTAGCGCTTCGATGCGGGCGTCGGCACCGGGCATCGAACGATAGTTCCGGGCACGCTTGATGTGGTCCAGCAGCAAATCGTCATAGGCGCGCATGTCCAGGCCCCCGCCTCCTCAGGACACCGCCGTCACCGAACCGGCCTGCGCCGCCGCGTCGCCCACGAACACTTTCAGGCGGTTGGGACGCACGATCAGCATCTCGCCTTGGCGCAGCGCGAGCGAGCGGAACCGCGCGGCCGGAATTTCGGCTTCGATCAGCTGCGCATCGTCCTCGCGCGTGAGTTCCAGGCGGACCGTGGGCCCGAGCGGCAGCGCTCGTCCGAGCTGCGCCACGATGCCCTCGGCGACCGGTGAGTAGCGCTCCACATCGAGCTCGTGCGGGCGCGCGAACGCAAGCGCGGGCGTGTTTTGCGCATCGGCGTGCTCGGGTGCATCGAGCACCGTGTCGCCGAGATGGACCCGGCCGTCATGGGCGCGGCCGTGGAACAGGTTCACGGTACCGAGGAAGCCGTACACGAACGGCGTCGCCGGACGCTCGTAGACCTGCCCCGGGGTGCCCTCCTGCTCGACCCGCCCTTGGTTGAGGAGCACGACGCGGTCGGCGACCTCCAGTGCTTCTTCCTGGTCATGCGTAACGAAGATGCTGGTCACAGGGATCTCGTCATGTAGGCGCCGCAACCAGCGGCGCAGCTCCTTGCGGACTTTGGCATCGAGCGCGCCAAATGGTTCATCGAGCAGCAGCACCTTCGGTTCGACCGCCAGCGCCCGAGCGAGCGCGATCCGCTGCCGCTGTCCGCCGGAGAGCTGGGTCGGGAATCGGTCGGCCACCCAATCGAGCTGGATCAGCTTGAGGAGCGAGTGCACTTTGTCGCGGATCTCGTCCTTGCTCGGGCGCGTCGCGCGCGACTTCACGCGCAGACCGAACGCGACGTTTTCGAACACCGTCATGTGCCGGAACAGCGCGTAGTGCTGGAACACGAACCCGACCCGCCGTTCCCGCACGTCGGTCCGGGAAGTGTCTTCACCGTGGAAGTAGATGCGGCCAGCGTCGGGCGTCTCCAGGCCGGCGATGATCCGCAGCAGCGTCGTCTTGCCGCAGCCCGACGGTCCGAGCAAAGCGGTGAGCTCGCCGGTCGGGAAGCTCAAGCTCACGTCGTCGAGCGCGACAAAGCCGCCGAACCGCTTGGTGATATTGCCAACTTCGATGCTCATCGGTACGGCACCTCGGGTGAGAGCGCGACGCGCTCGCGTCGCGTGCGCCACTCGATCGAGCTCTTCAGGCCGAGCGTGATCAGGGCGAGCAGCGCGAGCAGCGACGCAACGGCGAACGCCGCCGCAACCTGGTACTCGTTGTAGAGAATCTCGACGTGCAGGGGCACGGTGTTCGTCTGCCCGCGGATGTGACCGGACACCACCGACACTGCGCCGAACTCGCCCATGGCACGGGCGTTGCAGAGGATCACGCCGTACAGCAGGCCCCACTTGATGTTCGGCAGCGTCACGCGCCGGAAAGTCTGCCAACCCGAGGCGCCGAGCGTGAGCGCGGCCTCCTCTTCCTCGGTGCCCTGCGCCTGCATCAGCGGGACGAGCTCGCGGGCGACGAACGGGAAGGTCACGAAGACGCTCGCGAGGACGATTCCGGGCACCGCGAAGATGACCCGTGCGTCGTGCGCCGCGAGCCACGGGCCGAGCCAGCCCTGCGCGCCCAACACGAGCACGTAGATCAAGCCCGCGACCACCGGCGACACCGAGAACGGCAGGTCGATAAGCGTGATCAGAACCTGCCTGCCGGGGAAATCGAACTTCGCGATCGCCCAGGCGGCCGCGACGCCGAACACGAGGTTCGCCGGCACCGCGATCGCGGCGGTGAGCAGCGTGAGCCGGATGGCAGCGAGTGCATCGGGCGCCGCGAGCGCAGCGGCGTAGGTACCAAGACCCTTGCGCAATGCCTCGTAGAAGACCGCAGCGAGCGGCAGCACCAGAAGGACGGTGAGGAAAGCGAGCGCAGTACCGATGAGGAGTCCCTTGACGAGCGCGCTTTCGTCGGTCGCGCGGACTTTGACTTCGACCGCGAACGGCGGCCGCGCCACAGCGGTGGACGCAGACACGGGTCAAGCCGCCGTGCCGGTGCGCCGCGCCGCCCACCACTGCAGCAGGTTGATCCCGAGCAGCAGGAGGAACGACGCCACCAGCATCACCACCGCGAGCGCGGTCGCGCCGGCGTAGTCGTACTGCTCGAGCTTGGTGACGATCAGCAGCGGGGTGATCTCGGTCTTGAGCGGCAGGTTGCCGGCGATGAAGATCACCGAACCGTACTCGCCGATTGCGCGCGCAAACGCCAGGGCAAAGCCAGTCAGCAGCGCGGGTAGGACGTACGGCAAGATCACCCGCACGACGGTCTGCCCGCGCGAGGCGCCCAGGCTCGCCGCGACCTCCTCCAGTTCTCGCTCGAGCTCCTCCAGCACCGGCTGCACCGTGCGCACGACGAACGGCAAGCCGATGAAGGTGAGCGCGATGATCACGCCGAGCGGCGTAAACGCCACCTTGAGCCCGAGCGCCGCGAGCGGCTTGCCGAGCCAGCCGTTTTCGGCGTAGACGGCGGTGAGCGCGATGCCCGCCACCGCAGTCGGCAGCGCGAACGGCAGATCGACCAGCGCGTCGACGAGGCGCTTGCCGGGAAAGGTGTAGCGCACCAGCACCCACGCGACGATCAGGCCGAAGAGCGTGTTGATCACCGCCCCGATCAGCGACGCCCCGAACGTGAGCCGGTACGACGCGACGACGCGCTCGGTACTCACCGCAGCCCAGAACTGATCCCAGGTGAGCGTTGCGGTCTTGAGGAACGCCGCCGCGAGGGGGATCAGCACCATCAGGTTCAGGTACAGCAATGCGTACCCGAGGGCGAGGCCAAACCCCGGCAGGACGTTAGGTCGTCGTGCGGACGAAACCATCCGCAGGCAGCGCGGCGCCGCGGCGCGCGTGACTCAGCGGTCCGGCACGCAGCCGGGTGGTAGATCGCCGAGTCTGCGCATCATGTTACGGGTCCTTCGGCCTCTTGGACCGCGGATTATTGCGGTCCGCTCGGGCGCCGTGAACGAAGCGATTTCAATTTCGTTATTCCCGCATGGAATTAACGCCGGCATCCCGCAGCGGCGTCCGCCGCACCGCCCCCGATCGCCCGGCATCACAAGCCCTTCGCGTAGATCCGATCGAACACGCCGCCGTCGGCGAAATGGGTCTTCTGCGCCGCCTGCCAGCCGCCGAACACCTCATCGACCGTAAAGAGATTCACTTGGGGGAACTGCCCCGCGTGCTTCGCTGCGACCGTGGCCAGCCGCGGGCGATAGTAGTGCTGCGCCGCAATTTCCTGGCCGTCTTCGCTGTAGAGGAAGCGCAGGTACTCCTCGGCGAGCCGACGCGTGCCGCGCTTGTCGACCACCTTGTCGACGACCGCCACCGGCGGCTCGGTGAGGATGCTGACCGAGGGCACGACCAGCTCGAACCGGCCGGGTCCCAGTTCCTTCACCGCGAGGAACGCCTCGCTTTCCCACACGATGGCGACGTCGCCGATGCCGCGCTCGGCGAACGTGGTGAGCGCGCCGCGCGCGCCCGAGTCGAGCACCGCGGCGTTGCGGTAGATCCCTGCCACGAAGTCCTTGGCCTGGTCCTCGCCGCCGTACTTCTCACGCGCGTAGCCCCACGCGGCAAGATAGTTCCAGCGGGCACCGCCCGAGGTTTTGGGATTCGGCGTGACGACTGAAATGCCGGGCTTGGCGAGGTCGTCCCAATCCTTGATCGCCTTCGGATTGCCGTGGCGGACCAGGAACACGACGATCGAGGTGTACGGCGCGCTGTTCTGAGGCAGGCGCTTTTGCCAGTCGGCAGGCAGGAGCGCGCCCTTCGCCGCCAGCTGGTCGATGTCATAGGCGAGCGCGAGCGTGACGACATCGGCGTCGAGCCCGTCGATGACGGCACGCGCTTGTTTGCCCGAGCCGCCGTGCGATTGTCTGATGGCGACGTTTGCGCCGGTCTTCGCTTTCCACTGCGCCGCAAACGCTTTGTTCAAATCCTGGTATAGCTCGCGTGTCGGGTCGTACGACGCGTTGAGCAACGTTACCTGCGCCACTGCGGGCAGGGCGGCACTCACCACCGCCGCGGCAAGCACCGCGGGCACGGCCTTCCGACGCAGCGTGGCGCGGGCCAAGTTGAACATGTGCTGCCAACTCATTTGCTATCCCTGGTCACGGCTGATGAATCGGCCGCGAGCGTAGCGGCGTGGTGCCGGATGGGGAAATACTCTTCGACGCGTTTCTTATCGCCCCGGGTTATGTCGGCACGGTTTCGCGGCGTAGCGGCAATGGTGATTGGCGGTGCATTCGTCGGTGCGTCGGCGACGGCCGACACCCGCTCGATCGAGCTAGCGATCGAGACGCTGCAGGGGTCGGGGTTCATCGCCAAGGCGATCCGGATCGAGCTTTCGGGCGCCGGTCTGACGCGCGCGCAGCTCCGGATCGGAGAAATCGACGCGCTGAATCACCGCTGGCTGGGGGTGACGGTGACCTGCTCGGCGTTTCGCCTCGAGCGCTCGCTCGTCGAGTGCCGCGACGGACGCCTCGACGGCGCACGCCCGCTGGCGCTCTCTTTCAGCTACAACATCGCGAGCGGCAGCGGCGTGCTTTCGGCGTCGCCGGACGGGCGGGAACGCTGGGAGGCCGAGTTCAGCGGCGGCGCCGAGCCGCGTGCCGTGCTCAAGCTTTCGGGCGCAGCGGTCGCGCGCCTTCACGATTTCGCCCTGCCGCTGCCAGTGAAACTCAGCGCCGGCACTGCGGACGGCGTACTTCAAGCGGCGTTCGGCAAGCAGGGTGTCGCGCACCTCGAAGGCGAAATCGCCCTGCACGATGTCGCGTTCTCCGATGCCGCGGGGTTACACGCCGGCGACGGCATCGGCGGGAAGGCGACAGTGCTCGCCGATGCAACGGGCGACGCATGGCAGTGGCGGATCGACGCCGCGTGGCCCGCCGGCGAGGTTTACTGGGACCCGGTGTACTCGAAGGCCGGCTATCGCCTTACGGCCGCTGGCGAGTTGACGCCGCGTGCGGTGGAAGTGGAGCGCGCGACGCTCGCCGCGGACGAGATCGGAGAACTGCGCATGAGCGCGTCGCTGGACCGCTCGTCGCTCGCGATCGCGCAGGCGCGGGCGCAGACCGGCGAGCTCGCGGTCGCACCGCTGTACGCACGCTTTCTCAAGCCGGTGCTCGGCGCGACCGCGTTCGCCGAGCTGCGAGCCGAGGGACAGGTGCGCGCGAGCGCGGCATGGCGAAATGGCCGCCTGGCCGAGGCCACGCTCGATGTCGACGACGTCTCGGTCGAGGATACCGCGGGCCGGTTTGCACTGTTCGGCGTGTATGCGAGCTTGCCGTGGAAAGACGGCGGCCGCAGCGAAGGGCGCATCGGCATGTCGGGCGCCGAGCTGCACCGGCTGCCGCTCGGCGCGGTGGGCGCGGTACTCGACATCGGTCCGCAAGACGTGCGGGTCGCGCAGTTCGGCATCCCGGTGCTTTCCGGGCTGCTCAGCTTGAGCGATCTCGCTGTACGCGACTCGGCGGACGGGCTCACCTGGGAGGTGCGCGGCGCCCTGTCGCCGGTGCCCCTCGATGTGCTCCTCGCCCACTTCGGCGCACCCGCGATGCAAGGCAGCATTGCAGCCGATATTCCGCGCGTTCGCTACGAGCGATCAACGCTGCAGGTCGACGGCGCACTGGCGATCCAAGTGTTCGACGGCAGCGTGACGGCGACCCGTCTCGAGGTACAGAACCCGCTCGGGCTCGCGCCGACGTTGCAGACGAGCCTCGCGGCGCGCGGCCTCGATCTGGGGCTCGTCACACGCGCGTTCTCCTTCGGCACTATCACCGGCAAGGTGGATGCGCGGATCGATGATTTGGTGCTGTCGAATTGGCGCCCGGTGGGCTTCGACGCGCGCATCGAGTCGAGCCCCGGGGACTACCCCAAGCGCATCAGCCAGACGGCGGTGAGCAACATCTCTGCGCTCGGCGGGGCGGGGGCCACGGCCGCGATCGAGCGCAGCGTTCTGCGGCTCTTCGACACGTTCGGCTATTCGCGCCTCGGCGTAAGTTGCCGATTGCAAAACGGCGTGTGCACCATGGGCGGGATCGAGGACTTGCCGCAGGGATACGTGCTGGTCAAGGGCGGCGGCGTGCCCTCGATCAGCGTGCTCGGCTACAATCGCGAGGTCGGGTGGGATGACCTGCTCACCCGCCTGCGGCGCGTCATCGATTCCAACGTCAAGCCGACTATCAAGTGACGCCGACAAAACATCCGATCCCCTACCTCAGCGGGCTAGCGCTCTGCGTCGCGCTCGCCAGCTGCGTGACGATCAATATCTACTTTCCGGCGGCGGCGGCCGAGAAGGCGGCCGACCAGATCATCGATGAGGTCTGGCGGCAGGAGCACGGATCGGCTGCGCCCGCGCAGAAGCCGGCCGAGAAATGAGTGGCCCCTGCGGCCGATCGAGGTAAGCCATGTGTGCACCACGAGTTTCAATCTGGTTCAAGCTCTTCGTCCCGGTCCTGCTCGCGATGGCGAGCGGCGCCTCGTTCGCGCAGGCGAACCTCGATATCGACACGCCGGCGATCCGCGCTCTCACCGCGAGCATGCAACAGCGCTACCCGCAACTCTTGCCCTACTACGCGAGCGGCGCGGTCGGGATCTCGCACGACGGCCTGGTCGCGCTGCGAGACGCCGCCGCGGTGCCGCTGCCGCAGCGGGCGCAGGTCAACGCCCTGGTCGCCGCCGACAACCAGGACCGCATCGCGCTGTACCGCGACATCGCACGCGCGAACAACCACCCCGAGTGGGAAGCCGATATCCAGGCCAAGTTCGGCGAGCGCTGGGTCGCCAAGGCGCAGAACGGCTGGTGGGTGCAGGACGCGACCGGCGCCTGGAAGAAAAAGTAGCGCGGCGCTCGCCGTCCGCGCCGGCAACGGCCTCGCTAGCTCCACATCGCGCGCAGCTCCCTCGGCACCGTGCGCCGGATTTGCTGCGCGCCCTCCTGCGCCAGAAAGGCCGCGCAGGCCGCCGCAACCGGCGGCAGCATCTTGCCGCGCCGGTGCACGATGAACCACTGGCGCTGTACCGGGAATCCGGCGATGTCGACGATGGCGAGCACGCGCACCGAGACCTCGAGTCCGATCGCGTGCGCGGACAGGAAGCCTAGACCGAAGCCGGCCCGGACCGCCTGCTTGATGGTCTCGTTGCTCGCGACCTCCATCGCGATGTTGGGCCGGATGCGGTGCTTGCGGAAGGTCTCGTCCATCACCGCTCGCGTCGCGGATCCGGCCTCGCGTGCGATCAGCGGCTCGCGCGCCGCCGCGGCGAGCGGCAGCGCACGCTTTTGCGCGAGCGGGTGGGTCGGCGCGGCGACGATGACCATCGGGTGCGGCGCGAACGCTGCGGCGTAGAGATCACCGTGCTCGGGCGGTCGGCCCATCACGGCGAGATCGATCGCATTGCGGCCGATGCGTTCGATCAGATCCTCGCGGTTGCTGACCGCGAGCTTCAGCTTCACGCCCTCGTGCCGCCGGCAGAACTCCCCGAGGAGACTCGGAAAGAAGTAATCCCCGGCGCTGATCACGCCGATGTTCAGGAGACCGCCGCGCACCCCGTGCAGCGCACCGAGCGAATCCTCGGCCTGGCGCACGTGCGAAAGGATCGCTTCGACCTCGCGCAGCACCGCCTGGCCGGCCTGGGTGAGGAACAACCGGCGGCCGAGGCGCTCGAAGAGCTGCGTCCCGGCGTGGCGCTCGAGCTGCGCGATCTGGATCGAGACCGCGGGCGGCGTAAGATGCAGCTCGCGCGCGGTTTTCGCAAAGCTCAGATGGTGCGCCGCAGCGGCGAACACGCGCAGCTGGCGCATGGTGGCGTTGTGCATCGGCAGATTAAGTAATCGCTTATCGTATGAGTTTTAACGTTTAACTATGACTTAACGGTCAGGGACGCTAGCATTGTCCCACCCCGATGCCAAGCGGCACCGGCGGCGTGTCGCAACTGGAGGTGAACATGGACCGACGCCTGAACTCGAAGCGCTTCCAGGGCCAGGGCCCGCTCAACGCGGCCTGTCACGCGCTGGGACTCGAATGGGACGTCGACGCAACGGTGCGCCCCGGAACTGGCGGCTTGCTATCCGAGCGCGACATCGTACGGTCGTACATCGCCGCGCACCAACCGCACCTGCTCTCCTGCTACGACCTCGAGTTCTTGGTCGACCTCGTCCTGGCGCAGAAGGCGCAGCGCGGCGCGGCCGGCGGCGTCGCCATCGAATCCTACACGCCGCTCTGACGCGCCCCGGCGGCGCAAACGGCGGACCGCGGGTCCGCCGCCGGCCGCGCGAGTCGAGCGTTCGGTGCTAGGCCGCCGCGCGCTGTTTCTTTTGCGCCTTCTGTTGCGCGGCCTTCGCATGCATCGACGCATAGGCCTGATGCGCGGCCGCCTCGGCGTCGCCGACATGCACCGCGGTGAGCCCCATGTCCGACAGCACCGAGCCGAGCGCCGCGAGGCAGAGCATCACGTTCTCGGGTCGGCACGAGTAGCCCATGCTGCCGAAACGCCAGATCTTTCCCTTCAGCGGCCCGAGGCCGGCACCGATCTCGAGGTTGAACTCGTTCAGCAGCGTGCGGCGCACTTCCCCTTCGTCCACGCCTTCCGGGCAGCGCACCGCGCTCATCTGCGGCAGCTGGTACTCGGGCTTCACCAGGAACTTGAGCCCCATCGATTCGAGCCCGGCCTTGAGCGCGGTGTGGTGGCGCTGGTGCCGTGCCCAGGAGTTCTCGAGCCCTTCTTCGCGAATGAGCAGCAGCGCCTCATGCAGGGCGAAGAGCGAGTTGGTCGGCGCGGTGTGGTGATAGGTGCGCGTGGTCGCGCCCCAATAGCCAAGCAGCAGGTTCATGTCCATGAACCAGGAGTGAATCTTGTCGTGACGCGACTTCACGTCAGCGACCATGCGCTCGGAGAATGACACCGGCGACAGCCCGGGCGTGCACGACAGGCACTTCTGGCTGGCCGAATAGACCGCGTCGATCTCCCACTCGTCCACCAGCACCGGCGTACCGCCGAGCGTGGTCACGGCGTCGACGATGGTGAACGCGTCGTGCCGGTGCGCGATCTTGACCAGCGTCTTCGCGTCCGACTGCACGCCGGTCGAGGTTTCGCCGTGCACAAACGCGACCGCGCGCGTGCCGGGGTTCTTGTTGAGCGCGTCCTCAAGCTTGTTCGGATCGACCGGCGCGCCCCACTCGTCCTCGACGACGATGGCGGTGCCGCCGCAGCGCTCGACGTTCTCGACCATGCGCCCGCCGAACACGCCGTTGCGGCACACGATCACCCTGTCGCCGGGGCGCACCAGGTTGACGAAGCAGTACTCCATCCCGACCGACCCGGGGCCCGACACCGGAAAGGTAAGCGGGTTCTTCGTCTGGTACACATAGCGCAGCAGCGCCTTCAGCTCCTCCATCATCTCGACGAAGATCGGATCGAGATAGCCGATCGCCGGCTGGCTCATGGTGGTAAGCACGCGCGGGTGGATCTCCGTCGGACCCGGACCCATGAGCGTCCGCTGCGGCGGATGAAACGAGCTGATGCGTTTGGCGGGAGCGAAATCGTTCATGGCATCCTTCCCTGAAAGTGGCGACCCGAACAGGGCATCGTCGGGACGCGATTTGACCTTTACCGGTTTCTTGGCGCTCGCCTCGTTGAGCACTTCGACCGCGGCGACCTTGCCGCCGGTGACGCGTTCGACCTCCATCGCCCAACGCGCCGGCACGTAGCCGGATTTGACCCAGTTGTTGACCACGGCGCGGTCGAGCCGAAACGCGCGGGCGACATCCGCTTGGCTGCCGAAAATCTCGACGAGGCGCTCCGCGCAGTTCATGTTCGTGCCCTGGCCGTGGCGCGTAACCCTATCATGTCAAGATAATTTTGACAACAGAATAGTGCTTAGACTGGGCAGCGACGCTGCGCCCTGGTCCTAGTCCCGCCAGCGCCCGCAGTGCCCCTCGTTTGGTCGCGCAACGCGGGGAACGGTCGAGCAAGGCGGCCCGAGCGAAGCCGGGTCACCGATCGTGATCGACCGCCTGGTCCCGCTTTGCGCCCGTCTCGTCGGTCGCCCTGACGCGTGCGAAGTCGAATAGCTGGCGGTCCAGAAGGTGCGAGGGAACGATGTCCGCGAGCGCGCGGAACATCGACTCGAGCCGCCCCGGATAGCGCTTCTCCCATTCGCGCAGCATCCCCTTCGCCTGCGCGCGCTGCAGGCTGTCCTGCGCGCCGCACAGGTTGCACGGGATCACCGGAAATTGCTTTGCCTCGGCGTAGGCGGCTAGATCCTCTTCCGGAACGTAGGCGAGCGGTCGGATCACCACGTTCCGGCCGTCGTCGGACACCAGCTTCGGCGGCATCGCCTTGAGCTTGCCGCCGAAGAACAGGTTGAGGAAGAACGTCTCGAGGATGTCGTCGCGATGGTGCCCGAGCGCGATCTTCGTCGCCCCGAGCTCCTGCGCCAGGCGATACAGCACCCCGCGCCGCAGGCGCGAGCACAGGCCGCACATCGTCTTGCCCGCGGGGATCACGCGCTTCACCACCGAATACGTGTCCTGCACTGCGATGCGGTAGGGAATCGCGCGCGCCGACAGGTACTCGGGCAGCACGTGCGCGGGGTAGCCCGGATGCCGCTGATCGAGGTTCGCGGCGACGATTTCGAACGCGTGCGGCGCCGCATCGCGCAGCTTGATCAGGATCTCGAGCAGGCCGTAGCTGTCCTTGCCGCCCGAGAGGCACACCATCACGCGGTCGCCGGCGCGGATCATGTCGTAGTCGGCAACGGCCTGACCCACCAGGCGGCGCAGACGCTTCTCGAGCTTGTTCGCTTCGTAGCGCTCGCGCCGCAGACGGGTCGGCTCGGGTGCATTCATGGCGCGTATGTTAGCGCGTCGGTCCGGGCGTGCTTCGCCGGGCAGCGCGCCCGAGCTTCGGGTCGGGTGACGGGTGAGCGCGTCCGCGATCAGACGTTGACGCTGCGGCCGCCGTCGACGGCGATGATCTGCCCGGTGACGTACGGGGCCTCGGCGACGAGGTAGTAGACCGCCGATGCGATGTCGTCCGGCTCGCCGGCACGCCGGAGCAGGGTATGGGAGATCACGCGCTGCCGTGCCAGCTCGTCGAACGAGCCGTCCTCGGGCCATAGCACCGGGCCCGGTGCAACGCCATTCACCCGCACCTCCGGTCCGAGCTCGCGAGCGAGCGACCGCGTGAGGCTCGCCAGCCCGGCCTTGGCCACGCTGTAGACCACATAACCCTTCAGCGGCCGATCGGCATGGATGTCGGTGAGATTGACGATGCAGCCATGCGCGCTCTTCAGATGCGGGGCGGCCGCTTGCGACAGGAACAGCGGCGCCTTGAGATTGGTACCGAGCAGATCGTCCCAGTCGCTGAGCTTGATCTCCCCGAGCGGCGTCGCATGGAAGCTCGAGGCGTTGTTCACGAGCACGTCGAGCCGGCCGAAACGCGCCACCGCGGTGCGAACGAGCTCCGGCAACTCGGCGGCGTTCAGCAGATTCGCCTGTACGGTCGCCGCGGAGTTCGCTCGCGCGGCGTTCAATTCCGCGAGTAACGCATTCGCCTCCGCTTTCGCTGAGTGATGGTGCAGGATGAGGTTCGCGCCCGAGGCGTGCAATCGCCGCGCGATCGCGGCGCCGACACGCTTCGCGCTACCGGTGATGAGGACGACCTTACCGTCGAGCGCGCTGCCAGCCACGCAATGTGCCCGCCTAAGCCGAACGCCGGAGCATTGCGCATTCTACTTGAAGCGCGCACCATTTCTTCCCCTCAAGCTCGCGCCTATGAGTCTGCCTGACCCCTCGCCGGAAGCCCGCTCGCACAGCATGCGGGTCGTGGATCACATCGGTGCCGAGATCGCATCCGCGGCGGGCTGGATCAGCTTTGCGCGCTACATGGAGCTCGCGCTGTACGCGCCGGGACTTGGATACTACATGGCGGGCACGCGCAAGCTCGGGCCGGAAGGGGATTTCACGACGGCGCCGGAAATCTCGCCGCTGTTCGGGCAAACGCTCGCGCGCCAGGCGATGCAGGTGCTCGACGCCGCGGGCGATGAAATCCTGGAAATCGGCGCCGGCTCGGGTGCGCTCGCCGCGTCGCTGCTCGAAGAGCTCGACCGGTGCGGACGGCCGCCGCGCAGCTACCTGATTCTCGAGCTCTCGCCGGAGCTGCGCGTACGCAGCCGCGACACCCTCGCCGCGCGCGTGCCGCACCTCATGGAGCGCATCGCGTGGCTGAACGGACTACCGCCGGCGTTCGCCGGATTCGTGGTCGGCAACGAGGTGCTCGACGCGATGCCGGTGCACATCGTGCGCACTCGTGCCGGCGGTGTGGAGGAGGCCGGCGTAACGATCGGTGCCGACACCGGCCGGTTGCAGTTCGGCTGGCGACCAGCGTCGGGCGAGCTCCTCGAAGCGGTGCGCAGGCTAAACCTGCCGGACGACTACACGACCGAGATCGGCCTGGTCGCAAGGGCGTTCGTAGGCACCGTCGCCCGGGCGCTCGAGCGCGGCGTGATGTTGTTCGTCGACTACGGGTTTCCGCGCGCCGAGTTCTATCACTCGCAGCGGCGCGCCGGCACGCTCATGTGCCACTACCGCCAGCGCGCGCACGCCGATCCGTTCCTCCTGCCGGGGTTGCAGGACATGACCGCCCACGTCGACTTCAGCGCCGTCGCCGAAGCGGCGCGTGCGCAGGGCATGTCGGTGCTCGGCTACGCGACCCAAGCGCAGTTCCTCATTAACTGCGGGCTCACCGATCTGATGCAGCGCGTCTCACCCGATGACACGAACCGTTATCTGCCGCTCGCCGCAGCGGCGAACAAACTGACCAGTCCGGCCGAGATGGGCGAGCTGTTCAAGACGATCGCGTTCGGCCGCGGCGTCGCCGACGAGCTGATCGGCTTCAAGTCCGGCGACCGGCGTCGCACGCTCTAGCGCGCCGCGGCCGCGGCGCGAAGCGGCAACGCGCGCTTGCCGCAGCCCCGCCGCGCGCTCGTCTGACGGAGCGCTAGATCGTCGCAAACAGGTTGTTGAGCGACTCGGCGAGCGTCGGGTGGGCGAAGATCGCGTCCTTGAGCGCCGTGTACGGCAGCTTTCCGATCATCGCGATCTGGATCATCGCCATCAGCTCGCCACCCTCGATGCCGAGCACCGTGCAACCGAGGATCTGGTTCGTGTCGGCGTCCACGATCGCCTTCATGAAGCCGCGCGTCTCGCTCATTTCGATCGCGCGCGCGACGCTGGCCATCGGCAGCTTCGCGACGCGGTGGTTGAGGCCGCGCCGCTTCGCCTCGGTTTCGTTGAGCCCCACCGTCGCGAGCTGCGGATCGATGAACATCGTGTTCGGGACCAGGCGGCCGGCGATGGTCGCGTTCCCGCCGTCGAGCCAGTTTGTGCGCAGGATGCGGTAGTCGTCGTAGGAGATGTGCGTGAATGCCGGCCCGCCCTTCACGTCACCGATTGCGTAGACCCCGGCGACGCTCGTTTCCAGCCGGCCGTTCACGGCAATAAAGCCGAGCTTGTCGGTGGCGATCCCGGCCGCGGCGAGGTTCAGCCGATCGCTGTTCGGTACGCGCCCGACGGCGACCAGCACGTGGGTGCCTTCGACCTGCCGCGGCCCCCGCGGCGTCTCGACCAGCACCTGCGCACCGAGCCTGCCCTCGACGCGGACGATGTTCGCGCTCTTCACCACCTCGACCCCTTCGTCGCTGATGATTTTCTCGACCTCGGCCGCGACGTCGGGGTCCTCACGCAGGAGCAGCCGGTCGTCACGGGCGATCACCGTGACCCGCGCGCCGAAGCGACGAAACATCTGGCTGAACTCGAGGCCGATGTACCCGCCGCCCAGCACCACCAGATGCGCCGGCAAGCTGGACAGTTCCATGATGCTCGATGAGTCGAGCCAGGGCACGCCGTTCAAGCCGGGGATCGGCGGGATCGCCGGCCGGCCGCCGGTGTTGATGACGATCTTGTCCGCGCTCAACAGGCGCTCGCCACCGGCGCTCACGGCCACGCGCACCGTCTTCGCGTCGACGAAACCACCTTCGCCGAAAATCAAATCGACATTCGGCGTGCGCTGCAACCCCTGCGTCGCGCCATTGCGGAACTGCTCGACTATGCGCTGCTTGCGTCGATAGACCTCGGCCATATCGACCTGCACCTCCCCGGCCGCGTGCACGCCGTAGTCGGCGGCGCGGCGCGCGAGGTAAGCAACGCGCGCGCTCGCCACCATCGACTTGGTCGGCGTGCAGCCGAAATTGATGCACGTGCCGCCGACGTACCGTCGCTCGATGACTGCGGTCTTCCAGCCGGCGCGGCCGAGCGCCTGGGCCAGGGGCTTTCCGGACTGGCCGGTACCGATGATGATGGCATCGAATTTTTCCGCGTTCATGGCTGGCTCCCGTTCGCTTCCAGTCTACAGCGTTGGTCGCCGCAGTTGGCCCCGACTTACGGCCGTCCGGGGCGGGCCGGCCGCTATAATTCAGCGTATGCATTTGCGACGCGTGCCGGCGTTGCTTGCGGCGCTCGTCGCATGCGCCGCCGTTGCGGCATCCGTCACCGATTTCGACCGCATGGTGGCGGAAGCGCGCCAGCGCTGGTCGGAGAGCCCGTACGGACCGCTGCTCGAACGGATCCTGCCGCCCACATTCTTGCCGGCCCAGCTTCCCGCACCGCACTCGCGCGGCGCGGCGGTCGTCGTGCAGTACTGCGTGCAGTGCCACAACCTGCCCAACCCGGCGATGCACAATCCGGAAAAATGGCCGAGCGTCGTCGAGCGCATGGTGTTCCGCATGCACGGCAGAGGGAACTTGGGCGATCTGATGCGCGAGATGATGGCCGGCGTGCAGGCGCCCAGCGAGGAGGATGCGAAGATCCTGGTCGCCTACCTCCAGCACTACGGCCAGCGCGCGATCGACCCGAGCCGCTATCCCGAGCTCGAGCTGCCCTCCGGCCAATCGTTCAAGCTCGCCTGCGGACAATGTCACGTGCTACCGGATCCGCGGCGCCACACGGCGCGCGAATGGCCAGCGGTCGTTGCGCGCATGGAGCAGAACATGGCGTGGATGAACCGCGTCATCGGCAACGAGCCCGATCCGCGCGAACCACAGCTGCGCATCGAGGAGATCGTCTCGTTCCTGCAGCGGCACGCGCGCAAGGGTTGAAAGCGGACTGCCCCCGGGAGATCTACCCCGGCACGGCCATGCCGCGCTGAACAGCCGGCCTCGCGCCGATCGCGTCGTACCAGCGCTTCACGTTCGGGAAACGGTTGAGGTCGGTCTGATGCCAGTCGTGGCGCGCAACCCAGGGGTAGGTCGCGATGTCAGCGATCGTGTATTGGTTGCCGGCGAGATACGCCGCCTGGCCCAGCCGGTGGTCGAGCACGCGGTACAGACGGTCCTTCTCCTTTACGTAGCGGTCGACGGCATACGGCACCTCGACTTTCGCTGCGCGCAGGAAGTGATGGACTTGCCCGAACATCGGTCCGATACCGCCCATCTGGAACATCAACCACTGCAAGGCGACGTATTTGTCTCGCGTCGCGGCCGGCAGGAACGCGCCCGTCTTGCCGGCAAGGTAGATCAGGATGGCACCCGACTCGAACAGTGCGAACGGCCGGCTGTCGGGTCCATCGGCGTCGACGATCGCCGGGATCTTGCTGCTCGGGCTGATGGCGACGAACTCCGGCGCGAACTGATCGCCCTTGCCGATGTCGATGGGGTGCACGTTGTATGCCAAACCGAGCTCCTCCAGCATCACCGACACTTTGCGCCCGTTCGGCGTTCGCCACGTGTAGAGCTCGATCATTCTCTTCGTTCCTCGTAGTCCGGGCGCGCGAGTCTATTACAATCTCGGCCAGTCTCCATTGATGGCGCTTACTAGCTGGCCGCCCCAGTGCTGAAATGGCTGCTTACGCTGCTGATCGGGCTCGCCGTCCTGACGGCGCTCTCGCCGTGGCTCGCCCGGTTCGGGATCGGCCGCCTCCCGGGCGATATCACGGTGCGCGTCAAGGGCCGCGCCTACTACCTGCCGTTCACGACCACGATACTGCTGTCGCTCGCGCTCACGCTTTTCTTGAAGCTAATCTGACATAGGCTGGACTCACTGCAGCGGAGGTGCGCCATGGGGCTGTTCGCGGGAACACCGCCTACCACGCTCGGGGCCAACGACGGCCGGCTCGCGCCGTGCAAGCGCTCGCCGAACTGCGTGTCGAGCCAGGCCGATCGGTCGAGCGACGCGGGCCACTTTATCGCGCCACTCGCGTTCCGCGGGTCGGCCGACGCCGCCTGGGCGGCGCTGCGGGAAATCGTGCGCCACACCGAGCGGGCGCGGATCGTGCGCGAGCAACCCGGCTACCTACAAGCGGAGTTCACGAGCCGAGTGCTTGGATTTGTCGACGACGTGGAATTTCTGCTCGAACCGCCGGCGCACGTCATCCACGTGCGCTCGGCCTCGCGCCTCGGCTACCGGGACTTCGGGGTGAACCGCGAACGCGTCGAGGCGATCCGCCGGCAACTCGCCGCCGGGGCGGTCTGATCCGGCGCTCTCGTCGGGCGCTGCCGAGCCGCGGCGCGAGTCATGCATCGCCCGCGACGCCTCCCGGCGCAGCCAAGTCGGCGCATCGCGGGTGCGCCATCTAGCTGCGGGTGTCGCAAACCGCTACCCACTTCTCCCCGAAGCGGTCGATCGGCGCGACGAGCTTCGCCCCGCCGATTGCCAGGGACTGCACCTTCTCGCGCACCACCCGCTCGCTCGAACCGGTGATCACGATCTGGAATCCCATGCGCTCGACGGTGCAGGACTCCTCGGGTTCGGTCGGGTTGTGGCAGGTCGCGACCCACTGGTTGCCGAGCGAGGCCACCCCGGACTTCACCTTGGCGCCGCGCTTGACGTAGTACTGAAGCGCCTGCTCCAACATAGCCTTGTCGGTCGCCGTCAAGATGAGATGCGAGCCGGCATTGGCGACCTTGACGGCTTTCAACACCGCGGCTTCGGTAGTGTCCGCCAGGACCGCGCCCGGCGCCTTGCGCTCCGCACTCTCCGGAGGCTTCTCGCACGAAGCGATCCACTTGCTGCCGAGGCGGGTGGGCTCAGCAATCGTCCGCGCGCCCTGCGTGACGCATCGGTTGAGCGCCGCCTGCACCGCATCCCGATTCGTGCCGCTGATCACGAGATGCGAGCCGGCATCGGCAATCGTCACTGCATCCAAGGCCGCCCCTCCCACGTCGTCAGTCGATTCTACTCGCGCGAGCCACCGCGGCGCCACCGCGCCGCTAGCGCGGCATTGCCAGCCGTCGCTGCAGGGAAACGAGCTTGCCGCGGATCGCGTTGCCGACCCACATCTGGGGGCTAGAAGGCGCGCGCCCTTCGGTCCGCTCGAGCGCGGTCACCTCGCGCCGCGCGTTCTCGAACGCCTCGGTGAAGGAATACGTGCTCGCGAGCGCGTCGTTGAAGTAGGCGCGACCGAAGTACGTGAAATCGCGCCCGTTCTCACAACCGAACGAGCTGCTCTTGTCGTCGGCGGCCGTGATGATCAGGGTGTTCGCGTCTTTCAGCGGTTCGACGAATCCGCCCGAATAGCAGGCGGACACGACGAGCACCTTCCACTTGATGCCCGAGTCGTTCAGCGCGCGTCCGAGCGCCGTGGGGGTGAGTTGCTGCAGCTCGAGCGGCGGCAGCTCGAAGGCGAGTTCGTGCTGCCGGTCGCCGTGGGTGGTGATGAACAAAAAGAGTACGTCTTCTTCCGGATTCATCACCTTCCCCAAGTACTGGAGCACGGTGCGCAGATTGGTGGCCGTCGCGATCGGCGTGTCGGCGAGCGTCGCGGGACTGTTCGCCAGCACGATCGAGCGGCCAGCGGTACCGAAGCGCTGATCGAACATCTTCCGCACCGCATTGATCTCGCGCACGAACACGTCCTGCGATGAGTACGGCGCAACCCCGACGAAGTAGAGATCCTCGACCCCCGGGCGCTCCGGCGCAACATTCGCCAGCACTTGGTCGAGGAGCGTCTGCTGACGATGAAAGAGTTGCTCCTCGGCGATCGACGGCGGCGCCGCCGCGGGGTGCTCCGCTTCCGGATCGACGTGGGTCCAGAGCTCGGACTGCGGCCCGACCAGCACCAAGCCGAGGAACATCAGCGTAAGCACGACGCCCGCACCGGCGACGCGAACGCTACGCCAGCCGGCGAACACGGCGAGCGCTCGCAGCAGAGTGAGGAGCGTCCACGCGAGGAGCGCGTAGCCGAGGACCGCGCCCGGTTTCGGGCTCAGCCACCCGAGCCCGAAACCGAGGACCGTGGTCACCAGTTCGAAGAACGGGTCGCTCGCAAACAGCGCCGTGGCGAGGCCGAGTGCTAGCTCCCGCCGGCCGATCATCGCCGCCATGATCAGACAGACCAACAGCACGATCGGTACTTGGGCGAGCAGCATCGGCACCGCCTCGACATTCAGGTGCCCGGGGGGGCCGCCGCGCAGGAAGCTCCCGGCGAGGGCGGCGAGCGCATCGAGCGCAAACAGTGCCGCGAAATCGGTGGGCGAAATACGGTAGTCGAGCGGGCTCACGCGCAGCAACAATGCAAGGCGGGTGCCGGCGACCACGTTGCGGGAGAGGCCGCGCAAGAGCATGACCACGGCGGACTTCATGCAGGACGACTCGAATCGCGTCGCAACCGGGATTCTAGTCTGGGCGTGAGACCCCGCGCCTGAACGACGCCTGTCGATCGGTCACGTCGGTGCGGCGAGGGCAGCGATCACCGCCGCGATGCGCGCCGCCCGCACGGCGGCGGCGATGTCCGCGGGGCTCGCGTGTGCCACGGCGCCGGCGTCGACCGCCTGCGCAGCGGCGAGCGCGCGCATGAGCCGCGCGCGCCGCTGCGGATCGGCGTCCCCCACCGCAGCAGCGTCGCATTCGCACGCATCGAGCAGCGGCTGGAGACGCTCCGGCCGCCGGAACGCGTCGACTTGTTGCAGCAGATCGACGAGCGCGTCGGCGCTCGCGGTGAACGCCTGCCGTATGCGCGGGCAGCGTCCGGCAGCGAGGACCGCCAGGCCAGCGCAGTCACTCGGGACGCGCCAGCGCGCCGATGCCTGCGCCGCGGCCTCGACCGTCGTCCCGGCAAACAGCGCCGCGAAGCGCACCGGCAGCGCGAGTCCGCGCGCGCACGCCGCATCGAGCGCCGCGAGCGCGCGCGCGGGTTCGAGCTGCCGCCATTCGGGCAGCACCCGCGGCAGCGCGCCGCACTCCGCCAGCACGTCGAACATGCGTCGCGGCGTCGCGGTCATCAAGCCCTGCGCGAACTCCTGCCAGACCCGCTCCGGCACCAGCGCATCGATTTCGCCGTTCGCGACCATCTCGCGCATCAATGCCATCGTCTCCGGGGCGACCCGGAAGCCGTAGCGCGCCGCGAAGCGCGCGACGCGCAACACCCGCACCGGATCCTCGACGAAGGCCGGACCCACGTGTCGCAGAACACCGGCCGCGAGATCCGCGGCGCCGCCGAACGGATCGATGATGTTGCCGGCCTGGTCCTTGGCGATGGCGTTGATCGTGAGATCGCGCCGCGCGAGATCGTCCTCGAGGGTGACCTCGGGGGACGCATGCACGGTGAACCCCCGGTAGCCGCGACCGGTCTTGCGCTCGGTGCGCGCGAGCGCGTATTCCTCGTGGCTGCCGGGATGCAGGAACACCGGAAAGTCCTTCCCGACCGCCTTGAACCCGAGGCGCTCCATTTCCTCCGGCGTGGCGCCGACCACGACGTAGTCGCGGTCGGCTACCTCCGCGCCGAGGAGCTCGTCACGGACCGCCCCGCCGACGGTGTAGATTTTCACGGGTGCGGCGCCCCGCGCTCGCGCCGGGCGTATGGCTCTTCTTCGGCCACCACTTCGGGCTCGGTGCGTGCGGCGGCGCTCCACTGGCGCACCGCCGGCAGCATGAGGACTGCTTCGGCATAGCGCTGCGCGACCGGCGGCAGGCTCACGCCGTAGGTGACGAACCGCGTGACGATCGGCGCGTAGTACGCGTCGGCGGCAGTGAAACGGCCGAACAGCAGGCTGCCGTCCCGACCGAACGATTCGCGGCAGCTGGTCCAGATCGCAACCACGCGGTCGATGTCGCGGCCCACCGCGGGGGTCATGCCGTGGCCGGGATACGAACCGCGAATGTTCATCGGCATCGCGGCGCGCAGGGCGCCGAAGCCGGCGTGCATCTCGGCGCAGATCGACCGCGCCACCGCACGGCCGGGCGCCTCCCGCGGCCACGCCTCCTTGTCGGGCCAGCGCTCGGCGGTGGTCTCGACGATCGCGAGCGTGTCCCATACCGGGCTGCGGTCGAGCCATAGGACCGGCACCAGTCCGGTCGGTGACCAACGGCCGATGTTCGTCCGCCACGCGTCGCTGTGGAACTTGAGCTGGACCTCTTCGAAGTCGACCTCGAGCGAGCGCAGCAGCACCCAGGCCCGCATCGACCAGGACGAGTAGTTCTTGTTGCCGATGACCAGCGTCGGTCGGTTCACACTTCGCGCGTCTTGCGGCCGGCGTAGTAGCGAAACACGCTGTAACGCGAGCGTGGATAGATCCCCTTGAGGTAGACCGGCGCCACCGCTTCCAAGGCCGTGGCGGGGATGCCGAACGGCAGCGCGGACTGGGCAGTGTTGTCGACTTGCATCGATCGGTAGTTGTCGCGGCTCATCAGCTTGCCGGGCGCGTACTCCATGGCCCAGGCCTGGAGATAGGACAGCCGATCGTTGAGCTCCACGATCGGCCGCGGATGGCCGGAGAGCCGGCCCGCGTATTCGACCAACTCCCGCAGCGTGTAGCTACTCGGACCCACGAGGTCGTAGGCGCGGCCATGCGCGTCCTCCTCGCCCAGACTGGCGACGAGCGCCTGCGCGACGTCGCCCACGTACACCGGCTGGAACTTCGCGTTGGGACAGCCCAGGAAGAGGACCGGCAGCCACCGTTGCAGCCGGGCGAAGAGATTCAGGAACCGGTCTTCGGGTCCGAACACGACCGACGGCCGAAAGATCGTCGCCGCGAGCCGCCCGCGCGCCGCGATTACCGCCGCCTCGCCGTCGGCCTTCGAGCGCAGGTACTCGCTGGGGGCATCGGGCGCCGCCTTGAGCCCGCTCATGTGCACTAGGCGCGTCACCTTGGCATCGATGCACGCGGCGACCACCTTCTTGGGCAATTCCACGTGCGCACCGGCGAAATCCGGCCCATAGGGTTCGCCCGAACGGCCGTGCAGGATGCCGACGAGATTGATCGCCGCATCGCAGCCGAGGACTAGGCGCGCGAGCGACTCGGGACGGTGTACATCGGCCTCGACCACGTCGACCGTGGGCAACGTGATGAGGTGCTTGGAGCGCTCACGGCGACGGGTCGGCACCACCACGAAGTGCCCACGCTCGACGAGCCGTTCCACGACGTGACGCCCGATAAATCCGGAACCACCGAGGACGCAGATTCGGGACATGGGATCGTAAGGCGATCAGCCCAGCCCGCCGTCCGCGTTCATCCTGGCGCCGACACCTTGGAACGCTTCAATCCGGGGCGCAATCCAGGGCCTGGACGCCGGCCCCGGACCGAAATCCTCCAGGCGGCCGGCAGGGGCGAGCGAGGTGCCTATTCTACCGCTGACTCCGCCGGGGTTTCCGCGGGGGTTTCCGCGGGGGTCTCCGTGGGCGTGTCGGCGGGGGTCTCAGCGGGTGTTTCCGCGATGGCCGCTGTGGGTGCCTCCGGCTCCCCAGTGATCGTGGGCTCGTAGCTCTCGCCTGCCTGCCGTGGCGGAATGACGCCCAGACGCGATTTGAGGGATTTCGCCTCACCGCCGTACAGCGCGGCGTAGTACACCGTGTTGCTCATCACGCGCTGCACGTAATCGCGCGTCTCGCTGAACGGGATGGTCTCGACGTAGATCGCGCCTTCGAGCGCGCGGTCGGCTTTCCACTTCCGCGCCCGGCCCGGACCCGCGTTGTAGGCCGCCGCCGCGAGGACCGGGCTCGCGTTGAGCTCATCGAACACGAAGCGCAGATAGTTGGTACCGAGCGCGATGTTCAGGTCGGGCTCGTTTATCCGCGCCACGGAAAAGTCCTTCATGCCCATGCGCTTCGCGACCCATCTGGCGGTCTTCGGCATGACTTGCATCAGGCCCACCGCCCCGGCCGACGAGCGGACCGTAGTGTTGAAGCGGCTCTCCTGCCGCGTGAGGCCGAGCAACCAGTGCTCGTCCAGCTGCAGCAGCTTCGCCTGCTCGGCGAAGCTGGTCCGGTACGGGGCGAGAAACCGCACCGAGAAATCGTGCAGGCCGATGGTGCGGTCGGCGGTGTTGATCGCCCGATCCCAAACCTCGTTCCGACGCGCGAACTCGGCGGCGGCAAGCAGCTGGCGATCATCCATGTCGCGCAACGCCCAATTCCACTCGCGCAGCCCTTCGGCCCGCATGCCTAGGCGAAACAGTGCGAGGGCACGCAGCAGGCCGAGGTTTGCCGCCGCCTCGTCGGTGTCCGCCGCCGTCGGCGTATAGCCGCGCTGCGGGATCGACAGCGGCCGGCCAATCTCCTCGAGCGCGAGCTTGCCGTAGTAGTGATGCTCGCCGGCCACGCGCCGAAACATGCTATCCGCGCGCTCCCGTTCGCCAAGCGCGCGCAGCGCACGGGCGTACCAGTAGATCCAGGCCGGCTCGTTCCGCTCGAGCGGCGTCATCGCCTCCACCGCCGCGCGGACCTGCGCCCAGTTCTCGTCGCGTAGCGCAGCACGCGCGCGCCACTCGAGCTGTTCGTCCGAGAGCAGGCTCGCTTGCACGTTGCCGAACCATTCCAGCGCGCGCGGGTGGTGCTGGCGCGCCGCCTGGGTCGCGATCTGCCCCCATTCCCAGGCTTGGTCCTCGGCCGAAAAGCGCTCCTGCAGCTTGGCCCAGTGCGTCGCGGCAAGCTCGGCATCGTCGCGCGCCGTCCGCGCGACGGCGAACAGCAGCAGCTCGCGATTCGCCCGCTTCTTCAGGTCGAGCTTACCGGCGCCGTCGATGAACCGGGCCGGGCGCGATCGGACTGCGTCGATCGAGCGCGCCTCAAGCCGCTCGTTCGGCGGCAGCTGGGCGCTCGCGCGCTTGGCGCCGTTTATCTGGTCGGCCCGCAGCAGTGCACGCGTGCGGGCCCACACATCGGCGGTGGTGAGCTTGCCGGCGGCGATCTGCGCTTCCGCCAGCGGCACGCAGCCATCGGGCAGGTCGCGCGGGGTCACCCACAGGCGTCGAAACTCCTCGGCGGCCGACTCATCCCCGCGGCGCCAGCGCCCGAGCAACCCGTAGCAGGTGAGCTCGACATCCTCGCCCACCGCCTTGGGGTACTCGCTTTCGAACGCTTGCCAGTCGCCGCGCTTAGCGAGCGATTTCAGCCAGTCGCGGCGCAGTTGCTCGGCGAGCAGCGTACCGGGGGCGCGCGCGAGGAAGTCGCGCACCTCCGCCGCCGACAAGCCGTCAATTCGCAGCGCGAGCTGCCAGTATTCGCCGTAGGGCTCGAGGATGTAGCCCTTCAGCGCCCGGGCTTCGATCGCGAGTTTTGCGGCATTGCCCTTGACGTAGGCCTCGGCGGCGGCGCGAAAATGCTCATCCTGGGTGACCGGGTTGCGCGGGGCGACCGGCGTCGCCGGGCGCGCCGCCGCATCGAGCGGGGCCGCGAGCAGCGCCAGGAGCGCCGCGGCAAGTCGCAGGGCGGGAGCGAGCCTCATGGGTATATATTAAACGCGAGCTCCATCCATCGGCTGACGAACAGCATGCTATTTAGGCGCTATTTGTGCTGCCCCGCCCGGGGAGTTCATCGTTTGTTGCGATTGCCCGTCGGCGCCGGCCCGTCATGACCTCGGACGAGCTCAAAGCCTGGCGGCGCGCGGTGCGCGCGCAGCTGCTCGCGAGCCGCGTCGCCCTGCCGAGCGAGGTGGTCGCCGCGCACCGGACGCTGATCGACCGCCACCTCGAGCGCGGGTTCCCGAATCTGGCGCGCGGGGTGGTGGCTTTCTGCTGGCCCTACCGAAACGAGTACGACGCTCGGTTCTTCGCCCGGACGTTGCGCGCGCGCGGCGCGGTCACCGCCCTGCCGGTTGTCGTCGCCCCACGCACACCGCTCGTGTTCCGCGAGTGGCACCCCGGCGTCGCGGTGGCGCGGGGGGTGTACGACCTCCCCTATCCGGTGGCGAGCGCCGAGGTGAACCCCGACGCGGTACTGCTGCCGATGCTCGGCTTCGACGACGCCGGGTATCGGCTCGGCTACGGCGGCGGCTATTTTGACCGCACGCTCGCGGCCATTGCTCGCAAGCCGGTCGTGATCGGCGTCGTGTACGAGGCGGCACGCCTCGAGACGATCCACCCGCAGCCCTACGACATTCCGGTCGACTGGGTCGTTACTGAGCGCGGGCTGTACCGGCGGGACGGCGAGCGGCTGGAGTTTCTCGGCGCCCCCCCGGCGGGCGATGGGAGTCCCTTGGCGTCGCCGGTCTGCTACGCGGGCGAACTCGACCCGGACTACTTCGGCTAACGCCGGGCGAGTCAGCCCAGGAAAAGTCGATACGCCGGGTTCGCCGACTCCTCGACGTAGGGGTAACCGAGGCGAACGAGGAACGCGCGAAACTCGCGCATCTCGGCCGGCGGGACCTGCATGCCGACCAGCACGCGCCCGGTGTCGGCGCCGTGGTTGCGGTAGTGAAACAAGCTGATGTTCCAATCCGAGCGCATGCTGCTCAGGAACCGCATGAGCGCGCCGGGGCGCTCCGGGAACTCGAAGCGGTACAGCAGCTCATGGTCGGCGTGCGGGCTGTGGCCGCCGACCAGGTGGCGCACGTGCAGCTTGGCCATCTCGTTGTCCGACAGATCGAGCGTCATCAGTCCGTGGCGTTCCAGCGTGCGAACGATCTGCGCGGTCTCGTCGCGCCGGTGCACCTCCACCCCGACGAACACGTGCGCCTTGACCGGATCGGCCATGCGGTAGTTGAACTCGGTGATGTTGCGGCCGCCGAGGATGGCGCAGAATCTTTTGAAGCTGCCGGGTCGTTCGGGGATCGTCACGGCGAGGATCGCCTCACGGTGTTCCCCCACCTCGGCCCGTTCGGCGATGAAGCGCAGGCGGTCGAAATTGGTGTTCGCGCCGCACGCGATCGCGACCAGCTTCTCGCCCCGGATCCCGGTGCGCTCGACATAGGCCTTGCAACCCGCGATCGAGAGCGCGCCAGCGGGTTCGAGGATCGAGCGCGTTTCCTCGAATACATCCTTGACCGCGGCGCAGATTTCGTCGGTGTCGACCAGGATCATTTCGTCGACCAGCTGGCGCGCGATGCGGAAGGTCTCGACCCCGACCTGCTTCACGGCCACGCCATCGGCGAAGAGGCCTACCTGGTCGAGTTTCACGCGGCGCCCAGCCTTGATCGAGCGCGCCATCGCGGCCGAATCGACCGGCTGGACGCCGATGATGCGAACCTGCGGCTGCAGGCGCTTCGCATAGACCGCGATGCCAGAGATCAGCCCCCCGCCCCCGACCGCGACGAAGATCGCGTGGATCGGGCGCGCCGTCTGGCGCAGCACCTCCATGGCGATCGTGCCTTGTCCGGCGATCACGTCGGGATCGTCGTAGGGATGGACGAACGTGAGCTTGCGCGCCGCCTCGAGCCGCCGCGCCTTGGCGTACGCCTCGTCGTACGAGTCGCCGTGCAGCAGGACCTCGGCCCCGCGCGCCGCGACCGCGTCGACCTTGATCCGCGGCGTCGTCACCGGCATGACGATCAGCGCGCGGCAGCCTAATTTTTGCGCCGCGAGCGCCACGCCCTGCGCGTGATTCCCCGCCGACGAGCAGATCACGCCACGCTTGAGCGCCGCCCGCGGGAGCTGCGCCATCTTGTTGTATGCGCCGCGCAGCTTGAACGAGAACACCTGCTGCACGTCCTCGCGCTTGAGCATGACCCGGTTGGCGAGCCGGGCCGAGAGGCTCGGCGCGAACTCGAGCGGGGTCTCGACCGCGACATCGTAGACCCGCGAGTTAAGGATTCGCTCCAAGTAGTCGATCGCCATGGTTCGCGACGAAGGGTGAGCGCCGTGGGCCGCTACTCTAAGCTGAATACACCGTGCGGCAAAGAACCGCGCAGCGTGACCAAAGCCACACCGCGCGGCCGCCGGCGCCTCGGGCACCGCCGCGGTGCGGCCCGCGCACCGGTTCGGAACGGGTCAGCCGCCTGTCGGAACACCGCCACCGGGGTCGGCGCCGCTCACCCGGTCGGGCCGTCATTTCGGTCAAAGCGCACGTTTTGGTCGCTCCGGCGCGCCGGCGTCGATTTGGCGCAGGCCGTGCTGTACCACAGTTCCTATGCGCGCGACGCCGGTGACAGTATGTTTCTGCGGCTCGCCGGGCAATGTCGGCCTATGAACAAGGGAGAATCGAGCATGTCCCTGCGTCTGAAGTTCAACCTCAGCCTGCTCGTCGTCTTGCTGCTCGGCCTCGCGGTCAGCAGCTACCAGCTCAATCGCTTGCTGCAGCAGAACGCACGCGACGAGGTGTTGCACGAAGCTGGGCTGATGATGGAGTCCGCGCTCGCCATCCGCGCCTATACGGTCGAACACGTTCGGCCGCGGCTCGAGAAGCAGCTGGCGGAAGAATTCCTGCCGCAAACCGTGCCGGCGTTCGCGGCGACCGAGACGCTCACGACGCTGCAGAAGAAGTACCCGGAATACGCGTACAAGGAGGCGACGCTCAACCCCACCAATCCGCGCGACCAGGCGGAAGGTTGGGAAGCGAAGATCGTCGACGCCTTCCGCGCCGACCCGGCGCAGAAGGAGACCACCGGCGAGCGCTGGACGCATTTCGGTCCGAGCCTGTATATCGCGCGGCCGATCAAAATCTCTAACCAGGCCTGCCTCGCCTGCCACAGCTCGCCCAGCGCCGCCCCGGCATCGCTCGTGCGCACCTACGGCGGCGAGCGCGGTTTCGGCTGGACGATGAACGAGATCGTCGGGGCGCAGGTCGTGTCGGTGCCGATGTCGGTCCCGATCCAGCGGGCGCGGCTTACCTTCTACACCTCGATCGGCGCGCTGGTGGCCATCTTCACCATGATGTTCATCATCCTGAACGTGATGCTCGACCGGCTGGTCATCAAGCCGATCGTGCGCATGTCGGCGGTCGCCGATGCGATCAGCGTCGGCAACTTCAACCTCGGCCAGCTCGACAATTCGGGTACCGACGAGGTCGCGCGGCTGGCACAGTCGTTCAACCGGATGATCGCCAGCCTCGCCAAGGCGATGCAGCTGTTGCGGACGCGCAAATGACCCGGTAACACTACCGGCTTGAAGTGCCGGAGCGAAGTGCATGCATATGACAGACAAACAAAACGAATGGCTGAAAGCCCTCATCGACGAGGCGGCCATGATGATCGGGCCGATCGCACGGCTGCTGGTCGAACGCGCCGCCGCGGATGCCACTTCATTCGATGAGATCCGGCGGCAGGTCGCCGAACAGATGGACGAGGCCACGCGCCGCCGTTTCCTGCACGCCACCGGGGCGCTGGCGGCCAAAGCGGCTCCGGATTTCGCGCCGCCCTCGACTTTCGACCCCGCCCGCTCGGCTGCGATGCCGGTGCTCGGGACCACCGCAACGCTCGACCGCAGCGACCCGGCTTTCGTCCGCGAACTCGTCCGCGACTTGGTGGCGCGCCTCGGGCCCGACGCCGAGGCGACGGTCCTCGAGGCTGCGCGGCGCTGCCGCACCAAGATGCAGCTTTGCCTGCGGCTCGCGAACGCGGTCCGCGATCCTGATTCCAAGGCGTACCTCTCGCAGCGCGCGCTCGGCTTCGCCAAGCTCCGCCCGGCGTAGCAGCGCGGCCGCGCACTGTCCAAAGAGCGCGGCGGTACGCCTGCGCAAGCTCGCGCTCGCCAGCACGCGGCCCCGCGCGCCAACGCCCCGGTCACGCTCCTGCGCTTCGAGCGGCAGCCCACTTTATCCCGGTGCCGCCCTGGGTTTTGGAGGTGCCCTCCATGCCGTCCGCGCGCACGCGACCGACGAACTCGCGCTTCACGCCGTTGGCATCGATGAAGGCGAAGTGGATGTCGGCGCCGTTGAGGCGCGCGTCCAAGACGCTGGTCGACTTGTCGCCGAGCTTCGCCGTCCCCGCGACCTTCTGAAACCTTTGCTCGAGCGCGAGCTGCCAGGTTTCGGTCCCGCTGCCGACGGGCACGGTGAGCTTCCAGCCGCCGCCCACCTTCGCCGGCACGATCCACAGGTACGCGTCGCGGCCTTCGACGCTCACGAGTTGGTCGGGTTCCCACTCCTCCATGTTGAATGCGTGCGAAACGATGCGCGTGCCCGGCCGCATGTCGAGGATCTTCGGCCGCAGCTTCAGGTTGAGCCCGGGCAAGAGATACATCGTGATCACCGTCGCCTGGCTGAAGTCGGTGTCGAAGATATCGGCCTTCATGAACTTGACCTTGTCCGTCACGCCCGCCTTCTCGGCATTCCTGTTCGACAGCGCGACCATGTCGGGGTTGTATTCGATGCCCATCGCCCGCGCCCCGAACTTCTGCGCCGCCATGATCACGGTGCGGCCGTCGCCTGAGCCAAGGTCGATCACGTAGTCCTTCGGACCGACGTGCGCCAGCGTCAGCATGCGCTCGACGAGGGCCTCCGGCGTGGGTACCCAGATCACGTCTTTGCCGGCCTGGCCGACCTGCGGGACGAACCCCTGCGACGCCTCTGGCGCCTGCTGCGCGAGCGCCGGCGCGACGGCGAACGACACAAATAGCGCCGCGATTAGCGCCTGGCGGACGGTTGTGCGTGGCTTCACCGATGACTCCTTTCTTCTGTAGGGAGGGAGAGATCCGCGATAATCCGCGGTTGCTGGATTCAGGCCGCTGTGAGCGGCGCCTGGGCGAGCATGAGGCGCTTTAGCCCGAGCCGACCGAAGTTGATGTGCACCTGCGTCTGTCCGCCTTGGCCGATGAACTCGATGATCACGCCTTCGCCGAACTTCGGGTGGACCACGTTCTGACCGATCCGGAACGGCAGTTCCGGCGCGCGCCGCACGGCCTCGCGGCGCGGCGGGGGATCGTCGTTGCGCCACGCGTTCTCGCCGCGCTTCAGGCCGAGCTTCGGCGTGAGCCATTTCGCCGCCCCGGGCGGGATCTCGCCGAGGAACCGGCTGGCGACGTTGTAGCGCGTCTGGCCGTGCAGCAGCCGCGTCTGCGCGTAGGAGAGGTAGAGTCGCGTGCGGGCGCGCGTGATCGCGACGTACATCAGCCGGCGCTCCTCCTCCAGGCCGTCCTCCTCCGCCACGCTCTGCTCGTGCGGGAACAGCCCCTCCTCGAGGCCGCTGATGAACACGATATGAAACTCCAGCCCTTTGGCCGAATGGACCGTCATCAGCTGGATCGCGTCCGTGCCCTCGGCCGCCTGACTCTCGCCGGATTCGAGCGCGGCGTGGGCCAGGAACGCCGTCAGTGGATCGGCGAGCCTCGCGTCGGCGCCGCTCGCCTCAGCGGGGGCGAACTGGGCCGCGTACGCGTCGTCGCGCACGAACGCCGCCGCCGCGTTGACGAGCTCTTCGAGGTTCTCGACTCGGTCGGCGCCGTCGCGCTCGGCCCGGTAGTGGTCGAGCAGCCCGCTGGCCCGTAGCACCTGGTCGACGACCTCCGGCAGCGGGCGTCCCTGCGTATCGGCGCGTAGCGCGGCGAGGAGTCCGACGAAGGCACCCACCGAAGAGGCCGCCTTGCCGGCCAGACGCGTCGCCGCCTGCCACAGGCTCGTGCCGTGCGTGCGCGACGCATCCTGCAGCGCCTCGATCGAGCGCGTGCCGATCCCGCGGGCGGGGAAGTTCACCACGCGCAAGAACGCACTGTCGTCGTCGGGGTTGGCGAGCAGTCGCAAGTACGCGAGCGCGTGCTTGACCTCTTGCCGCTCGAAGAAGCGCAGTCCGCCATACACGCGATAGGGCAGGCCGGCGGAGAACAGGGCGTGCTCGATCACCCGCGACTGCGCGTTCGAGCGGTACAGGATCGCGATGTCGCGCCGCGCATAGCCCTCGCCCACGAGCGACTGCACCTCCTCCGCGATCCAGGCCGCTTCGTAACCGTCGCTCTGCGCTTCGTGGACCCGCAGCAGCTCGCCCGCGCCGGCCGCCGTCCACAGGTTCTTTCCCAGGCGCTTGCGGTTGTGGGAGATCAGCGCATTGGCGGCATTGAGAATATGGCCGTGCGAGCGATAGTTCTGCTCCAGGCGGATCACGTTCTGCACCGCGAACTCGCGCTCGAAGTCGGCCATGTTGCCAACGTTGGCGTGGCGGAACCGATAGATCGACTGGTCGTCGTCGCCGACCGCGAACATCGCGTTGCCCTGACCGGCAAGCAGTTTGAGCCAGCGGTACTGCAGCCGGTTGGTGTCCTGGAACTCATCGACCAGGATGTGGCGGAAGCGCGCTTGGTAGTGGGTCCGCAACACTTCGTTTCGCTGCAGCAATTCGTAGCAGCGCAGCAGGAGCTCGGGGAAGTCGACGCTATCTTCCTTGCGGCACTGCTCGTCGTAGGCGGCATACAGCTCGACCGCGCGTCGGCTGAACTCGTCTTGCCGGTGGTCGACGTCGTTTGGCCGCCGGCCCTCCTCTTTGTGGTCGTTGATGAACCACTGGACCTGCTTCGGCTGGAACCGGTCCTGGTCGACGTTCAACGCCTTCAGCACCCGCTTCACCACCGCGAGCTGGTCCTGCGAGTCGAGGATCTGAAACGTCTGTGACAGGCCGGCCTCGCGGTGGTGCGTGCGCAGCATCCGGTTGCACAGCCCGTGGAAGGTTCCGACCCACATCGCGCGGGTGCTGATCGGCAGCATCGCCGCGATCCGCGTCAACATCTCCTTCGCCGCCTTATTGGTGAACGTGACCGCGAGCACGCCGGCCGGACTCACGTTGCCGGTCGAGATGAGCCAGGCGATGCGCGTGGTGAGCACGCGCGTCTTGCCCGAGCCCGCGCCGGCGAGAATCAAGGCGTGCTGGTTCGGGAGGGTGACGGCCTGGAGCTGCTCGGCGTTTAGATGATCGAGGAGCGGGGTCATTCCGGCCGCGGAGTATAGCAGTGCGCGCCGAGCGGCTCGTTCCGCGGCGCCGCCACGCAGCACACATCAGCGTCGGCCGGCGCTGGGTGCACAGGTATACTTTTGCCTTTTCCGCCACCGCAAATTTAGGCCGATGGAGCCGCTTTACCACCCGGCGCAGGTCGAGCGCGGCGCGCAGGCGCATTGGACGGCGACCAACGCGTTCCGCGCGACCGAACAGCCCGGGAAGCCCAAGTACTACTGCCTGTCGATGTTCCCCTATCCATCGGGCAAGCTGCACATGGGACACGTGCGCAACTACACGATCGGCGACGTGCTCACGCGCTACTACCGCATGCGCGGCCACAACGTGCTGCAACCGATGGGCTGGGACGCGTTCGGCTTGCCGGCCGAGAACGCGGCGATGGCGAACGGCGTGCCGCCGGCGCGGTGGACCCACGACAACATCGCCTACATGAAGCAGCAGTTGCGCTCGCTCGGCTTCGCGATCGACTGGGAGCGCGAGCTCGCCACCTGCGCGCCCGAATACTACCGGTGGAACCAGTGGCTGTTCCTGCGCATGCTCGAGCGCGGTCTCGCCTACAAGCGGACCGGCGTCGTGAACTGGGACCCGGTCGACCAGACGGTGCTCGCCAACGAGCAGGTGATCGAGGGCCGCGGCTGGCGCACCGGCGCGCTCGTGGAAAAGCGCGAGATCCCGATGTACTACCTCCGCATCACCGCCTACGCCGAGGAGCTGCTCGCCGATCTCGGGCGGCTGCCCGGCTGGCCCGAGCGCGTCAAGCTGATGCAGGCGAACTGGATCGGTCGCAGCGAGGGCGTCAACTTCGGCTTCCCGTACGCCCTGGAGGGCGCGGCCAAGCTAATGCGCGTGTTCACTACGCGCGCCGACACGATCATGGGCGTCACCTTCTGCGCCGTCGCCGCCGAGCATCCGCTCGCCGCGGTCGCCGCCCGGCGCGACCCCGAGATCGAGCGCTTCGTCGAGGAGTGCAAGCGCGGCAGCGTGATGGAGGCCGACCTCGCCACGATCGAGAAGAAAGGCATGCCGACTGGCCTCTACGTCACGCACCCGCTCACCGACGAGCAAGTGGAGGTATGGGTCGGCAACTACGTGCTGATGGGCTACGGCGAGGGCGCGGTGATGGGCGTGCCCGGCCACGACGAGCGCGATTTTGCGTTCGCCAAGAAGTACGGCCTGCCGATCAAACAAGTCATCGAGGTCGCGGGCATGCCGTTCTCGACCGACGCGTGGCAGCCGTGGTACGCCGACTACGGCCGGTGCGTGAATTCGGGGGAGTACGATGGCCTGGACCATCGGCAGGCGGTCGACGCCATCGCCGCCGACCTGCAGGCCAAAGGTCTCGGCGGCAAGCAAGTGCAGTGGCGCCTGCGCGACTGGGGCATCTCGCGCCAGCGCTACTGGGGCACGCCGGTCCCGATCGTCCACTGCCCCGACTGCGGCGACGTCCCGGTGCCCGACGCGGATCTGCCGGTCGTCCTGCCCGAGGACCTGGTGCCCGACGGCACCGGGAATCCGCTCGCCAGGACCCCGTCGTTCGTCGCCTGCCAGTGCCCGCGGTGCGGCACCGCGGCGCGGCGCGAGACCGACACCATGGACACGTTCGTCGACTCCTCGTGGTACTTCATCCGCTACGCCTGCCCCGATCAGGCGAAGCGCATGGTCGACGAGCGCGTGCAGCACTGGCTGCCGGTCGACCAGTACATCGGCGGGATCGAGCATGCGATCCTGCACCTCCTCTACTCGCGCTTCTGGTCGAAGGTGATGCGCGATCTCGGATTGGTGAGCTTCGATGAGCCGTTCTCGAATCTGCTCACCCAGGGCATGGTGCTGAACGAGATCTTCTTTCGCAAGAGCGAGTCGGGCCGGATCGTCTACTACCACCCGAGTGAAGTGGACGTGACTTGCGACGCCGACGGCAAGCGCACCGGCGCAGTGCTCAAGGCCGACCGCCAGCCGGTCGAGTCCGACGGCATCGGCACGATGTCGAAGTCGAAGAACAACGGCGTCGACCCGCAGCAGCTGATCGAGGCGTACGGCGCCGACACCGCGCGGTTCTTCATCATCTTCACCAGCCCGCCCGAGATGACGCTCGAGTGGTCCGATGCCGGCGTCGAAGGCGCGTTCCGCTTCCTGCGGCGGGTGTGGTCGTTCGCGCACCAATCGGTGCCGGCGTTAGCGGCGACGTCGAAGACCCGTGCCGGGCGGTGCGACGGCTACGAGTTCTCCGGCGACCTGGGCAAGTCGGCGCCGCGCAGCGCCAAGTTGCGGCGCGAAATCCACGCCATTCTGGGCCAGGCGTGCTATGACATCGAGCGCATGCAGTTCAATACCGTTGCGTCGGCGGCAATGAAGATGCTGAACGCCCTGCAAGAGGCCACTGCGGGTGCCCCCGATGCACCGGAACGCACCGCGCGCGTCTTTCAGCTGGCGCTGCACGAGGGGCTGTCGGTGCTGCTGCGGGTGCTCGCACCGATCACGCCGCACATCAGTCATACGCTGTGGCGCGAGCTCGGCTTCGCCGGCGATGTCATGCACGCGCCGTGGCCCGAGGTGGATCAGTCGGCCCTCGAAACCGACGAGATCGAACTGGTGTTGCAGGTGAACGGCAAGCTGCGCGGCCATATGCGCGCGCCGAAGAACGCCGACCGCGCGGCGCTCGAAGCGCTCGCGCTCGACAACGAGTCGGTACGCAAGTTCACGAACGGCCAGCCGCCGAAGAAGGTGGTGGTGGTGCCGGGGCGGCTGGTGAATGTCGTGCTCTGACACGGCCGTCCCCGCGCCGGCCGCGGTCCGGAAGCCGACGCCGGGGCTGGGCCGGGGCGGCGGGTCTCCGCGTCGGGGATGGCGCGCGCTGCTGGCAGCGTTGCTGGCCATAGCGACGCTCGCCGCCGGCTGTGGTTTCAAGCTGCGTGGCCAGGAGACCTACCCGTTCGATACCATCAGCGTGCCCGGCGTCTCGCCGCTCGCCGTCGAACTGAAGCGAACGATCGCGGCCTCGAGCGAGCGCACCCAGGTCATTCCGAACACGACCGACGCCGAAGCGGTGGTGTCGATCGTGGCCGAGCAGCAGGAAAAGGTGATCCTCTCGCTCAACACCCAGGGGCAGGTGGTCGAGTATCAGCTGCGCTATCGCGTCGTCTTCAGCGTGTCGGGCCAGAAGGGCGTCAACTACGTCGTACCGACCTCGATCGTGCTCACCCGCGACATTACGTTCAACAACCAGGTGCTCGCGAAGGAATCGGAGGAAGCGCAGCTCTACCGGGAGATGCGCTCCGACATGGTGCAGCAGATCGTCCGCCGCCTGGCGGCCGCAAAGCCGATCAAGCCCGACATCGACTAGTGGCAGTTCAGCTTCGCCCCGAGCAGCTCGACGCCCACCTCGCGCAGAGCCTCGCGCCGCTGTACGTGATTCACGGCGACGAGCCGCTGCTCGCGCTGGAGGCGGCCGACGCGGTGCGCGCGAAGGCCCGCGCCGAGGGGTGCACGGAGCGCGAGATTCACGTTGCCGAGCGCGGCTTCGACTGGGGTCACCTCGCGGCGAGCGCGGCATCGCTCTCGCTATTCGCGACGCGCAAGCTGGTCGAGCTGCGCCTGCCCTCGGGCAAGCCGGGTGCAGACGGCGCCGCGGCGATCGAGGCCTACTGCGCGCGCCTCGCCCCGGACACGGTGACGTTGGTCGCGCTGCCGCGGCTGGATCGCGCGGCCCAAAATTCCGCCTGGTTCGGCGCGCTGGCGCGCGCCGCCGTCGTCGTCAACGTGTTTCCGATCGAGCGCCGGACGCTGCCGCTCTGGATCGGCGCCCGCCTCGCGCGCCAGAAGCAGCGCGCCGCCGAATCGGCGTTGGCGTTCATCGCTGACTGTGTCGAGGGTAATCTGCTCGCTGCGCACCAGGAGATCCAGAAGCTCGGCCTGATCCATCCCGAGGGCGAGCTTTCGTTCGAGCAGGTGCGCGACGCGGTCCTTGACGTCGCCCGATTCGAGATATCCCAGCTGTCGGCGGCGATGCTCGGCGGCGACAAGGCCCGTCTCGCGCGCATCCTCGACGGCCTCGCCGGCGAAGGCGAGCCGCCGCCCCGCGTGCTCTGGGTCATGGCCGAGGACTTGCGAGCGGTGGCGCGCGTCCAGCGCGGCCTCGCCGCGGGGCACGACGCACCCGAGATCTTCCGCGCTGCGCGCGTGTGGGGCGAGGCCCGGCAGCGGCTCGTCGCCGCCGCCGCGAGACGGCTCGCGCGCGACGCGATCGAGGCCGCCCTGGCACACGCCGCGGCCATCGACCGCATCACCAAAGGGCTCGCGCACGGCGATTCCTGGGACGAGATGTTGCGGCTCGGTCTCCGCTTCGCCTGAGGATTTGCCTTACCATTGCCCGCATGGACATCGGGCAGTACATGCACGAGCTCGGGCGCCGCGCCCGCGAGGCGTCGCGGCTGGTGGGCAAGGCCGACACCGCGACCAAGAACCGCGCGCTCCTCGCCATGGCGGGCTCGATCCGCCGCGAGCGCGCGCGACTCGCCGATGCGAACGGTGTCGACGCCGCTGCCGCGCGCGCCGCCGGGCTCGAGAGCGCGCTCGTTGACCGCCTCACGCTCACCGAGAAGTCGATCGAGTCGATGGCGCAAGGCCTTGAGCAGGTGGCCGCCCTCCCTGACCCCGTCGGCAGCATCAGCGAGCTGAAGGAGCAGCCCTCGGGCATCAAGGTTGGGCGGATGCGGGTGCCGCTCGGCGTGATCGGCATCGTCTACGAGTCGCGGCCGAACGTGACCGCGGACGCAGCAGCACTGTGCGTCAAAGCGGGCAATGCCTGCATCCTGCGCGGCGGCAGCGAGGCGATGCGCTCCAACCAGGCGATCGGCGCGTGCGTGCGCGAAGGGCTGCGCGAGGCCGGCCTGCCGGAGGCGGCGGTACAGGTGGTCGAGACGGCCGATCGCGCCGCGGTCGGCGAGCTGCTGCGGATGAACGACTACGTCGACATCATCGTCCCGCGCGGCGGCAAGCCGCTCATCGAGCGCGTCATGGCCGAGTCGCGCATTCCGATGATCAAGCACCTGGACGGCGTGTGCCACGTCTACATCGACGACCGCGCCGATGTCGAGCAGGCGATCCGCATCGCCGACAACGCGAAGACGCAGCGCTACGGCGTGTGCAACACGATGGAGACGCTGCTCGTGCACGCGGCGATCGCCCCGCAGGTGCTGCCGCGCCTCGCGCGCATCTACGCCGAGAAGGGCGTCGAGCTGCGCGCCGACGCGGCCGCGGCCGCGCTCATCGGCCGCGCGCTGCCGGGTTCGGCGACGGTGACAGCAGCCACCGAAGAGGATTGGTACGCCGAGTATCTCGCGCCGATTCTGGCAGTGCGGGTGGTGCGGGACATCGACCAGGCGATGGCGCACATCGCGCAATACGGCTCCCAGCACACGGACGCGATCGTCACTGAAGACCGCGCGCGCGCGCAGCGCTTCCTGCGCGAGGTCGACTCGAGCTCAGTCCTCGTCAACGCCTCGACCCGCTTCGCCGACGGCTTCGAGTATGGACTCGGCGCCGAGATCGGCATCTCGACCGACAAGCTGCACGCGCGCGGCCCAGTCGGGCTCGAAGGTCTTACCTCGCAGAAGTACGTCGTGTTCGGCACCGGGCAAGTCAGGACCTAGGTTGCGCTTTCCGCCGCGCGCGAACCGATGACCACGCCCGGCCCGTTGGGCTTGATCGGTGGCACCTTCGATCCGGTGCATTTCGGCCATCTGCGGCTGGCCGAGGAGGCGGCCGAGCATCTCGGACTGGAGGAGATCCGGTGGCTCCCGTCCGGAAACCCCGGACATCGCGCCGCACCGCGCACGCCAGCGGCGCACCGGCTGGAGATGGTGCGGCGCGCGATCGGCGACAATCCGCGCTTCACGCTCGACGCGACCGAAGCGCGCGCGAGTGCGCCCCAATTCACGATCGATACGTTGCGCCGCCTGCGGCGCGAGCGCGGCGCGGCGGCGCCGCTCGTGCTGATCATCGGTTCGGACCAGCTGCACCGCCTGCACACCTGGCGCTCGTGGCGCGAGCTCTTCGCACTCGCGCATTTCGCGATCGGCGAACGACCGGGTTACGCCGTCGCGCACGAAGCGTTGCCCAGCGCCGTCGCTGCCGAGTGTGCCCCCCGCGCCGCCGCGCCCGCCCGCCTGAGCGCTGCGCCGGCGGGCGCGGTGGTCGCGTTCCCGATGACGCTGCTCGCGATCTCGGCCTCCGACATTCGCGCGCGCCTCGCCGCCGGCGCGAGCGTGCGCTATTTGCTCCCGCAGGAGGTTCTCGCTTATATTCGTTCGCACGACCTCTACCGGGAGGAGCCCCAATCCACCTGATGGACATCCGCAAAAAGCAAAAGGCCGTGCTCGCCGCCCTCGATGACATCAAGGCGCGCGACATCACCGCTTTCAACGTCACCCACCTCACTAGCCTGTTCGACCGCGTCATCATCGCCACCGCCGATTCCGCGCGGCAGACCAAGGCGCTCGCCGTACATCTGCAGGAAAGACTCAAAGCGCTTGGCGAGCGCGTGCGCGGGGTCGAGGGCGAATCCGGCGGTGACTGGGTCCTGATCGACGCCGGCGACATCGTGGTCCACATCATGCAGCCCGCGATTCGCCAGTACTACAAACTGGAGGAGCTCTGGGGCGAGCCCCGGCCCCGGGTGCGCCGGTCCGGCGCGCGGCCCAAAACGGCGGAACGGGCCGCGGTCTGACCGACGCGACGCGCCCGCGGGTTGATCACTTGAAGGATCCGGGTGAAGCTGCTCGTGGTCGCCATCGGTGAGCGCATGCCGCGCTGGGTCGATGACGGGTTCGCCGAGTACGCCAAGCGCTTCCCGCGCAAGTGCCGGCTGGAGCTGCGCGAGATCCGTCCGGCGCGGCGCGGGGGCTCCCGCACGGTCGCGCAGCTGCTCGCGCAGGAGGCCAAGCGCATCGAGGCGGCGCTGCCTCCCGGCTGCCGGCGCGTGGTGCTCGACGAGCGCGGGCGCGAGCTCACGACTGCCGGGCTGGCCGGTGTGGTAGCCGGCTGGCTGGCCGGGGGCCGCGACGTCGCCTTCGTCGTTGGGGGGGCCGATGGCCTGGACGCCGGCCTGAAGGCGAGCGCGGAATTCGCGCTCCGGCTCTCGAGCCTGACCCTGCCCCACGGCTTAGTTCGCGTTCTGCTTTCGGAACAGCTTTATCGCGCCCTCTCGATCCTCGATAATCACCCGTACCATCGAGCGTGAGCCGCTTTGGGACCGTGATCTCTTCACTGCCTCGCGTTTACCTCGCCTCGCGCAGCTCGCGCCGGCGTGAGCTATTGAAGCAGATCGGGGCACCGTTCGAGGTGCTGCTGTTCCGCGAGCACGGGCTGCGCGGGCGCGATCTCGACGAGGCACCGAGCGACAACGAAACCCCCGACGCCTACGTCCAGCGCGTCACGCGCGAGAAGGCGGACGCCGGGTGGCTGCGCGTCGTGCAGCGCTCGCTGCCGCGGCTGCCGGTGCTCGCCGCCGACACGGCGGTGTGCCTCGGGGACACGATCTTCGGCAAACCGGCCGACCGCCCCGGTGCGATCGCCATGCTGCAACAGCTCTCGGGCTGCGAGCATCGAGTGCTCACTGCCGTGGCGCTCAAGTACGACAACGGCTTCGACATGATTCTCAACGAAAACGTGGTCCGATTCCGCGAGCTGTCGGAAGCCGAGATCCGCGAGTACGTCGACACCGGCGAGCCCTACGATAAGGCCGGCGCGTACGCCATCCAAGGGCGTGCGGCGGCGTTCATTCCGGAGATTCTCGGCAGCTACACCGGCGTGATGGGCCTGCCGCTGTACGAGACGGCGAGCCTGCTGCGCAAGTTCCAGGCGCGATCGGGCTAGAGTCCTACGCCACGCCGGCGCACCGGGGACGGCACCGCCGCGAGTCCGATGCCCGAGGACATCCTCATCAACGTCACCCCGCAGGAGACGCGTGTCGCCGTGCTGGCGAACGGCGTGGTGCAGGAACTTCACGTCGAGCGCGCGGCGAGCCGCGGCCTGGTCGGCAATATCTGCATGGGCCGCGTGGTGCGCGTGCTGCCCGGCATGCAATCGGCCTTCGTCGAGATCGGCCTCGAGCGCGCCGCCTTTCTGCACGTCGCGGACATCTGGGAGGAGCGGCCCAACGGCAGCGAGACGAACGGCGCGCGCGCCGCGCCGCGCCCGATCGAGCGGATCCTCGCCGAGGGCCAGCCGCTGATGGTACAGGTGGTCAAGGACCCGATCGGCAGCAAGGGCGCGCGGCTCTCGACCCAGATCTCGATCGCCGGGCGGCTCCTCGTCTACCTGCCGCAGGACTCGCACATCGGGATCTCGCAGCGGATCGAGGATGAAACCGGGCGCAAGCTCCTGCGTGAAAAGCTGCAGCTGCTGCTGCCGCCCGAGGAGCGCGGCGGCTTCATCATCCGCACCGTCGCCGAGTCGGCGACCGAGGCCGAGCTCGCGAACGACGTCGCCTACCTGCGGCGACTGTGGGGTTACATTCGGGAGCGCGCCCAGACCTCCCACGCACCCTCGCTGCTGTACCAGGACCTGTCGCTCGCGCAGCGGGTGCTGCGCGACTTCGCCCACGAGGAAACCGACCGGATCGTCGTCGACTCGCGCGAGAACTTCGGCCGCCTGCAGGCGTTCGCGGTCGACTATGTGCCGAAGGCGCTGCAGAAGATCGAGCACTACAGCGGCGAGCGGCCGCTGTTCGACCTGCACAACGTCGAGGAGGAGATCGAAAAGGCGCTGGCGCGACGCGTCGAGCTCAAGTCCGGCGGCTACCTGATCATCGACCAGACCGAAGCGATGACGACCATCGATGTCAACACCGGCGGCTTCGTCGGCGTGCGCAACTTCGACGACACGATCTTCAAGACCAATCTCGAGGCGGCGCAGGTGATTGCGCGCCAGCTGCGGCTGCGCAACCTCGGCGGGATCATCATCGTCGACTTCATCGACATGGCGAACCAGGATCACCGGGCCGCGGTGCTGGCCGAGTTCGACAAGGCACTGGCGCGCGACCGCACCAAGATGACGGTCAACGGCTTCACCCAGCTCGGGCTGGTCGAGATGACCCGCAAGCGCACCCGGGAGTCCCTCGAGCACGTGCTGTGCGAACCGTGCCCGACCTGCCAAGGACGCGGCTCGGTCAAGACCGCGCGCACCGTGTGCTATGAAATCCTGCGCGAAATCCTGCGCGAGGCGCGGCAGTTCAACGCGCGCGAGTTCCGCATTCTGGCGGCGCAGGACGTGATCGATCTTTTCCTCGAGGAGGAATCGCAGTCGCTCGCGATGCTCGGCGACTTCATCGGTAAGCCGGTGTCGATGCAGGTCGAGACGAGCTACAGCCAGGAGCAGTTCGACATCATCCTGATGTAGGCAGCAAGAATGCCCCGGAGGCTTTATGGCACGCGATCGCAAGCCACTTCGTTCCGACATCGCATGGAGCACGGCGACCCGCATCGTCGTGCGCGGCAAGGACCTGCCCGACGAGCTGCTCGGCCGGGTCAGCTTCGGCGACATGGCATTCCTCGAGGTCACCGGCCGCCTGCCGACTGCGGCCGAATCGGTCCTCTTCAACGCGATCCTGGTCACGCTGGTCGAGCACGGCCTCACGCCGAGCGCGCTCGCCGCCCGCCTCACCTACGCCGGTGCGCCCGAGTCGCTGCAGGCGGCCGTAGCAGCCGGGCTGTGCGGCCTCGGCACCGTATTCGTCGGCAGCATGGAAGGCGCCGCGCGGATGCTCTATGAAGCGCTGCCGCGCGCGCAGGCGAGCGCCGCCGACGCCCCCGTGCTGGACGGACTCGCGCACCAAGTCGTTGCGGCCTACCGCGCGCGCGGTGCGGCCATTCCCGGTCTCGGGCATCCGATCCACAAGCCGGTCGATCCGCGCGCGCTGCGGTTGTTCGAGCTCGCCGGCGCGAACGGCCTCGCCGGGTGCTACGTCGAGCTGATGAAACGCATCGGCGCGCAAGCCGAACGCGCGGCCGGGCGAGCGCTGCCGATCAACGCCACCGGGGCGATCGGCGCGATCTGTTGCGAGTTCGGATTCTCCGACCGGATTGTGCGCGGCTTCGGCGTGATGGCGCGCGCGGTCGGGCTCGTGGCGCACCTGCTCGAGGAGGGTGAACGCCCGCTCGCGCTCGAGCTCTGGCACCGGGCGGAGGAAGAGGCGACGGCGCATGTGCGGCCGGCCGAGGGTTGAGGATGCGACGCCGGGGGCACCGTCAATTGCCTACAGCGGTGGCGCACGTCGGGGTGGACTCGGGGGCGCATCCGGCAACAAAATACCGCTTGCCATGGGAACCAATCGCCTGAGCGACAAGGAGCGAGCGCTGGTACAGGCGGCGCGGCGCGCGGGTTCGGCGCCGGTGTCGCCGCTCGACGCCCCGACCGTCGACGGCTGGGATCACCCGGCGGCGCAGGACGATCCGCAATCGGCGAGCGGGAAGTGGACGCGCATTGCGGCACTGATGGACGCCGAGCGTCGCGCGGCGGCAGCGAAGCGGCGCAAAATGCGGCGCAACATGATCGCTGCGCTGGTCTTGCTGGGACTCGTGCTGATTGCCGTGGCGCGAATCCTGACGCGCTAGATCAGCGCGCGCGGAGCGCAACCGGGCTGGCGTCCCCCGGCGGGCTCGCCGCGCGGGGGATCTCCCCCCGCCCGCCGTC
>Ga0187846_10000111_pt1 | contig 47521 bp, 39 predicted proteins | sample TC_taG_FD_161473 | JGI IMG/M metagenome (GOLD analysis project Ga0187846, IMG submission 161473) | Biofilm microbial communities from the roof of an iron ore cave, State of Minas Gerais, Brazil - TC_06 Biofilm (v2) | ecosystem: Environmental > Terrestrial > Deep subsurface > Cave > Wall biofilm... | reverse complement strand
GGCAAAGCTACAAGTACTGCTAGCAAAAATCCCAGCAAACTCTCTTGAATCGTCACAAGTGCGTTACTCAGAAACAGGCCTGATTTGAGGCCATCTGATAGAGCGGTGAAGACATCACGAGGAGCAGGCAATATGAAGCTGGGCACGCTGCCCGTGGCTGTACTTATATACCAGCTCACCAATAAAACTACAGCCAGTACAATAGGAGGAGCCAGCAGCAAAAGGCGCTGTGCGGTAATCAGTGTTGCACGCGCACGTTTAGGCCTGGATTCAGATGGCAGGCTCATGGTAGTATCGCCAGGTACTGATTTTTGCAACTCCAGCGATACATCTTCAACAGCAGTTGTTACGCTCATAGACTTCCCTCGGTCATAGCTATACTGACGATCATTCTACAGGAATGCCATCAATTCAACTTACCCGGGAGGCTTTTGAGGGAGACAAGAGGAGAGCAATACGGATAGTCTCTCGTAGAGAGAGGTTAACTACCTTGTTGCCAGAGTGCGACAAGGTACATTGATCCGCCAATTTGCTAAACCTTCTCCCATCCGGACTGTAACCGTCGGCTTCGGATTCACACCGAATCTGTCACATAGCTTGCTCACACGTTAACGAGACGTGGGCTAGCTATAGACTCGCGGGCTGCGCGAGCATCATCAAACACTCACGTTACCGCCGGTCGGGAATTACACCCTGCCCCGAAGGTCTCTGGTAATAGTATGTCATAAACTGAGAAACAAATGCAAGGGGTGCGGAATTGAATTAAGACATCCCTACCGATTTTCAACCCGGTGAAATTCCTCAGCAAACTCCACACTATACTTGGTACCAACATCAGCACTGCGTGTTCGGACTGCCTTTTCTATCTCTTCTGTTCGGCCTATGAACTGGCTTGCATGGCAGAGCAACGCCTCGATCTTTTTGCTCATTGTGTCTGAAATATCGACGAAGTAATTCACAACAGGTGCTCCCATGACATAAATTTCCGCTATTTTGTGAGGCAGCAGACCCTCTTCTAAAAACTCCGGGAAGTCCCACGGGTTCTGTGACATGGGATAAATCGCCGCAAGGCTTGCCTGGCCAGAAGCCAGGTGATCTGCATGAAAGCGTCCAATGAATAGAGTTGGCGTCCAGATCCTATCAGGTGACTGGCAAATCACGCGGGAGGGTCGATATCTGCGTAGGAGACGCACCAGGTCTCGCCGTAGCTCAATCGAAGGCTGCAATTGACCATCAGGATAGTCGAGGAAAAAGACATCTTTCAAACCAAGAACGGCTCCTGCTGCTCTCTGCTCGTTTTTCCTGGTGTCCGAGACCTTGCGCCTCGCCGCCGGGCCGACATCAGTGGCATCATCGGGACCTCCGCCAGTAGCGTCAGTACAAATGACATAATAGACTTCCCATCCATCGCGCACCCAGGTGGCGACAGTTCCGGCTGCACCGAACTCCGCATCGTCAGGGTGGGCCACAATAACCATGGCAACCTTATTCTGATTCTGTTCGCTCACGACTTCTCTTCTCCTCTGGTCTCGCCTGATATTACGCAGCAAAATATTGCACTTGAGTGCAGCGAAGTGAGCCGCGCAGCGGCGTTGGCGAGACCGATAAGTGCCACTTTCTAGTAAATAAGTCAGTGTAAAGACACGATCCATTCGGCCAGCCAACGTCTCTGCCTGTGTTCACGCAGCCGAATGATAGCCTGGTCGCGATATACATATATCGCAAACGTAACCACTAAATCGGGATCATCAGGGCTGAATGTGAATCCTTCACGAGCCTCTCCCAGGCTTGCACCCTTATGGTACCCCGTGTACCAGGGCGACATCAGGTTAACATGAGTGACTGGATGCCCTCCCAACTCCTCGGTATAGACGAGATTTGGTGCGCCCCAACCTGAATGAGTATGTCCAGTCACGTACAGGACGACATTCTTGTGCTTCGCAAAAATAGCTCGTACTTCGGCAGAGTTTTGGAGAAAGAAGAAAGGATCCAGCGAATGATAATCGAGGGTGCGTTCTGGATCGCGATCTAAAACGGTATTGTATAACGGACAATGGCAAAAGATGATTGAGATATGTTGAGGGTGTTTAGCCAGCGCTGTTTGCAAGAAGGTAAGTGATTCCTTTTTCAAATACGGTTCTGGATAGCCAACTGGATCGAGCATAATACAGAGAACCTCACCCTCTACCCAGTAATAGCACGAAGGCCTTCCCCAAAACGCCGTATAGTCCTGGATGAGATGGTCTGGGTTTTCCTCATCTTCAGCATATAACTCGTGATTGCCGATACCCGGGTAAAATGGCACTTTCCCGAGTTGCGCTATGAGCTGTTTCTTTGCCAGCTGGTAGTTCTCTGGTGTACTTACTTCGACAATATCACCTGGAGATACACAAAAGGCAGGCGCTCCCTCTTCTGCCCAGAGCGTACGAAGGTCCTGAAACATCGGGATCAGGCGTTGTGTATGGAATGCCTGCCACTGGTCAAAACTACAATAATGTAAGTCTCCTAATGCCCAGAAGTAAAGTAACTCTCCACCGGTGATTTTTATTGACTCCGGTGATGGTATATGAGCCATACGCAGATCGAACCTCCTACAGATTCATTATTTATCATTGTGAAGTACCACATGCGTAAACGCAGGGGCTTCTACAGGTAGGCCTGTGGGGCACTTCCTGCCCCTTCCTTTTGTTCTCGATAGCGTTTCAGGATATTCAGCGCAGCGTTGTGGTCGCGGTCCAGTTCGGTCCCACAATGCGGACACGAGTGCCACCGCACGGACAGATCTTTGGGCACGATGCGCTGGCATCCACTGCATTGCTGGCTGGTTTCGTTAGGGGGAACTCGGACGACCGTGCCGCCAGCCTCTTCCGCTTTGCGGCTACAGAGCATGACAAATTGCCCCCAACCTGCGTCCAGGATGCTCTTGTTTAAGCCACCTTTGGCGGCGGCTCCATTAGGCAGATAGTTCCCGTTTTCATCTTGCCTGGGTTCGGGCCGTGCCGTCATGTTCTCGATAGGCAGATGCTCGAACACCAGCACAGCATAGCGCCTGACCAGTTTGCGCGATTCTTGATGGAGAAAGTCACGGCGGCGGTTGCGCACCTTGCGATGGAGGCGCGACACCTCCTTCTTGACACGAGCGCGCCGATGACTCCCTTTCTTGCGTCTGTGTATTTTTTGGTGAGCAGCTTTAATCTTCGCTTCGGCGTTGCGGTAAAAACGGGGGTTCTCAATGAAGGTCCCATCCGAGAGGACGGCAAAGGAGTGGATGCCGAGATCAATACCAACCTCATCTTCTAACGGATGGAAGGTCATGGCAGGATCAAACGCAAATTCGCTGGTGAAGACGGCATACCACTGCTCACTCTCGCGCTTGATCGTGCAGGTCTTCACTTTGCCCCTAATCTCTCGATGTAACTTGATCTTGATGTACCCGATCTTGGAGAGGTGCAATCGGTTCCCGATGATCTCAAAGCCGCCTTGCGGATAAGTGAAGGAGTCGTATCGATCACCACTTTTGAAGCGGGGGTAGCCGGGGGTCTCACCGTGCATGACACGGCGAAAGAAGGCTTGCATGGCTTTATCCACTCGTTTAAGCACATCCTGGTGCACTTGGCTATAGATATCCCGGTACTCTTCGCGCAACCGCTTGATCTCGGGGAGCTGATCGGCTTGCATGCGGTAGGAAATAGACACGCCGCACGCCAGGTAGGCTTCCCGGCGTTCCTCTAAAGCTGCGTTGTAGAGTTCCTTGCATCGGCGCAGTGTCCATTCTAGAGTCCCAACCTGCTTCTTGGTCGGATAGATGCGGAACTTGTATGCCTTACACCGCACCCTCGGATTCGTTGGCTTCCATATCTTCTTCGGTTGTCTTTCTCGTGCGGTTTTAGTCACGCTTACGCTCTTCCCTCTGGCTCTTTCTGATGTGGTCACGGATAGCAGTAAGGATTTCCCCATTGAGGGATCGATTGTGTTGCTTTGCCACCTGGCGCAACTCCTCTAGCATAGCCATGGGGAAGCGGATGGAGAGTGACTTGATCAGTGCTTCTTTTCGCTCGTTCATATGTCTATTATACATCCAGTTTGGATGCTTAGCAAGGCTTCCTGCCCCAAACAAGGACCGCGCCTTGATGCATTTCTGGTGCGTCTTGTAGTGGGTACCGTGACGCCCTGATGAAGTATAATGTGTGAGGGAGAGTAATCGCCCCCCTCACAGATTGAGCGCACGAGGAGAGAAATGACTATGCTCATGAGGACGAATGCCCCCATGAGAGACCAGGAGACCTGCCATGGCTGAGCTCCCAACCGGAACGCTCACCTTGCTCTTCACCGACATCGAGGGATCGACGCGCCTGCACCAGCAGCTCGGCGACCGCTACGCCAGCCTCCTGGCGGAATGCCGGCAGCTCCTGCGTGCGACCTTCCAGCAGTGGAACGGCCACGAGGTCGACACACAGGGAGATGCCTTCTTCGTCGCCTTTGCCCGCGCCACCGATGCCGTCTCGGCGGCGGTTGCCGTTCAGCGTGACCTGGCCACGCACGCTTTCCCAGAGGGAGCGACAGTGCGTGTGCGCATGGGCTTGCACACAGGGGAGCCACGGCGATCTTCCGAAGGCTACGTCGGCCTGGATCTGCACCAGGCCGCCCGCGTCATGAGCGCCGGGCATGGCGGGCAAGTGCTGCTCTCCCAGACGACTTATGACCTGGTGGAGCATGACCTGCCGCAGGGGGTGAGCCTGCGCGATCTGGGCGAGCACCGCCTGAAGGACTTACACCGTTCCAGTCACCTGTACCAACTGGTCATCGCCGGCCTGCCTGCTGACTTTCCACCGCTGAAGACGCTTGCTAGGCACCCCAAAGATTTGCCGCTTCAGCTCACCAGCTTCGTTGGGCGGGAGCGCGAGATGGCTGAAGTCAGGCGGCTACTTGCGTTGACGCGCTTGCTGACCCTCACCGGCGCGGGTGGCTGTGGCAAAACGCGCCTCGCTTTACACGTGGCGGAGACTACGAGCTCCGACTACGCGGATGGGGTATACTTCGTCTCCCTGGCGCCCATCACCGACCCTGGGTTGGTCGTCTCAACCATCGCTCAGGCGCTCGGCGTGCGGGAGCAGGGGAATCGACCGCTGCTGGATGGCCTGCAAGATCTCTTGCGGGAGAAGCAGTTGTTGCTCCTGCTGGACAACTTTGAACAGCTCATCTCAGCCGCACCAGTCGTCGCCGGGTTGCTGGTGGCAGCACCGCATTTGAAGGTGCTGGTGACCAGCCGGGCATCGCTCCATCTCTCCGGCGAGCGCGAGTTCGTGGTGCCGCCACTTTCGCTGCCGGACCTGCGGAACCTGCTGCCGCCCGACCGTCTGCTACACTTCGCGGCTGTCCATCTCTTTATCGAACGGGCGCAGGCGGTGCAATCTGACTTTACCATCACTGAGGAGAATGCTGCCGCCATCGCCGCGATCTGTCACCAGGTGGATGGCCTGCCCCTGGCGATCGAACTGGCTGCAGGACGCAGCAAGCTCTTTCCACCCCAGGCGCTGCTTTCACGCTTAACGAACCGGCTCAAACTGCTGGTCGGGGGAGCGCGGGACCTGCCGTCACGCCAGCAGACGCTGCGTGGAACCATCGCCTGGAGTTATGACCTGCTGGACGAGACCGAGAAGAGACTATTCAGGAGGCTTGCGGTCTTTGTCGGAGGCTGTACACTCGAGGCAGCCGAGGCGGTGTGCAATATCCATCGAGACCTGGGAGTAGATGTGTTGGATACAGTAGAATCGCTCGTTGACAAGAGCCTGCTCCGGCAGGAGACGCAGACCGATGGCGAGCCACGCCTGCTCATACTGGAGACCATTCGCGAATACGCGTTGGAACGTCTCGCAGACAGCGGTGAGGCAGATGCCATGCGGCGAAAGCATGCGACCTTTTTCCTGGCGCTTGCTGAGGAGGCCTATCCGAGGATGTTCAGCGCCGAGCTATCCACCTGGTACAGGCGGCTGGAGATCGAGCACAACAACCTGCGAGCAGCACTGCAGTGGACGCTGGAGCACCAGGAAGCTGAGATGGGCTTGCGACTGGCGGGTGCGCTCTCCAGGTTCTGGAGAACACACAATCACGTACGTGAGGGGCGCAACTGGTTCAAGCAGGTGCTGGCGCAATCAGGTGCACAGGCTCATACAGCAGCGAGGGCAAGGGCGCTCCGAGGGGCCGGACTGCTGGTGACTGTCCATGGTGACTTCCCTGAAGCGTACCAACTGCTTGAGGAGAGTGTGTTGATTGGCCGCGAGGTGGGCGCAGCAGGCAGGCGTGACCTGGCGCACGCACTGGCCTTGCTGGGACATGTAACCATTTTGCAGGGGAACCCCAACGTCGCGCGTGAACTGGCAGGAGAGGGTCTGCGGTTGTTCCAGGAGGTGGGGGAGGTCTGGGGCACTGCCTTTTCGCTGTATTACCTCGGCAGGGCGACGTTGGAGTTGGGTGATCCCGTAGCCGCACAGGCTCTCCTCGAGGAGAGCGTAAAGCTGTTCCGCATCCTCGGGGACAGGCAGATCTCCGTATTGCCGCTCGATGCCCTGGGGCTGATAGCCCTCCAGCAAGGAGACGGCGCTGGTGCGCGTACCTACTTCGAGGAAGTCTTGTCTATCGCTCGGGAGACAGAGTACGATGAACACATCGCCGACGCGTTGGCTCACCTGGGAACCGTCGCCCTGCGCAGGAGTGACTCTTCGCAGGCCGCATCTCTCTACCAGCAGAGCCTAGTACGGTACCGGGAACTGGGGGACAAAGCAGGCATCGTCGAGGACCTGGCAGGGGTGGCGGAAGTGGCCAGCCTGGTCGGGCAGCCGGAGCGCGCGGTGCGGCTGTTTGGGGCAGTTGAGGCGCTGCGTGAGGCAAGCGGCATCAGGCTTTCGCCTCTGCGTCGCGCTGACTATGACCGCACCGTCGAGGGCATCCGCGCCTATCTGGGTGACGCAGCCTTTGCGGAGGCGTGGGCCCAGGGACGTGCCATGCCGCTGGAACAGGCCATCGCCCAAGCTTTAGAGATGAAAGATGAACTCCTGGCGGATACTGTGCAACAGCAGAAGAACGAGGAGGAGGCTACGTCCGATCCGCCATCTGACGCCCTTTCTCCCCCATCTCCACCGCTTTCGCCACTGCGCGCGCTCAAGCAGCACTTCGGTGGACTGACCGCACGCGAGCGCGACGTGGCGCGCCTCGTCGCCCAGGGCAAATCCAATCGCGCCATCGCAGACGAACTGGTCGTCGGGATCAGCACCGTAGAGGCGCATATCACTCATATCTTCACCAAGCTCGGGTTTTCCTCGCGCGCCCAGATTGCCGCCTGGGCAGTCGACAAGGGGCTAGCCCAGGGACCGCAAGACATGGAGGTCACCAGGCAGGAGCACTAAACACAGTCCGAGGGTGCGTAGGGGTACGGTCGCTCTCCAGGGAGGCAGAAAACAACAAGCTCTGCCTCCATTGTTTTTTGGGTCGGAAGCCAGATTATTGGGGTAGGGTCGCTCCCAGAGGCAAAAAGTTTGGGGTTGCCGACGTCAAATAGTGTGGTTTTCCTGGACGACAGTTGGCTGATTCCCAGGTACGATGGAGAAAGAACGAAACCATTTCATACGCGTGTTGCGGATTACGCCAGCATCCTCCCTCCGGGGAAACGCATGGCTCGCAAAGCATGAGAGGAGGCAAAACGTGTATTACCGAGTAGCTATTCAGGTGGATGCGTCGCCTACCTGGAAATGGAATTCAACAGTGCTGAGCTCCCAGAATATCCTGTACCAGTGGCTGCAGTACTATAGGGTGCTGCCACGAGATCGTTTGCGCATCTTCTTTTCCTCCTCGCAGGAAGAGTTGAACGAGCAGCTCGTGCGAGAGAACCAGGGACTCTTGTCCACCTCGATCCCGGCAACACAGTTCCTGCAAGAGCGGGGGATCGCTCCAAGAGAGCTGGAAGGTCAAACATCAACAGGTGGGGCACGAGCAAATGAGCGAACTGCCCCCGTCGCTGCCCTTTCCGAGCTATCACTGGCAGAGAGCAGCACAAGCCCGCTGGACAGGCGAAGGGAAGCGCTCGAACGTGGGGCGGGAGGAGACCATGACCTCCCGTACCGGTTCACGTTGCCTACCTCGACGCCACAAGTCCTGGCATGGCTGAAGCTACAGGTGAGGGTGCAGCAAGGATTGAAGCTATCATGAAGACCATTGAGATCCCTGTGCTTATTGTCGGAGGTGGGCCAGTAGGCCTGTATACCTCGATCCTGCTCTCGCACCACGGTGTGCCGTCCCTGCTGGTCGAACGCCACACGGGCACCTCGCGCTATCCGAAGGCACGGCTGGTGAACACGCGCACGATGGAGATCTTCCGGCAATGCGGTCTGGAGCAGGCCGTGCGCGAGATCAGCCTGCCACCAGAGCAGTCGCGCCATGCGATCTGGGCGCGCACCCTGGCGGGCGAAGAACTCCAACGACGCACCTTCGACACGCTGACCCCCGATCTGTCTGAGGGGGTAAGCCCAACGTCCGGCTGTACCACCACCCAGGAGGTGCTGGAGCCGATCTTGCTGAGCTGCGCCCGACGGTTCAATCAAGGCCAGGTGCGCTTTGGCAGTGAACTTACGACCTTCGGCCAGGATGGCTCTGGCGTCAGCGCCACGCTCCTCGATCGCGAGCAGGTGCAGGTACGTGCGCGAGGTGCTCAGGACTTCTCCGTGGACTTCGTCCGCCCGGGTCGCCGCCCGCTTCCGCAAGAGGCGCGTCATCCTGGCCGACGATGCGGCGCACGAGATGACTCCGGCTGGCGGCTTCGGCATGAATACCGGCCTGCAGGATGTCCAGAACCTTGCCTGGAAACTAGCGGCAGTGCTGGCAGGGTGGGCCGGACCTGCGCTGCTCGAGTCGTATGAGTGCGAGCGCCAGCCTGTGGACCGCTGGATCACCGCACAGATCTTGCGCAACCTGGCGTCCATCCGGCGCATTGGCAGCCGCAGAGATTGACCATGCACGGCGCATTCCCCTGCATGTCTTTATGGTCGGTCCAGAGGTGGACCTGGCCGATCCAGATGGAAGCTGGGTCACAACCTACGGAGTAGAGCAGGACGGGGCCGTGCTGATAAGGCCAGACGGACACGTGGCATGGCGCTCTCGATCTCGCGTGAACAATCCAGCGCAAGCCCTCCATGGAGTGCTCGCTAGCGTGCTCGGGGAAACGGTGGCCTGAAAGGGCCTTCCCTCTACCGCGGCCGACCGTGCTTTATCAAGGGATTTTCACATTCTTCCCTCATAAGAAGGCTGATTTTTTCCACCCTTTCGCAACCCGTGGGACCCTCAATACTTCATTATTTGCAGTATTGAAACGCACACCGTATAATAGCAATGTCAGTCAGGAGGCATCGAGTGAGTACAGAACTGCGCATCTTCCCGGTCACAGGTATAGGTGAGATCACCCCAGGCACCGACCTGGGTCTTGTCATCTATGAAGCATTACAAGCACAAGAATTGGCGCTTCAACCGGGTGATATACTCGTTGTAACACAAAAGATTGTCTCCAAAGCAGAAGGTAGTATAGTCAATCTCGACAGGGTTTGTCCATCTGAGTTCGCTCGCTCTTTGGCTCTTGAAAGCAAGAAAGATGCGTCATTTATCGAAGTTGTGCTGCGCGAGAGCCGTCGCATTGTGCGCATGGATCATGGTGTCTTGATTGCCGAGACAAAGCATGGCTTCATTTGTGCCAATGCAGGAGTAGATGAATCGAATGTCAACGGGTCTCGAGAAGTAACGCTACTGCCGGTTGATCCTGATCGCTCGGCCCAGCAATTGCGCATGCGCTTGCAAGAACTTTCAGGAGATGGTCCAACCTTTGATATAGCGATTATTATTTCGGACACCTGGGGGCGCCCCTGGCGCAATGGACAGGTTAATATGACAATAGGGCTGGCAGGGATGGAGGCGCTTGTAGACTATCGTGGACTACATGACCCTTATGGCTATGAACTGCACGCCAGCGTGCTTGCTGTGACAGATGAGCTGGCATCAGCAGCCGAATTAGCGATGGGAAAAATCCGTCGCATACCGGTGGCGCTGATTCGTGGATATCCTTATAATCCAGGCAAGGGGAGCGCACGGACTCTCTTACGCGATCCCACGACAGATATGTTCCGCTGATACGCTCATCCCCTAAGGGGCTATGAAGTCATCGAAGAACTTTTAGATCTTTGTGGGCCAGCATTGATGCGAGCGCGTTGCCTTTACTCAAACGACGACTGCGGCAGGAAGAAGCCCAGGTTCGCATTCTGAAGACACGCGGTTACAAGCGGATTAGGGAAAAGAGTCAACAACTGATTGCCAGCATCAAGCCGCTCATTGCTGTATTGGAGGGCACAAGCAATGAACCGTCAAACTAAGCAACGGGAATGCAACATTGAAGGCCTCCGCACGCATGCGCAACAGAAATCAGAGATGACCAAACGTCGACCAGAGGAGGCTATCGCATCGTTGCTCAAAAAGCAGCGTTCCGTCAATTTCAAAACTGTCGCAGAGGCGGCACATATCTCGACAACCTGGCTCTATGGCAATCAGGACCTCAAGATGCGACTCATTCATCTGCGAAGTCAGCAGGCTCCCAAAACACAGGTGAAGATCTTACCCAGTTAACAAGCCTTGAATGCCTCTAAGGATGCAATGGTCGCTGCGTTACACAGGCCAGTCAAAGAGCAAGAGGCCGAGATCCGTGAACTGAAACGGCAAGTGGAGGTTACTTGCGGGTTGCTCTCCCAACAGACTACTTCTGTGAACACGGAAAACAGAAAGGGACCATGACCGAATGGCAAACCAGGAGCATCTGAATCTGCTCGGGCAGGGGGTAGAGAAGTGGGACGAGTGGAGGGAAGAGCATTCTGAAGAAATAGCAGATCTGAGCGGAGCAGACCTTAGTAGCGCAGAGCTGGGTGGGGCGAACCTGAGCGAAGCTATCCTCGCAGGTGCTGATTTGAGCGAAGCTGACTTGAGCCAAGCTAACTTGTACCAGGCTGACTTGGATAGAGCTCAGCTTCAAGGAACTTATCTTGTGGGAACTACTCTATGTGGTGCCAACTTGAAAGGTGCAGATCTGACGTCGGCGTTAATGCTTGGAACCAACTTGAGCTTAAATGGTTCCACACTCCATGGGTGGGTGTACTCAGCACACTCCACTGATCTGAGAGGAGTTAATCTCAGCAATGCTATCCTCGATAATGCTGATCTCAGCTCTACAACTCTGTTTGGTGTGATATTTGCAGGTATCGATCTCAGTCTAGTGAAAGGACTGGAGACCGTGACCCATGAAGGACCTTCAACCATTGGCATTGATACTATCATCCGCTCTCTCGGCAAAATACCGGAAATCTTCCTTCGTAACGCTGGCGTTCCTGACTCCATTATTGAGGCAATCCCTTCCCTTGTAGGCTCTCTCAGCCCTATTGATTACTATTCGTGCTTTATCAGCTACTCGAGTAAGGATCAGGCATTTGCTGAGCAGTTACATGCTGATCTGCAAAGGGGTTCGTTGCTGGTTTGCGCGTGAGGACATGGACATCGGTGATAAAATTCGACCTCGCATTGAAGAATCCATTCGCCAGTATGAAAAGCTGCTGCTGGTGCTCTCAGAACATTCAATTGCAAGCAATTGGGTTGCCTATGTAGTCGAGAGGGCACTAAATAAAGAGCCCCAAGGCAAGCCGAACGTCTTGTTTCCTATCCGTATAGTCGATGCTGTCATGCAGCCCAAGGCGAGTTGGGTTGATGACATCAAAAGCACACGGCTTATCGGGGACTTCACCAAAAGGCAGTTCCATTTTATCCCGGCGTGGCAGCGTGCGAGGAAGATATGGGCTCGAGCACGAAGACTAGCCGCTGCCCGCTCCTGTCATAGAGCGTCTGATAGGCTGGCCAGACCTGCACCAGCTGTGGGAAGTCACGATCGACCTCCTCTTGGCTTGACTCGCGCGCCTGGTAGATGCCGCTCACCGGCCCGATCTGCACCCGCGCAATCGGGTTGGCGCGCAGATTCAGCGTCCAGGGGTTGGGGCGTTCGAAGCCCGGGTTGATATTGCACACCACGAGCCGTTCACCATCGCGTAGGTAGAAGACGGGGGTCGTGCGGTCTGTACCACTGCGGCGCCCTGTAGTAGTCAGCAACAAGAGCGGGCCAATGGGCTTGCCTGTAGAAACCCGCCGCCCTGAAGTCGCTTGATAGATCCAGCGATCAAGAGCTGAGACAACGTGCTTGATGACCCACACGCCTATCCGGGTAGCCCCAAGGCGCCGGAGTACGACGGACCCAGAACCATGGCGTACAGACACAGGTCCCTCGTCCAATTTGGGGTGTGTTTCATCGGGAGCACACTGCTTTCGCCCTGTCCTGAACCAACGCTCACTGGTACGCATACGCTCTCATCTCTTTGAAGTGGCTATGACTAGTCTTCGTCAGGCCATTGCGCGCAGACGACGCTGATGCAACAACCAGATCAAGACCAGGCCATGAACCGCTCCAACGACAGCTCCCGCGGCCACCACGAACAGCAGCAGTATCAGTGCCACTGGCGCGGTGATCCCTTCCGCTGGAATGAAGCTCGTTCCCAGGAAAACCACGACCATCCCCAGCATCCAGGCCAGCGCATTGGCAGGGATCCACCAGCCAGCCTTTGGCACGTGGCGGCGCAGGGCCAGCCATTGTGCAGCGCCCAGGATGGCTCCTAAGCCAATCCCCATCGCCGCAGCCAGCGTATAGATCATCAGGTCACTCATCTCGCCAGGTGCTGCCCCGCTATCTGGTCCGGTGAACAGCAAGGTACTGGGATCATGCCCAGCGTCCAGGCCACACAGGCTCCCAGCGCCGTTGCCAGCACCCACGTGTGCCAGCGCATCTTCTCGAGCGGACGACGTATCACCAGCCATTGTGCAGTCCCAACGACCGATCCCTCGATTACGGTCCCGGCCAAAACACCGAGTGCCGCTGCAGGAATAGCTCCGATGGTTGGCTCTGCGTTCACAAGCAAGAAAGCTCCGATCAAAAGTGTCGTACCCAGGCCCATGGTCTCACCGATCGCATTGGCAACAACCCACTGCACCCAGAGCTTCCACTCCCATTGTGTGCTTGTTTTCTGTACAATTGTGCTTGACATAAGCCATACACCTCCTTTTGAGCTCCATCTAGGCTGCGCGTGTGGTGAGTTCCCTCACGCGAACGATGACCCGGTCCTGAGCAAGACGTGTGAGATCTTCCGGGTGTTCAGGTTGGCCGCTCGCATCCAGTTTGATATGGTAGAGCCGCTGGTACCCAGGCACGCGTTGCAGGACCAGGAGCAGGGTTTTCGCCACCGTTTCTGCATCTGTGAAGACTTCTCCGCGGGCTTGCAAAGCGCGCCCCTGCAGAGAGACGGTGACCTCTGCACCGCCCCGGAGATTTTTCCACCAAGTCCGATCCTTCAGGCTGATGACCAGCAAGGTCTCTCCATTAGGTATAGAGGAAACCGGGGTGGTATATCTTTTGCCACTCTTGCGTCCAGTGACGGTGATCAACATCATGTTCTTCCCCACAAGACTGTACAGCGGCGAACGCAAGAGGAAGATCACGAATGGATTGTAGAGTTTCTGCCAGTTCAGAAAGGAACGTCCAGACTTTGAGCTTGCCCCGATGGTTTGTTTGCCAGCGCGAGAGAGGCAAGCAGGCCCCGCCAGGATCACGAGAAGAAGCGCCCATACCATGATCAGGATACTCATTACGGCAGCGATATTTCCCTGGGCTATGGGAGAGGTCGTGGCGGTATTCCAGGCACCATGCCACAAAGCCACCATGAGGATGCTTCCGCGCGTGCTGTTATATAACCAGGTCAGAACGATGGCTCCCGGGATCAGGAGCAGAAAGAAGCCAATCGTCCAGACGACACCCAGGCCGAGATACTGCGGCCGGTAGAAGAACGCTGGCACATGCCAGAGTGCCCAGAACACGGTCAGGATGAGCGTAGCCGTGAGCGCGCTGTGATTCCTTTGCAGCCTCGGTAAGGCAAAACCTCGCCAACCGGTCTCTTCCCCTATACCAAGAGTGAGTGTCCAGACGATCCAGTTGACGATCAACCCGAATGAGGGAAAGTCATTCGAAAGTCCGAACTGGCTGAAATCTGCCCACGCTGCCCCGGTGAGACGGAGGATCAAGGCTGAAAGCAAGAACAGCAGCGCCGGGCTGAACAACGCGATGAGGATCCACACGATCCCGACCCGCCACTTGAGCATCCGCGCCCCCAGTTCGCGCAGGCCAGCAGTGCCACCGGTGACACCCGTGACAATCAGCGCGGCCAGCAGTGGCCCATAAGCTCCAAGGTAATGGATTTGAGGCGGGATCGAGAGGTGGAGAAGCCCTAAAGCAGAAGCGACCAGTGGGCTTACAATGGTCCAGGTGATTGCATATGCCAGGACAAAGTAGGCCACCAGTTGATGACGTTGCATAAATCTTTTGAGTGAGAAAGAAGCTGTCGGTTGTGTAGTTGTTGTTGGGAGAGCCATCGTCCATCTCCTTTCTGCTGTGTGAAACAGATTATTAACGCAATTACTTGCGAAGAAGCAAAAGGCTTGTCTACTACGGGTAGTCTCGCTGAACTGCAACTCCCGCGTGATGATCGCATGAACCTTCTTTCCCACTTTAGAGGATAGCCCATTGATCTCACACATCCCTCACAGCAGTACCACTTATCATCACAAATGCAACACAGATTGAACACCTGCACCTTTTCACTACAGCCGCACTTGTTTGAAGCCGCAGCCAGCTGATAGGATGGGGTGGCTCAGTTGATCAGAGCGCGTCCACCCGAGCCTGAAGAGCAGCCGCTGCCTGTTGCCTGCGGAAGTGCGAGCGTTAAGCGGTCGGTGACCCCAAGGTAGTGCCAGAAGTCATGCCCATGAATCCAGCGTCGGGCAGCCCAACAGCGGGTGTACTGACCGTTCTCGGAGGCACGACAAGCCGAGAAGCGCCCTGCTGGGCCCACAAAGCAAAACGAGGAGAGCCGAGCCAGCCAGTCAAACCACTGCGGCGAATCGAGGGTGAGGGAAAGGACGCCGAGCTTCGGACAGACCGCCACATACTGGCCCTGTGCGCCATATTCGATCAGCGCCTCTACCCCGTCGAGAGTGTGAGCGAGTACGGGGTCTTAAAGCCGCTCTTTCGTGGGCAGGCGATCCAGCGGGACTTGATCGTCCGCTGTTGGGATGATATGCACCGCATTTCCGCCTCCCTCAAAGCAGGCAAGGTGACGGCGGTGCTGCTGGTGGCTAAATTGCAAGCCCTCGACAACAAGAACCTCATCCATCGTGGCCTGGAGGAATACGGGCGCCTGCTCAAGACCATCGATATTCTGACATACCTTTCCGACCAACCGTATCGACGGATCATAGGGCGCATGCTCAACAAAGGAGAGGCGGTGCATAGCTTGGCGCGTCAGGTCGCCTATGGACAGCTGGGGATCCTGACCGATCGCGATCTCACCAGTCAGCTCAATCGTGCCACCTGCCTGAGCCTGCTGCTGAACGTGATTGCTGTCTGGAATACGCGGTACATGCAGGCAGCGCTCGATCATTTACGCGCTACGGGATATTCAATCCTGGAAAGTGACCTGGAGCATCTTTCTCCGATCGTCTCTGGCCACATCAATCTGCATGGATCACACTATTTCGATATGCAGGCTCCTAAGAGGCGGCAGGGGCAACTGCGCCCGCTGCGGACGGCAGAACCACTCTTCTGACACCTGTCTTAGCGTTGTCCACTGGATGCTCTCAGCCGCGTTTTTGGGGGCTTAGCGTTGTAAATTTTGTTGGCGTGCCTAATAGGCCATGATGAAGATGACTGCTATAGGACTCATGATAGTATAGGTAGCTTTGATTATCATTGAATTCATTTTCACATTCGTTCGGTGATGTAGATGTGACATTGGTTTGGAACGTGTTCACGTTCTACTCCCAATCTACATTGTATGCAGTCCCCTGATTTTGTGTGCAAAGCCACAGCATCTTATTACCGGTTCCTGGTTCACTCGTTGGAATGAGTAAGCAATAGTGTCTGTAAAGCGGCATTTACCGACATCATTGTGAAGGGGCAAAATACCCCATGACTGAATGTGATTTGCCAAGATACTTGTCCTCTGCGGGTGTGTCAAATGCAGCTTCAAGAGGATTTACAGAGCTCCGGTACAGATTTGGTCTCGATGTAATTTCCCACGCTTGTCGCTTTTCGATGCGTTTCTTTTCGATTCCGATTGTGAGCAGTTAATGTGGTTTACGGCCTATGGGAGGCGGAGTATCTCCCTTGGCTTCCTCGACTCTACAGGCAAGTACCGCCGAAGCGATATGATACAATCATATGGAATAAAGGCGAATCGCTTTCTGTTTTGTTAACTAAGCGACCCTCAAAAGGGCAACGATAGAAAGGTGATTGATGGACGTCAGGAACCCATCTCCCTTTGGGGAGAGACTTGTAAAGCGAGTCGAACCTGACCAGTCTGAGCCGTAAGGCTACGTTATCAGGAAGTGCTCAAGTTCGTACCCTGGGGTGCGAGGCCAGCCCCAGGCTCTACAACCTCAAGGTTAAACAGGTCTAGCGGGTTAAGCCAGTGCTTTGAGGATGTGCCGCCTGCTAACATTGACGAGGCCACCTTTACCCGCGCAAGCGGAGGCTCTTAGGAGCATCAAATTGAGCAAAGTGTTTGTACTAGATACGAAGAAGCGACCACTTGCTCCTGTGCATCCAGGAAGAGCGCGCATCTTGCTAACATCGGGAAAAGCCGCGGTGTTCAAACGATATCCATTTACTATCATTTTAAAGTGCACGGAGCAATCGCCACCACTTGAACCCTTACGCCTCAAAATCGACCCTGGCAGCAAAACGACAGGGCTCGCCATCGTCAATGATGCCAGTGGCGAAGTGGTTTTTGCTGCCGAACTCTTCCATCGAGGACAGGCCATCAAGGCGGCACTGGATGATCGACGTGCAATGCGCCGTAGCAGAAGGCAGCGCCATACTCGCTTCCGGAAGCCACGCTTTGCTAATCGGTCGAAACCGAAAGGGTGGTTACCGCCCTCCTTGGAGAGCAGGATCTCCAATACAGTGACATGGGTACGGAGACTGCTACGCCTGTGCCCCATTGCTGCCATCAGTCAAGAACTTGTCAGATTTGATCTACAAGCGATGGAGGATCCTGAAATATCAGGGGTGGAATACCAGCAAGGCACCCTCATGGGCTATGAGATCAGGGAATACTTGCTCGAGAAATGGGGGCGCAAATGTACCTATTGCGGTGCAACGGATGTGTCGCTGCAAATCGAGCACATCCAATCACGGGCCAAACAGGGCTCTCATCGAGTGGCGAATCTTGCCTTGGCCTGTGAGCCGTGCAATGTTGCCAAAGGCACGCAGGATATTCAGGTATTCCTGGCAAATAAACCAGATGTACTGCAACATATCCTCGCCCACACCAAAGCGCCACCGGGAGATGCTGCGGCAGTCAACACGACACGATGGGCTCTCTATACGCGACTGCAAGCGATAGGATTGCCTGTCGAGGTAGGAACAGGTGGCAGAACCAAGTACAACCGAATCACACGAGGACTCGACAAAGTACATTGGATGGATGCTGCCTGTGTCGGTGCGAGTACTCCTGAGCAACTGCACATCAAAGGGGTAGTGCCCTTGCTCATTACAGCCAACGGACATGGTAATCGGCAGATGTGTGGCACCGATGCGTCTGGATTTCCCACACGGCACCGCCAACGTCAGAAACGCCACTTTGGATTTCAGACAGGGGATATGGTTCGAGCCGATGTCACCAAGGGGAAGAAGGTCGGTAGATATGTTGGGCGGGTGCTAGTGCGTGCCACTGGCTCATTCGATATCAGGACAAGCCATGGTAGAGTGCAAGGTATCAGTCATCGCTCTTGTACCTCGGTGCATCGCAATGATGGCTATAGTTACCAGAAAGGAATGAGCGGCAATTCCTCTACGCGCTAAAGCGATGGGGCATCCTTGCCGATTCTATGTGACAACATACTCTGAGCATCGACCGCTAACGCTGCCAGCCCGCACAGACACACTGGCGATACTCCTGCGCAGCAGGCGCAGCGTCCGAAAATTTCAAGCGCGTCCCGTCTCACGCGAACTCATCGAACAAATACTAGAAGCCGCACGGTGGGCACCATCGCCACATGGCAGGCAGCCCTGGCGCTTCGTCGTTTTGACCAGGTGGGAAGTGAAGCTTCGGCTCGCCGACCGTATGGGTGACAGCTGGCGACAAAATCTAGAAATGGAAAGACAGGACGCCGAAATTGTGAATGTACGCCTGGAGAAGTCGCGACAGCGCATCCTGAATGCTCCCGCGATCATCATTCCATGCCTGTACCTCAAAGACCTGGATCACTATCCTGATGAACGAAGGCAGGCCAATGAGACGATAATGGCGATCCAGAGCATTGGCGCTGCAATCCAGAACATGCTTCTGATGGCCTATGACCTTGGGCTGGATAGTGGCTGGATGTGCGCTCCGCTCTTCTGTCCTGAAGTCGTCTGTGAGGTACTTGACTTAGATATATGCCTTATTCCTCAGGCGCTCATCACTGTTGGATACGTAGCCGCTGATCCACAACGGCGTGAGCGTTTGCCCTTGAGTAGCTTAATAGTTCGCTTTGATTAGTAATGAGTTGAGGTCCTTATGATTGTTGTGCTAGCCGGTGGAGTAGGGGCCGCGCGTTTTCTACAGGGACTGGTGCAGGTCGTTCCTCAAGAACGACTTACTGTTATTGTTAATACCGGAGATGACCGGGATTTTTATGGCCTGCATGTATCGCCCGACCTGGATATCGTAATGTACACGCTTGCCGGAGTAGTCGACGAGACACATGGCTGGGGTATCCATAACGATACGTACAACACCATGCAGCAGTTAACACGCTACGGCAACGAAAACTGGTTCATGCTGGGAGATTGCGATCTCGCTACGCATATTCACCGCACAAACCTGTTGCGCCAGGGCAAGACACTCAGCGAAGTAACAGAGGAACTGTGCAAACGCTTTAGCCTTGAAATGCGTATCTTGCCGATGAGCGATCAGCCAGTAGCAACGCATATCCAGACACCAGCAGGACTCCTTCACTTCCAGGAATATATGGTTAAACGACGTTGTGCCGATGAAGTGCAGGATGTTGTTTTTGTTGGCGCAAATGAGTCAAGACCCGCGCCAGGAGTTCTCGACGCCATTAAAGAGGCCGAGGCCATTTTAATAGCGCCAAGCAACCCCATCGTCAGCATCGGCAGCATTTTAGCTGTCCCTGGTATTCACGATATGCTTCATGAAACCAGCGGAATGGTCATCGCAGTCAGCCCCATCGTCGGCGGAGCGCCAATCAAAGGGCCCGCTGATAAGTTGATGAGAGGCCTGGGTATGGAGGTTTCAGCTGTGGGAGTGGCTCGCTGCTACCGCGACTTTTTAGATGTAATGGTAATCGACGAGCAAGATAAGCACCTGCTGAGCGAGATTGAGAACCTGGGTATACCAGCAGTAACAACGAATACGATTATGCGTGATGACGCAGGCAGGATAGCGCTGTCTCATGCAGTGTTAGAGGTGGCAGGATTAGAATAGTGAATGGCTATATGAAATATCAAGCCCTCATACCGGTTAAATCTCTCTCTTCTGCCAAAAGTCGTCTTGCATCAAATTTACCCCAGAACCAGCGGGAAACGCTTGTGCTGGATATGCTCCATCATGTCCTGAGCGTGTTGTTAGAAAGCGAGCTATTTGAGCAGGTTTCAGTGGTCAGCGCAGACGGCCGGGTACTGGAACAAGCTCAATTATGGGGCGCACAGGCTTTAATAGAGGAACAGCACGGGCACAACCCGGCCTTACATGCCGCCACTCTTCGGACACATGCCGTAGGAATACCCTTTGCTGGTACTCTGTCAGAGGCGCTGCTGACCATTTCCGCCGATCTCCCTCTGCTCACTACCCAGGAAATTCGTTGCTTTCTTGAGCAACCTACGGAGCATGAGGTCGTACTTGCGCCAGCCAGAGATGGCACTGGAACGAATGCCATTCTGGTACGCCCACCTCTGATTGTGCCTTATGCATTTGGTCCAAATAGCCTGCATCGTTATGTCGAAGCAGCCAGGCAGAGGCGTCTGAACTATAAAATTTATTATAGTACCGGCCTGGCATTCGATATTGACACAATTGAGGACTTACATCGATTGGAAGCTCTAAATAGAAACATAAAGGAGATTGTCTATGGTTGCTAAATTACCTGAAAGAGCCAGGGCTTTTTTACAGGAGGTTCATTTTGCTGTGTTGGGAACCATCAATAAGGACGGTTCTCCGCAGCTTACTACAATGTGGTATCTACTCGAAGGCGATTCAATTGTGATGAATACCAGGGCTGGCCGGACAAAAGAGCGCAATATGAGACGTGACCCGCGCATCTCAGTTTGTGTTGCGGATGGCTATGACTATGTTACGATCACGGGTAGAGTTGAAATGATCGATGACTCCCAGATAGCTCAGCATGATATTTTCCGATTGGCTATACGCTATGATGGCATAGAGTCAGCTAAGCAGCAGATGGAGGGGCACTTCTCACAAGAGACGCGTGTGAGTCTGCGCTTGAAGCCTGAACGCATTATTGAACATTGGTGATAGGCTCTGCGTTAAGGAAGAGACCTCGGAGCCGCAAAGTAGATAAGTGCGGCACAGTTTTTGGGAAAGTGTGGGAGGTCTAAGCGATTTTGGTGAGTGACAAAGGGATGCGTTGCGTCAGATCCAAAGTGAAGCGCCCATAGGGATTGACATGCTGATAGAGCAGTGGCGTCAATCCGCGCCAGTCTTCAGGCTTCATCGCATCTTTCCAGTGCTTCTCAGCCAGGACATCTTGCAACATCAAGGTATTGATGAGAGCAAGGCTGACCTGGATCAGGTGGAGGCATAAGACCGCGACTTCTTGATCCTCGGGCCGATTCGACAGCAGTTCTCCACCACGGCCAGAGAAGAGGAAGCAAGCGGAATCCGAGCAAATGGCTAAACGCGAACCCGATCTCACTTTGGCCGTGTGAATCGGTCATCTGCCGCTTGATGGTCATATCGGTGCAGTGGCGCAGGACTCCTTCCAGCATGGCCGCCACTTCGGAAGAGGTACAGGATTTTAATTGGGAATAAATGCACACCGAGCGGCGTTCCACATGCCAGTAGACGAGGACGCCGGGGCCGCGATAGCGCGCATGCCACTGGGTCAATAGATTCTGGTCGACGGCTATAAATTTCTTGGAATCGGAGGCACAGGTCGAGGTAGCTTCTCCCCAGATCGCCTCCAGGCGAGCGTGGAGCAGCGCGTTGACCACCTGTGCAATCGCGGCTCGCAGGTGTTCTTTGTGCAAATAGCGCCGTCGGGTATAGCGTAAATCCTCCGCTGTAATGCGTGGATCTACTCCTGCCATGCGCTTGAGTCCCATATTAGTCCCCATTCCATACAGGCAGAGGAGCAAGCGCTTGTGCAGCAGTTCGGATTCGAGAGCTTCACGGCTGCCGGTGGACTGAAAACAGTCGAGGCAGCCGGTGAGCATCGCGGCTTCTTTGAGGATATCGAGCAGGCCGACGACGCCCCAACGACGCAGGATCTCCGTTTTCAAGCGCGGGAGATGCCTGGGTTCAGGCTGTGCTGGCAACGGAGAGAGCGTGATCCAGCCTTTCCCGCGTTTCGTGCCGATGGCCACATCCTTCGGTTTCGTGCGCATGAAGCGCTCAAACGAGGCGAGCGCGCTGGTCACTTGCGTTTTCAACGATGTGATAAACTCGTCAGCCGAAAGCGGAAGGTTGAGATCGGCGTAATAGGTGGCCCGGTGCTGCTCAAAATCACGCGGCAGATCGTCGTCGGGATTGCGAAAGTGGGCAGCACCTGCCACCCAGATCTCCTTACATCTTACTCGCTCGCGCAAGGTCTGCAAGACGCTCAACTCGTAGGTCACCCGATTGACTCGCTCTTCTCCCGCACTGTCTTGTTCCGTCACGATGTCTTCCCAGGAGGGAGGGACCACGCCATCGAGCGGAGGGCTACTTTCAAGAGGATACCAGACCAACCCGCTGGAGACATACTCGCGCACCACGGCAAGCGCCTGGATGACCGGTTGGTAGTCCGTATTGTTGGAGCGAAAGTCGAGGACCTCCAGCAGAGCTGGCAGGACCTGGCGATAGTGGTTGCGATAGGAGGAGCGCATCACCTCTTGCACTTTCTGCCGATAGGCTCCCCCTTGCGCCTTGTATTCGGCCACCAGGTCGCGTAAGGTCTGCTCGTTGGCAACAGGAAAGACCACCTCTCGCACGGGTTCATCAGGATGTTCGAGTGCGGCGTCGGCAATGCGATACAGGATGCGCGTTTTCCCGGCCACGCGCTTGAGATCATTGAGATAGGCGGCTTCGACCCGGCGTTCGGCTCGCTTGCCGATGCGGTGGACGATCTGGATCAACAAGGTCACCAGGGCATCGGTGACTTCCTGGGTGCGCTGATACACGAGGGCCGCCAGCAGGGTCATGCGAATGGCCTGGGGATGCTCACGAATATGCGACGGGGATTCAGCGGCGATGCGCCGGCGCAAGCGTTCTACCAGCCTGGGGGTATACCCAGCAAACAGATCAGGAGGTAAACCAATGGCCCGCAGCGAGCGTAATTTGGCGATTTCCGAGAGTGCACTCTCGACACCGACCGGACCAGGGTCCAGGCGCAGCAAACTGAGTGGCAAGGCCTCCTCTTCTTCTCCCTCCGGGACGGGTTGAGCCACGAGCAGTGCATCCAGGCGCTCCTGCACCTCCGGAGTCAGACGTGCCACGATGACGGTGTAGATCTGCGCTTCGTAGGCCGCCAATCCGGTCTCAATCAGCGCAGCGAAATCGCCTGGAGCCTCGATCCTGCGGGTCCGGCATTCAGCACGAATCAGCTCATGCAGGCGCTCAGGATGCTGTTCATGCACCAGGACCTCCGTCGTGAGCCAGTTCAACAGCGCTTCTTCATCGGCGCGACGACATTCGCGGATCTTCGCCAACTCACGAATTTGCGCCCGGTGGGCTTCGATGGTTCGTCCTTCCCAGGCATAGTGAGCAAAGTGGGGAGCATCCACCCCCACCTGGCCCCCGAGAAAGCGCACCACCTCGGGGGCCACCTCTTGCCTCGAACGAGGGAACCGGCCTTCGTACTGCAAGCACTTGAGTAAGACAGCAAACCCCAGGCGCGTCGCCCCCGATTTGTTGCCCACGGCTGCTAATTCATCGGGCAACAGGGTAAAATGCTCCAGTAATTCCTCTGCGGTCCACGTTCGCTTCATCTGCTCCTCTTTGTGTTGCGTTTGTTGCAGGCTGATGCCCTTGTATGCAAAAAGCTCTTTTGTGATGTCTTCTCCACACAACGTTCCTCCTGGTATCCAGGTGAGTGTAGCAAAGGAAGATGCTTAATGACAAGAAAATAGCCGAATAGTCCCCAGATGGTGTCTCCACAATGCAGGAGGGAAGCGTTGAGACTTTCTCTTCCCGACTTTCTTTGCCTCTTCACCTCTCATCTGCCGGAAAAGCAGACGCCCTTCGCATCAGACCAGGCGATCGCGGGCCAGGGCAATGACCACCCGCAGGATGAGGACGAGGCTGGCGCACAAGCCCAGGTATCCCAGCGCCTGAAATAGGCTGAGGGGCGCGATGAGCACCGGCCCTCCTGCGACGCCGAGCAACAGCACCGACATCAGCCCGAGAGCCGCCCCCAGCAAGGCCAGGATCGCTCGACTGACCAGCGTGGAGATCAGCCGCGCATCGCGGGCATCGGCGAACAGTCGCACATTGACCGAGAGTGACCCGCGCTCGACTGCTTCCGTGATGCGGTCAAACCGTCGTGGCAGGCGGCGCAGGATTGGAAGCAAGGCCTGGAGTTCATCAGTGACCGCTTTTCCGAGCGAGGATGGTGTGAGAGATTCGCGCATCCACTGGGTAACCAGGGTGCGTGCCTCATCCATGATCTTGAAGCCGGGAGAGAGTACTCCAAGAGTGCCCTCTAGCGTCACCACGGCCCGGAAGACTGCTCCAATCTCTGGGGGGAAAGCGATGCCAAATTGCAGCAGCAGCCCGAACAGCTCGCTGAACATCTCCGCTCCGATATCCATGCCAGGTCCCAGGCGCTGTGCCATGAAGCGGGCCAGGGTGCGTTCTAGCAGCTCGTCGTTCATCTCCTCAGGGGTCTCGGAAGCCAGGTTCAACAGAGCGATACGTAACTCGGCGGCATCGCGACGCTGGATCGCCCCCAGGATATTGCGCAAGGCTGCTTGCTGGAGCTCATCGATCCGACCGACTGAGCCAAAATCGAGCATTCCCAACTGCCCGGTCCGTAACACGAACACATTACCAGGATGCGGGTCGGCATGGAACGTGCCCTCGCGCATTACCTGACCCAACAATGCATTCAAGAGGTCCCGTGCCAGCGTGATTCGTTCGAGACCGAGTTCATCTATCAGCGTACCTGCATCTCGCACGCTCAGGCCATCAACCCACTCTAGCACCAGCACGCGGCTGGTCGACAGGTCTGGGTACACAACCGGGATGTGAACGGTCTTCGTCTTTGTCGCTTCGATGGCTGTGGTGACCGCGGCGATATTGCGGGCCTCAACCTGGAAATCCAGTTCCTCTCGCAGTGACGCTGCAAAACCCTCGGCAAGGTCCAATACGCGAAACTCTCGTCCCCAGGAGGTGCTCGACTCGACGATGCGAGCTAACCTTATCAGGATATCGAGATCACCCTCGACAAGCGCCTGAATGCCAGGACGTTGCACCTTGACAGCAACCTGCTCCCCTGACAAAAGCCGGGCGCGATAAACCTGAGCAATGGAGGCGGTGGCCACAGGCTGTGGCGCGTACTCGGCAAAGAGGCTGGTGGGGGCAGCGCCCAACTCGTTAGTTAGCAGGGCCTCCATATCTGCTTGTGGAGCAGGTGCTACCGCATCCTGGAGCGTGGCTAGCTCCGCGAGTACCGGCTCCGGGAGCAGATCCGAACGGGTTGAGAGCACCTGTCCTAGTTTGACAAAGACCCCACCGGCTTCTTCCAATGCATCTCGCAAGTTGTGGAGCAGCTTGGGATCATTAGATAGCGGTTCAGCATCAGTTTTCGTCAGTCCACCAATTAGCAATGGCACCAGCCCATGCCGGGCCGCAATCCAGGTGATGTGCGTGTAACGGCGTCTGCGGACGGCCCAGCGGCGTACAGCACGCACCGGATGTGGCACGGTGGCCAGGCGACCCTGGACTCGAATCAGCGGGCCGGGTCGAGCGAGTAACTCCAGCAGGACAGAGACCACCATCGACGCCAGTAAGGCGGGAAGCAGGATCGCGAACAAGAAGAAGAGTGGATAGGGTAAGAGATTCTGTGGGGCCACTGCCACAGCGAGAATACTCCCTATAACGAGTCCCGCTATAGATGCCACCAGGGCACGTATCCAGGATTGACGTATGCCGAGTAGTCGACCTCCGAACCATACCAGGAAGGTGATCAACAGGGCAAACGCTAGCACGCGAAATAGTACACCGAGAACCATAATTTGATTCCATTTCCTTTCTCGAGGAGGGCTACGCCAGGCGCAGAGATTCTGTTCTAGGAAGAAAGGAAGCCCCCATCAACAGGAATCGCCGCTCCCTGTACGTAACTAGCAAGGTCAGAAGCGAGAAACAAGGCGACACATGCTACTTCGTCGGACTCTCCCCATCTGCCAAGCGCCAGTCTTTTCTCAAAATGGTATCCGGTCTTCATCAGATCAACATTAAGATGTTGCACCGCAGATTTTATGAGTTGTCCTGTTCCCGGAGTTTTGATGGCGCCTGGAACGAGGACGTTCACCCTGAATCCTTGCTTGCCATAAGCATGGGCAAGTGCTCTTGAGAGTGCAAGGATGCCAGCCTTGCTCACGCTGTAATGAATGAGGTCGTCTCTAAACGGTACTAACGCTTCTACTGAGGAGACATTAACAATGACTCCACCTTTCTTCTTTCCTCTGCCTGTCTTGCGCCTGGCAATAAAGCCCTGGCACATCCAAAACACAGAATCCAGATTCAATTGCATAGTCTTTTGCAGCAAGCCTGGGTCAACCTCGAGATAGTCCCGCATAGGATATGAGCCAGCATTATTGATAAGCGTATCAGGAAGGTCGACAGTAGGACGATTCCAAAATGTGTCAATCTGATCCTTATGTGTCAAATCAACCACCTGTATTCTCACCTGCGAAGTAATGCTCCCAAGTTCCTCGGCTGTCTGCGCTAACCTGGCTTCATCGATATCGAGTAGCGTGAGTGTCGCGCCTGCATCTGCAAAGCGGAATGCCATGGCTTTCCCGATACCTGATGCAGCACCGGTGATAAGCACATGCCGGCCTGTCATGGAGAGGAGTTGTGCTGATGGGCGCATGATCTTTTGTTCTCCTTTCTACTCGGCCTCATGCTCCGGCCTTCGGTAGAGATCGCGATAGACCCCGACCGCCATCGCCAGGTAGGCCAGGGTCTTGGGGATCATCAGCATGCCGAGCTGCGGCACGCGCCTCGCGAACAGGATGACGGGCGTGTAAAAGGCGTAGGAGACCAGGATCGTCTGGCCGATCCAGCGGAAGGTCCGGTCCCCCGCGGCGCGGGCGTCTCGCAGGATGAGGTAGACCAGGCCCAGCCCCTGCGCCAGGAGTGGCACGTTGCGGTAGATCGACCAGGGCTGCGGTGGCTCCGCTTCCTCCCACTGGTTCAGCGGGAACGCCAGGAGGGCGAGGCGGACCCCAGCGGCCGCCAACAGCAGGTCTCCAAACCAGCCGAATCCCCTGCGGAAGCGCAGGCGCCAGGCGTCGAGCGTGAGGGTGTAGAAGAAAGTGACGGTGATCGAGGTCAGCAGCTCGCCCAACCCAAGCAGGCTGAGCCGCTGGCCCAACCAGGTCACGAACGCCCTGCGTTCGCCCCGGACAGCGGCCAGGACGCGGAATCCGACATGCGCTGTATCCCCCACCGCCAGCAAGCTAAACGCCTCGTGGAGACGATCGGCGACGCGGAGGTCCGCTGGTGCCACGGCCGATCTCCGACGCCTCATTGCCAAGATCAGACCCCAGATGACTGCCAGATAGGACAGATCGAATCCGATCTCGATCCATCTGGTCACGGTTTTGCCCTTGGTCAAGGTTTTCACCATGTTCATTACCTCCCTAGTATCTCGTTTAGCTCTCCTCATCGTATCACCGAGCAGCAGACGTGTGCTATATGACGTGGCCATGCGGCTCGTTGGTATCTCTGCGCTCACGAGAACTGATCGCACGCGGCTCTCTCGTCACGCATGCAGACCCTTGCAGTGTTCCAACGCGTCTTCCGAGGGAGAGTCGTCCTCTTCACGCCGCACGCGCCTGGCCCCACCGTCTCGCGCTCACACGACCAGGATGGTCAAGTTCATCCCCTGGTGAATCGTGCAGTACAGGTGATAGACGCCTGCCGTCGTAAATGGGCCAATCTCAACCGCTCCGCCAGTCACGTCGAGGTTGTTCACCGCGGGAGCGCCGGGTTCCCTCGTCGTCACTGGAAGCCCGTTCGTGTTCCACCGGCCATTCTCAAGAATATGCTGGAATGGACCGTCATCGACCAGCTTGAGCTTCGACCCTTTCGGGACCTGCACGATATCCTGCGAGAAATTGGCCACCCCCATGTGAACCGTTGGTTCTCCGCCTGTGCTGGTGGCAGCAAGCTCCCCTTGCGGATTCGCCGCCACGATGAACGAGACCAGCAGCATCCCTACCACCAGGCCGCCCAGACCTACCAATCCTGTACGTAGACCACGTGGGCCGCGTCGTGCTGTGTCACGCTCGTCTTGGATGGTGGCACCTATCCCGGTGATGATCGCCACCGCCGCACTCGCCAGGATCACCACGAGGAGGCTGAAGAACGTCGCGCTGACCCCCGGATGCGTCAAGGCATAGGGGTTCTCAGGCCGCGCCAGTGTTCCGAACGTGGTAGCGATGGCGAAAGCCGCCCCAATGGCGGGGGTCCAGCGTATCCCTGTCGCGACCAGCACCGCGGCAACCAGCATACTGCACGGAAGCAGTAACAGGAAGGCGATAAAGCCAGCGACCTGGTAGACGAGGGCCACGTAAAGCACGTAGCCAAGCGCATTGATCAACAAAGCGCCCAGGGCGACTTTGCCCAGCGTGGACAATGGTTGACGAAAGGTCCGTCGTGTGGTGCTTTCCGTGTTCATCGAGTCCGTCGCCTCCTTTCTTCGCGCCTTCGGGTCACCATCTGTATACTACCTATGCACGTGACCACCTTCAGGTCCCGATGATGCTCAGGGCATTCATCCAGGTGCCTGTCAGCAGTCCACGTATTTCTATCTTGTCAATTCTGACTTAATTGTATCCGGAGCAAGACGAAATGTCAAGACCAGGGAGAGGGGCTATCTGCTATTCTCACAGAACAGCCGAGCAGAGAGAGGTAGGAAGAGGAGTCTGGTAGGAACGCGGTCAGTCAAACTGGACCGCAAAGAGAGCTTATCGGCACAGTTTCTTCCCATTTGTGGTATATTATCGGCAGAGTTGCAGGCGCTATCTCATGAAAAACTGCGCCGATAATCTAACTGTGCCGATAACAAGGAGGAATCATGTGGCAGGAAATTGCTGCGTGGCAGGAAAAGTTGAACCTTCGCCCGGATCTCTCCGCCAAAACTGTCGCCCTCTACACTCAGGATGCCCGTCGCTTTGCCACCTGGTTGCAGCATGAGTACCCTGGCCTCAAAGTCACCGAAGTCACCCCAACCGACGCAAAAACGTATCGTGACCATCTGCTTGCCAAGCGCTATGCCCCGACGACCATCAATCGTGCGCTCATCAGCCTCATGCTCTTTTTCGATACGCTTGATGGGGCCAATCCCTTTCGCCATCTGACCATGATCGAGATCGTAGAACCTGCTCCCGTTGCTTTATCCAAAACCGAATGGAATGCGATCCGAAGATCGGCAGAAGCAGCGGCTCGTCGAGATCACGGACTGGCACTGGCGCTGGCAACGCTGTTCCGCTATGCAGGTCCACGGGTCTCGGAGGTGGCAGCCCTCCAGATCCCCGACGTGCAGATCTCAGCCAGGCGTGGCCTGCTCGTCATTCGTCGGGGCAAAGGACTCAAACATCGCGAGATCCCGCTCGTCCAGGAAGCGCGCGAACCACTCGACGCGTATTTCACACACCGCGAGCGTCTAGCTGAACAGTGGCGAGAGCGGGCAAGAGTCCGGGGAGAAGTGGTTGCTGCCTGGAGTCGCTGGCCGGATGGTCATCTCTTTCTCGGCCAGCGTGGGCCGCTGGCTGAACGCGGCATTCGTGAGATCATTGCCAAGTTGGGTCAGGCAGCGAAGCTCTCTTCCCCTTTGGGTCCTCATGATCTCCGTCATACCTTTGCCAAATCCCTCCTTGATCCAGCAGCCTATGGATTGGATCGCCCTCCCATGCCGCTACCAGCCATTCAGCAATTGCTGGGTCATGCTAATATTGCGACGACAACGATCTATACCGGGGTCTCTGCTGAGGATCTTGCTCGGATGATGGGCACATCTGAAACGCTCTAAACGAAAACTGTGCCGCACTTATCTACTTTGCGGCTCCGAGGCCCTCTCCTTAACACAGAGCCTACCTGTAAGAATGACCCGCATTCTTACTCAATCCAGTTGAGAGAGCTCCAGACACGAGTCTTTCCTCTGAAAATAGGCTGTTATTCTTCCAGTATACCAACTCATGCGGTCTGGATTGATTTCGATGGATCTGGCAACAACCATGGGGTGAATAACGTCTGTGAAGAAGCGGGCAGTTCGCTCCCCTCCTCCATTACAGAGGATCATATTGTGTAGCTGAACTCCCACCAGCCGCTACTAGAACCTTGCCTACCAGCAGCATCAACCGCCCAAACCCTCCAGCAGCCGGGCTGTGCGCCAACAAAGTTAAAAGTATAGCTGGTACCGGTAATATTGGGAGTCAGGTAATCCGGCGCACCGCCAGAGCACGTTGTGTCTCCTGGCTGGTAATAGTAGACTTGGACGGTATATGTTGCCGCACCTGGTACAGCAGACCACGTCACCGTCGTTGTACGGGGATAAATGTTGAAAACAGACCCGCTGGCAGGAGAAGACTGTACAGGTGCCGATAAGGTACAGTTCCATGTGGCATTGGAGGTACTTACCGGGCCCGTAAAGGTAAACGTATCAGTGCAGTCAGCGAGCGGTATTGCAATACTCACCTGTACCGTCTGTCCTGGAGAAAGTGTGCCACGCGCTGGATTGTAGGTCGCTCCCGCAGAATCAGGGGATGCAGACCACCTTAGTTGACCGCTAGCATTTTGAGCTTCAGACAATGTCACTACACATGTCCAGCCCTGACTGCTAACCGGGCATTGATTGGGACTGAGATTACCAGGCGTTATGCCAGGCCCTGAAGGCGGCGTTGGGGTCGGCAATACCGGTGTTGGGGTCGGCGTAGGCAAAGTTCCTGCTATCGAGGTTGGCAACGGCGTTGGGGTTGCTTTCGGCGAAGGTGCTACCGTTGGTTTTGGCATCGACGTTGGCGTTTGCCCTGGCAAAGTCGTGACTAGCGTTGATGGCGTCCTGCTACGCGCAATAGTGGTATTTGATGTGACAAGACCCCTCACAAGAGGCACCAAAACAACCACAGCAAGAATTATTATAGCGATTACAGCAACCATGGGCCATTTCCATCTACGACGGCGCGGGCCCGAAGGTGAAGAACCGGCCTCCTCCGGTGCACCATACGGCGGCACAGGTGGAGTAACCTGGTCTGGCATATTATGCATGACATTTGGTTGCGTAAATTGGCTGGATGGAGTAACTACTATCGAGGATTGTGATTGCTTACCCGGTTGGGCAATACTGGTAAACTGGGACGACTGATGCTGCGGAGTATTCATAACTGCTGGCAGTGAAGCCTTATCCGGTGGAGTATTCACGATTGTCGATTGTGCAGATTGGCTCAATGATGGCATTACAGGAGCAGGTCGTTGTGTTGCCTGTCCTGGCTGAATCTCATAAGTCGACAGCGAGGATTGATCCATTAAGGTATGGGGGTGAGGATATGGCTGTAGCGCATGGCAAGCTTCCTCAAAAGTGATAGCAAACGCCTTTATATCTGCAAAACGCTGCTGCGGGTCTTTAGCCAGTGATTTCAATACCACTTGTTCAATTTGGGGCGAGATTCCTGGAATTTTGCTACGTAGAGCGGGAGGAGGGGCAAACATGTGCTGGCTGGCTACCTCAGTAAATGTGCCATGGAAAGGACGGTCTCCACACAACCACTCATAGACAACTATCCCTAATGCATATTGGTCGCTGGCTGGCCGCGGCCTGCCTTGTAGTTGTTCTGGCGCCATGTAGGGGACGGTTCCACTCATCTCCTTTACACTCTGGGAACCTGTGCTTTGAGCGATTAAGACAAGGCCAAAATCGCTGAGTAAGACCTGTTTGTTTGCGCCTAACAACATGTTCTCCGGTTTGATGTCTCGATGGATGAGCTTCCTGCTATGGGCATATTGTAAAGCGTCGGTGGCCTGCTGAAGATAGGGCACAATGCTCAGCGGTGACAGGGGAATGCCTTTAGGATGGTGTTGACGGAGCGTACCATGAGGAGCATATTCCATGACTAAGTAAGGGATACTATCCTCTACGCCAAAGTCCAGGATACGCACAATGTTGGGATGGTTAAGGCTAGCGATTGTTCTCGCCTCGTTGCGGAATTGCTCCAGATTACTGCCCACTAACCTCATTTGGAGAACCTTTATTGCAGCTTGAGTATTGAGGTAAATATGCTCACCCAGGTATACGTCGGCGAAACCGCCCTGGCCTATTAAACTGATCAGACGATAGTTACCAAGTTGATGCCCTATATAATTAGCCATTTGGTATTCCTTCTTGAGAGCTGACTGCTTCCATTTGCTTTAGACGATTATATGAAACATTTTTCGTAGATGAATAATGGATAAGTCATAAAAATGGGCAGAAAGCAATTTCCTGGTTGACAATCTCAACCATTTCGCTTAGAATTATCTCTAGGGATATATCTATCAGACAGGTTTATTGAACCTGTCTCACAGATCTTGCTCTACGCAACTTACATTTCTTAAACTTACAAGATAGCTGAGTGAGGTGTGAAGCTATGTACGAACTCATCATTCTCTCCCTCCTCATGCGAGGGCCAATTCACGGTTATTTGATCGCCAAAATCATCAATGACATGATCGGGCCCGTTGCCAAAGTCAGCCATGGCTGGCTCTATCCACGGCTGGCTAGATTAGAGCGAGATGGCTTGATTGCCCCCTCGCTTGAAGCGGAAGAGGAACAACATGGCGAAAGGCATCTGCATGCTTACGAAATTACGGAAGCCGGGCGCAAGCGCTTTCACCAGTTGATGATTGATACCACCTCGAATCCTGGAGAATACGCAAAGTTTTTCTGGCAAAAGATGTGCTACCTGGAATATTTACATCCTGCTGAACGCCTGCACCTGGTTGATCACTACATCAACTATTGTCAAATGCATATTCTTCACCTGAAGGCTCAGGCAAAGAAATTAGTGGAGGGAGAGATGCAGTATCATGCGATGGATCTTGCCCAGCTTGAAGCAACTCTGCATGTTTTACGTCGCTCTATAAGTCAATGGCAGGTGGATTGCGAATATGCCACCAACTTACGTGAGAAAGAGATGGCGCGGGCTCTCACTGAAATATCATCGGGCCCCTGACAAGACACTCACGGCAAAGCTTACCACGAGCGCCAAAATGTGATATAGTTGTAAGACAAGAGGAATAGACTATTTTGATGTGCTCACCAGGAGACTGACTTATGGATCCACTCGTCGATAGCTATGGGCGACGTATCAAAAGCATGCGTATTTCAATCACCGATAAATGCAATTTCCGCTGCACCTACTGTATGCCAGCAGAAGGCCTGCCCTGGCTTAAGAAAGCGGAGATCCTATCCTACGAAGAAATCGAACGCATTAGCAGGGTCGCAGTCAGTATAGGTATAGAGCAAATTCGCCTGACCGGTGGAGAGCCCCTTGTGCGCCGGGATGTCCCTGATCTTGTGCGCCAGCTACGCAAGATCGAGGGTTTACGCAGCCTCAGCCTGACAACCAATGGCTTCCTTCTGAAGCAACTGGCAGGAGCGCTCGCCGAGGCGGGTCTTACACGTATCAATGTTAGCCTGGATTCCTTGATTCGTGAGAAGTTCGCGCGCCTCACACGCAGAGACCAACTCGACCGCGTCCTGGAGGGATTGGAGGAGCTTGAGAAATATACCTCTATCCATCCAATCAAGATAAACGCAGTTGCAATTAAGGACTATAGCGAAGAGGAAGCGCTTGATTTTGTACGTCTGGCCCGGCGTAAGGCATATGTCATACGCTGGATCGAATTTATGCCCCTGGATGCAGATCAGATCTGGCGCAAAGAAGATATCCTGACAGGCGCTGAACTGAAGGCTATAATCGAAGCCGAGTACGGCCCGCTAGTGCCGATAACTACAGGCGACCCCTCTGAAACCGCCCGGCGTTTTACGTTTAGCGATGGTGTAGGCGAGATTGGTTTCATCAATCCTGTCAGTGAGCCATTCTGCGCAACCTGTGACCGTATCCGCCTTACTGCCGACGGGCAACTACGCACCTGTCTGTTTGCCACCGAAGAGACTGACCTGCGCGCTGTTATCCGCTCAGATGCCCCTGATGAAGTTCTGGCTAACACCATCCGCCAGGCCGTCTGGAACAAAGAACTCAAGCATTACATTGGCGATAAGCGGTTCAAGCGCGCAAATCGCAGTATGTCGATGATTGGCGGTTAATAAGCCCAACAGTTCCTGCTGAATTTCCTCTAAGTTCATAAGATAATAACCGCTGCATTGGGAATTCATGCATTTAAGGTATTAACGACTTCTACGGACTGAGTTACCAAAAAACAACCTGTTCGTCGTTATAGTCAAATAGATGAATTGTTCAGTCCAAAAGCATGCCAGCTTTAAAAAGGACTGTCCGTCATGATAGCACAAGACCAGAAAGAGGCCCACGTGGTACATGATGAGGCGGAACTGTTAACCGTCCGCGAAGTTGCCAAACAATTGCGTGTAGATGACACCACAGTACGACGGTGGATCAAAAATGGTGTTTTAGAGGCGATAACTCTACCCCATCGTGGTACACGTCAAGCCTATCGCATTCGACGCGCTACATTAGATGCCTTGCTCGCTCCATCGGAACGTACAGCAAACAAGAACTAGCTGTTTTGTTTGCTACCGTAGCCAATCGGCTTCCAACATGCTAGGTTAGTATCCTAGGAACATGAGCTGCTAGGCAAGGAGGCCGGCAGAAAACGGACCGGAAAGCCACGTGCTTTTAGGTCGTTCATTTACTTGGGCTGGTGTAGTGGGGAATCTTCCCACTGTTGTTTTCCCTGTTGACAATGGAAGGTGTTCGATGGTATAGTTCTAATATGGAACATGCGTGCTAGTGTGAACAACTTACTGTCCAACTGATCATCTTTCACCTGATCTGGTGTCCCAAGATGAACCAACCTCATCAGAAAGCAAAAACAGAAATATCCCCGGAAAAAGAATTCATTACAGGTTCCTACCGCTGGTTTACCTACTCCGCCGCTGTGACGGGCATGCGACTCGTTTGTTTAGAAGATCTCACAACGGGTACTATTACTACCACCACGATCGCAAATCCCTCGAAACGAACGGCGGCGCATAAAGCGTGGGCTGGCGCCCGGCAATCGCGCGCAGCGGGCCTGCCGTGGGAGATATTGCACGAAATGGGTGAAAAAGGAGTCGATCCAGACCAGAAACTCGAGGAAATGTTCCGCGGTTATGGCCATGCATCCGTCGGTGACATGGCGAGGCTGGCGGTGGATTTAGGCAAGGTCCCCATGCACTTGTGCCTGGCGCTGTTTAATGAGGGATCTCTCAATTCCGGCCAGGAAAAATCGACACGCTATCAGTCAGCATTCGGCAAAGCGGTCCTCCACCCCATGCGACTCTATATTCCTGAGAATCTGCCACAAGAGGATGTAGGGCGCTTAGAGCAAGAATATCAATCGTTCGGAATTCTCTCTTTAGAATCGTTCGCTAAGCATAAAGCGGTCTTGATCAGCGCATTTGAGCAGTACTACCAGGCCAATACAACAAAACCGGATCAGAAAAGCTCTCTTACATCCCGTGTACTCGACTGCGTGCGTTACTTCTTACTCTTCGGCCAGTGGAGCGGGATGTCTTTCGAAACGTCCGCTCGCGACTGGTCGCGCATTATCGCGGAACTGAAGGCTTCCCCCCTTTTCTATTATCAGAGAGTCGCCGCGCAGATTGAAAAATTGCTCGCGCCCACAGCAGAAGAGGAGGAGGCGCTGGATTATAAAGCGGAAGCACCTGGGCTCATCCGGCACACAGCACCCAGCCTTACGACAAATAGCAACCTGCATGCGTTAAAGCGATTCCTTCAAGAGCAAACAGACTTGCTGCAGAGCGTGTCAATACACAGTGGCTTGCCTAAACGCGTCGATCAAGGAGTGAGCTTAATAGAGCCGATGTATACGGAGGGAGACCGATTAGTTGCGGCGTATGCCCTTTTGCTTTGGCCTGGACTTGAGAGGAAGCAACTCCTCAATTGGATACATGCCCAGGACGGTGAAACGAAAAAAGCCATCAGCACAATGATCTTTTCAGGCCACACTAACTACTGTGAATTGCCAGGATTTGGACGTACGACCCGCATGACACTGGTGATGGAGAGTTTCATCGGAGAATTACGCGACCTGAATCGCCACCGGGCGTGGGGAAGATTCTTTCCGTTGCCGTTGGTTTTTGGGGAAAGACTGACAAGGGAATCAATAGGGCAAATTATCGCTCGCGGCTTCGGATTGCCTTTGTACTTGACGGATATCCCAGCGTTTGCAGACCATAAAACAGCTTTTGAGCAAGATTTCATCTCATATTATACAAAGCTACAGGAGTTTCTGGAGAAAGTCTCGGCAACGTATCGCGATGCAATCGACTATGCATTTGTCCTCAACCTTCTGCCTCTCGCTCACCGGGTCGATCTCTGGATGCACGGGGACCCAAAGCAAGCAGCCTATTTCACGGCGCAGCGTTCTCGCCCCGGTGGGCACATAAACTACCGCACTCTTGCCTATGAAGCCAATCAACTTCTGGCGATGTATGACCCCTATCTTTCTGGTATGCGGTTGCCAGGAAAGCCGGATCCTACGAGCCGAGAGGAGTTCTTCGATAGAAGTTAACAACTCCCAGTTAGGGGTCAGGATATCCAATCTTGCTTTTTGTACGCTAAGCGTTGTGTCAAGTTGTTGCTGCTGGGCGTGCGAACGATCTTGCACTCTCTCTTGCCGGTAGAAAAAGACGGATCGGGCCAGCGCATTGCGCGCCTCTCCCTTATTCAGGCCGACTTGTACTCGCCGGCGCAGTTCGACACGAATGCGTGGGGATCGTCGCTCCTGCTGGGCATGCATCTTCTCCTAACTTTGAGCGTAAACGATTCTCCGACAAGATTCTCGCGCTAACTTCAGTCATTTGCCTGCTTTAAGAAACGAAGGTGAGCGTAGGTGGGGAGGAACTTGACCGAGAAGTCCTATTCTGCGCCGAGCATTCTCCGACAAGATGAGAACCAAGCCAGCATAGTGTCATCGATCATCATGCAGAGCAAGCAGGCAATCCCGGTGGGTCGGGAATAACTTCCCGTCCAATTGGGAATGCCTCCCATGACACGGGGACACCTCATCTGTTAAACTGAAATTAGGAGGTGTATCCGGAGCAGAACAACGCGTCGTCGAGAGCCTAAGAGCACAGGATCAGGAGGAGAGATCGTCATGTTGACACAACAGCCGGCTATCGTGATCGAGCGACTACAGAAATCCTATGGCACCATCCAGGCCGTCAAGGGTATCTCACTGCAGGTGCAGCAGGGGGAAATCTTCGGGTTTTTAGGACCCAATGGCGCTGGTAAGACCACAACCATTCGCTGCATGTTGGATGTCATTCGCCCCACCGCAGGCACCATTCGGGTTTTCGGATGGGATGCGCAACGTGATACCCTGTCCATGCACCAGCATATCGGCTACCTTCCGGGGGATGTGCGCCTCCCAGGGAAGTTGACCGGCAAACAAATCATCGATTACTTCGCACACCTGCAGGGTCGTGAGCCGGTGTTGTTACACGACCTGGTCGCCCGCTTCAACGTCGAAATGAAGCGTCCCTTGAAGGGCTATTCCAAGGGCATGCGCCAGAAAATCGGCATAGTGCTGGCCTTCATGTGCAATCCCGAGGTACTGATCCTGGATGAGCCCACCTCCGGCCTGGACCCGCTGATGCAGAAGACCTTCAACGCATTGCTACTCGACGAGCAGGCGCGTGGGAAGACCATCTTTATGAGTTCACATGTGCTGAGTGAGGTAGAGAAGGTCTGTCACCGTGTGGCCATCATCCGTCAGGGCGAGCTGGTCACGGTGGAAGCGGTCGAGACCCTGCGCAAGAAGGCGGGACAACTGGTCACCGTCGAGTTTGGCGACGCGGTAGCACCAGGAGAACTGGAGCGTATCCCAGGCGTGAGCGATGTCACCCAGAGCAATGGCTCCTACCATCTGCATGTGAGCGGCAGCATGAACGCTCTGATCCAGGCCTTGAGCGGCCACGAGGTCAACCGCCTGCTGGTTGAAGAAGCGCCGCTCGAGGACGTCTTCTTGAAGTTTTACGAAGTGCCTGCACAGGCAGCGAGCGTGACCCGCTGAGTCGTACGCGCGTGCGCAAGAACAGGAGTGTATTTCTATGGCCACAGCTTCCATTGCAAAGCCCACTTCCCCGGCCAAAAAGTGGGGGCGAGGTCTGCCCATTGCGCGAGCGTCTCTCGCCAACACCACAATCCCCATCGCTTCGGGGGGAGCGTATGCCATCCTGATCGCCTTGCTGCTCGGTGCGCTCGCTCCTTCTTTGGCCGAGGTCGACATCGGTGCCTATCTATCCTCGAACGTCTCAACTGGCATCCTGGGCGGCCATATCACCCATCTGGGCGGCATGACAGTCATCTTGGCCATCTACCTCTACAGCGCTTTCTACGGCCTGCTGTTTGGGGGGATTGTGGCGTATGTGAGCGGGGTAGCCATTCCGCTCACCATTGAAAATGGCACGCTCGATCTGGCCCTCTCACGACCCATCAGCCGCACCCGCTACTACCTGGAAAACTGGGGAGCCATGCTGCTCGCAGCTGTGATCTTGAGCCTGCTCACCGTATTCGCATCCTGGTTTGCCACGCTCTTTGTCACCCACCCCGATCTGGACTGGAAGTGGCTGTGGATCACACAGGGGATGCAGTCGGCTTTCCTCTTCTTCGCCGTAGGACTGGGCATGCTGCTCGGCTCGCTGTCACATGCCAGCCGTCCTGCCGGGTGGTCTGCGGTCGGGATCATCGCCCTGGGTTACCTGCTCAATACCTTCGGTGGCCTCTCTGACAAGTATAGCTGGCTCCTCAAGATCAGCCCCTCCTACTACGCGCCCGGTATCGATCCGCTGGTCTACCATCGTCTGATCTGGTGGGATCCAGGAGTGCTGCTGGTGGCGGGCCTCGTGCTGGGAAGCATTGGATTGATCGTGTTCAACAAGCGAGACTTGCCAACGACGTAGCAAAGGGTGCCGGAGGACGCCTTCCCCTTTCATCCGGCCTCTGCAGGCGGTGCAACAGGCAGGAGACCTGAGAGCTCCCCATCCTTGCGGGTGAAAGTCCAGTAGGGGCAGGGATGGTGTAGGGCGGTGTGGAGACGCTTGCGCCCCTTTCGTCACCCTGATGGATGGAGAACCGACCTGAATAGTTACCCTGTATGATAAGATGAATGCATGGAATCAGTTTCTGTGGAAACGTCCCCTATCTCGTCGCAGTGTACAGGACAACCAGAAGACAGAGCAAGGAGGAGATTAGTGACTCACTTCTCTATCGCGGGAGAGACAACACCACCTGTTGCTTCACCACCTGCTGCGGAGACTCGTCTGCATGGGGCCTGGCTCCTCATCGCCAGGAGTGTCTGGGTGACTCTGGCAGGCCTCTCGGTTGGGTTGTACATCACCTCCATCCTGGTCTATTATCTCGGACTCCACGGCTTCCACGACGGTGTTTATGAGCGCCTCATCTCCACGAGCGCGCCCATCAGTGGCTATAGCTTCATCGGGTTTCACTACTCCCCCTTCACCGGGACATCAGCCACACTGAACATCGCGCTGCTGACTGTCCTGGAGCCTCTCTGGATCGCAGTGGGCCTCGTCATCTTCTGGCGCCGGTCTGATGACTGGATGGCGCTCTTCGTCGCGCTCTGCCTTGTGTTGTTGGGGACGAACTTCTCTCCTGCGAGCTATGTGCTTCCCATCGCGCTCGGTCTGACCTCGCCGGTGGGGATGTTGTGTACCGGCGTGGAGGCACTGGCATTTAGTTCCGTCGCCTTGTTCTTCTCACTCTTCCCTAGTGGACGCTTTGTCCCCGGCTGGACGCGCTGGGTGGTGCTGGCCTACCTGGTGTTTCAAGTCTCGCTCAGCGCAGTGTCGAACTGGCCGTTCTCTATAGTACGCTGGCCGCCCCTGCTCTTCGCGTCCGTCATCCTGGGCCTGACCCTCCCCCTCGTGTTCGCCCAGCTCTACCGCTATCGGTTTGTGTCCACGCCGCTCGAGCGTCAGCAGACCAAATGGATCGTCTTTGGCATGACACTCGGATTCCTGGCCGATATGGCCAATCTCCTGCCCACATTCCTCGTTCCCGCGCTGCGCCAGCCTGGACCCGCGCATGTGCTTTTTCTGGCCTTCAGCGAGGGCACGCTCAGCATATTCCTGCTTGTCCCGCTCGCCATCGGCTTTGCCGTGCTGCGCTACCGCTTGTGGGACATCGATGTCCTCATCAACCGCACGCTGGTGTACGGCCTGCTCACCGCCTGCGTCATCGGCGTCTATATCCTGGTGGTCGCCCTGCTCGGCACGCTGCTCTCGCAGCCGAGCAACCTGTTCATTTCGCTGCTGGCCACCGGCCTGGTCGCGGTGCTCTTCCACCCCCTGCGCGAGCGGCTGCAACAGGCCGTCAACCGCCTGATGTTCGGGGAGCGCGACGATCCCTATCGTCTTCTCTCGCGCCTGGGCAGCCGCCTGGAGGCCTCGCTCTCTGCGGACTCGGTCCTACCGGCTATTGTGGAGACGGTGGCTCAGGCGCTCAAACTCCCCTACGCAGCGATCACCTGGGAGCAAAGAGCGGCATCCCGCGAGCCGGTGGTGGCCGCGTCCTATGGCAGCGCCGCTGCGAGCCAGGCGCTTGTGCGCGTCCCGCTCGTCTACCGGCAGGAGCAGGTGGGGGAGCTGTGGCTTTCCCGCGCGGGCCCTCAGAGGGCCTGACGCCTGCTGACCGGAGGCTCCTGCAAGACCTGGCGCGCCAGGTTGGCGTGGCCGTACACGCCGTGCGTCTCACCGCTGATTTGCAGCACCTGACGCGTGATTTGCAGCGTTCGCGCGAACAGCTTGTCTCAGCACGCGAAGAAGAACGGCGCCGCCTGCGCCGCGACCTGCACGACGGGCTGGGTCCCCGGCTCGCAGGCTTGACGCTCAAGCTTGAGACGGCTCGCAACCGCCTGGCCCACGACCCCCTGGCCGAGACGCTCCTGTCCGATCTGATCGTCCACACTCAGGAAGCGGTGGCGGATATTCGCCACCTGGTCTACGCGCTGCGGCCACCCGCCCTCGACGAACTTGGTCTGATCCCTGCACTACAGGAACAGGCCCTGCTCTACAGCAACCAGGGACAGCACGAGATCCACATCTGCCTGGAGTCACCCGAATCCCTACCCCCTTTGCCTGCCGCGGTGGAAGTGGCGATTTTCCGCATCACCCAGGAGGCACTCACCAACATCGTGCGCCATTCCCAGGCCAGCCGCTGCACCGTCCGACTGGCGCTGTGCGAGCAAGAACACCTGCTGGAGCTGGAGATAGAGGACAATGGCCGCGGGCTTGCGCCGGAGCGGAGCGCGGGCGTGGGTCTGGCCTCGATGCGCGAACGCGCCGAAGAGCTGGGCGGAACGTGTGAAGTAAAGCAGGCTCCCACAGGCGGAACGTGCGTGCATGTCCGCCTGCCCCTTCTGCCGCCCCAGCCGTCCGATACGCCCGATCGAGAGTCACATATGAGCGAGCAGGGAAAAGGTGCATCATGAACGAGATACGCATCCTCATTGCCGACGATCATCCCCTCTTTCGGGATGGCATGCATGGGCTGCTGGATTCAGTGTCCGATACCCAAGTCGTCGGGGAGGCGACGAGCGGGGAAGAGGCGGTGAGCCAGGCCGCCGCCTTGCAGCCCGATGTGATACTGATGGATATCAAAATGCCGGGCACGAACGGCATTGCCGCCACCCGCGAGATCCTGGCCGCCAGCCCGCACATCGGCATCCTGATGGTGACTATGCTTGAAGACGATGAATCGGTCTTCGCCGCCATGCGGGCCGGTGCGCGGGGCTATGTGCTCAAGGGCGCCAATCAGGCCGATATCCTGCTGGCGATCCGCGCGGTGGCCCGCGGCGAGGTCATCTTCGGCCCGAACATCGCCAGGCGCTTATTGCGTTTCTTCTCCACTCTCAGGCCGCATCCCCTCCAACGCGTCTTCCCGGACCTCTCAGAGCGGGAGACAGAACTCCTGGCGCTGATGGCCCAGGGCAAGAGCAACCAGGAGATTGCCGATCAATTGGATCTCTCGCTGAAAACGGTGCGCAATCATGTCTCCAACATCTTCAGTAAGCTCCAGGTCGCCGACCGGGCGCAGGCCATTCTGCGTGCGCGCGAGGCGGGGTTGTGATAGGGATCGCTTTTTAAGGTTGTGTTTTTGACCCTGGAGGGATATGATTAGAAGATAAGTATCCTTGTAACTTGAGCCTCTTGATCCTCGAATTCTAGCGAATAATTATGTGCAAGTCCACCGCTACAGCGATGTTCCTTGGCCTTGCTTTCAAGCAATTGATAGCCCGATGCACTGCATGTAAAGCAGAGACGAGTCGTGGCGTCTTGGAGGAGTAGGTCATCATGGATATAGAAAACGAATCGCTACCGACCGGCGAACGAGCTTCCGCAGAGCAACAGGCCGAGCCCACAGCGCCGGTACCGCCACAGACCAGTAACGCACCCGTAGTAGGTCAGCCAATTACACCTGTACCCCGTATCCAGCGGATCACACGCTTTCTTGAGGGCTTTCGACCTACGCCGGGGTCGAATGTCACGCGCATCTTTGGCCTCAGTGATTGCGTCATCGCTGTCGCATTCACGCTCTTTATCGTCAATATTCGCCTCCCACCCGAGAGCTTAAACGAGTCTCAACTACAGAACTTCATCATACACAACATGCTATCAGGCGAGATACCATTTTATCTCGCCACCTATCTCGTGGTCGCCAGTTCCTGGATTTCCCACTACCGCATCATTGCCTATCTGAAGCGATCCAGCAGCCTCTTCATCATCTTGAATGTGTTGTTTCTGGCCTCGATTGTCTTCCTTCCCGTCCCGGTCGCTTTTTTCTACCGCTATGGTAACCAGGCAGGGAGCCTGCTGGTGTTCGCATGCACACAACTGGTCACCAGTGTGACGCTCCTCCTGATGTGGGGTGTTGCCAGATTCGACCACCTGCTCGATCCAGAGATCCCTCCAGAGTACCGCAGATACACCACAGCACGACTGTTCGTCATTCCCATTGGAACACTTTTCGCCATTGGCGTCGCTTTCTACAACGTCTGGTTAGCCGAAGTCATCTTTCTCTTCTTTTACGTCCTGGGCTGGTTCCTGCGAGGCATCTTTTATCGGCGGCATCAAAGGGGAGACTATCTGGAGGGAACCGTCCGTATGTGCTCGATTACCGACAATATGACCGCGGTAGCGATTACGTTCCTGATTACCACTATTACGGGCGTCCTCCTGTCCAACAAACAACAATCGTTTTCGACGGCGCTGAATGCAGTACTGGCAGAATTGCCAGTGTATGGTTTTAGCCTGTTGATCGTGGGTTTCTTTTGGCTGTCACACCACCGCATCTTCATGGCCATCCGCAGGCATAACATAACGTTGATCTGGCTAAACTTTGCTTTTTTGCTGTGTATCGAGTTTCAACCCATCTTCAACAACTTGCATGCGACCTATCCGACATCACGCACTGCGACAATTCTCTATGCCTCCGAACAGGCAGCTACTGGATTGATGCTGCTCGTGATCTGGTGGTATGCGGCCAAAGGGCACCGGCTTATCGACGAGACGATGGAAAGGTTTGAAATCATGTTTTTCGCGTTTCGCGCCCTCCTGGTTCCAATAATCTTCATCCTCTCCATTGCTATCATTTTATTTCGTAACGACCTCGCTCTCTATTTCTGGCTGCTGGTGATTATCCTGGAAGTGGCCGACCTCCTCTACAGGCGCGTTCGACTCAGATCTCATGAGGAATATCGCCTTCCGGCCGAGGCCGACGTGTGAGCCCATTAGGGCTAGCGTTTCCCCTCCTCCTACGGGAGCGGAAGCGTCCCCAGCGTCACCTTGACGGTTTGCCGCTGATTGCCCTGGTAGACCTGCAGCGTGACCTCTGTTCCTGGACTCTTGCTCAGCCGGCTAAAGATCACAAAGAGGGAAACAGCATGAGACTTAAAGGTATATACGCTGAAACACCAACACTCATGTTGGCGTCATCAAAACAACCAGAGATAATATTCCTCTCATGAACAGAGTAGTCCAAGACGTGCGAAAAAGCTATTCCCCATTGGGGTTAGAAAAGGGTTAGTTCTGGACAGTATCGTGGGAGGGCTCGTAGCATGGCAAGGAGACTAAGCCAACACCATCTGTAGCACTACTCGTTTCAGGACGCCTGGTAAAATATGTTCTATCTTTTTTCTCAGACCTCTCGATATGGAGAGAAATTCATCAACTCTTGTGAACGCGCCGGGGCAATATGACTTTTTTGTGATGGCATTGGCAATCGCTGTGATAGAATGGTGATATGTGAGATGTAATCTTCCTAAAGGAATTGGGCCGAATATACAGACTCCTGCGAAATACAGAACTATGTCTTTTAAGAAGATAGGCAGGAGGATACCGACACGTGAAAACAGAGGATTCTCTTGATGCATCGAACAATGCCCACGGTGAAAAGCGGTCGGTTATATCAGTCGGGAAGAGAGAGTGCTCCGATAGACGTTGAGACCCCTTCCTGGTACGACTGGCTGGAGGCGCATACTTCGTTTCTCTTTGTCGATCGTGTGGGCGCTGTGACCGTACGCAAGAGCGGGACCGGTCCCAATGGGTCATACTGGGAAGCGTCCCACACGCGCATGGGCAAAGTCTTCATCATCTCACTCGGACCCTCACACGCAATCAACCAATCAAGCTTGCGAGCCGCGGCCCGCAAGCTTGCAGGCAAGCACGCGCAAATCCGGTCGACCACTCTATCCACAGCCAGGCGCGCAGCTTCCACGCTCACTATCCCTGAGCCTGCTGCCCCTGCTGGCTCTCTTAACTCCTTGATGCGCACAAAACTCTACCGGCCACGGAGCGGCAGCGACGTCATCACCCGCACCCGCCTCATCGAGCGCTTAAACGCGGCACTCAGCGGCCAGGTCACCCTGGTGTGCGCCCCTGCCGGCTTTGGCAAGACGACATTATTGGCCCAGTGGGTGCAGACGATCGATCGCCCGACGGCCTGGCTTTCCCTGGACGAACACGACAACGAACTGCTCGTCTTCGTGCGCTCGCTTGCCGCCGCCCTGCAAACGGCCTTTCCAGATACGTTTGAGGCTACTGCCGCCCAGCGCAAGGCATCGCGCATCCTATCGCCTGATCAAATCGCTACCGTGCTCATCAATGATCTGGCCGATATGCCTGATGATGTCATCCTGGTGCTGGATGATTATCACCGTATTCACAATCGCGAGGTCCATACTGTGCTTGAGTTGCTGGTCGAGCATCTTCCTCTCCAACTGCACCTGGTGCTTATCAGTCGATCCGATCCGCCACTGCCGATTGCCGGATGGCTGGCCAAGGGATACCTGAACGAACTGCGCGGTGCTGACTTGCGCTTTACGCTGGAGGAAACGGAATCCTTTCTCACGCGCATGCTGGGAAGCGAAGCGGCACGCCAAACAGCAGGCACGCTCGATGAACGGACGGATGGCTGGATTGCGGTATTGCGACTGGCAGCGCTCTCGCTGCGCGATACTTCTGACCGTGCGTCCTTCCTGGAACGTCTCGACAGCTACGCTACTTGTTCTATCAGCAGTTACCTGGTCGGGGAAATCCTCGTTCAGCAAGTGCAAGAGGTGCAGGAGTTGCTCGAACGCACGTCGATTCTAGAGCAGTTCTGTGCAGAGTTGTGTGCCGCGGTCATGGGAAGCGAAATCTCACCAGAACAGGTGCAAGCCATCCTGGACTGGTTGGAGCGGGCGAACCTCTTTCTGGTGCCCCTCGACAAGCGCCAGAGGTGGTATCGTTTTCACCACCTGTTCCAGGGGTTGTTGCAGCAGCGCTTGCAAACACACTGTAGCCAGGAAGAGCTGGCCAGCCTGCACCGGCGAGCGAGCGCGTGGTATGCGGGGCAGGGACTGGTAGAGGAGGCGATCGAGCAGGCGCTGCTGGCAGGAGAAGCGGCGGCTGCGGCGCAGCTGGTGGAAGCGCAATTTTTTCAAGCATTCGAGCAGGAGCAGTTGGCGCTGGTGGAACACTGGCTGCGCCTGTTGCCGGAGGAACAGCTCCAGGGAAGCGCCGTCCTGCTGGTCGCGCGGGCGTGGATCTCGCAAGCACGTGGGCAGCTTAAAGAGCTGCCGCGCTTGCTGGCGGCTGCCGAGCAGCTTTTAGCAAACAGCGACCGGGAGACAAGTGATGCATATGACCCGCCCTTCAGACTGCTGCGTGGAATGATGGCGACCTTGTGGAGCCTGTTCCACTTCTTTACCGGACAGACACAGGCGAGCCTGGAAAGCGCTCGTTCCGCGTTGGCATGGATCCCGCCAGGTGAGGAGCATATGGCCAGCCACGCCAACTTTTACTTTGTACTCTCAAACCAGGCGACCGGACATGAAGAGGTAGCGCTTGCTACACTGCAGGAAGCGCTGCGTGACCAATCGACAAGGCTCAGCAGCACCGCTCGACTGCTATTCGCTCAGGCGTACGTGTATCTGGCGATGGGCAAACTTCCTCACGTAGAACACACCGCGCGCCATCTGTTGCACATTGCCCGTGAAGCCGATCTGGTCATAAGTCAAAATTATGCCCACTGGTTGCTGGGGGTGATGTATTATGAACAGAACAGGTTAGACGAAGCGGCCTATCACTTCTCAGCGGTAATCGCCGACCAGCACCAGGCACACTTTTGGGTGGTGCATGACGCTCTGTGTGGCTTAGCCTTGATCTATCAAGCTCAGGGGTTGGGCATCCAGGCACAAGAGACTGCTCGCAGCTTGCTCGAATTGGCGCAGGAGCAGCACACTATACGCGAGCTGATGATAGCCTTTGCTTTCTGTGGACAATTGGCGCTGTTACAGAACGAGGTGGAGGAGGCCTCGCAGTGGCTCGAGATGGCAGGGGGGCAAGAAGTGCGGGGGCCGATGTTCTTCTTAGAGGATCCACCCATGACTGAAGTCCGCTTGTTGCTTGCCAAAGGCGACGAGGTGAGTATTGCCGAAGGGCAAGTACTCCTCACCCAGCTCTTGCAGCTTGTCGAAGCCATTAACAATACACGCAAGACGATCCAGGTGTTGGCCCTGCAAGCGTGGGCCTACGATCTGCAGGGTCGTGAGACCGAAGCCCTGGAGGTGTTAGAACGCGCGCTTGTTTTGGCGCGCCCCGGCGGGCTCATCCGCACCTTTGCCGATCTTGCTCCGTTGGCCAAATTGCTATACACCCTGCGCAAGGACAGAAAAGCGCGCCATGCGGTCGACAAAAATCTGGATGCCTATCTACAAGGCATTCAGGCAGCGATGGACCAGGTACCGGCTCAAGCCGGTTCTAAGGAAGATCTACTGGAGAAAGAGGGCCTGGAACCCTTGACTAAGCGAGAACTGCAAATTTTGAATTGGCTCGACACAGACCTCACGAACAAAGAGATTGCGCGCGAACTGGTGGTTACGACCGAAACGGTCAAGTTGCATGCGAAACATGTCTATCGCAAGCTCAGTGTGAATAATCGTCGCGCAGCCGTCACCCTCGCCAGAGCGCTCGGTTTGCTGGCTGCAAAATAAGTTTCGAGAGGCTCGTCTGCTTCCCATAGCTGTGCCTGGCAATGGCGTATCGAGAAAGCACCACGGGAAAACTACCCCCTTCTATCCCCAATGGGGAATAGCTTCTGCACACATCTTCGACTATAGTCATTCCAGGTGAAATTGCCAGTCGGCGTGACCAGTTGCGGCTG
>Ga0187846_10000110_pt1 | contig 47637 bp, 70 predicted proteins | sample TC_taG_FD_161473 | JGI IMG/M metagenome (GOLD analysis project Ga0187846, IMG submission 161473) | Biofilm microbial communities from the roof of an iron ore cave, State of Minas Gerais, Brazil - TC_06 Biofilm (v2) | ecosystem: Environmental > Terrestrial > Deep subsurface > Cave > Wall biofilm... | reverse complement strand
CCAGCTCTGTGACCTCTGTCACCGATACCTTTGGCAAGTACCTCATCGTGGGCAACGGCAATGGGGCGCAGCTCTTGGGCATTTCGTCTCTCAATGCCTGGCAAGCGTTCGTCGATTACATCGCTGATTGGGAAGGGACACTGTTGTCGGCGGGCCAAATCGCTGGCATCACCCAGACCATTCCCGAGACGACTGTTCCCACGGGCGGTGGTACAGTCGCAGCTCTCACGCCCACCTACTACTGGCCGTTCGACGCTGACACCATCTCCCAAGTGGCATCGGGCCAGTCGTTTCTCGGCACCGTGACGACGCAGCAGCTCACCGCCAACCAGCTCGCGTGCACAGTGGCTACGCCAACGTACGGTACCACCGTCACCCCAAATATGTGGAACGGCTGCATTCAGGCCATCACCGTGACCAACGGAACCGCATGGACCTTGGCCAATCCCCTCAACCCAGTCGCTGGCGGCCTGTGGCAGCTTATCAACTTCAACAACAGTGGGGGTGCCGAAGGGGCGATTACACTCGGGGCTAACTACCACGCCGATGGTTCATGGATTGCGCCCGCCAACGGCAAGCGCCGCATCTGCTGGGTCACGAACGTCACGACGACGCTCGCGCTGATAAATGCTTGCAGTGCCGATGAATAGGGGGGACTATGGACATCGAAACGCTATCACAACTAATCAGCACCGTTGGGTTCCCCATTGTGGTCGCGGTGTTCGTACTGTGGAGATTGAACGGAAAGATGGAGCACTTGGCCGTGTCGCTGGAACGCCTCACCATCCAGCTTGACATTTTGTTGCAAACCCCGCCCAAGAGGGACTGATGTTCACCAACCCATTTCTCGAAGGATTGATTCTCGCGCTCGCGGGCGTCGTGGCAATTGGAGTTGGCTCGTGGCTCAAGGCCCCCGAACTGAGCGACGCAGGTAAGCTGTTGCTCGGTGCGGGCGTCGGGTACTTCTCCCACACAGCGGTAAGCTCTAAGTGAGAACCATCACCAAGCTCGCATCGGTCGAACGCTTGCGCCGCACTGCCGAAGGCGACCAGGCCCTCGAACGGTACATCAAGACCGAGGTCGAAAGCTATATCTCGGGTCTCGCTCCCCTCTACATGCGCTGGCAAGAGTACCTGCGCATGTACCGTGGCATTCCCAACGAGCGCTTCTCCCGCGACCCCATTCCCATCATGAACATCGAAGTGACCCTTGGGGCCATTGCCACCGACACGCTCACCGCGCAAGCCGCCGACATGCTCGAAGGGGTGCAGCCCTTGGTAACTGTGCGCGGCAGCGCCGGCCACGAAGACACCGCCGCCGCGTTTCAAACTCTCGTCAATCACCTCGCTATTGACCCCTTTACCAATTTCGTCGAGGCGCGCAAGGACTTTCTGCTCGATTGGGGAATTTTGGGTACAGGCCTGTTCTACACCACCTGGCAGGAAGAAGTCAAGCAAACTGGCGTCGAGGAAATTGTCGATTGGGGGCCTCGCATCTATGCCCCTGCCCCCGAGGATTTGGTCCTGCCGAGCGGCAGCGGACCTGACATCCAAGTGACCCGCATGGTCGGGTTCTCTCGCATCATGACCCACGGGGTGTTGGAGCTTCGGGGTCGGGCCGAAGGTTGGGACGTTGACCTTGCCGCGCCCACTCGCGCTATGAACCCCGTGCGCCGTCAGCGTCAGGTGGCTGCCCACGTCGCAGACAAAGAGCCTGCCGACAACGACTTCTTCGACATCTACGAGCTGTTCATCTATTACCCCTACGATGGCAAGGGCTATGACATAGACCTTTATTGCGTGTGGGACCGCACCGCCTCGCGCATTTTGTTCCTCTCGTACAATCCCTTTGACTCGCGCCCGTTTAGCGTGGGTCGCTATCAATTTGTCTCCCACTCGTTCTTCGGTCTCGGTATCATGGAAATGGCAGCTCCCTTCGAGCGCGAGGTCACTGACTGGCACAACTTTCGCATGGCGAACGCCAAGCTGGTCAACAGCCGTGCGTGGGGCGTGAAAATTGGATCGCCCATGTGCGGGTCGAAGCTCCGCATCATCCCGAACAAGCCCCTCTATTTCCAATCGCCCGACGACCTCAAAGAATTTCGCATGGCTGACATCTACCCGTCAGCTTTGCAGACCGAGCAATACTCGATGCAGCTTGCCGACCGCCGCATCGGCACGTTGACAGACTTCTCGTCCCGTCCCATGCCTGGCCACCGCACCCCAGGCATTACGACGCTTTCGATTCTCCAGCAGATTAACAAGCGGTTCACCCTCGCTTTCTCCGAGCTTCGCGCCGCCTACGGCGACGCCCTCATGCAGTCGGTGCTCCGCATCCAAGAACAGTTCAAGACCAACGCCGACAACCGCGTTCGCATCGCGGAGTGGCTGTCAAAGGTCCTAGGAGCCAGCGACAGTGAGAAGGTTCTGCTCGCGTTGCGTGGCCCCGCCCAAGACCTCCGCGACAAGCTCACGGTCGAAATGACAGCCAGCTCCCAGAGCGTCAACCGCGAGGCCGACAAGCAAGGGGCGTTGCAAGTGTCGCAAGCGCTAATGGTCTATTACGACAAAGTGCTCCAATACGCGGCAGCGGCTGGCAGCCCCCAGATGACCCCCCAAATGAAGCAGCTCATGGTCAAAGCGGTCAAGGCTGCCACCGAAGCTATGGACCAGTTACTTCGCACTTTCGACCGTGTGCGCGACACCCACGCCTACTTACTCACCGAGGAAGACTTCGATGCTTTATTGGCTCAAGAAAGACCAGGTGGCGGACTTCTTGGCGGCCCTGGCGGTGGAACGCCAGGGATGGCTGAGGGTGTTGGAGCAGGCGGACAAGCGGCGGGAAGTGCTGAAAGCCCAGGGGGCGATTCGGGCGCTGGTATGGCTGGGCCAGAAGACGCTGGAATCGCTTGATTACCCCGACGACGAGGTTCGCCGCATGGTGTTTGAGGGGATTCTACAAACTGAAGTTCCACAAATAGACCCAGACCCAGAGGAGACCAACGATGGATACGGAACAATCGACCGAAGCAACTGAGGGTGAAGCAACTGCCGCCGAGCCGGTCCCTGAGCCGGTAACGCGGGCAGAGTTCGACAGCTTGAAGTTCGACCTCACCGCTGCCCGTGACCGCGAGAAGCGACTGATGGACCTGTTGGAAGCGCGCCAAGCGCCCGCGCCCCAGTCAGCCCCTGCCGACGCCGCCGAACCCGACATCGTCATCACTGACGACGACGAGGGGGACGTGCGCACCGCGAAGCTCTTTGAGCGTGGCATTCGGCCCCTGCGACAGCAGCTCGAACAGCTCACGAACATCGGGTTCGGAACGCTGTCCAAAATCGGCGAGCGCACGGTGGTCAACGCACTTTCTGTCCCTGACCGCGAAATCTACAACCGCTTCCGGCCCGAGGTCGATAGGTACATGGGGGCGCTCTCAACCGCTCAGCGCGCCCAGCCTGAAAGCCTCGAACACGTTCTCAAAATGGTCAAGGGAGCACACTACGAGGAACTGCGAGACGAGGCAATTGAAATGTCGAGCCGACAATTGGTCAAGACAGCTAAACCCGGACCGCCCCCCGCGCGCGGCGAAAAGCCACCAGCGACCACGAACTCCCCCATCGTGCCCGAAGACCTCTTCGATGGCGCGCAGTGCCGAGCCATCGAGGCCCGAGGCGGCCCCGATGCGTTCGCGCGAAAGCTCGGCTACAAGGACTGGGCCTCTTACGCTGAACTTGCCCGCAAATGGCAGAACAAGGAGTGATGGTGGTCAGCCCTCCCATTGACATTTCCCTCTAACTATGATACAATGGAGCAAAAGCCATGTCCGATAATCTCACAGCCCCTAAAGTCGTCGAACCCCGTGTCATCCCCGCCGACATGCCCGCTGGCTACGACCGTGACGAAGCCAAGCGCAAAATCACCGACCAGCACGCCGAAGCCATCGAACAGATGTCCGGCGACAATGCCACGTTCGACCCAGGTGTCTTCGACATCGAGAACGAAATCGCCCAACATTACAACTTTGAGACCAACGAGTTCGAGGTCATTGATGCGGTCGAGGGTTACTCGTACCTGTGGGGACTCTGCCTCGGCAGTTTCGCCTATCAGTCCCACGCTGAGATTATGGGGCGCGCGCATCGGTTGCTTGGTCCACGTGCCAAAGGCTACGAGCTTGTCTGTGGTCCCCGCGAGACTTTCCCCGAATGTTGGGAAATGCGCCATGTCGATGGCACGCGCCGCATTGGCGATGTGCAGCTCTATCGCATTCGCAGCGAGTATGCTCGGGCCATCGAAGTCAAACGGGCAATGCGTGCCAAAGCCCGCGAGCTAGGCGCCAGCTCCCAGCTTCTCGCCAAGGCTGAACGCTATTCCAAGTACGCAGGAGCCATCGAGGTCGAAGGCGACCCCCACGAGTACTATCGAGCACGGGCACAGAACCGTGGCGGAATTCCCCGCAAAGCGTTCGACCGCGAGATGATTATGACCCTGGCCGAACACAAAATTTCCGAAGACGCCCGCACCGGCAATCTATTTGGCATCCCAGTCACCAAAGCGGTTCCCAAGAAACGTTAGCAGGTAATCCCCAATGGCAATTGCAAGTATCTTACCCATGAAAGCCGCCCGTGTTCTCGGGGGTTTTGACATCCCCCATGACGCCTCAAATCCCGAGGGCGCTGGCCAGGTCTACTTGGCTGGCGCTCCGTTGGTCTTTTCCAGCGGCAATTTGGTTGAGGGAACCACCGACAGCCTTACCGGCATCGTGGGTGTGGCCGAGAATCCTGGCCAGAACCTCGCGGTGGCGGGCTTCTACGCCGGAACGTCCGTGGTCGCGGGAATCACCGTGCCCATTACCGGCGCCCCCAACCAAGGTCCCATGATAATCCCCGCGTTGCCTGGGGTGGTCTTTGAGGGAAATCTCGCCGCGACCACCGCCGGCGACCCCGACCAGACCTCGACCCTTGCCCAGACCGACGTTGGTTCGACCTTCGACTTGGCCAAAGGTGCGACGTCGAAGCTTTGGTACCTCAACCGCACCCTAAGTGGCAACAAGCGCGCGGTAGTTGTTGGATTGAAAGACGCCATCGGGACAACCTCGGGTCGCGTTTATTTCATGCTCCTGCTTACCGCAGGCGACACGCTATACGCCTAGAAAAACGGAGTTAACTTTATGCCTGCATCTATTGTCGGTCGCACTGCCTTTGCCGCGCTCATGGCGCCTGATATACGTCAGGTCTACGAGATGACGGGCATGGAACGGCCCCTGGAGTATGATAAGGTCGAGAACGTCCAGGACCTGCCCTGGAACCCCATCAAGGACATCGAAGTAGCGGGTCTCAGCACTGTGCCTGCTAAGCAAGAGGGCCAGACGTTCGTGCTCGACGCCCCAGTTATCGAGAATGCAATTGCTGTCGCGGTCCAAGAGTGGGGCCTCGCGGTCGAGTTCACCTACCCCGCGTGGGAAGACGAGCAGTACGGGGTGTTCCACGATATGGCCCGTGAGCTGGCCCGAAGCGGTCGGAACCGCGAAGAAGTGGTCGGGTGGAATTTGTACAACACGGCCACTAGCACGCCGCCAGTCGGCAGCGCATTCGATGGCCTGTCACTGCTCAACAGTGCCCACACAGCCGTGGCCAACCCTGGGGTCACGATATCGAATCGACCAAGCCCCGATGTGGGGTTCTCGGTCACGGGTATTCAAGGAAGCATCTTGCGCTTCCACGCCCTGACCAACGACCGTGGGTTGCCCCAGATTCTGTTCCCCAAGCTGTTCGTGTTAGCCCCACAGAACCTTTTCGCGGCGCGCGAAATTCTCGGCTCGACCAACAAACCCTACACCAGCGATAACGAAATCAACCAGCTCCAGGTCGAAGACTTCTACTACATGATTTCGCACTATCTCACCACCGCGACCAACTGGTTTTTGCAGTCGGCCCAGGGCGAACATGACCTGAACTTCGGCTGGCGAACCCACGTCATTCTCGACAGCTTCGATGACCCGTGGACCAAGAACGCGATTTTCACCATCTATTTCCGCATCATTTCGTGGTTCGGGGACTTCAGGGGCATCGATGGAAGTAGCGGCTGAGCCTCTTTGTCAACAGCTTGACAATCGCCCAACCCTGTAGTACACAAATGTAACACAGGAATCGGGCAGTTTTTAGACAGTCCTGTGTTACTCGAAAAGGCAATTCGATACCTGGCGAGGCCGCAAGTTGACACAGGCCCATTTCCATGCTAAACTACCTGACGATTCTCAAAATGACCGAAGACGAGGAATGTGGCATTCTCGATGTCACACTCACATAGGGGAAAAACAATGGCATTTTCAAGCGAAGAATTTGGCGCCGAAGCAGTAGCGAAAGCATCCTCACCGAGGCTGCCGCGTGTTTGGATGTCCGTTCCACTGGGCGTGCGTGTGGTTGCAGAGGTCGAGGACCTTTGGGACGAGTGCGACGACGAGTTCGACGACGACGATGAGGACTACAGCGACGAAGGCGACTAACCGTTGGTCGCGTGAGCAAGCGGCAGAGAGCAATTAATCCCTCTCGCTTGCTCCAGGAGTGACGACTATCCCAGGCTTCATTGACACAACTGGCTTTGTCTCCCGCGCCTCAATTTACAGCAAGTCTTTTGAGACCGACGGTGCGATTTGGTTGCCTGCGGGAAGCGGTTCTCTGTTCACCCCCTACGTGGGGGCGTGGACCGCGACCCGTAACGCCCTTGGCGACTATTCGCTGAACCTCACCGCCGCCGCCAACTCCCCCATCATCGCTGTCAACATCAACGAGGTGTTCGAGAAAATCGGGGCCGACCCCATTACCGCAGCGATTGTCACGAACTTCCCATCGGGGACCTCGAACTTTCCAGCCCCCATTACCCTCGGCTCTGAAACTCTCGCCACCGATAGCGACGTTCATCTGATTCGTGGGTTCAAGTTAGTTTCCTACGACGTCGTGTACACGCTCGGGACAGCGAGTTTGACCACTCACACCGGCACCATCGTGACGTCGAAGTGGGCAACTGGTGCAGCGGCAGGAGCCGCGACCACGACCAAAGACGGCCCCGCCGCCCTTGGCACAACGACCTCGGCCAACAACATCATCACCAATCGCCCTCTCACGACCCCCTACGTACTGGGCCTCAACGTGAGCGTGGCCGGTGGCCCCGACCAAGCTGACTGGCTCGAAATCAACATCACGAACCCTGGGACTTCGGTCTATAAGCTTTATGGGGTTCGGCTTTACGTCAATTACTGCATTTTATAGAGGTTCCACCCATGCCCTTCACCGTTTCTTCGACAACTCCTCCGAATCTAGATGTACTGCCGTTCGTCCCAGTTGGGCCTTCGGCGATTTTCCCTGGCGTGGGTGCGGCAACGGGCCTTGGTAACATTTACTACGTCTGTTCGGCAAACGCGGTAGCTAGCGCCAGCGGTGGCCCGAGCCTGGGGTTGAACCCGCAATCCCCGTTCAACTCCATCAACAACGCCCTTACCAAGTGTGCCTCGAACAATGGCGACGTGATTTTTGTGCTACCTGGCCATGTCGAGACTGTCAACGCCGCAGGGGCGCTGAACTTCGCCACCGGCCAATGTGACGGCGTTACCGTGATATTCTTGGGCAATGGTGCTGAGAAAGGGGTGTTGAACTTTGTCACCTCGACTGCTGCCCAAGTAACCATTGGTGCCAACAACGTCACCATCATTGGCATGAAAGTTACCGGCAACATCGATGCGCTAGTCGCGGGCATCAACATTACCGGCACTGATTGCACGCTCATAAACACCTTCTGGCTCGATAACACATCAGTTTCGTCTCTCGTCCAGGTCATCTCGACCGTTACCCGCCGGACGACCATCTCGGGCTACACCTACTTAGAGCCTGGAACCATCGGGTCACAGAAGACCGAAGCCATTCGTATCAATGGCGGTGGCAATCACCGCATTCAGGGACTGAACATTTTCGGCAATTTCTCGACCGCCATCGTCAACAACATCACCAACGCGACCACAGTTTTCTACGGCAACGATTGGAGAATTCTAAACACCAATCTTGGCGGTGCTCCGTATGCGTTGCTAGCGGCCTCAACGCTGTTGAGCAACGACTACTCGCCGTGTTCGCAGCAGCAGAACGAACTGACCATTATTTCACCGTCGGCCAAAACGCTGCCCCAGTCCACGACGGCCACAATTTTCACTTTCACTGGCATTATCCACGTGCTGGAAATCGGGGCGATTATCACGACCGCCTTTGGCGCCACGGCCACGACCCTGGCATTTGGTGTCAACGTCAATTCTCTCGGCAACGTTGCCCTTTGTGTCGCGGGCACGGTCACGTCGCTCGGAGCTGGAACTGTGTTGGTGCCCCAGGGTGGGTTTGGCGCGACGCTCGCGGTCACCGCGACCAAAGGTGCTATTGACGTAACCCAGCAAGGAACCGCGTCGCCAGCGACTCAGTTCATCGCCGGAGCGCTCGGTGTGGCTAGTATCATCACCGCCGTGACAAACGCCAGCGACACTGGTGCGGTTCAGTACTTCATGCGCTACCGGCCACTTTCGCAGGGCGTGACAGTCACGACCAACTGAGGACGAGAGCGATGAAATCGACCAAGGGTAAAGGCGAAGCTGCGGGACTCAAACGTGCCCGCGACGCCGAGGTCATGAACACCCAGTGCTGCAAAATGGGGGGTGCGAAGTCGAAGCGACGTAAGTAGGAGAATTACCCGTGCCATCCAATCAAGTGCTCCACAAGTTCAAGCACGGAAAACTCCACAGCGGGTCGAAACACGGACCAAAAGTTACCTCGCGTAAGCAAGCCATTGCCATTGCCGCCAGCGAACGGCGCAACGAGAAAAAACACGGTGGTAAGTACAAGCATAAGAAAAGCCGGTAAAGGTCTTGTATCGGCATTCCTGATTATTATCACGGCTTCGTTGCTTATTGGAACCATAGCACTCGCTAGCCAATCAGTCACGTACTGGGAAGGTCTCACTGACGCCAGTGGAAATGCCCTCTCGTTTACTGGTGGAACCCTTCCCGCTAACGTCTCCCAAGTTGCAGGCACCGCCGCCTCAACGGCAGCCGCCGGAACTTTACTTGTTGGTGTACAAGGTCATGCTGGCGCGAACGTAGATGCAGCAACAGGAGCGGTGCCGCCCGCTAACGGTCTTCTGGTGGCAGGCGTCAAAGCCGCGACAGGCTTTCTCCAAGGGCTAGCGATAATCTCACCAGGCAATGCCACATCAATTTTACAAAACTCACTAGTCACATCATCGCTACCCGAACTGTATAACGGTTCGACTTCTGACTTGGAACTTGCCGGTCCCGCCACGGCAACTGCCGGAGCCGCAGGTACTGCATTAACCCAGGCCAACGATGCCGAGGCTTTTGGGGGAATTCCCGTTACTGCTGAGGTCGAGATTGACCCTTGTGCCAGCAGCGCCGTAAAGAAGCTTGCAAAGCAGGCGACCATCACAACTGCGACAACCACCGAAATTGTCGCTGGTGTCGCGTCGAAGGTGGTCCATGTGTGCGGGGTGAAAATAGAAAACATTGGTACGTCCCCGTCCTGGCAGCTTGAATGGGGAACCAAAACCTCGACAGCTTGCGACACGACCGCCACAGTGTGGACGCCGCCGTTCGCGGGAGCTGACTCCGCCGTAGGCACGGCTGGCAACGGTAACACAGTAATGGGCTTTGGCGGGAATGAAATCGCCGACTCCCAAGCCGTTGCTTCGAGCGAACTTTGTCTCGTGAGCGCTGGAACTATTACCGACATCTTTGTCCTGGTTTCTTACACACAGCAATGAAAAAGCCAAAGCAAAACCCGAAGCCGAAGGCCCCCTCTATTCTCAACCCACCTCGCTTCACGAGATAGCAGTTGAGGTAACTATCGATGGCCACTATCGAAGATGTGGCGCGCAAGGCAATAGCCAACACGGCGGCAAGCTCGTCTATGGGCTTGCCGTTAGTTTTGAGTTGGGTCGAGCAAAGGTACCGAGAAGTATCGAACCGGACCCATCTACGGTCGCTGCGGAACGAAGGGGAGCTGGTCTACCCAGCGCCAATAATTAGCGTCGGCACCGTCGCCGTGACCACTGGGTCGAACAAAGTCGTTGGCACCAGCACGTCGTTCACGCGGGGGTTAATTGGGTGGTATTTCCGTTTCAACACCAACTGGTACCTCATCAATGACGTGCAGGGCCAGACGCTCTATCTGAACTCCCCCTATGTCGAATCGACCGCCAGCCTCGCTGGTTATTACATCGTGCAGCGGTTTACCCCCACTGCCCCCAACGTACAATGGATTGGAGTAGTCACGCACCCGCGCCTGTTCCGCCGCCTGCTCGAACGCACGATGAATTGGCTAGACCACCGTGAGGCAGCTCGGATTCTCGTTGCTGCCTTTCCGACGGTCTGGGCCGAAGGCCCCGCTTACCACGGGACACTTTTCACCACCGGTAACGCGGGCAGCGGCGTCACCAACACCCTCGTGAGCGACCGCCGTAAGACTCTCGAAATCTACCCCTACAGCACGCAGCAGGAGTTGTTCCGTTACACCTGGTGGGAGGTCCTGCCCCCCGTTCGTCTCGAAACCCTGCTGCCACCCGAAGTTGACCCTTACATGCTCTACGAGGGGGTCAAGGCGGACATCTACGAGTACCGGCGCGAGATGGCTCTCGCCAAAACCCCTCCCGACGCCCAAAGCGCTATGGTCTATCAGCGGGCGATGGAACAGGCACAAGGTCGTTGGGAGCAAGTGCTCCAACAGCTCGTGGTCAAAGACATGCTCGCGCTAGATGAGGATGTCGAACTGTGGAGCGACTTCGGTGACAGTTCATCAACTGACATCGATTCACAATACGATAACATGATAAGCCGCCTAGGGCTTATCACGGTCCAGTGAGAAGGGCGGATTATGGGACACGATGTCACGACGGTCAATAAGTGGCGTGCGAAGAACCGAGAACATTACAATGCCTATATGAAAGAGTATCGAGAGCGCAAAGGCCCAAGGAAGTCTAAAAAAGTACGACCTGGCACATTGAGTGAAAAGCGTGCGTCATATTACCAAGATAACAAAGAGCACATTCGCTGTCAGGTCGGCGCTTGGGCCGCGAAAAGGCGTAAAGAGCTGCACGCTTTTCGAGACTGGCTAAAGGACCAACCGTGCATGGATTGTGGGCTAAAGTTCCCGCCCGTGTGCATGGACTTCGACCATCGAGACCCTTCAACGAAACGATACAGTCCAGCGATAATGTTCACCCATTATACACTAGACGCAATCCAAACCGAGCTTATGAAATGCGATTTGGTTTGTGCTAATTGCCATCGGATTAGGACTCACTCATGAGCACCCTCGCTTCGACCGTCGTAACCAACTTGCTCGACCGCGTTCGCGACCCTGGGGGTCTCGGCACCTCGAACATCCAGCCCCCGTCGCTGGCCAACGGCCAGGCGTTTGCGCTCACGCTGTTGTCCATTGCCCAGCGCCAAGTCAACTGCGCTGAACAGAACCAATTGACTACCGTGCCCTGGGCCTCGACCCCCTATCAAACTACCTACCACATTGACAGTGACCCGATACTGGGGACTGGTGGCACAGCCCCCATTATGAAACTCATCGGCATTCAAAACGGGACCGTTGACCTTTTGTTCTCGCCCTTTGCACAGCTTTGGCAAAGTGACTTCGGGTGGTTTCGGGCCACGACGAGCGGAGGTCCCCCCCACACGTGGTCTCTCTTCGGGCATGACGTTTTCATCATCTATCCCGCCATGACGCGGGCCTATAACTTCACCCTCATCGCGGTGCCATATCTCACTGACCTGACCATGTTCTCAACCCTCGCCATCACCGACGACCTCGTGCCCGAGATGCTGGACCTCGCGGAAGCGCTTGCGTTGTTCAAACTCGGCGAGTACAAGCTCGCGGCGACCGCCGTCGAACGCATGGGGCGGCTCTACCAAATCAACCTCGAAGGGGGCCGGTGGCGCAAGCCAGGGGCGACAAATTGAAAACCGACGTCCTCGCTCTCGTTGCGGCGTTATCGAACGGCCAAGCCGACCAAGTAAGTGCCTCGAACTTTTACGACGAGAGCATCTATGCGCTCGACGAGCATCTGTGGCTGACCACGTTCGTGTTAATCGCGGCCAGCTCGACTTCGCCCACGATGACGATAGCTCTTCCCGCCACGACCATAACCTTGCGGGGGTTGGTCTACGATACCCGTTGGTTGCAAGAGAGTGACTTGCGGTCGATTGAGAGTTGGGCCACGAACTGGCGGGCTTTCACGGGGCGCGAACCATTTTGCTTTGTGCTCCAGGACCAGACACACCTCGATTTCCAAGTCTTCCCAGTGCCACCGGTGACGGGGACAGCTTTCTCACCCCCTGGCACGTTCGGCGCGAGCTACCCTGCCCGCAACTTCGTGGCGTTCACGACCGAATTTCGCTCGACAGTTCCCAAGTGGCTGGAGTCGAGCGTAACCCTCGCGGTGCTGAGCCGCGAGTACGAGCGCAGCTCGGACCACACCGACCCCGATGCTAAAGCGGCGGCAGACTTGCTCACCGAATTGCTGCTGACGATGGTCGCATAGCAGGAGACCAACCGTGCAAATCCACCAAGTCGGCCAAGCATCGCAATTGGAGAAGCTCATCACTGACCTCAACGCGCAGCTTCGCCTCATTTCCATTCGCCTCGGCAAGCTCGAAGGCAACGCGGGCCAGGCAGTTTCGTTGAACAATGACCTCAATCTCAACGGGCACAACATTCTCAACCAAGGGACGTAAGGCGTGAAAACCTCGCGCAAACTTTGGCAGCAGTTCGACAAGGGCCTGTTCATCGTGGGTGGTCGCGAAGCCGTACCGGACGGTAGTCTCCGCCGTGCCGGTGCGGTCCACCCACTTCGCACGATGTCGCTGCGCAGCCGCTTCGGCTGCCAGTTGCTCCAGACCTCCACCCCCGCCAATTCATGCGTCGCGTTTGGGTTAACCGCCCTCACTGAGCACCATTACTATGGGACCTTCCAAGGGCTGTTGTTGCGGGACACCGCCATCATCGACACAGGCTACACCCCTGGCAACAAGTTGTCGTTCGTCAAGCAGGCTCCGCAGCTCCAGGACCCCGACTACCTTTTCATCTCCAACGGCGGCAAGATGCGCAAGACCGACACCAACGGCAACGTGACCAATTGGGGCATCGCGGCACCGTTGACCGGTCCCACGCTCGCCCTCGGCCCCCAAGAAAAGCTCGAAATCGATAACCTCGACACCGACGCCGCGAGTTGGAACGTGACCAACGGCTCCGCCACCGTCACCAACGACGCGAGCTTCTTCGAGGAAGGTACGGGGTCGCTGAAAATTGCCATCGGTGCGAACATCTACAACGTCACGGTCAAGAGCACGGTCTCGTGGGACCTCACCCAGTTCGCGGCGGCAGTGTGGGTGGCGAACACCGCCTACACCGCCAACGGCACCGAACCGTGGCAAGGCTCGCGCATCCACGATGTCAACGGCAACGTGCAAGTGTGCACCACCAGCGGCACGAGCGCAATGGCGGGACCTCCCACGTTCGCCACGGTCTACGGCCAAACGACCCACGACAACACAGTTGTGTGGACAAACTTCGGCCCCAACGTCAGCTCGACCAGCGACTTCATTAGCTTCTGGACAGCGACCAGCAACGTCGCCAATACCTACGAGATTTCAATTGAATTTGCCGGACCTGGCGGCTCGTTCTACTTTGGCAACGCTCCGACCACCGTTCCCCCGAACCAGTTCTCGTGGAACAATATCACCGTTGCCAAGAGCAGTTTCAAGATTTCGGGAAGCCCCAACTGGAACAACATCACGAGCATCAAAATCCAAATCGCCGTCCAGACCAATGGGGCGACGGTCTGGATAGATGACATCGAGATGCAGGGTGGCGTGGGCATGAGCGGGACCTATCAGGGGGCGGTGGTGTTCGCGAACACCGTCACGGGCAGCGTCTCGAACCCCCAACCCCTCGTCAACAACGCCTATTCGACCGTTGCGAATCTCATTCGCCAGCCGCTTATTTGGTCGAACATCCCCATATCCACTGACCCGCAGGTCAACGCCCGCATTCTCTACCGGTCCCTCGGCAATCAGACCACATTGTTCTTTGACCAAGTTATCAGTGACAACACCACGACCACCATCGTCGATACGGTCGCGGACTTCTTCGGCGCCAACGGCGGGAATGAGCCAGCGGTTTTGGGGTCGAACTCCGGCAACTACCCCGCCCAGCTCCAGACCGACAACACACCGCCTCCGGCGGACGGTGGGTTGGTGGCAGGTCCATACCAAGGGAGCTTGTTCTTCACCCGTGCATCGTTTCCATCGAGGCTCTACTACACCGCCATCGGTCGCCCCGAGAGCACGGAGAACTTCATCGAACTGTCCTATGCCGACGATAGTTTGCAAGGTCTGTTTATATTCAATGGTTCGCTCTATGTCCTTGGGGCCAAGCACGGCTATGTGGTCCAGCAAGTTGCCACTTCGCCATTGCTCTACACCTTTTATCAAGTGACCGGAATGCCAGGCACAGTCTCGGGCTTCTCCATCGTGGTGGGCAAAAACGGCGTCGCCTGGCAAGCCCCCGAGGGCATGGTTTTGTTCAACGGCTTCTTGACCACGGCGATTGATTTACCTATCGAACTGCTGTTTCGCGGCGAAAGTTCCGAGGACTACACCCCACTGGTTGTGAACTACGGCATCTATACCAAAGGGGAGTTCTGGTTCAGCGACGGGCTCACGAACACGTTTGCCTTGCACGAAGATACCCGAGCGTGGCGGGCGCTGGGCATCGCGACCGCGAGCCTCTGCTACGACGAGACTCTCGAACAAGCCCACGGGAATCTAGCGGGCAGCATTGTCTACTTTGAGGTCCCAGGCTTTTTCACCGACAACGGCGTAGCCATTCCGTTCGAGGCCCAATGCGGTGGGACGCTACTGGCCGAGGACATCTCGACTACGGTCTCACGGTTGGTCTTTGACCTCAACACCAACGGGCAAACGGTCACGGTCACGGTGCTGGTCAACGACGCCGATTTGTTGCCGAAGTGGGCAGCGAGCACGGCCTACGCCATCGGCACCAAAATACAGGACTCCAACGGCAATGTCCAAGTGTCAGGCGGCGGAACCAGCGGCAGTCCCAAAGCCCCTGTGTGGAGCACAACGATTGGAAGCTCGACCACCGACAACACGGTGACGTGGACGTTGGTGGGACCAGGGGTCTTTACCCTACCCCCGCTCGTGACCACCAGCCGCCAACGACTCGAATTCACCCCCCGCTTCGCCGCTCAAGCACTCTCGTTTCGCTTTACCGCTGCGCTAACCACGGGACTTGTCGAGGTGTTTGCCGTCGAAGCGTTGCTGGGCAGTGGGAGCTAAGGAGAACCGTGGAAGCCTTCAAACGTCACAACCTCTATCATGTCGCACTTGTCGAACGCTGGCGCGAGACCCTGCTCGCCGATGGTGAGTACGAGCAGGTGTTTGGTCCACTCGCCGATGCGGCGTTCGTGGACTTTTTCACCCTGCCACGTCACTTGCTCATGCTTTGCGGCCCAACCGGCCTCAAAGCCGCACTGTGGTTCACGCCCTGGTTCGATGGGGCCGAGGTGGGGGTGTGGGTGGGGCGGGGCTGGCGACACAACCGCACCGTCGCTGGGGTGCTGGTCGCTTCGCTCGGGGCCACTTTACCTTTTCTCTCAACTGTGATATGCTATACGAGGCAAGCGCACGTTCGGCGGTTGGTCGAGAGGCTCGGGTTCACGCTCGTGGGAACTATCCCGCCCGTTGGCCTCTCGATGTACTTCGTGACCGCCGCCACGTTCAAGTTGCCAAGTGGGTTTAACGAAAATGGGACCGTCAAGCACCAGCACAACTAGTTCGCCGTACGCGGGGTTGTTGGCCCAGCGGGGGTTGTCGCTGGAATCACTCGCACAACCGTTGCTGACCATGTTATTTGGCCAGATGGAAGAGGCCCTTCGCACTGGCGGTATCGGCGCCCAGATGCCGATTATACAAAACGCTGTCTCACGCTCGCGTGAAGCTGGCAACGCCAGCATGCAAAATGCCCGCAACATGCTCGGCAGTGCCAACCTCGGCAATGACCCCCTTTCGCAAGGCGTGCTCGCGTCGCTGGCCGGTCAGCTCAATCAAACGACTGCCAACATTCCGACCGACCTCGCGATGCAGTTCATCTCGATGGCTCCTGGGTTCGCGGAGAACGTTGCCTCAACGGGCCTCAACGCTGGTACCCAGGCCGCTGCCCTCGACCGGACCACGACAAGTTCATCGGGATTTGATTTCGGGTCCCTTCTCAATACCATCATCAGTGCTGCCGGAAATTCTATCTCGTATTCAGTTGGCGGCGGTGCGGGTGGAGGTGGGGGCGGGGGACCGTAGGTAAAATTCAATGCCACAGCAAAGTGACTTCCCACGCGGCCCGTACGAGCCGCGCATTACCCTTGGAGGCATTCCAGCGCTCATCGCAGCGCTGGTCCAGCTTCCGTCAATCAACCGTGAGCGGCAGCGGGCGCACAATCTCGCCGAGCTTGACAAGCAAATTTCGGCTGGCGACCCCGTTTACATCTCCGATGCCGAGCAGCACCTGAAGGACAGCAAGTGGTTGAAGCAACAGGGCATCGATAGCGAGACGGCGAAAAGCCGCCTCGCGGACATCGGGCGCCAACGGCAAGCGTCACAGTCGCTGAAACTGCTCGGCCAAGGTTACGCCGCAGGCCGGTTGAATTCCCAACAAATGCTCGGCATGGGTCTGTCGAGCGGCGACCCCAATACCCTTGGCATGGTCGAAAGTTTGATTAAGGCGTCTGACCCACAGGCGCTCGCTCGCATGTCCCAATCTACCGCTATTGCCGAGAACCGCGCGACTAACTTTGGCATTGACCCCGCCACGGGCCAGCGAGAGCAAACGGTCAAGGAGCGAACGACAGGGGCAGAAGTCGCTGGTCACGAAGCCGTGGCGAAGATTAACAAGGACGCTCGCATCGAGGCGACAAAAATTGCTGGTCGCTTTAGCCTACGACGTGCTCATATCATGGCGGATGCGACTTCCGGTCGCGCGACCGAAAAGCTCCAGGGGACGTTCCTCAAAACCATGACCGCAGCTACCGATGCGCACACGAAGCTGTTTCAGCGCACAGCTATGACAGCGATGCCATCGTTGAACACTGCCTTGCTCAAAGACCTCGACAAAGGGGGTATGTCACCGGAGCAAGTCGGTGCGACCGTCGGTCAAATTGATATGAACCTGGCCCCCGTGGTAGCTTACGACGCTGACCTGCTACAGGGCAAAAAGTCCCTCGCCCAAGCCGCCACCGACGCTATTATGGCGAACAAAGACTCGGTGCTATTCACCGAGGCCGACACGGGCAAAGTCCATAGCCTCGGCGAGTTTCTGACCCCTGACAATAAGGTCAAACCTGGGACTCCCCAAGAAATGGCGTTCCAAGCCGGTCAGCTCATGACCGGCCTAACTAAGGCTATTCAAGCTTCGTTGCTCGACAACAAGGGGCAACCACGTGGGGTGTACGCGGACAATTTAGAGGCGTTCAAAGCAACTCAGGCCAAGCCCGTGTTCGGCGACGACGACAGCCCAACGGCCACAGCGAATGCCCCAGATAATCCCGAAAGCAACTACAAAGACGACGATAAATAAGGAACTACGACCTTGCCCTCGAACCCCTTTTTGGACTACGCAGGGAGTAAAAAAGCCTCGCGAGTTTCACCAAACGGTGAAACTACCAATCCTTTTACCGCCTACGCGGCACAAGCCCCACCGTCGTTTCCCTCGCCCCTTGAGTCCGCAGGTCTAGCCGTGGACCGCTTCGCCCTCGGCATGATACCAGGGGCCAGCGAGGCGGCCTCGGCCTACACAGGCCAGCTTACGCCGAGTGAGAATCGGGTTCTCGAAGCGGGTGAAGCGGTAGCCGCGCCGCTGATGTCGAACCCATTCCGGCACAGCGGCGACTTCGAGCGTGACAAACCAGCGCTTCGCGCCGAGTACGAGGCCGAGGAACGCGCTGGGGCCTTTACTGCCGAAGGGTCACGGGTCGAGGTCGAACCATTCACCGTGCGCAAGCAGCGCATCCACGACGCAGTTGCACAGTCGCCAATGGGCCGTGCGGTTCTAGCGGGCGTGACGGCGATTCCCATTGCCTTCGTCGAGTTTGGTCTAGGTGGCCTGGCAATGGGTGGGGTGGTGCGGGCGTTGGGGGCCGGTGAAATGGCCGCGCGCGCGACCGAGGACCCTATTATAGCCGAGATTCAGGGCGTGACCCGCAGGCTCGCGGCGCGCCGCACCGTGACCCACTATGCGAGCATGGCGGCACAAGCGACGGTAATAGGGGAGTCCGAACTCGCCCGCCAACGGCTGCAAGACGAGGCGAATGTCCCCCTGTCCCAGTACCTCGAAACAGCGGGAGCAGGGATTGTCTTTGGCCTAGCACTGGGCAAACTTACCTCTCACCCCGCCACGAAGCGTGTTCAACAGGCTGCACCGTACCTGGGCGCGCAAGCTGCCCACGCCACCGCCATCGCGCGGGCCATTTCCCGCGACGCTGGCATCAACCCCAAGCAATCGGCGACAGCGGTCTGGAACCTGCTCCAAGACAACGCCTCACCCTACGAACGACAGCTCGCCAAAGCGACGCTGGACAAAAATCCCAAACTCGCTCAAACCGACCTCGGGACGCTGCTGACCGACCGCGCCTACGGCACTCCCACCTTCACCATCGAACCCACCGCCGAGACGTTGGTCGTTCGGACCTTGGGGGCCGACGGTGAGAAAACGCTCGCACTGCGAACTGGGGCCGAGATTAGGGACCTGAACAAGTCGGTCCAGCGGGGCGAAAGCCGAATTCTATCGGCCAGCGGCACGGAGCTTCAGCTCAACATGTTGAGACGCGGTGGCCCGCCCCCGACACCTAGACCCAAGCTGCCGAGCCCCGAAAGCATTGGCGTTTCGACCGCCCCTAAGGGCAAAATTGACGCTCCCTTTACCCGCGTTGAGCCGGTTCTCGTCAAAGCCGAGGCCCCATCGACAACTACTTTATATCGGGCCGAACCATCGGTAGCAGGGAAAGGTGTCCCAGAATGGATGAAAACGGACCCGACATACCAAGCCGCACGCGCAGCCACAGGTAAGTGGTGGGTCCAAGACCCAAAGCTGTTAGATTTCTATTTACAGGACATTCCACGTGAACAGAAACCCGTTGTCATGCGTGTTGATGTTCCAACAGCAGATTTAGAGAAGTACCGTGTTTCTAATCGACCCGAGGCCGCAAAGTTTTCGGCTGACCCGACAAATGAGTTCTTTTTACCTAACGAGCTAGCGGCTGCGAAAACGCTCCACCAAGGCCCCACCGCCCCACCCCCCGCCACCTTCGCCGCCGCCGCTGATGACATCGTCGATGGACCTGGGGGTCTGAAAGAAAAAGGCTTCGTGCCGATTCAAAGCGGCACCGCGACCCACAGCCACAACCACCCGTGGATGGACGCCGAGGCCACGAACACCGGTGAGGTTCCGGTGCTCGTGCCAGCGACGCAAGAAAAAGTTCTCGTGTCGCCTTCGACCGAGACCTCCCCCACTGCCGTTCCCACCGACACTAGTGACACCTATCGCTCCCACAAGGTCAAACAAACTCCCGAGGCCCAGAACGAGAATCTCGCTGCCTACTCCCCAACTCCGATTCCTGCCGAGATGGCCTTTCCACCCGCGCCCTCGTTCATTCAGACCTTGCACGACAGTGTGAAGCTCACGCCCCAGGTGGGCAAAAAGCTCCCCACGAGCGAACTTGACGAATGGATAAACAACCGTACCCGCGCGGGCAAGGGCCAACGGGGCAAGCGATGGTGGGGAGAGGTAGTGGGGCAAGTCGGTCATCTCTCCCCCGATGACCCTCGCCTGACCCCCGAGGCCGCGCGCGCTGCGGAGAACGTGCTTGGCCAGCATCTGCTTGACCTCCACGATTCTGGCCACGGTAACGACCCCGAGACTCTGCGCCTCCAGCAGCTTCTCGCCCGTCTCGTCGCCGAATGGCCCGAAGGGTTCGAGGGACTGCGACGCGGCGAAGAACTCCCCCACACCACCCCTCGCTCCTCGATGCAAGACACCGACGGGTCAATTCTCCGTGCCCACGACCAAGGCGACGGCACGACGACGCTATCGCAGGGTCGCGTCGCAGGCACAGTGACGCGAGTCGAAACCAAGGGGAGCATGGGCGAGCTTGCCAAGCCCCTCGCGCCCGACGAGCCAACGTTTGACTTTACCGACACCGCAAAGCTAGGGGCAGAGGCCGAGAGTCACCTGTTCGACAACCCCCCCGATGTTCCGACCCTGCGAACCGCAGCCGTCGCGGCGGAGCACGAGAGAATTCGAGTGGGAACCCCCACCGAAGGCTCGACCCCACCCGTGGAACGGGTGGTGGAGGCTCCACCAGTTTTCACATATGGGACTGGGAACGACCCAGGAGCACCCATCGACGACTTTGAGGCTGAACGCTTGCGCACGCCTGCCAACCGTCTCACGCACCCCGAAATGGGCGCCATCCCAACCTTCCACGAACACGTTGAGCGAATGCTCCGCGAGACTCGGCATCATAGAATTCGCTATGGGACTACCGCAAGTGAAGCACGGCTATTGAAAGCGGGGCTGGCTAGCGCCGACGCCCAAGCTGATTACGAGCGGAAGTTTGGGCGCTTGGTCAACGAGGCGCTCGCGGCGCGCCGCAAAGGACCTCGTGGGGCAATTGACCCCACGTCCCCCTGGCAGGTGCTCGACCCGACCACGGACCTTCTAGCTGATTTTGCCAAGTCCCTTGGCCACGGACCGGTTGAACGACACCCCGATGGCCGCGTTCGGGTGGCGGTCAATTTGCTCGGCAAACGAACCCGCCTCACCTACCCCGACTCCAACGCCGCCGCCGCTGGCCTCGCCCATCTGACCAACGAGCGTGCGGAGATTTGGCGAACAGCCCACGAAATCGAGCGAGCGGTGCAAACGAACCGCCTCCCCGCCACCGCCACCCCCGACCCCACGACCGACCCGTTGGTCCACTACAACCAGGTCATGGGAGTGGGATTAGATGGGAGCGACGCGCCGTTGACCGCCGGCGAGCGATGGGCGCATTTCGACATGCAACACACGACCCTGCTTCACACGATGGAAAAGTGGTTGGGCGGGCTGGGGAAGTGGGGCCGTGTTACAGTTGCTCACGCCTATGTCTATCGCGACACGCTCAACGCGCTCGATGCCGAAACCGAGGCAGCGGGCAAAGAGTTCGACCGCCGCGCTCCGAATGGGAAAACTCGGGCCATCGAGCCTGGCACCGATGTCAGCGGCGCGCGCGCGTGGGACGAAACTTACGGTAAGCTTGGTGAGACTCGCATGCGGCAGGGAAGTGACCTTGATGTCGAAGTTGGCATGCGCGTCAACGGTCGATGGGTTCCGCATTGGTACGACTTGACCGAGACTCTCTCCCGCGCCGACGGTAAGCTAGTCGCCAGCTTCGTCAACGACCTTACCGAGAACGGCCTCGGGACCGACCACAACTCTGCGTGGCAGGCGTTCGTAGGGTTGCAAAACGCCACCGACCGCGAAGCCGAGCTGAAGCAGGCCACTGAAACAATGAACAGGTCTCGCGTTAGCCGAGGACAAGCTCCACTGTCTCGCACCGAGGTCGAGGCGAAGCTCGGCGAGTGGCGCAAGCACGCTGAGGCAATCGCTCCCAATCTCCAATTTGACCGCAAAGGGGGCCTGGCCTATTCGGACAACGCGAGCGCCGCCGCGCGACACGCCTTCGCGCGCATGAACAGACTCATTGCCGACCGCATCGCCTTTGGGACCAAGATGGAGCGGCAAACCGCTATCCTCGACCATATCCGCGAGGAGCACGGCACCGCCGCCGCTCAAAAGGTCCTGCACTTTTTCGATGCCATGCGAGGCCGGAACCTGCTTTCGAGCGGGATGCAAAACAGCCGGTTCAACCCACTGTTGCAAGCAGATAGAACGTACCTCTCACTGAGCTGGCTCTATCACCTTCCACAGAACTTCTTCACCGCGAGTCGCTTTGGGTGGGGCCAGTTTACTAAGGGGTTCTTTCAAACCCTCAAGACCTATTCCAGCACCGCCGACCGCCAAGGGGCACTGAGGTTCGGGGCGATTTTGCGCTCGACCAAAGAACGCTACTACGAAGGAGCGGTGGACCCTGTGGCCGAGACGCGGCGAACAATCCCAGCGAGGCTCGGTGATTTGATGGCCACGCCGCTGCATGCCACGGTGAACTTCAGCCGCACCGTTGCGTGGCACGTGGGTCAGAACGTGTTCGACGACCTGTTGCCAAAGGCCCAAGCCAACGACCCTCGGGCTATCAAGGCCCTCAACGAAATGCTTGGCAACGAGCACGCGACCGCTGAGAACTATCGTGCTCTCGTGGGCGGTGCCCTCGATGTGGCCCGCAATCGTGCGGGCGTGCGCGCCGCCGACTGGGCATTTTTCCGTTTCGACCCCCTCTCGATGCCCGCCGCCCTCTACGAGCACCCGACCTTCCGCCTGCTGATGCAGTTCAAGAACTTCCTCTACCCCTACACCCAACTCGTGGCCCATGAACTTACCGCTCGTGACGTGCCGTGGCAACGGCGCGCCCGCATGATGATGAACTTGGGACTGCTTATGCCGGTCTACTCCTATGCCCATTCTCGCCTGCGCGAGGCATTGGGTGCTGGCACCAAAGACACCAAGCGCATGGTCGAGGTGTTCGACAAGCTCTATAGCGGGGACCACCGCTTTGCCAGCGCCATCGACACTGAGTTTGCCGCGTTCGCCGTTCAACACGCGACGGGCCTGTTCGAGGGAGTGGTCGATGGCCTGTACAACGGGAACGTGCAAAATCTCACCCAACTGGGCGAAGGAGTACCCGCGCTGTCGTGGCTCATGACCATCGGGCTATCCACCCGCAACGCGACCGTTGGCGCTTACAACTGGGCCGAAGGCAAGAAAGCCCTGGCTCGCTACGACGCGCAAAAGTCTGCCGGTGGAATGGGAGAGGTTCTAGCGGGGTCGCTGGGCCGTGGGGCCATCGGAAAGCTCGTCGGCAAGCCCCAGCGGCCAAGCAGTGGTCGGGGGCGGGTGAAGTTTTGACCACTAACACGGCAACTGCCAGGTCCCAAATTCCGTCAGGGTAAATCCGTGGTAGAGTAGCCAGGCAGCGACAAAGCAAATGAAAAGTCCGCAGATAGGCTGAATGTCACTATGCAACCATCTGGGACCGTCCTGGCGTATTAGGCCGTAACCGCACATGAACACAACAAGCGCAACGAGCTGGAGAATGTAACCGTCCATAATCGCGCCTACTTCCAGTAGCAGAATTTCAGCCCTTGGGTCCGGGCCAGTTCTTTGGCGACTTCTTCCAGTGCCACGACATCGGCAATGTTGTGCTCGACGATTTGGCCCAGGGCCTTTCGGTCGCCACACGCGGCGCGGGTCCATATTCCCCCAATGGTTCCGACTTTGTGCGTCGGCGTACCGAGGTGGTCAATGAGTACCGCGAGCCGATTGGAGTGGAACAAAAAGCGCTTCTTCATCACCCACCACGTATCGCAAAACACCTTGTTCGAGCAATTGAGCAGCCGCGCGTGGTGCCCGAGCAGGCGGGTCTGGAGAAACGGCAGGTCAAAGCGGTCGCCATAGTGGTGCACGATAATCTCGTACTTCTCCAGTTCATTGCGCACCGCTTCGCAAAGCTCTCGGTCGCCGTCGATGGTCTTGCCGATGCGAAAGACCTTGGGCTTCTTGTCCATTGGCTTGACCGCCGCGCAAAACATCATATCGATGTTACCCTTGAGGCCGCTCGATTCGATGTCCCAGAAGCACGTTCGGGCATCGTAGAGCTGGGCGAGCGTGAGCCGTTGTGCTCGGTACTTCCACCCCCGCTCAATGCGCAAAGAAGTTGATTCCGGCTTTGTTTCCTTTTTCAATCTCTTGCTCCGCTTTTGCTAGGTCCCCTTCATCATACTCCAATTTGTGGCCTTCGACAAGCTTGGCCCGCTCGATGCACAGCTTGCGGGCCTTGTCGAAGGTGTCGGCAGTGCCGACGACACTGCCAACAAACCCTGTCTCGCCCTGCCCACGCTGTGGCCGAACCCAATAGGTGTCACCCATGCGGGCGACCCCGTGCAGCTTGACCCACGGTCGCACCGACGCGGGCATCTCGACCTCTAGCCACTCCTCGTGGCCGAGCCAGGGGCTGGTCAGGTTCAGCTCGACCATGAAGGATTTAGTAAATTCTGGCGGAACCAACACACCGTGCGCCCCGTGTTCGATAATCACACCCAAGTTCTCGCAATTGCACAGCCAGCTCGCCGTTGGGGGCCACCCAAAGCGGGCGGCGAGGTCAATGAAGTAGGCGGTTCCGTGGTCGTCGATGCGGACTTCAGTCGAGTAGAAGTTTCGATAGCCCGTGTCGCGAAACCACCCACGCAATGCTTCGGCGCTGTCGCTCAGCACCCTCGGCAACCTCGCGTGGGCCATCGTCGTTGCTACATAGCAGGAGTCTTTGATTTCGTACCCAACGATGACCGTGGAAGTTTCATCACCATCGATGGCGATGTCGTCCAACCCACCCTCGAAGCCTTCGACCGGTGGCTCGACCAGCCACACCGTCGTGTCACCCATTGGCCCAAGCTGCTTGGCGACTGCATAGAACCACGATCTCGAACCTTCCCAATTGCGATGTCTCCACGTTTCCATGTCACCGCGAAAGCCTCGGCTCTGCTTGACAAACCAGCCATCGAACTCGGGGTCGCGCAAAGTCTCGTAGAGCTTGTTCACCCCGATAATCACCTCGAACGGCACCACGGGCAAGCCATAGACTTTGAGATAGTCCTTGAACATCAGCCGGTCATGTTCGAGTTCGGTCCCCCTGCCACTGCCCCACACAGCCTTGCCACGGCGGCGAAGGTAAAGCTGCAAATCTTCCCATCCGTCGGCGGGAAAGACCACCACGTCCGCCTCGTCCATCACGTCCCACAGATCCCGCACCCGTGTCACGCCTTCGAGGCCAGCGCCTGGGGCAATGTCTTGGGCATATGGAAAGTCGCCCTGCCACGGGGACCAGTAGTAAACGGGGTCGAAAGTCTGGGCCAGCGTCGCCGCCAGCTCACAGTACCAACCGCTGTCGATGACTAGCGCTGTGTTCATCGCCATGAATCACCCCACTCGGGTTCGGTATCCTCCGCATCCTCTAAGTGGTCCCCTTCGTTGCCACCACCTTCGTCATCGCGGACTGACCTTTCCACTTCCATGACCTCTAGCGACACCTCGTCGATGTTCCAGTCGGGGGTATCGAAAGCTATCCCCACTGCTGTCTCGTCGTCGGGGGCGCGGACCTCAATGGTCCGAACCACTATTCGGCGTACTAGAAAGAGTTTGTCCTGTTCCATTGTCATCTCCTTGTGGAGTCGGCTCGCCGACCCAACGGTAACGTGTCATTGGTCGCCCACGTCCTCGGCCTGGAACGACCTCGCTCACAATCATACCAGCTTCTATCAGCATGTCCAGCGTGTCATCGACATCGTACTTGCGCATGTTCTGGCGGTGCGCCCACGTTAGCACTTCACTCCTCGTCGCCCCATTGGGTGACACGGCGAGCTTCTCGCTCAGGCCCATCGCCACGCCACGGCCCCGTAGAAACCGCCTGGGACTCTCACCCGCGTCGGCAACGAGCTTCGCCGCAGCTTCGTAGTCCGCAACGTCGATGACCAGCTCGTCGTCGCGCCGCGTCGCCGCCACGTGGTTCATCGCGAGCTTTTCCAACCAGTCCCGCTCACGGGCAAAATAAGCTCGCTCGGTGTCGGTGGTCGGGTCAGCTCGCCCCTCGAACCATTCGCGCAACCACTCGTAGGCCGCTGGCAGAACCTCGAACTGGCCTTCGAGCCACATGATTTGTTCGAGGCGGGTGATAATTTCGGCCTTGGTCGCTTCGGCCTGTGGGTCAGCTTGCGGGTCAAACCGGGGACGCAACCAGTTGGATTCAATTATCGTGCAGACGCGCGGCCAAAATCCACTGTCGATGGTGTTTTCGGGAATGCAATCGAACAGCCACGTGGGTGTCGTTGCCCACAGCACGTTGAGACAATACCCGAAGCTGTCGTAGCGGTTGCGCGAAAGGTCAGTGTGACCACTGGTGCGAGTCATTTCCTCGAACGGTTCCAGGTAGTACATCTTGGTCAGCACCTTGACGAACGGGTCCGCTGTCTCGCGGGTCGAGCCGATGTCGCTGGCCAGCTCGTCCTGGACCAGGAACATTTTGTCGTTCTGCGGGTGCGAAGCCGTGGGGACCATTTGGTCGAGCATCCCTTTGGCCGTGATGGAGCCAGGGTAGAGGCGAAGCCGGTCGGCAACGCCCTCGCACTGCCTCAGCATGTCGAGGGCAAAATGAATGCCCAGGGACTTGGCCCCGCCGCTCGGTCCCACGATGAGTGTGTAGAGGTTAGGACGGATGTGGGTGGTAAAGCCGCCCCTTCTCACCTCTACCCAAGTGCGATTGGCCAAAGCCGCCGCGACCACCGAAATCATGGGCCAGCGCATGAACCGAACCGGCAGCGACGGTCCAGCCAACCGCTCGAACAGGGTGACAATCGACTCAGCGCCAGGGGTCACGATTGCCCTCACGGAGCAGTTCGTGTAACATCCCCATCGCATTGAACATGACCGCACAAAGAAGCTCCTGCTGGGCACCACCCCCCGCCCCGCCCCGCCACAGCCCCCACAGTTCGACCACGTGCCGAATGAGGCTCTTGCGATACGATGCGAGTGGAACCCCCCGTTGCCAGTTGTCGCTGTCACGAAGCTGGCCATTGGCCTGCGTACGGTGCTGGTGCATGTATTGGGCAAATCGCTGGAGCACCGCAGGGGACAGAAACCCCTCGTAGTCCAGCTTACCAGCGTCGGCGTCCCGAGTTGCGCCGGTGTCGAACTGCTGCATGGCGGCTGAATCAAACTGCTGCCGCTGGGCTTTGGCCAGTTCCGCCGACAGATTCGATGGAGTCAGGTCCTTGTAGATTTTCATTGCTGCTCCTTACCACGCTTCGTTGACGCTGTAAATGCGGTGGCGAGTATCATAGCTTCGGTTCCACGGGCGGTCCATGAGCAGGCAATTGAAGCCGTGCCTTCGGTACAGCTCAAACGCTTCGATATGGTCATCGACGAACGTGTCGAGTTTGTACTTGTTCATTGCTGGTATCTTATCAGCATAATAATCGACCGTCTCCACGGGAGCCGGTGGGAATTTCAACACATCCAGCCACCTAACCGTGAACCGTGAATCAATGGGCCTAGCTGTGATGTAAACGATCGGTGAGTTGACTAACCACTCATCCTCATCGAATGTCTCTAGGGACAACCAAAAACTGGCTGAAGCTTTCACCTCATTCCAGACCTTGGTAACGGTCTCGTTGCTACGCTGCATCCACTTATCCTGGTAGTACCAGCGGTCAGCTCGAACGCCAATGTCCAGTCCCATGCTCTGCGCTTTGACCGCGAAAGCTTTGCCAAAATTGGCCAGAACCCCATCAATGTCCAGACCTACTCGCTTAACCATTGTTCAAGTTTCCTTTCAAACACGGCCCGCTTGGGCAGTTGCTTAAATTCCAACATCCCCGCCTTACCACCGTCCCGCGCAAACGCAAGTTCTACGGGAATTGTCAGCTCAACAGCCGGATTGCCACCGAGCCGGTAAGCACGAGGGCGCTCCAGACCAGCAACCAGAAAAGAAGCTGTCTCATAGGCGAGGTCGGGGGCAACGCTGACCACCAGCTCGTCATGCCGCTGGAGGTTAATTTCGGTATCCATTTCATTCTCATCAATCCACTCCTGTAGGGGAATCAGCCCCCACTGGTTCATCAAGCGACCGACTTCGCTCTGCGGCATCCAGGCGTAGGCCCGCCGAAACACTTCCCATCGAAAGCTTTCGCCTCGCGGCCCCAGAAAGCGGGCAAAGCGGTACTCGACCGAGAAATCAATTTCCGCCCCCCAACTATTGACCAGCTTGCCGCTGTCGCGCACGATGTCGCGGATGGGCCGCTGAAAGTGGGTCTCGACCTCGGGCGTCACGGCATCAACGGCATCGAGGATTTTCTTGCATTCGTCTACTCCCACAACCCGTGTAATCCCCAACTCAGGCCCTTCTTTGGCGATAATCTCCGCGAGCTTCATTTCGGTCATGCCATAGTTGCGTGCGTGACGGCCTCGCTTGCCCAGATACCGGCGCTCGAAGCTAACTTCGTCGTCACCGTGGCCCTTGACCGGTCGCACAGAATGGCCGATAATTACCGTGAACAGCTTCGCGGCAAACTCGGTGTGACTATCGAACTCCGCCGGCAACCGACGAGCTTCGTCGATGAGCCGTGGCACGCCCGTGAGCACTTTCACAACGCGGTCTTCGGCCAGTGACAAGTCAACTCGCAGGAAAATCTTCCCTGGCGCAGGCTTGAGCAAATACATCAGCTCGGCGTCGGTGTTCTGTAGATTCGCCCCAGTTCCACCAGGGTTGCGGGAGCTGCTGAGCCGACCGGTCGAGACCAGTTGCTTATACTGACTGCGTATTCGCCCATCGGAATCGGCAACCCCTGGCGCAATGAAAGAGCTAAGCTTTTCCTTTCGCCGGACCTCCAGAATCGCACCAATAACGTCAGTGCAAAGGCCACCTTGAGTAAGGTGCAGAGTTCGCAAAGCCGCTTCGTCAACGGTTGGCCGCCCCTGTTTGGTCCGTGCAGAAATGCCCAAGCCGCCTTCACGTTTTGGCCCATAGAGATACTCCTTTAGCTTGTCATTGGAGAGGCTTACTCCTTCAATAACCTTGGGCGCCAGTCGTCGAGTCTCACCACCTTTGGGACAGGTTGGGGATTTGTGACGGGTTGGGGTTCCGCCTTTCCCTTTACACTTCCCACACTCCCACCACTCGGCTCCGGTAACAATGCTATGAAGTGGCCGTCCCGCCAGCGATTCGGCTCGGGCACGGGCAGCGACGACCTCGCCCTTGAGGCCCGCGAACTTCTCCTCAGCAGCTCTAACATCAATACACACCCCGCGAAGCATAAGGCGAACGAGAGGGTCAAATAGACTAGAATACAATCGATGATATGTAGTGAGACGATTGCAGTTGGCCAATAGCTTACGAAGCTGAACATAAATCCCATAGGCTCCTGTGTTGTCTTTGCCGTTGTAGGTGAGAAAATCCCGCCACCACGTCTCGCTGTCCCGTACCCGGCTGCCCTCGCCATCGTCCTTGGGGTCATCTTTCCAGTACGGCAGGCGGGTGAACAACGACGCCATGTAACCGAGGCTGTAACAGCGGATGCGGGATTGCTCCCCGCCGTCACTCCCACCTTTGCCCTTGGCCTTCGTTGTCGGACCTGCGTTGGGGTCAAGGCAATGGAACATGCACGCTACGTCCCACAAGTAGTTCGTCACGCCCACCCCGTAAGACCAAAGGTGCCAGATGTCGTACATCAAGTTCGTCCCACCTTTGGGATTGGGGCTTTCGCACAGCCGCTTAATACGAGCGCGGTCCGCTGGCCACATAAACGTCACCGCTGTCGTCTCGTCGAGGCTAAAGCCCACGCAGAGAATTCGGTGGTCACGGCCAGTTTCGATGTCAAGGAACAGCGGAGTGTTTGGAGCCGCTCGCACCTGCTCCTCAAACTCCCGCCCCTCGGCTTCGCTCGGGTAAATAACCCAGTTACACTGTGGCAAGCGTAGCTCAGGGAACTTGCGGTCCCCCGCGATTCTCTTCCAATCGGCGATGAGCGTTTTGACCAGCGATGGGGTTCTCATCACACCCGCAGGGTGGAGCGAGGGAATGGCCTTTTGCCCATCCCACAGCGCGGGGGCCTCGATAATCGACCCGCGCCACTTCTGAATCCCTCCCTTGCCCGTTAGCGCATAGAGAGCTGTCCCACCAACAGGCACGACCACACGAGGATGAACATCTGCAAACCGAGAACGTAACCGTTCCACCAATTGAACTGCCGCAGCAGCGAGAGTTCGTCTATCCACCAGCTTAATATCGTTAGAAAAAGCAGCAGGGCGGTGAGAGAGGACATTTGTGACATAGACATCATGACGACTTAACCTCGCCTCGGCGAGCACATTGTCCAGCAACCAGCCCGCTGGTCCCACAAATGGAAGCCCCTGGTCAGCCTCGGCTTCGCCAGGGGCTTCGCCCACGAGCACTATCTCGGCCCCGCAGCAGTGCCCATTGGGCACTCCGCGTGGATAATGTGGGCAGGTATCGGCGACAGAATTAGGCATTGGGTTCGGACTCACCAACTTCAACCTCAGCCTCTTCTGCCACTGCCTGTGCCTCACAACGCTTCACGAACTGGTTGGTCTGGTCTGCGGCACCCTCGTCCGGCATCTCCATTGGAATGGCCTGGCGCCGAAGGCCGAGGACCCAAACGCTCGTCCCCACGACCACCATCTGGCTGTGCAGCCGCTTCATGGTGAATTCGTTGACAATCGTGCCGAGCTGGGTTGGGTTGCTTGCCTTGCGGCCTTCGATGTAAATGTCAACTGGAACCATTTGTGTCATATTAGTATCCTCCTACGCTTCTTCGTCGTTGTCGAGCGGCTCGTGCCGTTTCATGTGGCTGTCGAACAGCTTCGCCGGAACCACCTTGTTGCACTGGGGGCAAGTCTTTTTGTCGCTGCCAGCGGAGCTGGCACCCGCCCCACCCCCCACGGCCTTCTTCCCCACCTCGTAGTACCGAATGAGCGAGTTATAGAACTTACCGTTGGGGACCTTCGTCACGGGGTCCTTGCCCTCGCGCCGTTCCATGTCAGCTACCACCAGGGGCTTGGCTGCGTTGAGCGCCTCGACCTCTTCCTCGGTGTCGCCGGTGAACACGCCGCTCTTTTTGGTCAAATCGAGCCACCGTTGCCAACTGCCACCAGCTCGCGCGAATTCCTTGCGGGTTATGGGACTCTCACCACGTGGGTCCTCTTTGGTCCCGAGTCGAAACCGCTCGGTGTACTTGGCGCCAGCACTCGCGCCGCCGCTGTGGGCGCGAATCTCGAACTTCACCTCGATGAGCAACGGGTCGCCTTTGTCCAGCTCAGCCTCGGTCGAATGCTTAGCGCTAAGCATCTGAAGCTCGACCGCGCCTGCGGGGTATGAGTAGCTATCCGGAACGTCCTTTTCTGAGTAACGGGCCATAGGATTAATTCTCCTTTCTGTCCTTCCGTTTCATAATCACTAGCAGCGAGAAAGGCTTTTCACTAACCCGCCGCAGAGTTTCGAGGTCGAAATCGCGCTTGGCCATGTAGTTGAGGGCTATGGCCAGTTGAGCTTCAAACGGCTGATTGAGAGCTTCGGGACCTAACCCAAAACGCGATATAGAACTCTCAGTCAATGGCACTACGAACGTGCAATAGGCGGTCATGAGGTTTCGCCTCCTTCGCCCCGAGGCCCGTTGCCAAAGCTCGGCGACGCTGATGAATCGCGAACAATCGCCGCTGCCGAGCGGGCTAACTGCGAGACAACTGGTTTGTCCGTGCACCATCTGTCGAGCGCGAGCATCATGGTCTGAATCTCGTCCGCCGTCTCGATGACCTCGGTGTTGAGCAGAATGTTTTGCAGCGGTGCATGAACCTCCTGTGGTCCGTGGGTCGTTTTGACCGTAATCGGTGGGGCTTGGTACGGGTGAACGTGGGCCAGCATGACCCTCGGCCCCTGGACCTCGAAGCCCACGATATCCATAGGTCGAATGGCAAATTCGGCCCCTGTGCGGAACTCGTGCAGAATTATGAGCATTGGGTGTCTCCTATGGTGGAGGGACTCACACTCTCCACCCCTTTGGCTCCCTTGGGAGCGTTGTAACGTCTCGCGGCTTCACGGGCAATGAATTGAGCTGCTTCACAGGCTTCGTCATATGTGGCAAAAACACGCTCAACCGCAACTGACCACACTTCATTATCGGTCTTGTCCAAAATGGAACAGAGGTAGAATGTTTCGCCCAACGTGGTCGTGACCTTCTCTGTGCCAACCCACTTGCCTTCGCGAAGCTCTTGCTCGGGCCAATCGGGCGACGAGACTATGAACCACACGGTAGCCACGAGCTATTCCCCTCCCCATAGAGCTGCATAATCGTTCTCGCAGGGGTTTGGTGCGTGGAGCGAGTTCGAGAACGCGCTGAACAGTGCGTTGGGCCGAGTTTGCAGGTAGTATGAAGTCTCACCGTCAGCATCGGTGTCGGCGCAAGCATGGTACAGCTCCGCGTAATAGGTTGAGATGTCACCGGCAAGCCGTCCTGGCAGCCGTGGGGTGTAGCGCGAGACCACCGAGCCGCTCTCACCCGCTACTTTGTCCTTGTCAGTGTGACAGATGACAATAACGTTGTGGGGCCAGCTCGCGAGGCGAATGGCCAAGTTCATCTCCAGCTCATCGGTGCTGCCACTCCACCATTGCTGGCGCCCAATGCCGGTAGCACCAGGGTTCTGGACATACTTGTGGTACATGCGGAACATCAGCTCCGCGCTGGTCGCGGAGTCGAAACAGTAGGTTCCCCAACTGTCCCGCTCGTCCCGAAACAGCCGGTTCAACCGCTTGCGAAACTTGGGGAGAACAGTCCAACCGGTAATTACCTGGTCAAGCTTAGCACCAACGTCACTGTCACCGAAGACCAGCTCTTCCTCGTGCATGTATTCGACACGGCAGACTAGCTTTCCCCCTATCATGACTTCGGTGTAGGGAATTGCCAGTTTGACCCCATGAGTCGTCAGTCCTAGGTCTAGCTCCCCGCTGACCAATTCCATTGACTTGTGCGAAGCTCCATAGATTATTGGGTCAAAATAGCTGCTGTCTTTGCCGCGCGGGTCAAACAGTGACACTAACAACGGGCCGTTGGTAATGCCGTGGTTGCAAGCCGCTGCAAACGTCGCGGCGAACCAGCTCTTGCCCGCGCCTTGTGCCCCGTAGACCACGGCGCGAACAGTCTTTACCATTGACTTCGGGTTTGCCATTCACGTGCTCCTCTTTGTCTCGTCCCGCACGAGCTTACACCACCCCCCATAATAGCCGTTCGAGGCGTTGCGAAATTCGACGAGGATGTTGCCAAATTCGCATTTGATTAAAATCCCGTAGAGTATCAGGCTCTTGTCACGAACATCCGCTACTTCAGCGAGTTCGATTTCCTCGACCGCTTTGACCTGGGCCTTTTTCAGCTCATCAGCGTCCAACTCTGCGGGGTCTATCGACTCAAACCAACTCTGGGAACAGCAATCGCCTTCTGTCGTGTAGACGATATCACCTTTGGTTGTGTGAAAGGTCAGCATGTCGCGGCTGCTGTCAAGCTTATATCCTGTGAGTGTGTGTCCGACTAACTCTTTCATTTTGCTTTAGCTCCTAAACTAATGGGTCGGTTAATTTCGTCTTTTTGCCACTGTCCCTGTGATGTATCCCGAAACAGAATGCTGGACAGTGCCGTATCGGTTCGTTACACTGCCCACAACGTGGACAGGCCGAATCAATCCAGTAACCTTGCCATTTGTGCTGGCAAGAAGAACAAACCCAATCCAGCTCGGGCCAGCCTAGTTTATACTCCATCAAGCGCTCTCTTTCCATTGTCGAAAAACTCCTCTTCAGAGTTGAAAATCCCTACTTTGACATTCGGTCGCTCGGGCCGACGTGCGAGTTTGTACTCAATGAACGACAACTTGCGGGCCGCTCCGATGCACCAGCCTTCGATGGGGCAAAACGTGCAGGCGTCGATGAACCGGCCTTCGGTCCGCGTTTTGGTCGCCCCGACAATACCACGACGAACAAATTTGTCAAGTTCCACGAATTTTGTCGCGAGCGCAAGCGCGTCTTTTTTCCAATCGACCACAAGCTGCGGGTCCCGATGCAAGGCAAAGAACTTCGACACCGGATGGAGCAACAGGCCACACTCGCTGTAAAGGGGCCGAGTCGTCGAACGTTGATTGAGCCGAATATGGTCAGGTGGAAGCTGGTCATAGGTATGGATTGCACACGTCCGCTCGCTCGTGGGAAGGTCTTTAGTCTCGATTGCGTTGACGAACGTTCCAATGACCTCGCGTCCAAGGGTCTCTTCTGCTGCCCACTGGTACGTGGTGTTCTGGGTGTCGCTACGAAACTTCAACTCCCACCAACCCACGATGCTACCGGTAGTCTTGGTCTCGACCGTCCACAGGTCGTTGCAGTTCCCTTCCTCGCCTACGGCGTCAATTTGACCTACTATCACGACGAGGTAACTCTCGCCGTTGACCTCAATCCGCTCCAGCGGGAGCTGAAATGCTATCTCTACCCACTCGGGTGGCACGGCGAGGTTCGGAAACGGGTCTGGTTGCGGGTGTTTGGCGAGCCAGGCAGTCGCTATCGCAGTGAGATTGTCTAGCCGGTACTGGGGCTTGCGGTCGGGGTGGGGAGAATCAACTCCAACGTGGTCGTCTGAAAACAACCACCCGCCCAACTGCCGCAAGTCGGCCCATTCACTGGCCAGGGTGCCGAGGTTCTCACCCACCTCCACCCCACACAAGTGTCGCGCAACTACCGCGTGCAACAAAGTCCCTGCCTCCAGTGCTCCACTGGGGTGAACTTCCCCGTACCGCAACGCGGTCGCGACCGCTTGCGTCGAGCACGCGGCGATGGTCTTGAGCAAACTATTGTCGAGGGCTAGGACTTTCATTAGTTGTCAACTACCTCAATCCAGTTTATAGCGTTAAGTGAAACTGTAAAATACGGCAGCCATGACGGATAACCTAACCGGAATGTTACCTCACTTTCGTTGAAGTTGAAACCACGAACGTTCAGTATCTTCAGAGGTACTTGAGTTTCATCCCTGAAGTGAACATTAAGAAACATCATCGTTGTTTTCCCTCTCTTACACAGTGTGATAGGCGTGCAAGAACATCTGGCCTATCCATTGGTCCATGTAGACCAGCCACCAGTCGGGAGTTGCTAACGCTCCCTGTACCCGCAGTGCCCAAATCGCAACGTCATGGTAGTAAAGTGGCTCCATTTGAGTTGCTCCCTTGAAGTTCTTTGGCGATATGCTCATTGAACCAATCTTGTTGCCATTCTACTTCACGAGTCAATCCAGTAGCAATCGCGGCATGAATAGCCGTTGTAGATACCGCGTGAACATATGTTGCTACTTGGTCCATATTTCCGTCAGTAAGGCAAGCGAGATAGGCTAACTTCTCCGTAATAAGCCGGTGTATGTGACAATTGTCACCGCAAGCAGTCACATAGGCTTTGGCCCGTGCAGAGCAAAGTTTGGCAAATTGCATTAATGGTTTAACGACATTTGCCGCTTTAACCAATGTCCGGCTAGCTGACACGTGAAGCGTACCGATTGTCGTAACAGGGTCACTGACGCGCACCATGCAGGCTATTGGACCAGGCTGGAACCTGAAAGCGTCGTACAGGATAGTTGCCGAATGGTAGCCGGACTGGCCGATTTGGATTTCCCCCCTGACAGTGCGTGTTTCACCGAACATCCAAGGTGGTTCTTCTCCTTGGACAGTACGATAATTGGACTGTAAAAAATGCCAGGCCAGCAGTGATGTTCTCATTGTGCCTCTCCTTATGTCTCGACAACCCGGACGTCACGGGGCAGTTTCTCAACTATGCTCCCATCGTCGAGTTTCACTACCACAATCGCTTCACCATTGTCCTCGTAGTGCCGCTGTCCAATGACCCAACCCCGCTTCCACACCACGCCACTGCCACTGTAATGTGCGACTGTCACCCGTTGGGGCTTTTCTATGGGTTTTTCCATGCTCTTTTTCACTCCCTATGCTCCGCTTCCTCGCGCGCTTCCGCATCGAGCAAGTCGAGGATGCTCAAATTGTCAAAAGCCTTGATAAAGGACTTTTCAGCCTCAGTTAATGGTTCGTAGACACATTCATTCGGTTCTTCGGAACGTTCGGCATCCGTGACATACCAGCCCGTGGCCACGGCGAGTGGACAGCGCTCAGGGTCGCCCGCAATGCCGGTTACGTGTGCTTGTCGCAGGATGTCGGCAAGTTCCTGCACACTTTCAGCCGCGTCTAGAGTTTCCCACGAAACTGTCATTGTCGTTTCTCCTCAATGGGCAGGTGAATCAGTAGCCCATCGTATGGTCGAGCCACTAGCTTGCCGTTTGGCAAGCGGACTTTACACTTTGTCTTCGACCGAACTACTTCGACCGTTACCTGTATCCAGTGACCACGTTCTAGCGACCAAACGTGGTCACTGATACGTGCAAATCGCCAGTTGTAGCGATTGCTATTCACTGGCGCTTGCCCAAGAGGGTCTGTATTTCGGTTAGGCCAACTTCGTATAGGACGAGGACTTGGCCAACGCTCAGCATCGGGTACTTCTTCAGAAAGACTGACATAAACTCAAGCTGACCCTTGTAAAATTCCATGGCAATTTCGTGTACAACCTCGACCGCGACAGCGTGGGCAAGGTTCGGTTGGGGCGGGTTTTCCTTACCATCGTCCTCGCTCTCGTTCTCACCACTGCCCCGAACCTCAACCACGCGCAGTGGGGCATCGAGCACATTAGCCTGCACACCACGTTCGCGCTGAACCTTGGCGTAAGCATCGGCTTCCTCGCGGCGCCGGAACCCTGTTACGACAAATGGTACTTTGTTCATCGTTTTCTCCTCTATCGTGTCAGTCTGAAGCGGAGTGGGACGCTCCCGTCACGGAAAGAACCCTCTTGGACCCAAGATGGACTTCCGAGAGAATCGTTGACTCGATGCTCTAGTGTGTACACAGGGTCGTTCGGGCTATGTAGATTGACGTGCGCGACTAGTCTGAACGTTTGACTTTGCCATACCACTTGTGGTTGGGCAAGTTTCATTCCAAGTGCCATAAAGCTAGTTCTCCTCTCGTTCCCACAGTTGACCAGCAACTTGGGCTTTCGTTACGAACACGGCCTTCTGACCACTGTTCAAAAGCGCGTTCACTGCCCGCTCGATTGTCTCTTCGGGCGCGTCGATCACTTTGACCACAAGGCTCAGTTCTGTTTCACCTTTCCACAGACCAGTCCCATATAACAGTGTCGCACCACTGTCAGCGAAAGCATTGGCCATTAAATCACCCGTCTGTTCGGTGTATTCAGTGAAAATCGTCCATTCGACCATAGGTTTATTCATCGAGATTCTCCTCTGGCGCCTGTTTATTATTCAGAGGGTAAAGGTTTCATTTGTCGAACACCTCACTGTTGGTTAGACCGGCATCGGGCGTGAAAGTCGGGGCAAGGCCAGAGAGACTGATTCTAACCCGTCCCGTTACCGTGAGAACCCTCGGTCCTGACTTGTCGTTACGCACGCGGACAAACGCTCGCGTCGTTGGCGAGTATGTCCCGCGATAGGTGGCAGTGCGTACAACCCCATCGGGGCAGATGGCATAGATAGCGTTAGGGTTTTTCATTGGTGTTCTCCTCACATCACGGCGGACAAAACTGTCACTACCACGATGACGAGAGTTAAAAAGCCAATTAACCACGCGGTTTCGACTTGTGAAAGGTGCATAAGGTTCTCCTTTTTAGCTGAAATGGAACAGAAGTTCCTCGGCACCGTAGACAGCCGGTTTTGATTTGTGCAGTGTGGGAAGATTGGTGTCGTTCATGGTTGTCTCCTTTTCAGTTCCAATTCCATTTGTCCACCGTTGCGCTGGACCAGCCAGAGCGTCGCTTGAAATACGTTGGGACGCACGTTGGCGTACCGTGCCGCTTCAATGTAACTCTGAGCCACAGACCAATAATCAAACCGATGGTCTGTCCCAATTCCCACAATCCGTGCGGCGTGACGGTCGATGGTCACGAAACGCGGGTCAGACGGTGCGAGAATGTTGTGATAGAAGCTGTTGGTCTTGGGACAGGTTCGTAGCGGAAACGCTGTCGCCCCTGGCCAACGTCCAGCGTGAATAGCCAGCGCTTTGGTCCACGGTGCTCGGGTAATGGTACTAACTCGTGGAGCACCCCACAACAGCGCTGTCGTTGCGTAGCGGTTCAAGTCCCATTGACAGCGGGGCGACAGTGCCGCGACAATCCCGACTACGCGGGTTAGTGGTAGACTATGCGCTGTCGAAGACTCCAGCGCGAAAGCATGCGCAGCGTCGTACCAGCTTGCGCCAGCCTCTCGTTCGGCTCTGGTGGTTCGTTCCCAGAGCCGGACAAGTCTATGAACGGTGACGTTCATTCTACCTCGCTAAATTGTCGAAGCTCTTCTGGAAGCTCGATTTCCATAAGCTCCAGCCACGCCGCAGCCTCGCGTGGCGACACGAGCCTTGCAGAGGGCAACGTCCCTTGCCATTGGGATTCCTCGACGACGTAGTACTTACCACGGCTTGAACAATAGAGAGTCTCGTGGTCCCATGCGCTGCCTGTGGCCCGCGACACCATGTTGTGACCATCGAAATCACAGCGCTCGTCCCAGCGCTCGATAGCCTTGTTCGTATCGACGAGCACGAACATCGATTTGTCGTCTTGGTTATAGGCTTTTAGTCGCATCGCGGTCTCCTTGTTCGACCAGTTCAGGGTACATGCCTTCCACGTCGAAATAGAACACAAACAATACTTCAGCCAACGTGAGCACGTGGCTGATGCCGTTTCGTGTTCGCCAGAGATACGTGACGTCCCAACCCGTCCCTTTGGCAAGCGGACACTCCCGTATGATGCCCTTCTTGCCCTTGATGCCTCGCGCTTTCAGAAGTGCGAAAATATCATTCGGTCCATTGAGACTGTCAAGCTCAGTCCAAGTTACTTGTTCCACTAGATTTTCCTTTCTCTTGCTCGGCCCTGAATTGCAAGCAGGGGCATCCAGAATCGTCCGAAGCGAACGGGTCAGCGTGCCGTTCTTTAATGTGACACGGCCCGTTCTTGCCCGCTCGTGGTCGATTCATTGCCACGCTGTCATTCCGCATTTCGACCGCATACTTAGTTTCCATAATCTCTCATTGGACCAAATCCCTGAACATCTGCTCTTTTTCAAGCAGGTGGACAAATTCTGTCTCTGCCACGGTTAGTTCCTCACGGACGACACCGTTGCGCGTTAGACAGTATCGGGTCAGATACCCGACACACCAGCCCGTGGCCACGGCGAGTGGACACTGGTCCACAAGGTGGAGCTTACCCTTGATGTTCCGTTGCCGCAGAAGCTCGGCAACAGCATCAGCGTCAGTGCAACGGTCTAGCTCTTTCCAAGTTATTTTCTTCATTGCCATTGCTCCCTTGGTCGTTTTTGCCGACCAAGCGCCACGATAGCAACTGGTGCCGGTTGGTGTCAATTTTCGGGCAAAATCGCCGCATTTGCACGGAATTTGACAAGCGCTTCAAACCATGCCGCCAAGCGCTCGTCGGTTTCAAACTCAAACCGCCGCACCGTGAAACAGCACCGTTGGCACAGTGACGTTAAGTCTCCATTGGGTTTCATGTAGGCTACAAGCGCCCGTGACTCGCCGGTACCTTTTTTCTCTCCCCTTCGTCCTCGTTTTCGCACTGTCTCGGCTTCGCCACACACGGCGCAGACTTTGGGCAATTTAAACCGCAAAGTCTCCCGAAATGTTAGCCCACGGTGGGTAATACAGTGACGCGAGAGTGATGCGGCAAATTGGCAATCGACACCACAAACTGGACAACAAAATTGCGTTTTCATACCATGAATTGTAGCAGGCGAGTCAAGCGCAATTGCCGGAATTTGACGATTTTGGTGCCTTGTTGCATGATGTTGGTGGTCGGCAAGCCGACCAACAGGAGAAACCGAAATGGCTAGACCAAAGAAGCTAACGTGGAAACAGCTAAACGCTTGTACCGATGCGGATGCCATTGCTGCCTTGCTGAGGCAGCATGGGATTGTTGGGAAGCGCCATCTCGTGGATGAAAGTCCACTTGCAAAAGCTACTGGCTGGAACATCGAGGCTGAAAGTCGTTGGCGGTTCTCATCGCCGTTCAAAATAATCCGTAAACCATTGACCAGAGCGCAAGCGGAGTTTGGGTACTTGTTCGACACGCAAGACCAATATGTCGAGTTGAGAGAGGAGGAACAATGGTAAGCATAGAGCGGTAAACAGAACCTTCGCTCGCGACGTGGGAGTGGACAAGCTGTCCACTCCCTTTTTTTTGTCACCGTTCGGGCCACCTGCACACAAATGCGTCTCGTAGCGACGCTAGGAGAATCTTTTTATTTCTTTGGGAGGCTACCACCTGAACATAGGATGTAAAATACAATATATATACTCCCCTTCCTCTGTGGTTTGCGCTTATTTATGCTCCATACCCCCCTGGGGGGCTGCCACCCAAAGAAATATAATTATTCTCCTTGTGTCGCTGGATGTCGCACCCGCTGCGCCGCACCGCTTGGTCAGCGAGCCGAAAACCCTTGCAAATGCTACGGAAATTGACCAATTGCGTGGCAAATGCGACACTGAACCTGTCGAGCGAACGACAAATCGATGGCTCGACAAAGGGAGCCAAAAGGCAATGGAAAAGAGCAACGAAAGCAATGGGTTTCGGGTGATCGGCGAGCAAGCAGGACCGGCACGCGGCACGAGAACTAGCGAACGGAGCGCGGAGCTCGCAGCGGCTCTGTCGAAAATCGCCGAGCTTCAGGCGGCGCTCGAAGTGGCCAAGTCGCAGCGGGGCGGTGGCAAAGTGAGCGCTCGGTTCAATGGCGAGGGCAAGGGCGGCATCAGCCTGTTCGGTCTGAATGCCAGACCGGTGACGCTCTACGCGTCACAATGGGTGAGCGTGCTGACGCACGCGAACGAGATACTTACCTGCATCGAGCAGAACATCGCGAGCGTGGCAGTGAAAGAAGAACCCGACCGCAAAGTTCTCGCAAGCGCAGTTACAGAGTTGCGCGCGAGCGGCATGGGCATGGGAGAGTAGTTCAATGTCAACGTCAATCAAGGCCTTTATGATCATTGGGTTCGCAGTGTTGTTCGTCGAACTGATTATCGCCGTGCTAGTGACGTTGTAGTCACAGCGTCGTGAGAGCAAGCAAAACCCTTGCTCTCTCTTTTTGCCCATCGATTGATACTGATTCTCAATTTCACTGTCTCGCTCGACTCTCTCTCTCTGACCGTGGAACAACAACCCCGAGCCCCCCTGCCTCGCCCGCCGCGCGCGGGACATTGGGTCTTCGACGAAATATAAAATTTTTAAAATTTCCGTTTCGGGTAATAGAACAATGTTATTGGCCTTGACAGAGGGTAGCTTTTCTGCTACCCTCACCCCAAGGCGAGCTTCAAACAATGTCTCGCATACTCGTGGCTTTGCCAGCTCGCACGTGACACCGAACTGGCACGTTTGACCATGCCAAAGACTGTCACACCATTCACCGGCGAGAGTTCCACGCTCCCCGCCGCCTCCCACCCCGCCCCCACGCGGGGTCTCGGGCGCCAGAACAAACTTGCGGCCCAGTTGCTAGGCCTAGGGTACAGTGTCGAGGAAGTGGCGGCGGATACAGGCCTCGAACTGACCCATCTCAAAGTGCTAATGCGCTCGCGCCTGTTTCAGACCGAAATGGAACGTGCCCGCGAGCGTTGGGTCTCGGCCCACGCCACTATGGCCAAGGAACAAATTTGGGCCAAGGCCCCACAGGCGGTAGGGGTCGTGGGCGAGATTATGGACGACCCCAAGCACAAAGACCGCCTCAACGCGGCCAAGACCATTCTCGACCGTGTGGTGCCGGTCAAGACCGACAGTCGCAGCGAGCCAACGGTGGTCATTAACATTACCGCCGAAAAGCTCGCAGCTCTCGATACCGTTCTCGCCGAGTACACCGAAATTGAAGTCGATAGTAATTCAGTCCAACGGCCAGCCCCGCCAAGCGGGAGCGACTGACGCCGAAGGCGAAACGATTCGGAAACTGAAGACAGTTTCCGAAACCAGCCTCTATGTGTTCGCCAAGGCCATTTTGGGCTGGGACAAGTTCACGCCCGCGTTCCACAAGCCCCTGTGCGAGCAGATTCAAACCATCCCGCCGCGCCGCAAGGGGTTCTTGCTCCCGCGCGGGCACTTCAAGACCACCTGCGCGAAGTCGCTGGTGATTCATGGAACCATCCAACCCGCCGACCGCAACATCTATATACCTGGCGTCGCGGGCACCGAGATGCGAATTTGCTACATGTGCAAGACCACCGACCGCGCCGCCTCGCGGCTGCGGGCCATTCGCACCACCTACGAGACCAACGAGCTGTTGAGGGCCTTTTGGCCCGAGGTTGTGTGGGAAGACATTGCGACCGCCAAAACCAAATGGAACGACGAGAGGTTGTTGCTCAAGCGAGCGAGCACGTTCGACGAGTGCACCATCGAACAAACTGGGACCAACGCGAGCATCACCGGCGGCCACTTCGACTGGATGATAAAAGACGACCTCATTGACATCAAGGACCGCAACGAGCCTTCGACGATGGCCTCGTCGATTGATTGGAACCATGCCAGCTACTCGCTTGCCAACGACCCCGAGACAGTGCTTGAATGGTACTTTGGCACGCATTGGGGAGTTGCAGACCTTTACACCGATGTCGAAGCGATTGACCCATTTGACCCTGCCACCGGCGAGGGTGTACGGTGGTGGAAGCGCTCGGTAGTCGAGAACGGGGTGCCGGTGTTCCCTGAGCGGTTTTCCCTTGCCCGCATTGCCCGTCTCAAGGCCATTAACGAGGACCTGTTCTATTTCAATTACATGAACACCATCGTGGGGTCCAAGATGCAGGACTTTCACATGGCCGAGGTGCGGGGCTTTGTCATGGACCAAGATTATGTGAGCTTTACCGAGCACGAAGTTGACCCCGATTTAAAGCAACTGTTTGGAGACGACGACGATGGAAACAAACCAGCCCGAACCGACGCCGAAGCCGACTTCTACCGGCGGCTTGGCCGACATTGAGTCGGCCTCACAGGACAACAGCGCATCGAATAACAACGCTGACCTCGCGCGCCGCCTCGCCCGCGACCCCAACGACACGCAAGCGCGGAGCGAGTTCTATCACCTGTGGAGAATGACTCAACCATTGCCCCGTGACCGACGCTAGGCTCACGTCCCTGTGAGACTTTCGCTCAAACATGATTTGATTGAACGGCGCTCTTTTCTTGACCCACACTCAGGCCGAGCGACGACGCTAAAGGTGGGCCTCGCGCGCGCCGCAATCGTCGATACCGCCCGTGACAAGTTGAACCGCATTTTCGTTCTCGACGCTTGGGCCGGTCGCCCAACGACCGACGAGCTGGTCGGGCTGCTCATCGCCCACGCGCATCGCTGGCGGCCTGGGAGCTTCGGCATCGACGCGACAGCGCAACAGGGTCTGTTCGTGGACACGGTGCGGTCGATTCTGCGCTTGAGGGGCGAGACCGAAATCCACGTCGAGGGCCGTCCCGCGCCGACTCGCGCGGGCGACAAGGTCTATCGAATTCGCACGGTGCTCCAGCCCATCATCGCCGAGCACCGCCTGTTTGTCAATGACACCCTCGTCGAGCTGCTCACCGAGATGGCCGCGTTTCCCACCGGCTCCACCATCGACCTCGTCGATGCCCTCGCCGAAGCCATTCGCATGTATCCCGAGAAAGTCTCCGCCGCCGACGAACGCGAGGCTGGAGTGGACCTTTACCGAGAACACCTACGCGAGCAGGGCTTGACAGAAGGTGAGATTGATGCTAGAATTGATGAGGAATCTGATACCAACGACGACGAGGAAGAGAATCTACAATGGCCACTCGGGAAGACAACGCGGGCATAGCGCGAGCGAAGTCCAAAGAAGTTGACAATCAGCACCAGGGTCTTGGCGTGCGCGGTTTCGTCCAGAAGTTCGGCACCAAGGGCACTGGCCGCATCCACGGCAATGGCACCGACGGCGGCGGCATCAATCGGGCCGTTCAGACCCACGACCAGAATTAGAGGCAACTAACCATGAAATCACGTGGCAAAGGTGCCAGCACCAGTCACCTTACCCCCTTTATGCACGGCTTTCGCACCAGCGTCGGTCATGGCCTCAAGGGCATTCCGATGGCCCCCTACGCAGGCAAAGTTCGAGGACGCCCAGGCCACCCCTCGCTGAAGGGCTCATCGTAGGTCAACCCTCGTGTCCAATACCTTCAACACAACCCCGCCCCAATGGGTCATTGACACCCCTTCGGCGACGCCGTTGGCCACTGACCTCTATCGCATCGCGGCCATTGTCTGGGTCCCTGGCACCGCCGCAGTAGCGGGCAATGAGTGCAAGGTCACGGACTCCGCCGGTGTCGTCACCGTGTTCGACCAATTTGCCACGGGTGCCTCGGAGGACATCTTCGAGGTGACGTACCCACGTCACTATAACGCTCAGGGTCTAACCGTCCCGACCCTTGCCGCTGGCAAGGTCTATATCTATTTCAGGTGAGGGAGGGAATCACCGATGGCTGGCTATGTTCGACAAGGCAGTGGTCCAGTACAGAAGCGAACCAACGGCCCCCGCGTCGGCGCTACGGCTTCTAACGGTCCCGTTCCCATGCACCCATTTCTTGGTACTGTCGGAGCTATCACGCGCCGAAACCAGCCTGTTGGCGGCCTTGGCGCCAAGGCCGTTCGCACAAAGGTCGCATAGAGGAGACCCCGATGGACTGGGAAATTTGCTTTCAATTCACGGCCCGTGAAGAAGACGGGTTGATAGATGACCCAGCGGACGCCGGTGGTCCGACCAAATGTGGGCTAACGCAGCATATGTTCGATGCGTGGCTCGACCATTGTCACCATCCTGGCCAAGAGGTCTTTCTCAAAGGCTGGCTAGAGCGCTGTGAACGACTGCGGAACTTCTCCCACATCTTCGTGTGAGGGCTGACGATGCGAACTCTCGCCTTGGCCCTCGCGCTGAACTGGTTCTTCATCTATAGTCCCTTCAGTGGGACGTACAACGTCGTTTACGGTCCGTACACTCTCCAGGCCGATTGCCAAAGTGCCCAGTCGATGCTAGGTGCTGGAACCCAACGCCTTGGGGTCGTGTCAGCGTGCTTCAATGCCTCTTCTTGAACTCACGCTCACCATGACCGAAGACGGCAACCCCGTTGCAGGCTTCCCCGTTATCGTACGGCTTAGCCCGACCGAGATTGTCAAAGCCCGCATCACCAAAAGCGGCACCGATGGCAGCAGTTACTTTGGCATCTCCAGCCTCGCCACCGAAAACATCGTCGTGCTGTTCTCCGACACCAACATCAACGTGGCCCTCAATGGCCAGACCAACGGCCAGTTCACGCTCCAAAGCGGCGGTTTTCTGTTGCTGGTCAATGGACAGCTTTCGGCTGGTTCCGCCTCGAACGTTCAGGTCAACAACAACACGGGGCAAACGGCCAATTTGACCTTTTTGGAGGTCGGTCCATGAGAGGTGGTGTGTTTGTGAAAATTTGGGCCGTACTTGTGGTGTATGTGTTGGGTCTCGCACTGGTCATGACCCTTGCGCACGCCGACAACTATCGCTATGGCACTGGCCCCTCGACCGTCACGCCCACGACCCCCATTACGGTCCAGAACGACGTGGGTGGAACTATCCTCAACAGCCTAGCTGTGGTAACGGGCGCGGGCAAGGTCCAGTCGCCAGGGCTTTCGACCGCTGACAAAATTCTCGGCATCGTCACAGCGGGAGCGGGCACGAGCGGCTCGGCCACGCTCTATCAGCAAGGTGTGACCAACTGTAACTTCGACGGTGCCACGACCGCCGGCGACTACGTGACTATCTCGACCGTGGTCGCGGGTGACTGCACTGACGCCGGAACCGTCCGGCCCCACAGTCAGACCATCGGCTTCGTGCTCTCGACCAACGGCAGCGCAGGCCTCTACGCGGTCAACGTGCAAATCGGTGGTGGGGTCTTGGGGGGCGGGGCCTATTACGCCGACAGCTTCACAGGGACCGACGACTGTGTGAGGACCAACGCGGCCATTACGACTGCCATCGCGGCGGGGGGCGGCACGGTGTTCACCCCTGGCTACCCCGGCAAGGTCGCAGTTTGCACCACTCCCATTGCCATTACTCACGCCGGAACTATTGCCCCAGTCTCTCTCGTCATCAACGAACTGCTTCGGTGGACGAGCGCCGCGCCCACCACCTCGTTCATCACTGACACCAATCCATCGCCTCCACCAGGCAGTCCCAATGACACCATTCAATGTGCGACTTCGCCCCAGTCATACAGCGTGACCAACGGCGTCGCGCCCGTGACGGGGTTCGATTACGAGCCGACCGGCGGCTCGACCCCCGTCATCGAATTCGGGGTCCACGCGGGTACTCAAGGGTTTATCAACCTTGCGGTCCTCGGCTGCGGTTTCATGGGCAATTCCCACGCCACATCGGGAATTGTCGTCGCGGGCAACACTCTCACCACGTCGCGGTTCATCGGCAATGGCGGCTGGGCCGTGTCAAGCGGCAATGCCCCAAGCGGCACATTTATTGCTACTGATGCAACTGCTGGTGCCGGTGCGTGGGACCAGAACATCTTCTCCCGCAACTTCACACAAAACTGGAACGGCGGTCTGTTGTTTATCAATGCCTTCGGTGCGGGTGGAGGTGGCTCCGATAACATCACCTCGAACTTTTGCGTTGGCCAAGTCAGCTCGTATTGCTACCACGTGGGTGGCCTCTTTGACCCTGTTATCGAAAACAATCAAGACTTCGGCGGCACGCTCGCATCGTCCGAAGGGGAGTTCGAGATTTTCAATTCCTCCGGTGTAACGTTCAACTCCAACCACGTCGATTCAGTGTCGCCAGCGGCGGCTGCGACCGGCACCATGCAGCTCTATCTATTTGCGGACTCCACTGTCGCCATAGGTTCCAACACCCTCAACGGCAACACCACTGCCGGAGCCAACCGCTCCCAGATGCCCGCCTATGGCGTCTACATTGACCCCACGACTTCGGGGGTGGAAATTTCCCCTGGCCTCCAGTGCCTCAACACCGCCACCGATTGCATTCACAATCTCGGCAAGCATATCAGTTACGCGGGCATCGTCAGCACCGCCAACGACGCCAACACGACCGCTGGCATGGAGTGGAAGAGCCCCGCCCTCATTGGCATCGCCTCTATCACCGATTACGAAGCGTTCGACACCGGCAATGCCTTTGGGAACTTGAACGAATTTGGGGGCTACGGGATTTTCGACGGCCTGACCGCCTGGGCGGTCAACCACCAATCGACGCTGTTCGGCGCGGGTGGAGTGCGCAGCTTTTTGTGTGCCTTTCGCACCACGACCACACTCGGTGGCATCATCGCGTTCTGGTCGCCAACAGCATACGTAGACGGTGCCAACGGCAACACCCAAAGTACCATCTACATGACCACCGATGGCAAGGTCCACCTGAGCTACAACTCGACCGGAGTGGTTCTCAACAGTACTGCCGCCTACAACGACGGCGCGACCCACCTGCTCGCGGTCACGCTGGAGAACGGTGGCGGAACCCCAGGAGCGGTTCTGTACGTAGACGGTGCGTCAGTTGCCAGCTCTGTGACCTCTGTCACCGATACCTTTGGCAAGTACCTCATCGTGGGCAACGGCAATGGGGCGCAGCTCTTGGGCATTTCGTCTCTCAATGCCTGGCAAGCGTTCGTCGATTACATCGCTGCTTG
>Ga0187846_10000109_pt1 | contig 47867 bp, 44 predicted proteins | sample TC_taG_FD_161473 | JGI IMG/M metagenome (GOLD analysis project Ga0187846, IMG submission 161473) | Biofilm microbial communities from the roof of an iron ore cave, State of Minas Gerais, Brazil - TC_06 Biofilm (v2) | ecosystem: Environmental > Terrestrial > Deep subsurface > Cave > Wall biofilm... | reverse complement strand
GGTTGGTCAGCCCACCGAGGGTCACGGTCGTCGGCGCGCTCAGCCCAACGCCAAAGTTCGGGCCGATCTGCACCGTGTTGGTGTTGGCCAGGGTGCCGCCGATCGTCAGGCTGCCACCGCCATCGCCGGAGCCGCTGTTGACGTCGAGCGCGCCGCTGTTGGTGAACCCGCTGCTGACGGTCAACGCCGCCGTCCCGTCCAGTGCAAACGTGCCGCTGTTGGTGAACGGGCCGGGAAGGGTCAGCGGCGTGGTGTCGGACAGCACAAAGGTGCCGCCGTTGCTGGTGAACCCGCTGCCGCCGCTGCTGAACGCCAAGGTTGCCGAATGGCTCGGCGAGCCAAAAACCTCAAAGCTCGCGCCGCTCGGGTTGGTCAGCCCACCGAGGGTCACGGTCGTCGGCGCGCTCAGCCCAACGCCAAAGTTCGGGCCGATCTGCACCGTGTTGGTGTTGGCCAGGGTGCCGCCGATCGTCAGGCTGCCACCGCCATCGCCAGAGCCGCTGTTGACGTCGAGCGCGCCGCTGTTGGTTACGGTTCCAGTCAATGTCGCCGAGCCGGTTCCTGCTATGCTCCATGCCCCGGGGCTGGTGATCGTCACAGACCCGATCGTGATGGCAGTAGTCAGGGTCGGGTCGCCTTGCGAAATGGTTGCATCGAAGGTGTTGCCGCTGCCGTTGTTCGGGAATGTGCTGTTGCAGTTCGACCAGTCGGCCGCGTTCGTCCAATCAGCCGTCACGTCATTCCATGAGCAGGTGAAATTGGCCGCATAGGCTGCAGGCACTCCGCTGCAGATGACAGCGAAGATCGCCACCACCGACCGTCCCCAGGTCATGACCCATTGCCCCGTCCGCCGCCCCGGTGCGCAGCAACCGAGGCCGGCTGCTATCAGGAGTTTCATCATTTGGCGTCCCGCGTTTTTAGGTCGTCGCTAGCCGGCGTGAGATTGAACTAGGTCTGTTTGAAGATTGCCGCGACGCTATGTGCAAAGCCGTCCTCGACGTCTTCGACCCGTGTAGCGCCCCCGTAGAGGCCGCCAAAGGCAAAATCCTTCGAAACCTCGAACTCGCCGACGGTGCGGTTGCTCGCAGGCTCGATCAGAAGGACATTGGCGCCAATTTTGATCTGCCCGAGTCCGGCGAGCATGAACCGGGCAAAGGCGTTGCCCTTGTCGTACTCGGTGAACATCATTTTGACATTTACTTCGTCGGGTGTCGCCGGAACGCCCGGGGCGATTATTCTATCCGGATAAGTTGCTGCGAGCTCCGCTTCGACACGATGGGCGATCCGATCGAGGTCTTCCTTGGTCATCACAACGCCCGGGCCGGCTTCAGCCGAAACTCCGCCGATCCGCGATGCGGCGGGGTCAAATCCCGGATTTGGGGGGCCCACCAATGTCGGGCTGGAGACGCTTCTGGCGCATCCGGCCAACACGGCAACCATCAGCAGGGCGGGCAGACCAAAGCCCCTTCGGGCGAGACCAGACGCCGTCCTAGAGGTAATGAACACTCGGTGGATGATCGAGCGGCGCCCCGGTGCCGGATTCGTATCGCTGGAACTAATGGCGGCCATTCGATCCCCCCGCTTTGATTCGCGTTTCTGCGACTGACACTAATCAGAAGCCGGTTGGAGGGTCTCGACATCATCCCTAGGGATTAGATCCGTCAAATTTCCGTCATAATTTCCGGCGCCTGAAAACCATGCATTGCGCCGCGTGTCGGCGCTCTACCGGAAGCCGTAGCCCGCCAGCAAATGGACGAGCTCGTCGCGGCCGTTGACCCCTAGCTTGCCGTAGGCAGCGTGGAGCTGGGCGCGAAAGGTCGCCTTGGCGACACCGCGGTCGCGCGCCGCCTCGTCTTCGCTGCGCGGCGGCAGCATCTCCGCGACGGCCGCTGCCTCGGCCGGGGTCAGTCCGAACAGCCGTTGCAAGACCGCTGGGTCGGGCTTGCGCCGGCGCTCGGGATCGCTGATCCGCACCACCCACAGTGCCCCCGGCACCGGACCATCGGTGCCGGACGGGACCAACGGCGTGGCCTTGACGAGAAGCGGGCGCCGCTGGGGGCGGCGAACGACGGCAAAATCCTCCGGCGCCGGTTGTCCGAGTTGGGGCGCGGGACGCAGCACCGCCTGCAGCCGAGTGTCGTCATCGGGGTGCTGGGCGACGAGCCGTCGTCGCCGCACCCTCAACCCGTCGCCCGCATCCAGCAACGCCGTGGCAGCGGGGTTGGCGTAAAGCACCTGCAGCTCGCCATCGAGCACCAGACGAGCGCCGCCGGTCCGGTCCAATATTCGACGATCGGCGCGCAGATCAGTGAACCGATCGCCCTCGAGGCGCAGGAGTTCTCGATCATCCATTGACGAGAACGGCGCCGCGCGGCCCCACCCCGGCTTGACATAATCAGGGGCGCGTCGCCAATTATGGTCGATGCGAGGTTCCGGCGTTCTCGCGACCATCGCGCCCCCCTCCCGGCGTTTTACTTGTTCACAAAAAAACCCGGGACTTACGATTTGGCGACACTAGGCTGCCGGGTTGTCTACAGCAGACTATTCGCTCGGGTTTGGTAGCAGACGACCTATCCGCGCCGCTGCTGCGGCCGCACGGCATCACGACGCTACCGGCGGCCAATCGTCGTCTGCAGGAGGTCCACTTCGCCAAGCACCCGCCGCCTTGCGGGCGGCGCGGACGAACAGGGCAGCGCCTTCGTGCCGTTCTTGGCGCCCGAACGTGAAATCGAACGCGGTAGCGCGCATGTTTCCCTACCTACAAATTCCGACGGCGTTCCGGCCAACCGTTCATGCCTCACGGCCCGTCTGCGCCCGTTGCTGAATTTTTAAGCAAATCCTGCGCCAAATTAACTAAGCTTCTGACATGATTAATGGAATGCGATAGCGCCGCGGAAGCAATGTTACATTGTGTAAGAGTTTGTAAAGTTTTCCGACAGATGGGTTACGGGCGGTAATGGGCCCGTCTGGCAGTTTTGCTTGCGTGTCAGGCGCGGGCGACCCGGACTTATGTCACAAAAGTGTAAAATTTACCGACAGTCGTGAAGGCCGAAATGCGATGGCTCGGCTGGGATCCGGCCGATATCGCCTGCAGAATGTGTAAAGTTTTCCGACAGCAGTAGGCGCAAAAGCGATCATGCGGGAGTTCAGCACATATCCCGGACGATGATCACCTCGAAGCCCATGGGTTGACGACATCAAGGCCACATCCGTCGAGGCCGTTGGTGTCGCGAGTGGCGACACCGGCGCCAACACTCAACGCTATGGCGGCGATCAGCGCGTCAAAGGCCTCGATAGGGTTGCCAGCGCGGCGGCGGGCGACCACAATCTCGGGATAACGACCGGCCGCGGCGCCGTCGTAGGGCAGAACTCGGCCGGCCAGGTCTTCGGCGAACACCGCTTCGGCAGCCGCCGCAAGAGCGGTACGCCGCCGTCCCGCGGGCAACATCGCGATTCCGTAGAGGATCTCGGTCTGACTGATGCTCGTCGTGTAGAGCGTCGCGCGCGATCGTGCCGCGACCCAGGCGAGCACCACCGGATGCGGCTCTGTCCGCATCAGCTCGGAAATCACGCTGGCATCGAGGACGATCACCGATCAAATTCTGGCGGCTCACCGATCGGTACCCCTGGGTGCGGGTCCAGGTCTACGCCCCCCAGCGGCGCAAAGCGTCGGCGGATTGCTTCGGCCAAGTTCGATTCAGGGCGGTTCTCGGTGGCCAAGACCTCGGTCAGAATGTGACGTAATTCCGCTTCCATCGACCGCCCGTTTCGTGCGGCCCGCACCCGGAGCCGCGCCTTTACGGCCGGATCGACATTGCGAATCATCAACGTGCTCATAATCGCTTCGCCCTCTCAAGGTACGCGGATGTATGCGATGCAGTCATCGCATACAATGCTAGATGAAGGAACCGTTCGCCCGAGGGCTCTGTGAATGCGAGGATCGTGTATGCCGCGAATATGCCGAGCACACCATCGGCCGGGTGCCCGGCCACGTCGCCATCGTAGCGCCACGGTTACGGCTTATCATAGGTGCTCGATTTGGAGCTTTGGGACATATCGCCGTGACGACGGCTTTTTCGTCAAAAGATCGTCAAAAATTCCCGGTTATCGGGGTGACTTCATGCCATACTTGATATCCAACTATTTGATAAGGCTAGATTTTATGAGCCAGAGGATGCCGCGAAGCGATTTTTCTCCCTCAGCTCAGGGAGGAGCAGGGAGGATTCGAGGCTCCGCCGGTGAGGATCTGTTCCCTGCTACCGTGCCTCGACCGAGGCATGGATGCCGCAGGTCGGGCATTCCGCGTCCTTGCCGATCCGGATCGAGTGAAAGCGGGCGCGCAGCGCATCGTAGATCAACAAGGTGCCGTCGAGGCTGTCGCCGAGCCCCAGAAGTTCCTTGAGCACCTCGACCGCCTGCAAGGTGCCGAGCACGCCGGCGATGGCGCCGAGGATGCCGGCGGTCTCGCAGCGCGGCACTAGGTCGGGCGGCGGCGGCTCGCGAAACAGGCAGCGATAACAAGGGTGGCCCGCGCCGAGATACGGCCGGAAGGTCGAAAGCTGGCCCTCAAAGGGCGACAGCGCCGCGGCAACGAGCGGCTTTGCGAGGCGAAAGCAGAGATCGGTCAACAGATACCGGGTCGCGAAGTTATCGCTGCCGTCGGCGACAAGGTCATAGCCGCCGATCATCGCCGCGGCATTCTCCGGGTCGAGCCGCACCGGATGGGCTTCGACGCGTACACCGGGATTGACCGCGGCGAGTGCCTCGCGCGCGCTCTCCACCTTGAGCGCGCCGACGCGCTCGGTCGCGTGGACGATCTGGCGCTGCAGATTGGTCAGGTCGACCCGGTCGGGATCGGTGATCCCGATCGTCCCGACCCCGGCAGCGGCGAGGTAGAGCAGCAGCGGCGAGCCGAGACCGCCGGCGCCGACGACGAGGACGCGCGATTGCAGCAGCCGCAGCTGACCCTCCTCACCGACTTCGTCGAGGATCAGGTGGCGCGCGTAGCGCTCAAATTGCTCTTCGCTGAGCTCCATCCGTCTTACACTCCGTCGAACAGTGAAGTCGACAGATAGCGCTCGGCACAGTCGGGCAATACGACGACGACTGTCTTGCCGGCCATATCCGGCCGCGCACCGACTTCGAGTGCGGCGGCGAGTGCGGCACCGGCCGAGATCCCGACCACGAGGCCTTCGAGACGGGCAGCCTCGCGCGCGGTGCGCAAGGCGGTCTCGTTGCCGATGCGGATGATCTCGTCGATCAGGCTGGTGTCGAGGATCTCCGGGATGAAGCCCGCCCCGATGCCTTGGATGCGGTGCGGACCGGGCGGCCCGCCCGACAGGACCGCGCTGTCCTCGGGCTCGACCGCGATCATTCTGAGCCCGGGCTTGCGCGGCTTGAGCACCGAGCCAACCCCCGTCAAGGTGCCGCCGGTTCCGACACCGCTGACCACGACATCGACCCGTCCGCCGGTGTCATTCCAGATTTCTTCCGCGGTCGTGCGGCGGTGGATCTCGGGGTTCGCCGGGTTGCGGAACTGCTGCGGGATGAAGGCGTCGGGCAGCGAGCCGACAATCTCCTCAGCCTTGGCGATGGCGCCGCGCATGCCTTGCGCCGCCGGGGTCAGCTCGAGCTCCGCGCCGAGCAATTTGAGCATCTTCCGGCGTTCGAGCGACATGCTGTCGGGCATTGTCAGGATTAGCCGATAACCCCTCGCGGCACAGACAAAGGCGAGCGCGATCCCGGTGTTGCCGGAGGTCGGCTCGACCAGCACGGTGCCGGGCTTGATCCGGCCGGCGGTCTCGGCGGCGGCGATCATCGAGACGCCGATGCGGTCCTTGACCGAAGCCAGCGGGTTGAAGAACTCGCACTTGCCCAGGATGTCGGCCTTGGCCCCGGCGTCGCGCGCCATGCGGTGGATGCGCACGAGCGGGGTCGCACCGATCGTCTCGATGATGCTGTCATAGACGCGGCCGCGAAATTCCGCGCGCGGCGGCGAGCTCGCCATCGTGGTATCCATGCGGGTTTTCTCGCTCCAGTCAGATCTCGAAATCACCGCACTCGGCAGCCCTGCCGCCGATGCCGGAGCGGTGCGCGCGACCGCATAGCTCCTCGAGCGTCAGCGCATCGAGCCGCCGCATCATCTCCTCCTGGAGCTCGAGCCACAGCGGCCGCACGACCTGATGCCCGAGGGCGCTGCCGGCCGGATCGCTGATCGGATCCTCGGCGGTCTCGAGCTCACGCACCGTGCGGACAATGTCGCCGAGGCTGATCCGCCGCCGCTCGCGCGCCAATCGATAGCCGCCGCTTGGCCCGCGGATTCCGAGTAGGATCTTCTGCCTCACCAGCTCCTGCAGCACCGGCTCGAGATAACGGCGCGGGATCCCTTCCCGCTCGGTAATCTCGGACGACCGCACCGGCACTTGGCCACCGTTGTAGGCAATGTCGAGCACCGCCTCGATTGCAAAAAGCAGTTTCTTGGTCAGCCGAATCATGTCGTCCAGGCCGCCATCCCCGAAGGTCAGATTTGATTGTCACGAGTTTCGCGCCGGACGCCGATCGGGACAAGCGGCCTCGACGCCGGTCGATCCAAAACCGTCTTCCTGCCGGCCGCCCTGTGTCGAAAATGCCGCTACGATCGCGAATTCCGGGCGCGCGATGCGGGTGAAGACGAGCTGCGCGATCCGGTCGCCGGGACGGACCCGTATGCCCTCACCGGCGGGATTGCGGTTCCATGCCGAGATCAGGCACGGCCCCTCGTAATCCGCGTCGATCACTCCTATCGTGTTGCCGAGCACCAGCCCCTCCTTGTGGCCGAGCCCGGAGCGCGGCAGTACGAGCGCGCACCACTCCGGGGCGCCGATGCGAAAGGCGATACCGGCCGAGATCAGGACGGCCGGCATTTGCGGCCTCAACACCAGCGGACGATCGATGCAGGCATGCAGGTCGAGACCGGCCGCCAAGCTCGAGCCCCAGGACGGGAAACCCCAGCCGGGAAGCCGCGGATCGAGAATTTTGAGCTCGACTTTCAAGGACCGCGGGGACGCGAGACCCCGAGATGTCGAGCGATCCGCTCGGCGAGCCGTGTGGCGACCTCGTGCTTGGTCATCACCGGCCAATCCTCGATCCCGTCGGCATCGACCAGATGGATGGTGTTGCGGTCGCCGCCGAAGGTGTTCGTCCCAGGCGACACATCGTTGGCAAGGATCCAGTCGCAGCGTTTGCGAAGACGCTTGCGGCGAGCGTTTTCGACCACTTCCTCGGTCTCCGCCGCAAAGCCGATGACGAGGGGCGGCCGGTCGTTGCCGCGCTGAGCGATGCTGGCGAGGATGTCGGGGTTTTCGGCAAGGCGGAGCGCCGGTGGCGTCCCTCCATCCTTCTTCAGCTTGTGCTTGGTGGCGGTTTTGACGCGCCAATCGGCGACGGCCGCCGCCATGACCGCGACATCGACCGGCAGCGCCGCCTCGCAGGCGGCGAGCATTTCTGCCGCGGTCTCGATCGGCACGACCCTGACCCCGGCCGGCGACGGCTCTTGCGTCGGCCCCGAGACGAGCACCGTGTCAGCGCCGAGTGCCGCGAGTGCGGCGGCGATTGCATGCCCCTGCTTGCCCGAGGAGTGGTTTGAGATGTAACGCACGGGATCGATCGGCTCGCGGGTCGGTCCGCTCGTCACCAGCGCCCGCTTTTCGGCCAGCCGCATGTCGGCCGTCAAGAGCCGCTCGATCGCGGCGACGATCTCCAAGGGCTCCGCCATGCGTCCCGAGCCGACCTCGCCGCAGGCGAGTTCGCCCGAGCCGGGCCCAATCCGCTTGACGCCGCGCGCCTCGATGGTTGCCAAATTCGCCTGGGTCGCCGGATGCGCCCACATCATCAGATTCATCGTCGGGGCGATCAACACCGGCTTGTCCGAGGCGAGCAGCGCCGTCGTCGCGAGGTCGTCGGCGAGGCCCATCGCCATCCGCGCGATCAGATCGGCGCTCGCTGGCGCCACAACGACGAGATCGGCCTCGCGCGATAACCGGATGTGGCCCATCTCGCTCTCGTCGGTCAGCGACCAGAGATCGGTATAGACCTTGTCTTCGCTTAAGGAGGCGACCGACAGCGGCGTCACAAAATGTTGCGCCGCGGCGGTCATGATGCAGCGTACCGCCACCCCCCTCTCGCGTAGCCGGCGGATCAGCTCGAGGCTCTTATATGCGGCAATCCCGCCGGAAATGATCAGCAATACGCGCCGGTCCTGAAGCAACTCGATCCTCCACGGCCATCGCTCCACATCAATATGCTACTGCCTAAAGATCAGGGCGAGAGCGATCGCGACCAGGGCCGCGGTAACCAGCCATATCGGAATAAGCAGGATCGCCAGATGGCGGGCCCGCTTGGCCGCCTGAGCAGCCAGGGTCTCGGCGTGCATGATGACGCCTTCGCGTGACCAGTCGCCGACAAGCGTCTCGAGATTGCGCATCAGTCGAGGTACCCGGTCGATCATTTCGGCGAGGGTTTCGAAGCGCTGCTGCAGCCTCGCCTCGGGACCGCGATTCTCGCGCATCCACGCCTCGATCAAGGGCCGAGCGAGCGCCCAGATATTGACCTCGGGGTCGAGGCGGCGGCCCAGCCCCTCGACCTGCACCATCGTCTTTTGGAGCAGCAAAAGCTGCGGCTGGGTCTCCATCTCGAACTGCTCGGTGACCTGAAAGAGCTGGGCGAGAAGGCGAGCGAACGAGATCTCTTGCAGCGGTTGGCCGAGGATGGGCTCGCCGATGGCGCGACAAGCCTGGGCGAAGGCGTCGACCGACCGGCGCGGCGGTACGTAGCCAGCGGCGAAGTGCACTTCCGCTACCCGCCGGTAATCGCTGGAAAGAAAGCCAAGCAGCATGTCAGCGAGGTAAAAGCGGGTCGCACGGTCGAGCCTGCCCATGATGCCGAAATCGACAACAACAATCGCGCCCGACTCGTCGACAAACATGTTCCCGGGATGGAGATCGGCGTGGAAGAAGCCATCGCGAAAGACTTGGTTGAAAAAGGCGCGGGCCGCCTTGACCAGCACATCGTCGATTCGATGACCGACCGCGATCAGCGCCGCGCGATCATCGATGCGGACCCCGGAAATCCGCTCCAATGTCAGTACGCTGCGGCCGGTGCGCCGCCAATCGACCCGTGGGACACGGAAATCCGGGTCGCCGGCGAAATTCTCGGCAAGCTCCGAAGCGGCCGCGGCCTCAAAACGCAGATCCATCTCGAACCGAACGACCTCAGCCAGCATCTCTACGACCTCGACGGGCTTGAGCCGTCGCAGCAGAGGCTGCAGGCGCTCGCTCAGCCCTGCCAGCCACAGGAAGAGATCGAGATCGCGCGAAAACGCCGCGACGATCCCCGGCCGCAAGACCTTAACCGCGACGTCACGCTCGTCCGTAGTCCGAGCGAAATGAACCTGGGCAATCGACGCCGCCGCGACGGCGGTTTCGTCAAAGGAAGCGAACAGGCCTTCGAGCGGACTGCTGAACTCGGCCTCGATCAGCGCTCGCGCCTCGCTTCCCGGAAAAGGCGGCAGGCGGTCTTGCAGGCTCGCCAGATCGAGAGTGATTTCCTCGCCAAATAGATCTGCTCGGGTCGACAAGAGCTGGCCGAGCTTGATGAAGCTCGGACCAAGCTCTCCGAATGCCGCGGCGAGGCGCTGACCTGGACGCCCTATTGCGCGGACAGGACGCGTGAGGGTGCGGCCGATTCTCGACAGGGCTGCGGCAGCAGGGACGGCGTCGAACGGAAACAACGCGTCGTGCCGCGCAAGGGTCAGACCGATCCGGACGAGCCGAGCAAGGTTGCGGGCACTCCGGAGTAGCCCGAACCCGGGTCGGAGCGTATCAGAGACGCCAAGCCGAATGGAGCGCAGCGACGCCCCCCGTGAGGTTACGAAACCTCACCTGATCGAGCCCCGCGCGCGCGATCATTTCGCAAAGCTCGCTCTGCCGAGGGAAGCGCCGAATGCTTTCCACGAGATAGGTGTAGGCCTCGCGATCGCCGGCAACGATTCGACCGAGCCGCGGCACGATATGGAAACTGTACAGATCGTAAAGCGGCTGGAGCAGCGGCGTAATTTCAGGGGTGAATTCAAGACACAGAAAGCGACCCCCGGGCTTCAGCGCACGCCGTGCCTCGGCAAGTGCTGCATCGATCCGGGTGACGTTCCGCAACCCAAAGGCGATGGTGTAAAGATCGACGCTGTGGTCGGCCACCGGAAGCCGTTCCGCATCGGCACACACCCACTCGATTCCCACTAGTATACCTTCATCGAGAGCGCGCGCGCGTCCGATTTCGAGCATTCCCTCGCTAGTGTCGCAGACGACGATGCTCGGGGAGAACGTCGCTTGCTCCGGAGCGAGGCGCGGCAGTGCGCGCACCGCGATGTCGCCGGTACCGCCGGCGACGTCGACAAGAACCTGACCCGGCCGCGGGTTGAGCCAAGCGACCATTTGATTCTTCCACCAGCGGTGGATGCCGCCGCTCATCAGGTCGTTCATCAGGTCATAGCGTGAGGCGACGCTATCGAACAAGGCGCGTATCAGCGGCGCTTTCTCTTCTTCCGGCACCCGGTGCGAGCCGAAGTCGACGCGGCCGCTTGTCTCGTCCTCGCTCATCGGGCAGGAAGATAACGCTAAGGGGTCCGGCGCGCCACGGCGCGCCGATCCCGGCGCCCCATGTTGGCGGAGCTATGCCCGAGCTGCCTGAGGTCGAGACTGTCCGCCGCGGCCTGGCGCTGCGGATCAGCGGACGCCGGATTGTGCGAGCGGAGCTGCGCCGGCCCGATCTGCGACGGCCGTTTCCGCCGGCACTCGCCGCGCGGCTCGACGGCGCCCTGATTGGCGCGCTCGCCCGCCGCGGTAAGTACATCCTGATCGAGCTCGATGCCGACGGCCTATTGCTCCTTCATCTCGGCATGTCCGGCCGCATTACCGCCGGCAGCGCGGCGCTGCCTGCAGCACCGCACGACCATGTCGTGCTGACGCTCGACGACGGGACCGTGATCCGTTTCAACGACGCACGCCGTTTTGGCCTCATCGACTACGTCAGGCGCGGCGAGGAGGCGCAGCATCCGCTGCTCGCCGGGCTCGGCCCAGAGCCTCTCGATGCGGGTTTCGACGGTGCCTATCTCGGTACCGCGCTGGCCGGCAAGTTGTCATCGATTAAGGCGGCGCTGCTCGATCAGCGGCTCGTTGCCGGCCTCGGTAATATCTATGCTTGCGAGGCATTGTTCCGCGCGAGGCTGTCGCCGCGTCGGCTCGCTGCGTCGATCGGCCCGGGACGAGCGGAGCGGCTCGCCGCGGCGATCCGGTCGGTCCTGACCGAGGCTATCGCAGCCGGAGGCTCGTCGCTCCGCGATTACGTCCAGCCCGACGGCGCGCTCGGCTATTTCCAGCATCACTGGGCGGTCTACGGCCGTGAAGGCGACCCTTGCCCGGGCTGCGACTGTGGCGCGGGTGTGCGCCGAATCGTACAATCTGGCCGATCAACATTTTTCTGCGCGAAACGGCAGCGCTGAGCCTCTATCGGGCGCAAATACAGGGAAAATTGAGATTTTCGGCCAGATCGGCCGATTCAAGATGAAAAATCGGGCGTTATATCAAACCGACAGAGGTGAAATTCGTTACTCGTCGGATCAATGGAATTTTTTCGGTCAAACAACGTATTCGGGTGCGCTAACAATGGTATAACAATGGAAAATGCCAGGATCGCAAGGACGAGATAGCCGGCTTCGTTGAGAAGCGGTAGCGCACGTTACTTGATCGGTGAACAAGAGACCGTGCCCGTGGACCGGCTTGGTTGACGAGGCGAGAGCCCGCCGATATAAGCCCGCATCCCCTTTTTACCGCGAGCGAGCATGGCCAATCACAAATCGGCGGAAAAGCGCATCCGCCAAATCGCCAAACGCACGGCGATCAACCGGGCCCGGATGAGCCGCGTGCGCACTTTTGTAAAGAAAGTCGAGACGGCAATCGCAAGCGGTGACAAGGCGGCGGCGCGAGACGCCTTTCAATTGGCTCAGCCCGAACTGCACCGGGCGATCACCAAGGGCGTGCTCCACAAGAACACTGTCTCGCGGAAGCTGTCTCGCCTAGCCACGCGCATCAACGCGCTCTGATCCCGCAAGCATCCTGATCGTACTGCTGTTCGCTGCGACTAAATGTCGCGAGACGACGCCATCCTTCTAACGTTTGGCGTTTGTGGATGTTTCTGCGCAGCCCAGCCATGTTCTGCTTTCGATCTGGTTGCCATGAATTCGTCACATCGCCTAAAATCCTGAATAACGGAGCTGGAAACTACCTATGTTCTCTGTAAATCTCGACTAACCTGAAGAAAATATTCGTCTCCTTACGGGATTTAACAGTAATTAGCTCAACGGACGGCCGAGTTTTCCTGCACAGAGCGGCGATGTAGATCTCGAGATTGGCGATCACTGGGTGTAGATCTTACCGGCCCCGGCACCAATCTGGTCAGTGCTGCCGTCTTAGACTTGGGGGGATATGGTGGTGGCAGAAGCGGTTCGCAGTGGGGACATGGATAGCTCGACAAGCGCGTGCGAGTGCGAATGGGCCCGGGTTCTAGGCCACCTCAGGGCGGAGGTCGGCGAAGCCGCCTATCGCAGCTGGCTGCGACCGATGAGCGTGGAGCGGGTCGATGATGGGGAGGCGATCGTCGCCGCACCGACCCGCTTTCTGCGCGACTGGGTCGCGACGCATTACGCCGACCGCCTACTCGCACTGTGGCGAGCGGAGAACCGGCTAGTGACTAGCATCTCGATTGTCGTGGCGGTTGCCCCTCAACTTAACGGAGTCGGCCATTCGGTAGCTGCCGACGCCCAGGTAAAAAATTCAAGCAGGTTGGCGCCTTCCCTTGCGGAGCCCGCCGTGGTGCTCGAATTTAGCGAGGATAAGGCGCAGCTCTCGGCGCTCGACCGGCGCTTCACCTTTGAGAATTTCGTCGTCGGCAAACCCAATGAACTGGCCCACGCCGCGGCACGACGGGTCGCTGAGGCTTGCGCCAACTCGGTTCATACGGTGCCGTTCAACCCGCTCTTCCTTTATGGCGGGGTCGGCCTCGGCAAGACCCATTTGATGCATGCGGTCGCCTGGCATGTTCGCCGGCACGCCTGTGACCGGAAAGTCATTTACCTCTCTGCCGAAAAATTCATGTATCAGTTCATCCGGGCACTGCGTTTCAAGTCGACGATGGACTTTAAGGAGCAATTTCGTTCGGTCGATTTGCTGATGATAGACGATGTTCAATTCATCAGCGGCAAAGATTCGACCCAGGAAGAGTTCTTCCACACATTCAATGCACTGGTCGATCAGAACCGCCAGATCGTAATCTCAGCCGACAAGTCGCCGTCCGATCTTGAAGGGCTCGAGGAGCGCATGCGCTCTCGGCTCGGCTGGGGGCTCGTCGCCGATCTGCACCCGACCACCTATGAACTGCGCCTTGGCATCCTGCAGTCGAAGGCCGAACACAGCGGCATGCGGATTTCCCGAAAGGTGATGGAGTTTCTGGCGCACAAGATCACCTCGAACGTCCGAGAACTCGAGGGAGCCCTAAACCGAATCATTGCGGATATGCAGCTGATCGGACGGGAGGTGACGCTCGAAACGGCGCAAGAGTTGCTGCGCGATCTGTTGCGTTCGTGTGAGCGGCGGGTGACGATCGACGAGATCCAACGGCGCGTCGCCGAGCATTTCAACATCCGACTGAGCGAGATGACCTCGGAACGTCGGGCCCGTGCTGTAGCGCGGCCGCGACAGATCGCGATGTATCTCGCCAAGCAGCTGACGACGCGATCGCTGCCGGAAATCGGCAGAAAATTCGGTGGCCGCGATCACACCACGGTCATGCATGCGGTGCGCAAGATCGAGGAACTCACTCTCAGTGACCGCGCGCTTGCCGAGGATGTGGAACTGCTGCGTCGGATGCTGCAAACCTGAGTCTCGACCATTCGCACCGGCGGCGGTTCGAAACCGCGTGCTGAGGCGCGTACGGTTTCGTGCTATGCTGTGGACCCGTCTGCTGAACCGTTCCCGATGATGCGACGGGGCGTTGGCTCACCTCGGCTCCGGGCGCGGCTCAGGCGTTGGATCTGCGCTGGTTCCGCAACTTCAATGCAGCAACCATGAAACTCATCGTCGAACGGACAGGTCTCCTCAAGGCGCTGAGCCACATTCAGAGTGTGGTCGAACGGCGCACGACAATCCCGATATTGTCGAATGTGCTGTTGCGGGCGGAAACCGGACGGCTGGCGCTGAGCGCCACCGACATGGATCTCGAGATCATCGAGCGCGTTCCTGGCCAGATCGAGCGAGAAGGCCGAACAACCGCGCCGGCACACACGCTCTACGACATCGTCCGTAAGCTGCGTGAGGGCGCGCAGGTAGAGATAGAGGGCGCCGGCGAGCGTAACGCGATGGTGCTCCGCTCCGGCCGTTCGACCTTCACCCTGCAATGTCTGCCCTCGGAGGACTACCCGGTAATGACTAGCGGCGAACTGCCGCACAATTTCGCGCTTTCGGCGAGCGAGCTGCGAACATTGATCGACCGTACACGATTCGCAATCTCCACCGAGGAGACCCGATACTATCTTAACGGTATCTTCCTCCATACGACAAAAAACGACGAGGTACCGGTCATCCGAGCAGTTGCGACCGATGGCCATCGGCTCGCGCGGGTTGAGATGGTGCTCCCGGAGGGCGCAGCCGGGATGCCGGGCGTCATCATCCCGCGCAAGGCCGTGCTCGAGCTCCGCAAGCTCGTCGAGGAAGGCGAAGACGAAGTACAGATCGCGCTCTCCGAGACGAAGATCCGCTTTATCGTAGGCGAAGCGGCGCTGACCTCCAAGCTTATCGACGGAACCTTCCCAGATTACGACCGGGTGATCCCGTCCAATAATGACAAGATCTTGGAGGTCGACTGCAAATCCTTCGCCGAAGCGGTGGACAGGGTGTCGACGATCTCGACCGAGAAGAGCCGGGCGGTCAAGCTCGCCATCGAGAACAGCGGCCTCGTTGTGTCGGCGACGAGCCCCGAGAACGGGACGGCCGTCGAAGAGCTTGAAGTACGCTACCTCGCCAGCCCACTGGAAATTGGTTTCAATTCCCGGTATCTCCTCGACATCGCCGAGCAGATCGAGGGCGAGGGGGCGCAGTTCGTTATGTCGGATGCCGGCTCGCCGACTATCGTTCGCGACAGCGCCGATGCGAGTGCGCTTTACGTCCTGATGCCGATGCGGGTCTAAGTGCGCCGGCAACCGGTGCCTGACGCTGGCAAAAAGGCATTTTCCACCCCATATACGCGTCTATGTTGGCCGAGGCACAGGGAGCCCGCAGCAGCGCCGGTGCCGAGGCGCAGCGCGTCGGCGTGACGCGACTGGTATTAACGGACTTCCGCAATTATCGCGAGGCAAGGCTCACTCTCGGCACGCAGCCGGTGGTGCTTACGGGGCCAAACGGCGCCGGCAAGACCAATCTTTTGGAAGCGCTCTCTTTTCTCGCGCCGGGCCGCGGGTTGCGCGGCGCCAAATTGACCGAAATCGATCGTCGACCTGGGTCGGGATGCGTTACCAGCGCTTCGGGATGGGCCGTTGCCGCGGTCGTCGCGACGCGCCACGGAGCATTGCGTGTCGGGACCGGGCGCGATCGCACGGCGAACGAGCGCCGGGTCGTGCGAATCGACGGCGAGCCCGTGCGCGGCCAGGCGGCACTCGGCGAGCGGCTCGGCGTCGTATGGTTGACACCACCGATGGATCGGCTCTTTTTCGAAGGCCCCGGCGGACGACGACGGTTTCTCGATCGACTGGTGCTCGGGCTCGATCCTGCGCATGCCTCACGCGCCGCTGCATATGAGCAGGCTTTGCGCGAGCGCTCTCACCTGTTGCGGGACGGCGCTGCCGATTCGGCATGGCTGGCGGCGCTCGAGGAGGTGATCGCAGAGCAGGGTGTCGCGCTCGCGGCAGGTCGGCGGGACACGGTGCAGCGGCTCGATCGCGCTTGCGCCGAAGCAGAAGGCCCGTTCCCGCGCGCTCGGTTGAGGCTGGTCGGCACTGTCGAGGATTGGCTCGAAGAAATGCCGGCGCTGGCCGCCGAAGCCAAGTTCTTAGCAACGCTCGCCGCAAACCGGCAGAGCGACGGGCAGGCCGGCGGCGCAGCTATCGGCCCGCACCGCTCAGATCTCGCCGTTAGTTTGGTGGAGAAGGGGATCGCGGCCCAATTCGTCTCGACTGGTGAGCAAAAGGCTTTGTTAATCGCGATTCTGCTCGCCCACGCCGCCCTTCAACAGGCGATGCGGGGGGAGCCGCCACTGATGTTGCTCGACGAAATCGCCGCCCACCTCGATGCGAGTCGGCGCGCGGCGTTATTCGAAGCGCTTGTCCGGCTCGACGGCCAAGCCTGGCTGACCGGCACTGATGCCGCGCTATTCGCGCCCCTGAGATGCTGCGCCCAACATTTGTCGGTCCGAGACGGAACCCTGTCCCCGAATCCCTTGTGATCCAAGAAAATTCGAACACCAACGACATGGCGAACATACCCGCATCCGATCCCCATCGCCCGAGCAACGCCCCGGCGAGCCCGCCCGCGAGCGCTGGTCCGCACGGTGACCTTGGAGCCGCCGGCTCGTGTGGCAAGGAGGCTTCCAATGGGCATGGCGCCCCCGACGATGAGGAAGCAACCTACAACGAGCAATCGATCGAGGTGTTGCGCGGGCTCGATGCAGTACGCAAGCGGCCGGGCATGTACATCGGTGACACTGATGACGGTTCAGGCCTGCATCACATGATCTACGAGGTCGTCGACAACGCGATCGACGAAGCGCTTGCCGGCTATTGCGATACGGTCACCGTGACGTTGAACGCCGACGGCTCGTGCACCGTTGCTGACAATGGCCGCGGCATCCCGGTCGGCATCCACGACGAAGAAGGGGTGTCGGCCGCGGAGGTCATCATGACCCACCTACATGCCGGCGGCAAATTCAACCAGAACGCATATAAGGTGTCGGGTGGGCTGCACGGTGTCGGGGTTTCGGTCGTCAATGGCCTCTCCGCACGACTCGACATGCGCATCTTCCGGGGTGGCTCGGAGTGGTTCATGCGCTTTCGCGACGGCGCGCCTGAAGCACCGCTTTCCGAAGTAGGGCCGTCCCCGGCTTGGCCGCCAGGGACGAATCGCCAGGGATCGGCGACCGGCACCGAGATCACGTTTCTGCCGAGCCCTCAGACCTTTAGCAACACGGAGTTCGATTTTACGACGCTTGAGCACCGGTTGCGGGAACTCGCCTTTCTGAATAGCGGCGTGACCCTGGTGCTGAACGATCTGCGCGGGGTCGAGCCGAAGAATGTATCGCTGCATTTCGACGGCGGGCTCGAGGCCTTTGTTCGATATCTCGACCGCTCAAAGCAGCCACTGCACGCGTCACCGATCGCGATCCGGGGTGAGCGAGACGGCATCCTCCTCGAAATCGCGATGGAATGGACCGACAGCTATCATGAGACGATGCTGTGTTTTACCAACACCATCCCGCAGAAGGATGGCGGTACGCATCTAGCGGGCTTTCGCGCGGCGTTGACCCGCACCGTCAACGCCTATGCCAATGACAGCGGCATCGCCAAGAAGGAAAAGGTGACGTTGGCTGGCGAAGACATGCGCGAGGGACTAAGTTGCGTTCTCTCTGTCAAGGTGCCAGACGCGAAATTTTCCTCGCAAACCAAGGACAAGCTCGTTTCCTCGGAGGTCCGCCCGACGGTTGAAGGCATCGTTGCCGATAAGCTGACGCAATGGTTCGAGGAGCATCCGGCCGACGCCAGGAAAGTCGTCGCCAAGGTCGTCGAGGCAGCGGCGGCGCGCGAGGCGGCGCGCAAGGCGCGCGATCTGACCCGGCGTAAAGGCGCGCTCGACGTCGCCAATCTGCCCGGCAAGCTCGCCGACTGCCAGGAACGCGATCCGGCAAAGAGCGAATTGTTCATCGTGGAGGGTGACAGCGCGGGCGGCTCGGCCAAACAAGGCCGCGACCGGCGCTTCCAGGCTATCCTGCCCTTAAAGGGCAAGATCCTCAATGTCGAGCGCGCCCGCTTTGACAAGATGTTGAGCTCGGCCGAGATCGGCACATTGATCGCCGCACTGGGCACCGGGATCGGGCCCGAGGATTTCGATCCGGAAAAGGCTCGCTATCATCGCATCGTCATCATGACCGACGCCGATGTCGACGGTAGCCACATCCGCACCTTGTTGCTGACCTTCTTTTTCCGCCAGATGGCCAGCTTGATCGACAAGGGGTTTCTCTATATCGCCCAGCCGCCTCTCTACCGCTTGCAGCGCGGGAATGCCAAGGCGGTTTATCTGAAGGACGACGCAGCGCTCGAGACCTATTGCGTCGACGCTGCGCTGCGGGATTCGGTCTTTACTCAGTACGACGGGGTCGAGCGTGCCGGAAACGATCTGCGCGACTTGTTGGAGCAAGCACGCGTGCATCGCCGCTGGCTGCAGCCCTTGGCCAGCAAGGTCGGCAACATCGAGGTCCTCGAGCAGGCGGCGATCGCGGGCGCATTGTCGGCTGCGTTACTCGCCGAGCCGAACCGGGCGATAGCGGCCGCCCACGGTACCGCCGAGCGGCTTAATCTCTTGGCGCCCGAGCACGAGCGCCTGTGGCAAGGCGAGGTCATCGCGGGCGAGAGTCTGGTCCTGAGCCGCACCCGGCAGGGTGTCGGCGAGCGGCACCTGATCGACGCGGCATTGCTGCGCTCGAGCGAGGCGCGCCGGCTCGATACGGACGGCGAAAAGCTTCGCGAGGTCTACGAGCGCCCAGGTACTCTTGCAGCGCGCGACAAGACCTACCCGATCACCGGGCCGGTGAACCTCGTCGAAGCGGTCATGGAGCTCGGCCGACGCGGCATCGACGTGCAGCGCTACAAGGGCCTCGGCGAAATGAACCCGGAGCAGTTGTGGGAAACCACGCTCGATCCGGAGGTTCGATCCTTGCTGCAGGTCAAGATCAGCCACGCCGATTCGGCCGAGGAGACCTTCTCGACCTTGATGGGCGATCTCGTCGAGCCCCGCCGCGATTTCATCCAGGCTAACGCTCTCAGCGTCGCCAACCTCGACGTGTAGGCAAGGGCCGCCGCGGGGCTTGGTTCTTGCGGACGCCCCTTATGGGATCTCATAGACGGCGAGCTCCTCGGCGATGCCACGCAACGCACGGCGCTGCGCCATCGGGCTGAGCCCGTTGTTCGCCAGCAATTTGGATACCTGCGGGTGTGCGATCACCGGACCCGTTGCGAGGATCGAACGTGTATCGGCGAGACCTTGCACCCGCGACGCGATATTGACGGTCGTGCCAAAATAGTCTTGCCGGTCGTTGAGCACGACCGCCAGGCATGGCCCTTCGTGGATGCCGATCTTGAGCAGCAGATCGTGGCCGTTGTGTCCGTCGTTGAGGCGGCGCATCGCCTCGCGCATCCGCAACGCGGCCGCAATCGCGCGATCGGGCGTCGGGAAGGTCGCCATGACCGCGTCGCCGATAGTCTTGACCACGGCCCCGGCCTCCGCGGCGACGATCTCGTTGAGGACCTGGAAATGTGTCCTGACGAGATCGAAGGCGGCGAGATCGCCGACGCTCTCATAAAGCTCGGTGGAACCGCGCAGGTCGGTGAACAGGAAGGTCAGGCTGGTGATCTTGAGACGTTGCTCGGCATCGATCGTATTGGTGCCGTAAAGGTCACGAAACACTTGGTTGGTCAGTAGCCGCTTGGCGGTCAGGAACGGCTTGCGACGGCCGAGCAACTGGTGGAGCTTGTCATTGGCGACCCACAGCCCCGGCAGCACCCGCAAATCTGTATGGTTCTCCAACGACAGGCGTAGCGGTCCGGGACGCAGCTCGATGGTTTCGGTCGGCGTGCGCAGCCGGTCGAGAACAAATGTCAGGTTCTGGCGCTCCCGCGTCGGCTCGCCCTTGACGTCCAAGAACAGAGTGCCGTGCGTCACCGGATCGAGCAGGATCACGAATTCCGCCGGCAATTGCAGTGAAAGCAGCGCCTTTCCGCCCGGCGGCAGTTCGAGCGATTCGAGGACGATGTCCTGGATCAGCTCCTCGAAATTGTCTGGGACATCGATCCCCGAGCCCCAGAACACCTGGCGAAAATACTCATTGAAGGGCAGTTCGTCGGGATCGTGCGCCGCAATGTGGCGGACCCTCCGGCTGACCGTGAACGTCACCTCGACAATCTCGTCGAGGGTCGGCGTATATCCGGATGCGCACCAGGCACAGGCATATTCGTCCTTGTCGACGCTTTTCAACGTTGTAGTGGAATCGAGCACACCGCCGCAGCCCGGGCACAGCACGTTCCACGACAGCTCGAAGATTCCAAGCCGCGCCGCGTGCAGAAACGCAGCGACCGCGCGCTCCTCATCGAGCCCGGTCTTTGCGGCGAAATCCAACACATTGACCCGGCAGAGGGCGCGATCCGGGGCGTCTTGAACCAGCCTCTCGATAGCGTCCGCGGTCTCGGGATCAGCTGACTGGCGCAGAACCGAAAACAGATTTCTGGCTTCGCTCATCGTTCTGTCCTATCTCGCATTTGCCGCACGGTGGGAGCTGGCATCTGGGCGTCGCGATGCCGCCGTTGTTCGAGCATTATTTGGTAACGAATCAACCAGGCGCCAGCATCGCTATTGCCACCCTGCTGCCACCATGCTGTCAGTATCAGCGCGCGATAAAAGGCCAAATCAGCGGGTGACAAAAGGCCAATGAGACGCGCCGACCGGCTTTTTCAAATCATCCAGATCCTACGTCGGACACCTGGACCGATAACCGCCGAGGCGCTCGCGGCGGAGCTCGAGACCTCGAAGCGGTCGGTCTATCGCGACATCACCGACCTCATTGGTCAGCGGGTGCCGATCAGGGGCGAGGCAGGCGTCGGTTACGTGTTGGAGGCGGGGCTGGACCTGCCGCCGCTGATGTTGACACCGGATGAGATCGAGGCCGCAGTGCTGGGCGCCCAATGGGTGTCGCGTCACAGCGATCCGGCCTTGGCGCGAGCGGCCGAGGATCTGATCGCCAAGATCGGCGCCGTCGTGCCGGAACGGCTTCGCCCCTATGTGCTCGAGCCGGTGACCGATACACCGCCGGTGCGGAACCTGGCCACCGACGGTCTCGACATGGCGCGGGTGCGCGCCCAAATCCACGCTGGCCGAAAGATCGCGCTGTGCTATCGCGACGAGCAGGGCCGTGAAAGCAAGCGCACGGTCTGGCCGGTGACCGTTGGCTATATGGAGACGGTCCGCCACTTGATCGCCTGGTGCGAACTGCGCCAAGGCTTTCGAAACTTCCGGACAGACCGGGTGACGGCGGCCGGGTTTCTCGACGAGCGCTACCCCGAACGGCCGAGCGTCTTGCGGACGAAGTGGCGCCGAACTCTGAGCCGAACAAAAACCACCAGCCCCTAGAATAGACGATCGCTCGGCGAACTTGGTCGGGGAGCGATGCTTGGCCACAATCATCGGGCGTACCAAAGAGCGTTCTCGCATGCGGAACCTGCTTCTATGACCCTAAATCGACGTCAGCTGTTCGGCGGCGCGGCCGCGCTCGCCGCCGGCGTCCCCGCCTCTCTTCCGGTCCAAGCCGCCGAACAGCCAGATTCCCATAGGACTCCGGCGGCTGCGGGACCCGCCTTGGAGGGACCGGCAGACCATACCCTCCGCATCGCCACCGGCCTGATCGAGCTCGGTCCGGATACAACCGTCTCGACCAAGACCTACAACGGCCAGTTTCCCGGACCGTTGTTGCGCCTTGCCGAGGGAAGGCGCGTCGTCGTCGACATCCGGAACGACACCGACACACCAGAACAGCTGCATTGGCACGGGCAGTTCCTGCCGGCGGATGTGGACGGCGCCGCAGAAGAGGGAACGCCATTTATCCCCGCGCACGGCATGCGGCGTATCGCCTTCACGCCGAGCCCGGCGGGGTTCCGATTCTACCACACGCATGTCAGGGCCGGCGCCGACCTTTCTGCCGGGCTCTATAGCGGACAGGCCGGGCTCGTCTATATCGATCCGGCACGTGACCCGGGCGCCTATGACCGCGAAGTGTTCCTCGCGCTCAAAGAGTTCGAACCGTTCCTGTCTCGGACCGAGACACCGCTCGATTTCTTGGCGCCGACAAACCGCGTACCCGGATTGCAAGAGGCATCATGGCAGGCGATGCTCGCGGCGCTCAAAGAGGGCCTCAAGCCGGGCTACGAGCTAGCTTACAATTTCTTCTCCATCAACGGCCGCATGCTTGGCCAGGGCGCGCCGGTCCGCGTCAAGGCCGGTGAGCGCGTGCTGTTCCATGTTTTGAACGCAAGCGCCAGCCAAATCCGCAGCCCCGCGCTGCCGGGTCATGTCTTCCGGGTCGTGGCGCTCGACGGCAATCCCGTGCCCCGTCCCTCAGAGGTGCCGGTGCTATGGATAGGTCCCGCGGAGCGAATCTCCGCCATCGTGGATATGAAACAGCCAGGTGTCTGGGTCCTGGGTGATCTGCTTGACGAGGACCGCAGACGCGGCTCGGGCATTGTCGTCGAATACGCCGGCCGGAAGGGGGAGCCGCAATGGCGGAAGCCTCAGCCTTTCCGTTGGGATTACCGGCTGTTCGGCAGTCCAGATACCGCCGCAACACCGCCGGATAAAGACATCGAAATGACTTTCGCGGCGCGGATCGGAGCGCGCGAAGGCTTCGGCGAGTTCACGATCAATGGCACCGCCTTCTCTATGGATAAGATGGAGCCGATGTTCCGCCTCGCGCGTGGCGGGCGTTACCGGCTTCACATGCGCAACGCCACCGACGATCTCCATCCCATTCATCTACATCGGCACAGCTTCGAGATCAGCACCATTGCCGGACTGCCCACCTCCGGCGTGATCAAGGACGTGGCAATGCTCGGCAGCATCCAAGCAATGACGATCGATTTCACCGCCAACCAGCCGGGCCCAAGCCTCTTCCACTGCCACATGCAGGCGCACATGGATTTCGGCTTCATGGCCTTATTCAATACCGCCTAACCGGCGGCTCGCGCTTTAGGCGAGCTATTCGGCCGCCGCCCTCTCGACCGGGAGCGGCTCGGTCCCGGCCCACGGATGCTCGGCGACATCGAAGAGTACACCCTCGGGACCGTAGAACTTGACCTCGAAGCCGCCGACCCGGTCTGCGCCCTGGTCCATGTAATGCCTGCCGCCGAGACCCTCGACCTTCTTTGCGACCTTCGCGACATCCTCGACGAGAACACCGAAATGATGCAGGCCGGTGTAGTCGAGGCCCTTGCCGGTCTGATCGGTCTTGAACCTCAGGATCGCCAAGTCGATCGTTCCGTCGCTCAGATGGTAGCCGTAAGCGAGCGGCCCATCGCTCTTGCGGACCTCCTTGAAATCAAACGCCTTCTTGTAGAATTCGGCCATCGCGTCGGGATCGTTCGCGGCGATGGCGATGTGGCGAAGCTTCGCCATATCGACCTCCGATTTATTGTGAGCTATTCGGCCGCCTCTTTGATCGGGGTCGGCAACGGTTCGGCTCCAGCCCAGCCATGCTCGGCGACATCGAAGAGTACACCCTCGGGACCGTAGAACTTCTTCTCGAAATAGCCGGCTTGGTTTCCGCCCTGGCCTTGGTCGATGTAACGCTCGGCACCGAGGCTTTCGAGCTTCTTGGAGAACGCTTCGACATCCTCTACCAGCACGCCGAAATGGTGGATGCCGCGAAAATCCATGCCTTTACCGAGTTGGTCGGTTTTGAACTTGAGGATCGCCATATTGAGCGTGCCATCGCTCAAGAACACGCCATCGGCCAGCACACCGTTCGGCCGGCCCACCTCCACGAAATCGAAAGCCTGCTTATAAAATTCGGCCATCGCATCCGGATCCTCGGCGGCGATCGCGATATGGCGTAGTTTAGGCATGACCCTCCTCCTCGTGTCGCTGATCGCCGCACCCTAACACAACCAACTCGTCAACTCGAAGCGCTCCGGAAATTCTCGTGCAGGGTCGAGGACAAAATCCGTGCCAGGTTCCTACCGACGCGGGTCAGCGCCTCGTCCCACAGGAACAGGCCGAACCGGTCGAACTCGGGAAGCAAGGTCCCGTTTGCGAGCGCGAAATGCGAGGTGCAAGTCAAACTCCTCGGATCCGGCAATTCTCGCGGCGTCCACGCGAACAGCGCCAGATCCTTGCCGCGCAGGTAGGGGTGCACGCCCAACATTACCAACCTGTCCGACGACGCAATGAGGCCGGTTTCTTCACGCAACTCTCGCACTGCGGCGTCGGCAAAATTCTCGTCGGGCTCGGCAGTGCCCTTGGGGATGTCCCACCGCGGCGACCTGGTCGCGTGACCGAGCAGGATCCGCTCGCCATCGGTGACGATGACGCCGCAGCTCGTCTGACGCTGCGTCACGGCCAGGTACCGCCCCCCGAAATGCCCCCGTAAATTCCGCCGCGGCTCTCGTTGTCCGATGAGGCACCGTTATCAGCGCACCCGGTTGTGAGCAGCGACAGCAAGAACCCCAGCAGGATCGGCCAGCGCGTGCGCACCATTATCCGCCGTCTTTCTCACTCATCGATTTCGGATCCCACAACCTCAGCCGATAACCTTCCGGATCGCACAGCTCGGCTCCATAACCCCAAAACACCTTCATCGGTGGATGAACAAAGGGTACCCCGGCCGCGGCCAGTGCGTCGTGTTTCGCCTCGACGTCGTCGACCGGGATCGTAAACGAAATCCCGGGGCAGTCGGCGACTTCCGATTGATAGAGAAAAATCGCCAGGTCGACATCGTCGCGCATCGCTGCCGTTTGCCGGTCGCGGATTTCGAACTCTACTTCGAAGCCCAAATAGTCTCTGTACCAATCGCGTGATTTTTGCCAATCACGCACCGGCAGGGACAGGTGATCGAGCCTGAGCATTCGCACGGACTCCCTTCATCCTCGGTGCTCGGGCAAATTAGGATCGTCGCCTCTATGGTCGCAAGCCATCAACGCCGCGGGAGATCGTCGATGATCGCTGAACTGCGCTGCTATCGGCCGTTGATCATCGGAAGACGGGGCGCGGTCGCGGCAAATCACCCGCTCGCGGCCCAGGCCGGGCTGTTGGCGTTGCGGGCCGGCGGCAACGCCGTCGACGCAGCGGTCGCCACGTCGGCGACACTGGCTGTCGTCGAGCCGATGATGTCCGGGCTCGGCGGCGACGGCTTTTACCAGGTCTACGAGCAGGCGAGCGGCCGCGCCGTCGTGTTCAACGGCTCGGGTCCGGCGCCCACGGCCGCGAGCCTGGAGCGTTACGCCGTCGGCATTCCGCGGGTCGGGCCTCTTTCGGTCTCAGTCCCGGGGATGCTCGCCGGGATCGCAGCAATGCATCAGCGCTTCGGCCAACTGCCCTGGCGCGAACTCTTCGGCGAGGCCATCACTTTCGCCCGCGACGGCTTCGCCGTCACCCCGCACTACCGCCACCTCGCTGGCGATTACCGCGAGACACTGATCATCGACCCGCGCAGCACGACGACTTTTCTGCGCGACGGCGAGGCACCGCCGGTCGGCGCGCCGATCGCGCAACCCGACCTCGCCGATACGCTAGAAGAAATCGCCTCGGAGGGTGCGGAGACGTTTTACCGCGGCCGCTTGGCGCGGCGACTGGCGACGGGCCTCGAAGCGGCCGGCGCTCTAGTATCGGCGGCCGATCTCGCTGCTTTCGTCGCCGAAACCCAGGAGCCGATCGCGATCGACTACCGCGGCTTCACCGTGCTCGAGGCACCGCCCAACTCAACCGGCTTCGTATTGCTCGAGGAACTGAAGATCCTCGAGCATTTCGATCTCCCAGCAATGGGCCTTTTGTCGGCCGACCTCGTCCATGTCATGGTCGAGGCGAAAAAGCGCGCCTTCGCCGACCGCGAGCGCTGGGCCGCCGATCCGCGTTCGATCGCCGCACCGCTGGCGGAACTGCTGTCCGCCGACTACACCGCATGCCTCGCCGCTGGTATCGATATGCGGCACGCGGCCCCGATCCCGATGGCTGCGGCATCGGCCGGCGACACGACCTATTTCTGCACGGCCGATGGCGAAGGCAACGCGGTTTCGGGTGTCCAGAGCATCAATGGCGGCTTTGGTTCCGGGGTCATTGCCGGCGATACCGGCATTCTGCTCAACAATCGCATGACCTATTGGCACCTCGAGGCCGGGCATCCGAACCGGCTTCAGCCGGGCCGCAGGGTGCGTCACACGATGAACCCGCCGATGGTGCTCAAGGACGGCGCATTATGGTGCGTTTTTGGCACACCTGGCGCCGACAACCAGGTGCAGATCAATATGCAAGTGCTGACGGCGATGATCGATTTCGGGCTAGACCCGCAGCAGGCAGCCGAGCTGCCGCGCTGGACGTCGAACCTGCCGGGTCAATACGCGAATTGGCCGCACGACGGGGAGAACGCGCTGACGATCGAACGGCGGTTTCCCGACACAGTGCGCGCCGAACTCGCGCACCGCGGCCATCCGGTCAAAACGGTCGGCGATCTCGAAGGGCCATGCAGCGTCGAGATTATTCGCTGCGACCCGGCGACCGGCATGCTGCTCGCCGGCTCCGACCCGCGGCGCGACGGTTGGGCATTGGCCTGGTGAGCTCGGAGCGGCATTCCATGAAAATTCGTGACGTTGAAGCCTTTCAGGTCAGCTGGACACCGGAGGACAAGCCGGCACAGCGCAGCGCCTGGGTCAGAATCAATTGCGACGATGGCTCGTTTGGGATCGGCGAAGCCTCGCCGATGCAGGGCGGTCTCGCCTCCCTCGGGATCATTGAGCGCAATCTCGCGCCGGCCTTGATCGGCAAGGACCCGCTCGATCACGCGGTGCTGCACGACAGGCTGCTGCATACCTTCGCCAAGCTCGGGCCGGAGGGCGCGCTGACCGGCGCGCTTGCGGCACTCGACATTGCGCTCTGGGATTTGAAGGGCAAGCTTTTCGGCCAGCCGATCTATAAGCTACTGGGCGGTGCCTGGCGCACTAGCCTGCCGTTCTACGCTTCGATCGGCGGTAATGGAGAGCGCAGCGTCGACGAGGTGCTACGGGCTGTTGAAATCCGGCTTAAAGACAAGCCGGCGGCGGTGAAGATTCGCTTCGACAACGACCGGACGATGCCGGACATCGACATCCCCGGCGACATCGCCAAGGCGCGCGCCGTACGACAATTGGTCGGCGACGGTTTCCCGCTCGCCTTCGACGCCAACAACGGCTATTCGGTCGGCGGCGCGATCCGCGTCGGGCGGGTTCTGGAGGAGCTCGGCTACTGGTGGTTCGAGGAGCCGGTGCAGCACTACCATGCGAGGGCGATGGGCGAGGTTGCCCGGAAGCTCGACATCACTGTGTCGGCCGGCGAACAGACCTACACGCTTGCCGGCTTGGCGGATCTGATCGCGGCCGGGGTTCGCATGGTGCAGCCCGACATCGTCAAGATGGGCGGCATCACCGGTTTGATGCGTTGCCTTGCGCTGGCACATGCGCATGGCGTCGAGCTCGTCCCCCATCAGACTCAGCCGACCATCGGTCATATGGCGAATCTGCATTTGGCCGCGAGCCAAGTGCACGCCACCAAACCTTGCGAGTTCAATGATCCATCACCGCGCCAGCACAGCGTATTCGAAAATTCCCCGAAACCTGTCGACGGCCTCTTTCATTTGCCTGCCGAACCAGGGTTGGGTCTGCGTGTCAACGAAGCGGAGCTGGCAAAGCGACGCATGCCGATTGCCTGATTCGCCGGACCAATGGAGGCTTATGACGGGCGGACTTTCCCGGGCGCACCAGCTCGCCATCACCGGCGCCGCCGCCTCTGCCATCACCGCTAAAGGACCGCGACAATGGCCGACAGCACGATAGACCCGTTTCCTCTCGACCGTCTCGAACTGCTGGAGACAGCTGTCGCTCGTCTCCGCTACGTCTCCATCGCGGTGATGGTGATACTGATTGCCGGTTTCGTGTTTCTCGGCATTCAGCTCGGACGCCTGAGCAGCCATATGGACCAACTCGCCGCGAAAGTGGACGGCCTCGATGTGGCTCTCGGGGTGAAGTTTGACGCCGCGAACGCGAAGATCGACACGGTCTCCCAGCAGCTGGCGGTCGAACTGAAAACGATGGGGACCGAGATTGCGGCCCGGACGAGCGCTGTCGCCAAGAGCATCGCCGGTGCTAGCAGCGTCGCGCCTGCCCCGCCGCCTCCGGCGCCCGCCCAACCGGCTCCAACGCCTGTACCGAAGCCCGTGCCCGCGCAGCCGCCAAGAAGCCGGCCATGACCGGCCGCGTTGGCTCTGGAGCTATCTCAATACCTGAAGTAAAGAAATTCGCTGACGTGATGGAGATTGAGGACGGCGAGAGCGGCAAGGAGGCCGACGAACACTGCAGCCGCTGCACTCGGACGCCACTCTAGGCGCCGAGGCAAGAGCCGCATGACCGACGGCGCCCGCTCGAGGAGCGGCGGATCGCGTTCCCGCTCGGCCACCCCGTAGTTGAAGGCAGGATGCCAGCGGGCTAACATTTGCTGCGTATTCGGCAGGTACCAAACGATCGCCAACCAAACGATCAGCCACAGCACGAGAGCACGCTGATCGGCCGAGACTGGCGGTCCATCGAAGCGAACCCCAAGCCAACCCAGCCCGGCGGCGAAGGGGCCAAAGGCATCGTGCCAGGAAACGGGCAGGTTGACCATCCCGCGAAAAATTCGCGCGGCCACCTCCATCGACGGCGCCCGATGCGTCACCAGAACCACCGTCAAACCAAAGAACGTCACGAACCGCGCCACGGTATTCGACCACCAGGCATTGACCGGCCGCCACACGCTACGCCAGGCGTGGTTCATGACCATCGCGCCGCCTTGGAGTGAGCCCCACAAGACAAAATGCCACGCCGCGCCGTGCCACAGTCCGGACAGCGCCATCGTCACCATTAGATTGAAATAGAGTCGACGGGTGCCGCAACGGCTGCCGCCGAGTGGAATGTAGATGTAGTCGCGCAGCCAGCGCGACAAAGTCATGTGCCATCGCCGCCAGTAATCGACGACGTTGAGCGCCCGAAGGGGCGAATTGAAGTTTAACGGCAATTGGATGCCGAACAGGCGGGCAGCACCGAGCGCCATCTCGGAATACCCTGAGAAGTCGAAATAGAGCTGGAGCTTGAAGGCGATCGCCCCCTGCCACGCGGTAAAGAAATCGAGCGGTTGGCCGGCGGCAGCTACATCGTAGACGTTCGACACGATAGGCGCAAAGTGGTCGGCGAGAACCACCTTCTTGAACAAGCCGATCACAAAAATTGTCAGCCCGAGCATGAAGTTGCTCGGCTTAATCGCGAACGCCCAAGGACCCTTAATTTGCGAAAAGATCTCGCTATGGTGAGTGATCGGCCCGGCTAGTAGTTGTGGGAAAAACATAACAAAGAAGCAATATTCGAGGAAGTCGTGCTCGGCGACTCGACCCCGGCTAGAGTCGACGAGATAGGCGATCTTCTGAAACGTGAAGAATGAAATGCCGAGCGGCAATACAATGTGCTGCAAGAGAAAATCTGTCCGCAGCAGGGTATTGGCGGTGTCGATCAAGAAATTGGTGTATTTGAAATAACCGAGCACCGAGAGGTCGACGGCAATCCCGAAGATCAGCAGCAGGCGGACCCGGCCGGCCCGGCCTGCTAGGCGCTGCGCCATGATCCACCGGGCAACGACGAAATTGAACACGGCAATGCCGCCGAGTAGCGGCAGGTAAACCGGGTTCCACCAGCCATAGAAGAAGAGCGAAGCCGCGAGCAGCAACCCCAACACGGCTCGCGGGCCAGCGAATTGGCGCAGCAAGATGTAGAGGCCCACGGTCGCCGGCAGAAAGGCGAACAAGAAAATCGGCGAGTTGAACAACATAGGCGGCGGCTATTACCCCGGCTTGCTGGCGTGCTCTACGTTAGCGGGCAATATATGTGCCGAACGACGATTTGTGCACGATGCCAGGGATGTCTTGAAAGCATGGCTCGCGGCGGCATATTCAGCTGGCGTTTTCCCGGGAGAAAGCACGATGTCGACGATGTATCGCTACACGCTGCCGGTGGAGCAGACGGAGTGGAGGTTCGACGGGCAGAGCGAGACCTGCTTCACCTGGGAATATGATGATTCGCGTGCCGCGTTGCTGCAGCTCTATGACAAGGGCAAGAAGCAGCAATGGGATGCGGGGGTGCGGATCGACTGGTCCCTCGATCTCGATCCCGAGAACCCGATGATGCTCGACGACTGCGTCATCCCGATCTTCGGCACCGACGTCTGGAACCGGATGACCGAGAAGGAGCGCAGCGAGGTGCGCCACCACCTGCAGGCCTCGCAGATCTCGCAATTTATGCACGGCGAGCAGGGCGCGTTAATTGCCACCTCGAAGATCGTGCAGACCGTGCCCGACCTCGACTCCAAATTTTACGCCGCGACGCAGGTAATGGATGAGGCGCGTCACGTCGAGGCTTATTCAAGGCTATTGCACGAGAAGTTCGAGCTCGCCTACCCGATCACCCATGGTCTGTCGTCTTTGCTCGAACAAGGGCTCAGTGACCGCCGCTGGGACATGACCTATCTGACAATGCAGATCTTGATCGAGGGCTTGGCCCTTGCCGCGTTCCAGCGGATTCGCGACCAGTCGAGAAACCCGCTGGCCGCCGCGGTCAACGCCTACGTCATGCAGGACGAGGCGCGGCACGTCGCCTTCGGCCGGATCGCGCTGCGCGACTATTACCCGCAGCTGAGCGACACCGAGCGCAATGAACGCGAGGAATTTGTCGTCGCGGCATGCTGGCACATGCGCGACCGATTCAATCAGCTCGAGGTCTGGCAGAGGCTCGGCCTGCCGGTCGAGGAGTGTATACGGCTCGTCGACCAGTCCGAGTCGATGAACTTGTTCCGCAGCCGCATCTTCAGCCGCATCGTGCCGACGGTGCGGGATATCGGCTTGTGGGGTCCGCGCGTGCAGGAAGCCTTCGCGGCGATGGGCGCCATCGAGTTCGCGACCGTCGACGCCGGAGCACTGCTCGACAATGACGCGCGAGTGGCCGACGAGTTCGACGCGCGCCTGCGGCTGGCCGACGCCGCGCCGCAATAGCTCTCTTCACCCTTCCCTTTACGGCGGACCGGTCTACAGATCAGCGAAGGAACTCAATCTTCGCTTCGCGAAACCACAGGAAATTTGCCGGTGCGGCCGAAATCGGCCCGTTGATCGCAAACACCGCGATCTCGAATTTGTCTCCCGGAGAGACGGGATTGGCGAGCACAAGGCGATGCGGCATGTTGAAGCCCTGGATCGTCCCTGGACTGGTCCGGCCAGCCGCGCGCGGTAGCTCACCATTGACCCAGACTTCCGCATAATCGTCAATATTCAAGCGCAGAACCATCATCGCGCCGGCGGTGTCGAAACCCGCGGCATTCGTGGGAACAGTCAGGGTCGTGCGGAACCAGAAGAACGATACGAGGCCGCCGCCGCGCTTAGCGCCCAGCTCAGTTGCAGCGACGATTGGCCAGTTGGAATCGTCAAACCCGCTCTCGCCCGCATGCGGCTCTATATCATAGGTCGTCTTGAATTCGGACATCGCGTCGCTGAGCGCGGGGCACTCGACGATCTTTGCCTCCATCGCCTTCCACCGCGCCCCGAAGACCGCCGATCCGGCGTTGGTCATCAAATCGACCGCATGCGCCGGCGGCACTAGAGGAGCGACCGGGTGCGGCGGCGCGAGCAAGGGAGGGCGTGACGGTGCGACCGAAGCTGTGGGTCTGGTCCAAATGTTGTCGGGCATTCCTGTCCACCTCTCATTGCCGCGCCGAGGATAAGCAGACCTGCGCCCCAAAGCGCAAGTATGCCGGCTCTTTTTTGGTGAGGTTCGGAGTGGCTTACTCGGGCAGGCCGAAGACCTCTTCGGGCTCGTTGAGCCCGCGGACCGGCTGAAAACCGAGCGAGACCAGCGGGCGCGGGCAGACCCGCGCGAAGGCGCTGGAGAACAGCATCGGACGCGACAGCCGCTTGGTCAGGTCTTCGATTCGCGAGGCGAGGTTGACCGCCGGCCCGATGACCGTGAAGTCGAGCCGGCCGGCCGCACCCACATTGCCAAAGATGACCTCGCCTAGATGCAAGCCCATGCCGGTTCTGAGCTCGCCCCGGCCTTTGGCGCTCCGCTTCTTGTTGACCGCATCGAGGCGTTGGAGTCCCTCGGTAGCCGCTTCGAGGGCGCGCATGCTCGAGGTAGGGAAATCATCGTCATCCGCGGCCGGGAAGATCGCCAGCATGCCGTCGCCCATGAATTTGAGGACTTCGCCCTTGCGTTCCTGGATCGGCGTGGCGAGTGCGTCGAAATAATCGTCGAGCAGCGTGATTACTTCGTCGGCCGGCAGGCGGTCGGAGAGAGCTGTAAACCCACGCAGGTCGGTCATCATGATCACCGCGCGCATGCGCTCACCCTCGGCCTGGCGGATCTGCCCGGCGAGAATGCGCCGCCCGGCCTGGGGCCCGAAATAAGTATCGAGCAAATTCGCGCTGATCCGGCGAACCGCGCGAGTCTCGGCGATCGCTGCGAGGGCGGGGTTGATCTCTTCGAATGCCCCGATGTCGGCGTCGCCGAACCCGTCCGGCCGGTCGGTCGCCCAGGTCACCACCGGAAACCGCCGGAAGGTGCGGTTGAGCGGCAGCGCAAAATAATCGGTGACACCCGCCTTTCTGAGCTTCGACAGCAGTGGGTATTCAGGCGTCTCCTCGATCAGCCGGCGGCGAAACGGCGTGCCGCGTTCGATCGTGGCGCGGATCGGGCTGTGCAAATATTCGTCGGTCTCCTCCGAGCCGTGCAGGATGCGAAAATCCTCAATGACTTTGAGTTCGCGCAGCCAGCGCACACCGACGCCGCGGATCAGCGGATGCAACGTGCCCATGTAGAGCGTGGCGCGCCACAGCGGCACACCGTCGCCGAGCAGCCGCCAGCACAGCTCGTCGAACAGCTCGACGTCGCTGTCGATGTGCGGGCCCTCGCGGAGGATCCATCGGTCGATTTGACCCCCCGGTATCGGGGCACCCGCGCCGGTATAGACTCCTTCGGTGCGGAAGAACTCCTCACCGGTCGTCCTCGTATCAGGCGGAATGTCCAAGGGCATGCTTGTCCCCATCGGGCAACACATTGGCGTGGCACGCCCGAGAGCGGCCGGCTAATAGATAGGATAATCAAACGCGGTTGCGATGGACCGCCGGTTTCCTAGCTGGCCAACACGGTCTAACCTGGGGTCACAATAGTGTGACATTCGCGAGAACGTGAAATGCCTGGCTTTACGACCCGTCCCGAGATCCGCGGCACCTTCGGCGTTGTCGCCTCGACCCATTGGCTCGCTTCCGCCGTCGGCATGAGCGTGCTCGAAAAGGGCGGCAACGCGTTCGACGCGGCGGCCGCTGCCGGCTTCACACTGCAGGTGGTCGAGCCGAGCACGAACGGCCCGCTGGGCGAGGCGCCGATGCTGGTGTGGAGCGAGGCGAACCGCAGCTGTGACATGATCTGCGGCCAGGGTGTCGCACCCCAAGCCGCGACGATCGCCAAGTTTCGCGAACTCGGGCTCGATCTGATCCCCGGAACCGGGCTGCTCGCCGCTGCGGTGCCGGCCGCGTTCGGTGCCTGGATGCGGCTGCTGCGCGACTACGGTACGATGCCGCTGGCCGAGATTTTGGGGCCGGCGATCGGCTATGCCGAGAACGGCTACCCGATGGCACGCCGTATTAGTGAGACGATCGGCGTTGTCGCCGACATGTTCCGCCGGGAATGGCCAAGCTCGGCCGAGGTCTATCTGCCGCATGGCGCGCCTCCAGTGTCTGGGCGGCTGTTCCGCAACCCCGCACTGGCGGCGATGTACCGTCATGTTCTCGCCGAAGCCGGTGATGGCGCGCGCGAGCGCCAGATCGAGCGCGCTCGTGAGGCATGGTATCGCGGCTTTGTCGCCGAGGCCATAGACCAATTTTGCCGGCACGAGAGGGTGCTCGATTCGTCGGGGCGGCACCATCATGGGCTTTTAACCGGCGAGGATCTGGCACGCTGGGAGGCGCCGGTCGAGGCGCCGGTCACCTTCGACTATCACGGCTACCGCGTGGCCAAGGGCGGACCGTGGAGCCAGGGGCCGGTGTTCCTGCAGCAATTGGCGTTGCTGCGGGGCTTTGAGCTCGACGACCTCGATCCGCTCGGTCCTGATTTTGTCCACGTCGTCGTCGAATGCGCCAAGCTCGCCTTCGCCGATCGGGAAGCCTGGTATGGCGACCCGAATTTCGTCGATGTGCCCATGCGCACCCTGCTCAGCGGCCCCTACAACGATGCGCGACGCCGGCTGGTCGGCGAAGAAGCGTCGCTCGAATTGCGGCCCGGACGTCCCGATGGACGGATGCCGCGTGTGTTGGTCGGCGGGCACGAGGCGGCTATCGCCGGCGCCGGGATCGGCGAGCCGACGGTTGGTGAGCCGGTGACCAGCACTCTCGGGGTTGCCGCCGGTGATACCTGCCACATCGATGTCGGCGACCGCTGGGGCAACATGGTTTCGGCGACGCCGAGCGGTGGCTGGCTGCAGAGCTCGCCGGTCATCCCTGAGCTCGGTGTTTGCCTCGGCTCGCGCATGCAGATGTTCTGGCTCGAAGAGGGGTTGCCGGCGAGCCTCAAGCCCGGCAAGCGCCCGCGCAGCACGCTCTCGCCGTCGATGGCGTTCAAGGACGGCGAGTCCTACCTCGCCTTCGGCACGCCCGGCGGCGACCAGCAGGACCAATGGTCGCTCTTGATGTTTCTGCATCACGTCCATCACGGCATGAACCTGCAGGAAGCCATCGACTGTCCGGCCTTTCACAACGAGCACATGCCGAGTTCGTTCTATCCGCGCGCCGCTCGGCCGGGCTTGGTGGCGCTCGAAGCGCGTTTCCCGGATGCGACTCAGACGACCTTGGCGCGGCGCGGCCATCGCCTGCGGGTCGGCGAGCCATGGTCGGAAGGCCGACTATCCGGCTGCGCCCGCGAGACGACCCCGGAAGGCACCGTACTCAAAGCCGCCGCCAATCCGCGCGGCATGCAAGGCTACGCCGTCGGACGCTGACACCCGTCGACTGGCCTTCCTGTGTGACGGGAAGAAACTGGCAAAACCACGATTGCGGCCTGCTTTTTGACCGGAAATCTGCCTCTAAATGTTTGAGAAAAAACCAGTCGTGAGGTGAATTCTCTAAGCGGCCGAACACGGAATTAAAGCGGTCGAACAGGGAACGAGAGACCGCCTATCAAGGAAGGTCCAGGGAAGCACCCTTTTAGCCACGTCGTGCCCATCAATCGGCCTCGTTCCCGCGGCCCCGCATCAAACCTCAGCGATCGACGGACCGAAATAGAGGTCAGCCGAGCCGCTCGGGTCGCTGTCATGAGGCGTCGACTGGTTCGACCGGGCGCTCCAAAATGAGAGCCTGAGGCGCTTGTACTGATTATTGGACGGCCATCATCGCCTTCGCCAATTCTGGAGCCGGTGCTGCTCATCCGCGCTGAGCTTCAGCGGCTCGAGAACAACCACAATCTCTTGAGCATGCCGGTAAACTGGAAGCGCATCTTCGCCTCGTACTCGCTCCAACACTGGGTTCCGTGTCCTGTCCGATATTAAAGGTTTCATCGAGGGAGAAACGCACCGCAATCGTCCGCTCGATCTGCACCTGCTCTGCCGGTTTTTCGTCGACCAGCAGCGTGACGGTGGCGGCCTTGCCGATGCCGCCGCCATACTCGAATTTGATGCGAATCGTATAATTGCCGGGCGTAAGCGGCTGGTCCGAGGCGACGCGAATCGACCCGAGCCGCTTCGCGGAGTCCCGGTTGAAAAACCCATGGTTCGCACCTTTTGGTTAAGGCTTGCCGAACCGCGCATGGTTAGCCCAGTCGGGATTCTTCGCACCCAGCCTGATGATCCGCCGCCCTTCCTGCTGCAGCTTCGCGGAGAGCCGCCCGCCGCGGCGGTTTGTCCATAGCCAACGCCCCCTTTCTCGGGGTAGACAGTTTCGCGGCCTGGAGTCACACGCTGATATTTCGCCGACTGCCTAAAATTGGAATAAGTTTGGCAGGTGGCCACAACTCCTTCGTTGACGGAGGGTTCGAGCTCAAAAGTGATGGGGGCTTTGCATGCAGCGACCGGCTACGGTGCTCTGCACATCGGGACTCGCGGTCGAAGCAAAGATCGCACGGGCCGCAGGATTTTCGGTCGTAATCAGAGCCGGAGACCGGGATCGCACCGCCGCACGCATCGGCGCTGCGGCCGCGCAGACCGATTGCCTCGTCAGCTTCGGCATTGCCGGAGGGTTAGCACCTGAATTAGGGGCCGGAACGGTGATCGTTTCCGGCGAGGTTGTCTCGGAAAGCCACCACTGGGCGATTGAGCCATCCGTTCGCCGGCAGTTAAGTCAGTTTGCAAGATCTATCGGGGCCGTCGAGGGCCTTATCTTAGGCGCTAGCTCTATCCTCGCTACACAAATCGAGAAAAAGCGCGCCTGGTCCGCCACCCGTGCTCTCGCCGTCGATCTCGAAAGCGAGATCGTGGCACGTACAGCGACGGCGCTTGGCATTCCGTTTATCGTCTTGCGCTCGATTGCCGACACCGCGCGACGGGATCTCCCGCCGGCGTCGCTGGTTCCGCTTACCGTGGGCGGGAAACCTGATCTATTGGCGGTCGTTGCCTCTGTCCTGCGTCGCCCATTCCAGGTCGCTGGAATGATCGGGCTGGCACGGGAAACAGCGGTCGCGCTGTCCGCGCTAATCGGCCCCGCCAGGGCTCTGCGCTCGCTTGTCGCTACCGGCTAGGCGAGCCATCGCCTCTTCTACGTGATCGGAGAAGACGTATCTCGCGGGGCGTTGCCGAGTAAGTGAAATCTCGGGCGCCATATCGCCCTCGGTACGGATGCCATGGAGCGCGAGCTTTGCGAGTTTCAAGGGATTGCGGACCGAGTCCATGACCGCTGTTGCCTCGTAGCCGCTATGCACCATGCAGTTGGCGCATTTCTCGTAATTCCCGGTGCCGTAGGCATCCCAATCGGTCTCCTCCATCAACTCTCTAAAGGTCTTGGCATAGCCTTCGCCTAGCAGATAGCAAGGGCGTTGCCAGCCGAAATAGTTCCGCGTCGGGTTACCCCACGGAGTGCAATAGTATGATTGATTACCGGCAAGGAAGTCGAGGAACAGGATCGATTGGTTGAACGACCAGCGTCGAACTCCGCGCTTGAAGATGCCTCGGAATAATTCCTTTGTACGGCGGCGATTCAAGAAATGTTCCTGATCAGGAGCCCGCTCATACGCGTATCCTGGCGATACGGTGATCCCATCGACGCCGATTTGCGTGATCACGTCGAAGAATTGCGCGACGCGCTCCGGCTCAGCCGTGTCGAACAAAGTCGCGTTTACATTGACGCGAAAGCCCCTCGCCTTGGCTAATTCGATTGCGGCGACGGCGCGGTCGTAGACACCTTCCTGGCACACCGAGCGATCATGGTCCTCACGGTCACCGTCGAGATGGACCGTCCAGGCAAAATATGTGCTAGGGCTGAACAGTTCGATCTTCTTCTCGAGCAGTAGGGCGTTGGTGCAGAGATAAACGAACTTCTTGCGTGCAATAATGCCCGCAGCGATTTTGTCGATCTCGCGGTGAAGAAGCGGCTCGCCACCGGCAAGTACCACGACCGGAGCGCCACATTCGTCGACGGCATCGAGGCACTCGTCGACGCTCAAGCGCTGATTTAGGATCGCGTCAGGATAATCGATCTTGCCACAACCGGCGCATGCCAAGTTGCAACGGAACAGGGGTTCCAGCATCAGGACGAGCGGATAGCGCCGTACGCCCTTCAAGTGCTGGCCGACGACATAGGCGCCTACCCGGATAGCTTGGCGCAGCGGAACGGCCACGGCGCACTCTCCTCAAAAGTCATGACATAACCCGATTTCAGCCAGCGATGTCAGACAGCTGCAGCGGCATCCTGAAGCGGACGTTCTCGATAACGCCGGGCAGCACCGAGAGCTCGATATCCGCCAGCTCACGCAGCCGGGCAATCAAGTCCTCGACCAGCACCGCGGGAGCAGATGCACCGGCGGTGATGCCTACCGCCGAAACGCCATCGAGCCAGCGCGGATCGAGCGCACGTGCATCCTCAATCAAGTAGCTCGCCACGCCACTTTCCGCGGCGATCTCGCGCAAACGATTGGAATTCGAGCTGTTCGGAGCGCCGACGACGAGGACGACATCGACGAGTCGAGCGAGTTCCCGTGCGGCCCTCTGACGGTTTTGTGTCGCGTAGCAAATATCTTTGGTGTCTGGGCCAACGATCGAGGGAAACCGTTCCTTAAGGGCTTCGATAACGGCGCGCGTATCGTCAACGCTGAGCGTCGTCTGGGTGATGAAGGCGAGCTTCTCGGGGTCGGCAACTACGAGCCCTGCGACCTCTTCAGGGGTCGATATCAGATGCACCCGACCGTTGATTCGTCCCATTGTGCCCTGGATTTCCGGGTGGCCGGCATGGCCGATCAAGACGATCTCACAACCCTGGTTGGCGTAGCGCTGTCCTTCGATGTGCACCTTTGAAACCAGTGGGCAGGTCGCATCTATAACAGGAAGCCCACGCTTGCCGGCACGTTCCTCGATCGCGCTGGCAACCCCGTGAGCGCTGAAGATGGTGACGGAGCCACGCGGAATCTCCTCGATCTCGTCGACGAAACGCGCGCCTTTGGCGCGTAGCCGCTCGACTACGTGCCGGTTATGAACGATTTCGTGACGCACATAGATCGGCGGCCCGTATTTTTCGAGGGCGCGCTCAACGATCTCGATCGCTCGTTCGACCCCCGCGCAGAAACCCCGGGGTTGCGCTAACACGACCCGCATAGCCTAGCCTCGGCGCATCAAGTCGGCGGGCCCGACGACCCCGCTTGCTTCAGCACTCTCCATGCTGTGGCAACGCATCCCTGCCACAATTCATTCCGTGCTGCACGCCCAATCGTACAACATCCGCCATTTAGGGGGGACGAGAGTAGATTGGATCTTCGGTGGACCCGGCGCATCGGCCACCGCAGCAGCGATCGGTTTTCCACTCGACATTGGGTTATTAGTTTGCTGGTGGTCAAGCAGCGCGAGACGCACCGCCGGCAGCGGCGCGTTTGTGGGGCATGCTTGGCTTCGTCCGTCGATTAATGTCCATCCTCCGGCGTAGTGTCTCCCGGCCACGTGAGAGGCGTGAGCGAATAGTGCCGATCGGGACCCGGAGAATTACGGCAACCTTCCCGTAACTCATCCCCTCGAGACCCACGAGCAGAATCACCTGCCGCTGCTCCTCGGGAAGGGTAGCAATCGCCCGCTCCAGGTCGCGTAATTGCAACGAGGCCGTAACGTTGGGCGCAATGGTTAGGATCGGCCCGACGTCCTCCACCGGAACGCAGACACCCTCCCGTACCGAACGGCGGACATCGTTGACGTGTTGATTGTGGAGAATCGTGAAAAGCCAGGCTCGCAAGTTGGTTCCCGGTTGCCAGAGATGTTCTTTGGCGATGGCGCGTACCAGGCAGCTTTGCACTAGATCATCGGCGCGCGACGCATCCCGCGTCAGCGCTCGGGCGTAGCGCCGCAGTCTTGGAATTTCCGTCTCGAGCAGGTGAGCAAAATTGCTCATCTTCGTCGCCTTTGCGGTTCCAGCCTCAGGTAGCGGGAGGCTGCTCAACGAACCCGATATAGTCCTACAGTGTAAATCCGTGGGTGACATCTTGTTATTTTTTGTAAAATTTATGTCCGTATTGTCACCATCGCCGGTATTATGTAAGCAATGTGATCCAAATAGACCTTGAGGGCTCGACTAATTGTGTTACCATGCTCCGATCGCTATGTTGGATACCGGTGCAGCGAGGTCGCAGATCTGCTGATAAAGCGATTGAATTTATTTTCGAGATTTGAAGGCGGCGCTTACTTGATGGCTCGGACATCGACTTTCCTCGGCCTCAGTAGGCGCGGATGACCTTGGGACGAGCCGTTTGGAGATAGACGCGAGCTACCGGATCTGCTCAATGGCGGCCCCCTGCCGGCTGTGGTACTCGATCAACAAGCGTATACCCAACCACGCACGAGGGCCGCCCGCGTGCTTACTTAGGCGCCTTTATGAGTGTGACGCCCGTCATCGCGATCGTGCTCGTTCCCGGCTGGATGTATCTGCTTGTCGCGGCCGTCGCAGCGGTGTGCTTTGTTCGGCGCGGTTTCGTGATCCCACCCGAGCGACCACCGATCTCCGTGCTAAAGCCTCTGCACGGGGAGGAGCCAGGGCTCTACGAAAACCTTCGCTCGTTCGTCGAGCAGGACTACCCCGGCGTCCAACTAGTGCTCGGCGTGAACGATATAAACGATCGCGCGCTGCCGGTCGCCGAAGCCCTGATTCGCGATATGCCCGCCGCCGATATCACTCTTGTTTCCGGTGCTCTTGCCAGAGGCAGCAATTTGAAGGTCGCCAATCTCGAGAACATGCTGCCTGCCGCCCGTCACGACATCCTGGTGATCTCCGACAGCGACATGCGGGTGGATCGACGGTACCTCGGAGCGGTTGCCGAGCCACTTCGCAATCCCTCCATCGGTCTCGTCACCTGTCTCTACAAGGGCGTCTCGACCGGGGGCAAGTGGTCTGAGTTGGGAGCACAACACATCAATTTCGGCTTTCTTCCGAGCGCATTGGTAGCTGCGGCCGTGGGCATCGACCTTGGCTGCTTCGGCGCCACAATCGCGCTGCGGCGCGAGACCCTTTGCCGAATCGGCGGGTTCGTGCTGGTGCGAGACGAGCTCGCCGACGACCAGCGGATCGGCAAAGCGGTCAGGGCGCTGGGACTAGCTGTGGCGCTTTCTCGGTATGTCGTCGAGGCTCGCGTATCGGAGCCGTGCTTCGCAGAGCTATGGCGACACGAGCTGCGCTGGGCACGCACCGTGCGGACGATCACCCCCGCTGGCTTCGTCGGGTCGGTCCTCACTCATGTCGTAACGCTTGCCGCGCTCGGCGCCGCAGGGACCGGATTTGGCTTGACCTCATCCATCTTTCTTGGGATTTCGCTGCTGCTTAGATGGGTCACAGCAGGGGTGATTGCCAGAGCCCTCGGCTTCGCGGTCAACGGACTCTGGCTGCTTCCCATCCGTGACGCGTTGTCCTTTGCGGTGTTTGTCGCCAGTTTTTTCGGACGAGCGGTTTTCTGGCGGGACCAGCTTTTCCAAGTCGAGCCGAGTGGCCGCATGTCAATCGATGGAGATCCGTCCCCATGATGAAGACGCTGTTTCTGCATCCGCCTTCGTTCGACGGTTTTGATGGCGGCGCGGGCTCACGCTACCAGGCCAAACGTGAGATCCGCTCCTTCTGGTACCCCACCTGGCTTGCCCAGCCTGCCGCACTGGTGCCCGACAGCCGACTGATCGACGCTCCTCCGGCAAGGCTCAAGCTGGCCGATGTGCTGCCGGCCGCCGGCGGGTACGAGCTCGCGGTGCTTCATACTTCGACACCGTCCTTTGCGTCAGACGTTCGAGTCGCCGAGGCGCTGAAAGACGAGAACCCGCGGCTGAAGATCGGCATGATCGGCGCCAAGGTCGCCGTCGAACCCGAGGACAGTCTAAAGGCGTCTTCGGCCATCGACTTCGTCGCCCGCGAGGAGTTCGATTTCACCATCAAGGAGGTGGCCGAGGGCCGCCCACTCGCTGCGGTTGAAGGTCTGAGCTTCCGCGGCTCGAGTGGCGAGATCACCCATAACCCCGACCGCGCGGTTCTCGAGGATATGGACCGCCTGCCCTTCGTCACCGAGGTCTACAAGCGCGATCTGCGGGTCGAGGATTACTTCATCGGATATTTGAAGCATCCCTACATCTCGCTCTACACCGGGCGCGGGTGCCGGTCCAAATGCACATTCTGCCTGTGGCCGCAGACGGTCGGCGGCCATCGCTACCGCGTCCGCAGCGTCGACCATGTGGTCGAAGAAATTCGTCTCGCGAAAAGTTACTTTCCACAGGTCAAGGAGTTCTTCTTCGACGACGACACCTTCACGGACGATCGCCCGCGCGCCGAAGCGATCGCACGCGAATTGGGCAAGCTCGGTGTGACCTGGTCTTGCAACGCCAAGGCCAACGTTCCGCGCGAAACACTCAAAATCATGCGCGACAATGGGCTGCGTCTGCTGCTGGTCGGCTACGAGACCGGCAACCAGCAGATCCTCAACAACATAAAAAAGGGGATGCGCATCGACATCGCCCGCCGATTTACCAAGGACTGTCACGGGCTCGGGATTACGATCCACGGCACCTTCATCCTCGGTCTTCCCGGGGAAACCAAAGAGACGATCGAGGAAACGATCCGCTTTGCCGCGGAGATCAACCCGCACACTATCCAGGTTTCGCTCGCCGCCCCCTACCCCGGCACCTCTCTCTACCGTCAGGCGGTCGAGAATGGCTGGCTCGACATCGGGCATGCCGAGCTGATCGACGAGCGCGGGGTGCAGATCGCGCCCCTGCACTACCCGCACCTCTCGCACACCGAAATCTTCGAGTCTCTCGAGACCTTCTACAAGCGGTTCTACTTCCGCCGTCGGAAGATTGCCTCGCTCGTCGGTGAGATGGTCAAGAGCCCGCAAATGTTGCGCCGCCGGCTGCGCGAAGGTGTCGAGTTCTTTCAGTTCCTGCGCAGCCGGGAGATGGCGAGCTGAGGCGGCTGATCGTTTGCGCCGACGATTTCGGGCTCGACCCGGGGGTCAACGAGGCTGTCGAACAAGCACATCGCCACGGGATCCTGTCAGCCGCGAGTCTGATGGTCGGAGGCGAGGCGGCGGCCGATGCGGTAGCCCGCGCCCATCGTCTACCCGAGCTCCGTGTCGGCCTACATCTGAACCTTATCGACGGCCACCCCATACTTCCCGAGGTCGAGATCCCGCAGCTCGTCCGCGGGAAGGGCGAGTTCGAGCGGAATATGGTCCGCGCCGGCGTCCGATTTTTTGTGTTCCCAAGCGTGCGCCGGCAGCTCGCGAGCGAGATCCGGGCGCAGTTCGCAGCATTCCGTGCGACTGGTTTGCCCCTCGACCATGTCAACGCCCATAAGCACATGCACCTTCATCCGAGCGTCGCCAAGCTGATCATCGATATCGGCCGCGACTACGGCATGAAAGCCGTGCGGGTCCCGTCTGAGCCGGTCGCGGTGCTGCGCCAGGCTTTTCCCGGGGAACTTTATCGAGCGCCGGCTTATCATCCGTGGAGCGCGGTGCTGCGCCGGCGCTTGCGACGGGCCGGACTTCGCACCAACGACCACATCTTCGGCCTCGCCTGGAGCGGCGGCATGGTCGAGGAGCGGGTCCTAAGGCTGATCCCCCATTTGCCGTACGGCGTCAGCGAGATCTATTTCCACCCGGCCGCACAGCGCGCACAATCGGGCGATTCGTCGATTAGCTCCTATCGCCGCACCGAGGAGCTCGCGACATTGTTGAGCCCACTAGTGCGGAGCCGCATCGCCGAATCCGGCATCAGGCTGGTCAGCTACAGCGACCTCTGACGAAGCGGGGTTATTGTGCCGCGTTCGCGGTCGCGGCTCGATAGGCGCGCGCGTAATCGAGTAGCGCATGGTCCGCTACCGGCTCGATCGGCGTGAAGTCGCGATGCGCAATCCACTCCGGACGCGTCGGCTTGCGTATGTAGTTCGACACCGCGCACAAGGTCAGATAGACGATGCGCCGCGGATAAGGCGTGATATTCGGCGCCGAGCCGTGCACCAGGTTGCCGTGGAACATCAACACAGACCCCGGCTTCCCGGTCGGCGCCACGATGCCGCCTTCCTGCGCGAGCCGGGTCACGGTCTCCTGATCCAAGGTCCACAGCGGGTAGGAGGTCGTCTCCTCGTCGTGACCGGCCGCCAACACTCCGTGCTTGTGGCTGCGCGGGATCAGCATCAGCGGCCCGTTGATCGGCATGACCTCGTCCATGAACACCGCGATGTTCATGGCTCGCGGTTCCGGCATGCCGTCGTCGCGCGCCCAGGTGCCGTAATCCTGATGCCACTGCCAGACATCGCCTTCGAAGGCTGCCTTGGCGTTGATCTTGTACTGGTGCATGTAGAGCTGTTCGCCGAAGACCTGCTCGACCGGCCGGATCAGCCGCGGATGGGTCCCTAGCAAGCGGAACGCTTCGTTGTAGGTGTGGGCGGCAAAGGCGGTGCGCGGCGCCCCGGTCTTCTCGCGCCAGACTTCTTGGCGGTCTGAGGCATAGATCGCTTCGGCCTCGTCGCGCAGGAGCGCAACTTCCTGCTCGGCGAAGCAGCCCGGCAGAAACAGATAGCCCTCTCCGGCAAATTGCGCGAGTTGCTGCGCGGTGAGCGGCATCGTAAGTCCTCCTAAAAAAGGCTCCCTTGCCCGGGATGGACGGCATACCGGCGGGTGCGCGGCCGTGGTCTGCTGCCGGCAGTGACCCCGACCCTGCCGTCATGGAATTCGAGATCGAGCGGCGCGCCGGCGGTGATCGCATCCGATGTCGTGACCACGCGGGCGATCGCGTCGCGCACCACGACGTAGCCGCGCGCCAAGAGGCTTTCATGGCGTTCCGAATGGGTGGCGAGCCGGCCGGCGAAATTGTCGACCGCGTCATGGCTGCGGCCGATGAAGCGGGCCATCGCGCCATGCAGGCGCGGCTCGGTTTCGGCGAGGCGAGCGCGGGTGCGCGCAATATCGGCGGATAGCACCTCGGGCCGCAACCGGGCTGCGGCAAGGTCGAGCCGCTGCCGCGCCGCCCGTAGCTGCCGCTCGGCGGCGAGCCGCAGCCGCTCGGTGCGGTCGTCGAGGCGTTGCGCGGCAGCCCCGAGCAAGTCCTGCGGATCGGGCAGTCCGCGCGCCAGCCCGGCGAGATGCAGCCGACGCTGATCGAACAGCCGTGCGAGGCTCCCCGACAGCCGGGCCGATTTGGTGCCGAGCTCGGCGATTAGATCGAGGCGCACCGGGACCGCAATCTCGGCGGCGGCGGTCGGCGTCGGCGCGCGGCGATCGCTCGCGTGATCGATCAGGGTCGTGTCGGTCTCGTGCCCGACTGCCGAGATCAGCGGGATCGCTGAGGCGGCCGCGGCGCGCACGACGATCTCCTCGTTGAATGCCATCAGGTCTTCGAGGCTCCCGCCGCCGCGCGCGACGATGATTAGCTGCGGCCGCGGCACCGGGCCATTCGCGGGCAAGCGGTTGAAGCCGTTGATCGCCGCTGTCACTTGCGTCGCCGCGCCCTCGCCCTGCACCGCCACCGGCCACAGCAGCACCCGGCGCGGAAACCGGTCGGCAAGGCGATGCAGGATGTCGCGAATAACGGCACCGGTCGGCGAGGTGACGATACCGATCACCTCCGGCAGAAACGGCAGCGGCTTCTTGCGCTCGGCCGCGAACAGCCCCTCGGCCGCCAGCCGCTTGCGCCGGTCCTCGAGCAATTTAAGCAGTGCGCCGACCCCGGCGAGCTCCATCGAATCGATGACGAGCTGGTATTTCGAGCGGCCGGGAAAGGTGGTCAGCCGCCCGGCGCACAGCACCTCCATCCCGTCCTCGGGCTTGATCCCGAGCCGCACCGCGGTCATCCGCCAGCACACCGCGTCGATGACGGCTTCGGCGTCCTTGAGACTCAGATAGCAATGTCCCGAGGCGTGCCGCTTGAACCCCGAGATCTCGCCGCGCACCCGCACAAAGGCGAAGTTTTCCTCGATCGAGCGCTTGAGTGCGCGCGCGAGTTCGGAGACGGTGTATTCCGGAAGGTTGGAGCGCGGCGGGGCCGCGATCATCAGATCATCCATGTTGTCATCATAGCCGAGCACTGGAGGAAGCGCGATGCGGGTGCTGGTGGTGGGCTCGGGCGGACGCGAGCATGCGCTCGCGTGGGCAATCGCGGCTTCGCCGCTGGTCGACGCGCTCTACTGCGCGCCAGGCAATGCCGGGATCGCCGAAGAGGCGGAGTGCGTCGCGATCCGCGCGACCGACATCGCGGGAATGGTCGGGTTTTGCCGCCACGAGCGGATCGATTTCGTCGTCGTCGGTCCCGAGGCGCCGCTCGTCCTCGGGCTCGTCGACGGGCTCGAGGCCGAAGGCATCCCGACCTTCGGTCCGAGTGCCGCCGCCGCGGCACTCGAAGGCTCGAAGGCCTTCGCCAAGGATCTGTGTACGCGGGCGCAAATCCCGACCGCTGCTCATCGCCGCTTTCGCGATCCGGTCGCAGCAAAAGCCTTTATCTCGAGCCATGGCGCGCCGATCGTCGTCAAGGCCGACGGGCTGTCCGCCGGCAAGGGGGTGACGGTCGCGAGCGATCTCGACACCGCCTACCAAGCGGTCGATGCCGCCTTGGTCGAGCGCCGGTTCGGCGACGCCGGGCTGGAGATCGTCGTCGAGGACTGCCTCACGGGCGAGGAGGCGAGCTTCTTCGCGCTGGTCGACGGCAAGACAGCACTGCCGCTCGCCACGGCACAAGACTACAAGCGCGTGGGCGACGACGACACCGGGCCCAACACCGGTGGCATGGGTGCGGTTTCGCCAGCTCCGTGCCTCGACCCGGCGCTCGAAGGTGCCGTCATGGAGCGCATCATCCTGCCCGCAGTCGCGGCGATGGAGCGTGAAGGCCGGCCCTTCAAAGGCATCCTCTATGCCGGGCTGATGCTGACCGAAGCCGGCCCGATGCTGCTCGAATTCAATGTCCGCCTCGGCGACCCCGAGGGCCAAGTGCTGATGATGCGGCTGATGAGCGATCTCTTGCCGGCGCTGATCGCCGCGCGCGACGGGGTCCTGAAATCGGTCGATCTGCGCTGGCATCCCGAGCACGCGGTGTGCGTCGTGATGGCGGCGAGCGGTTATCCCAACGAGCCCGAGCATGGCAGCGAGATCCGCGGCCTCGATGCCGCGGCGCGCGATTCCAAGGTCAAGATCTTCCACGCCGGGACTCGTCGAGATGGAGGGCGGCTCATCGCCGATGGCGGACGCGTGCTCGGGATCACGGCCCTCGGCCAGGATCTCGCCGCCGCCCGCGACCGCGCCTACTCGGCGGTCGACCGGATCGACTGGCCCGAGGGGTTCTGCCGGCGCGACATCGGTGGCTCGCACTGATTTCGCTGCTCGACGGGAAGATAGTGCGAAAATCGCGATCTCGGCCGCTCGGAAGGCCCCTTCGAGACCGCCAACCCCTTGATTTTTGCGACCAGGAAACCGGCAATTCCCTAGGCGAGCGAACAGGGAATTAAATCGAGCGATCAGGGAGGCGAATCTGCCTAACAGGGAAGCACCACGGAAAGCCCACCGCACCACCGGCAGCGCCCACTGGCGGGCCGAGCGGCGGGTAGGATTAGCCGCTTCCCGCGGTTTGCGTCATGTCCTCCAGGCCGGAGATGATGCAGGCGAGCAGGCGATCGCAGCCGTGCAATGAGGAAGGCAACGCGGCCTCGAGCAGCCGGGCTTGGACCAGCAGGCCCTCTAGGGTTGTCGCCGTCGTCTCTTCGAGACGATCCTCGATCTCGAGGATCGGGCAGAGCGCCGCATCGAGCGCTCGTGCGCCGCGGTGTACCCGGACACCCTCGCGATTTTGGGATCGCGTCGGCCCTCCCAGGGCAGCTGCGTCCTTGCTCGATTTGCAAGAGCGATCCCGGGCGGATCTCTTTGAACGGTCAGCCGAGGGCGGTCGACCCGCCATATGGTTTCGCCCCATCGCGGTAGTAGCTTACCGCCGTGATCGCGAGCCACATTAGATCCGCGAAATTTCTACCTGCGGACCCCGCCATCGGAGCGGCCGAGCCACCCGCTTCCGCGCCCGATGCTAGCCCGCATTTCTCATACC
>Ga0187846_10000108_pt1 | contig 47952 bp, 33 predicted proteins | sample TC_taG_FD_161473 | JGI IMG/M metagenome (GOLD analysis project Ga0187846, IMG submission 161473) | Biofilm microbial communities from the roof of an iron ore cave, State of Minas Gerais, Brazil - TC_06 Biofilm (v2) | ecosystem: Environmental > Terrestrial > Deep subsurface > Cave > Wall biofilm... | reverse complement strand
GAGGTTCCACTCGTGTTCAGAACGTCCGTGCACCTGAAGAAAGGCGTCGGCGATGCATTCGACCCACTGCCCATCGATGTACGCATAAGCAAATCCCATATTGTAGGGTTCATAGCGCACCGGAACCGTTTGTCCGAAGACGGAAGGAGAGCGCATACACTCGTTCCAGTATTGGAGTCCATTCACCGTGATCCCCCGGCCCTGGTGAATTTTCACGACCCCTGTTCGGGTCGAGGGCCTGGTTTGGATTAGGAAGTCTTCTGAGTAAAGAATCAACATCTGTGTCCGGCGGCCCGCACGCAGCATCCCTTGTGCGAAGGCTTCTCGTGGGCTTTGAAAGAGGGCACGATGCTCCATCTGGTCATAGACCTCCTGGCAGTACTCAGCCAGGCGATGAGCAAAGGCGTCCAGGGTCCAGACGGCCAGGCGCTTGGGATCAACCTCATGAGTCATCTGTCGGGGAATCTTGCTGGCTTGTGTATTGCCTCGAAGCTGATTGAGCAACTCGGTCGTGGTGGTACCAAAAAGGCGCTCAATTACCGACCCAAAGCGCGGCTGCCCAGGAGGCCGCTCCAGCTTCGTCACAAAGCAGCGCGTCAGCAAGGTCTCGAAATACACACTCTGAAATTCTGGGCCACGATCCACTACCAGTTCTTGAGGCAACCGTCCATACTGTTTCACACAGTGCCGAAACGCCATCATCACCGAGCGGTAGCTTGGCGGATCATAGGTCACATAGCTGGCCAGAATCCGGCGGCTGTAGGCATCGGTGAGAAACGTGACCCAGGGCTTGGTCAGAGGTTTCCCTGTGATGGAGGACACCAGGTAGATATCCAGTTGCGTGTGATCCAGATGCGCTCGCTCAAAGGGACGCTGACCATGACGAGGGGTGGTTTGATCCAGGTAAGCAAGAGCCGGTTCGAGTCCGTAGGCGGTGCGTTTTCCCCTCCGCTGTGCCACCACCTTGGCATCTTCAAAAGCGGCGCGTTCTCGATAAAAGGTGCGCTCGCCGACGGGCGGGATACCTTGCACTTTCGCTTCCTCTCGGTAGAGGCGGTACACGGCTGCTGCCCGTTTGGCGACAGGGGTAGCATAATGCGTGGTGAGATACGCTTTGAGCAACTCCTTGGAGGCATCGGGCACACGAGGAGAACGGTTCCCGCGCTCGGCAACACGGTCGAGCAATCCAATGTATCCACAGCCCAGATCGGCCTCGGCCTGGCGGTAAGCAGCCATCCAGTTTTGCACAGAGCGTCTCGTGACGGTGAGCACATCCCCGCGAGCATACGCGAGGATCTCCCGCCAGCGTTTGTTGGCAGCTTCCTGGCTTTTGGGGGAAGCTTTGGCGATGCGCGCACGTGCAACTTCGGAGAGCGGTGAAGGGGTGGAGAAGGAAGCCTGCACAATCAGGCCCGACGCTTGCAGCTGGTGAAACTGCTCTACTGGCAGAGAGAAGGATGCTCCAACTTCTGGACGCAGAAGCACCTGCGTGTCCTGTATGTCGACTTCCCACAGTCGCCCATCAATGATCAGCGGCGAGACAATGGGCAGATGGGAGTGGACATCACCCCTTGCCTGTCGTGCAGCTTCGACCTCCGAGGCTGATGCGTACAAAAAGACATGCTCCCAGTCCATAAGCGAGGTCGCAGTCAAATCGGTAAAAATGGACTGGGTGGTGAGCGTGGCCCAGACAACATCAACCACGAGATCTGGATATGCCTGGAGAAGCGCGTCCACACTGATGCCTGGATACACGGCGAGAGCGTCCCGGACCTGTTGCTCTGCCTGCTGAGAAACGGAAAAGGGATGGGTCCAGAAATTCTGGAGAAATTTCAGATTTTGAATGTACTGCGGGTGGTATTCACCAGAGGTACGCACCCAATAGGTGAGTCCCAGAGCGCCTGCCGCTTGCTCGCCAGGAGGACAGCTCCATCCTCCTCGTGGGTCGGACTGATACCGCTCAGGCATGCGCTTGGTCAACCCTTCAAGGGCGTTCTCCGGCTTCCACTCCTCAAAGCCTGCTCCATTACGGCGGATCACCAGGAAATCAGGGGTATGCCACGGCGAGGTCTTGTGACCTCTCAAAGAGCGGTAGTGAAGCTGGATGCGTGTTGGCTGGTCGTAATACTCCAGGACATCATCATCTCGCTCCATCGCGTAGATCGCCAAAAACTCCACCTGACTTTCAAACTGGATGGAGCAGCCCATTTTCACAGATGGATACCGCCCGCTCATATTCGAGGCTCGCCCACGTACTCGGCGAGCCGGAGGGGAAGTGCGAATACGTTGAATGACAGCCCCCGTCTCCGGGGAGATCTGGAGACGCTGGCACCAGGCGCGAAATTCCTCTGTCGTCAACATGAGAATGGTTCCTTACACACCAAATACTGTTTACAATATACGTGGCTTCGAGATCGTTCCATACATCGATGCTCGTCTGCTAGGTTTCAGCAACGCCGCGCACCAATCGCATACCTGGATAGGCAGAGAAGAAACTAGGTCTGGAGGCCCTGCGGAAGGTCGTGTGTGCTACCGCGGGACCTACGTGGAAACCAGCACCACGTATTACTCGCTTTTCTTCTAGAGCATCCATCGTTTCCTGTTCATCGTTCGGATCGTAGGGATAAGGTCGAAGGAGTGTGCTGCACCAGACCATCACGTTGCCAGCCATCTCTTGTACATCATAGGGGCTGGCATCACGTCCTCCATACATTCCCACTGGCATCGTGGTTGTATACCTGGCATTTACATTTGTCTTGGTACTGTCCCACTGATCGCCCCAAGGATAAGTCCGTCCGTCGGTTCCCCGTGCTGCTTTCTCCCACTCTGCCTCGGTCGGTAGTCGCCACGTTTGTCCCGTTAGCTCCGCCAGCCACGCTGCGTAAGCCAGCGCATCATACCACGAGACACAGACGACCGGGTGATCTAGAAACCTCAGTTGCGTTTTCCACTTCACTGCATCTGTTGACCAATAACTTGCTCGATAATTCCTTACCGGTGGTGGTTCAAGTACCACCCTTGCTCGTACTGCGCAAGCATACTCTGCCACAGTCACCGGGAACTTCGCGATCTGGAAGGAAGCAACAAAGACTTGATGCTGCGGGGATTGACTCTCCCCCTCCTTCTGACTCTTGTCACTTCCCATCAGGAAAGGGCCAGTAGGAATGTGACAGAGTGGTGGAACGATCACCTCGACACCGTTGATAACTTGCCCTATGAAGCCCAAGTCACGCGAAGTCTGTGGAAAATGAGCAAGTGAGATCTTCCGTGGTACTGGTGGACGGGGCTTTGGGGTTAGCTGTGCAATGGCCTGGAGGATACCTTGCACTACATCCAGAAATGCCTCATCCTGATTAGACCAGCTAGAGACAGGCTTCCCATCTGTCGGCAGCGCCAGCAGTTTTCCAAGAGGAGTGTCCTGCCAATGCGTGGGGCGGAGAATAATGGGGATGACACATGCATCGCCAGCCTCATGTCGTTCTATCGCCCGCGTCATCTCAACGCTGTAGCAGTAATCTGAGGCGATGAAGTCTGGACTAACGAGCAGGAGAATCATGTGGGCCGTGTTCAGGTAGCTATCAATTTCACGCGCCCACTCCGTTCCGGCACTGATATTGCGGTCATGCCAGACATTAATTAGCCTTCGCCGCTGCAGTGCGCTCAAGTGCGTTTCGAGCTGCTTACGATAAGCTTCATCTTCATGCGCATAGGAGATAAAAATATCGATGCTTTCCGCCATCGTTTACTCTCACACTTTGTAAGTCCCAACAGTGGAATGGGATTTACACCCTGCTGATAAGCCAATCCTCTGAACTGAGGAACAAAAATCGAAGAAATACCCATCACAAGTATACTTGAGATTGATAAAAGAGGCAAGTTTTTGCCCCATATCTTTTCGTTTTTGACTTGTATCTTTTCGCCGGGCGAGGAAAAGAAAGCAGTAACCGAGATGTGGCGATGGAAAAAAGAAGGAATCAAAACGTAGGAAAAGATATGCGGCAGAGTATGCCTGTTTTGTTCGCTTCTGTTTATTATGCCGTCGAAAACTTATGCGTCAGGAGGGAAAGGTTATTCGACAAACGACACTGGTACACTTCACTCAAATGAAAATGTTACTGAGTGAGGGGTGCTATGCTAACCGAAGACCAAATGAGTGTGAATGAACGACGCAAGTATTTGAAACGGATGAAAGAGCGATATGTGGGGGCCAAGCGAGCGGAGCGAGGTCACCTGTTGAGCGAGATGGAGCAGGTGACAGGCATGCACCGCAAGAGCCTGACGCGCCTGATGCATGCAGGCAGTCTGGAGCGCAAGAAGCGAACAACGCCGCGCCCGTGCAGCTATGGGCTGGAGGTGGAGCGGGTGATCGTGCGCGTCTGGGAAAGTCGGGACGACATTTGTGCGGAGCGGCTCACCCCAGGCCTGCTTGAGATGGCCCAGCACCTGGCACGCTTCGAACCGTTAGGCTTGACGGCGCAAGTGGAAGGGCAGTTAGCGACGATTAGTCGGGCGACGGTGGCCCGCATCTTGCGCAAATACCGCTCCCGCCGGGTGCGCTTGCCGCAGAAAGGTGCAGAGCGTGCCAATCAAGTGACGAAGGGCGTACCCCTGGGATATTGGCGAGCCGGGTCACTTCGAGGTCGACCTGGTCTATCACAGTGGCGAGAGTACAGCGGGGGTGTATGGACATACCATTCAACTCATCGATGTGAAGACCGGCTGGAGCGAGCGCGTGGCGGTCCTGGGACGCGGACAAGCGGCGATGGAAGGTGGCTTTCGCCGCATTGTGGAGCGGGTGCCTTTTGCGATCCTGGAACTGCATCCTGATAATGGCAGTGAGTTTTTCAACCAGCACCTGGTGCGCTTCTGGAAGGAGAAGGTGACAGGGGTGCGCTTGAGTCGCAGCCGTCCGTACCAGAAGAATGATCATCGGATGGTCGAGCAAAAGAACGACACATTGGTGCGCCAGTATGTGGGGCAGCTGCGTCTGGATACCCCAGAGCAGGTGGCAGCGCTGGATACACTCTATGAACAGATGTGGCTCTACTACAACCTGTTTCAGCCAGTGCTGCATCTGTGTGAGAAAACGAGAGTCGAGGACAAAGTGGTACGCAAGTGGGATCAGGCCAAGACGCCCTATGAGCGCCTGGTGGAAAGCGCCGTTCTCAGCTCAGAGCACCAGGCGCGCTTGCAGCAGCTCTATGAGCACACCAATCCAGCTCGGTTGCGGAAAGCGATCTATCGCCAACTCGATGCGCTGTGGGAGATGGCGACAGCCCAGCCGGGCAGTGCAGCGTGAGGGGAGCCGCCTCCCCTGGGCAAACTCAACCAGACCAGAAAGGAGGTGGGTGGCTTCAGTAACATTTTCATTTGAGTGAAGTGTGCTCATTCGGTAACATTTTTATTTGAGTTGACACGGAGTAAGAGTCTTGATTCTCACGTTTATTGTCACAAATACTGGGTTAGCATATAATACCTACTGCAAAACTCAAATCAGAATGGCAGGCAAATTAGACAAGGATAGCGTAACCGATCATGCCTGTAGAAATATTTATCTGCTATGCTCGTAAAGATCAGCTGCTTTTGAATGAATTAAAAGCACACCTTATCCCATTGCAGCGTCAGGGACGTATCATGATTTGGGCCGACACTGATATTGGTGCTGGAACAGAATGGGAAAAGGAAATCAAAAAGCACTTAGATACATCGGACATGATCCTCTTGCTCGTCAGTTCAGACTTCATGAACTCTGATTATTGCTACGGCATCGAGATGAAACGAGCTTTAGAGCGACATGAACGTAATGAGGCACGAGTCATTCCCATTATCCTTCGTCCTGTTCACTGGCAAGAAGCTCCATTTGGTAAGCTCCAAGCTTTACCCACAGATGCGAAACCTGTTACAGATCCTTTTTGGCATAATCTCGACATAGCATTTTATGATGTTACAGAAGGTATTCGAGTGGTGGTCAATGAAGAAGAGCGGCGCCGCAAAGCTGAGGAGGAGCGGCGCCGAATAAAAATATGGATGGAGAAGGGTAATACCCACTACCTCGCCAAGAAGTATAAGGAGGCGTTAGCAGCTTTCGAGCAAGTCATTAAACTTGTACCAAATTCTATTGAAGCCTACTTTAGAAAAGGGGTCACACTCAATGCCCTCAAGCGGCACGAGGAGGCGTTGGCGGCTTTCGAACAAATCATCAAACTTCACCCTTTCTATGCTGATGCTTATAACAGCAAGGGCGATGCTCTCTCAAATCTTAAGCGATACAAGGAGGCATCAGTAGCTTACGAGCAAGCCATTGAACTCGATCCAAGCTATCCCGAAGCCTACAATGGTAAAGGCTGTGTACTTTCATATCTCGAGCGAGACGAAGAGGCATTAGTAGCTTTCGAGCAAGCCATAGAACTTCAATCCAATTATGCGGAAGCCTATTACAATAAGAGCTTTACACTTGAACATTTAGGTCGCGCTACTGGTGCTAAACATGCTAAACAAACGGCTCGTGATCTTGGATTTAGCAGTCAAGAAACCCAAGAAACAATAGGAAACTATTTAACAGGCTCCGTTTTAGAGCAATTGTGGTTTGTAAGTTTCGTATAAGACGCATGCGAAAGCCCAAGCAAATGTCGTGTAATTTCGTCAATCTGTTCAATATATATGTGTAGTTTCACATGCTCCCTTGAGCATCGCTACTACTCCACCCTCGAATTGGAATAAATTGCTCCTCGTGTTGTGTTTTGTTCATCGTATGGTTTTTCCCACATATTTAGCCATTAGATAGGCAAAGACATCTATGACCAAAAAGACGAAGATCATCGTTACTATAGCCCTAATGCTTGGCATGTCGCTGGCTGCCCTCGACACCACCATCGTAGGGACTGCCTTACCGAGTATCGTCGGGAAGTTGGGAGGGATCACCCTCTACTCATGGGTTTTTTCAGCCTATTTACTGACATCCACCAGTACCGTCGCGATTTATGGCAAGCTTGCCGACCTTTTCGGGCGTAAACCGATCTTTCTTTTTGGCTCCGCGCTTTTCTTGCTTGGTTCGGTTCTGTGTGGATCAGCACAAAGCATGGAACAACTGATTATTTTCCGTGCCATTCAGGGGTTAGGCGCAGGAGCGGTTCTGCCTATCGTCCTGACCATCATCGGTGATATTTTCGCGCTGGAAGAACGCCCTAAGGTGCAGGGACTGTTCAGCGGTGTTTGGGGTCTGTCCAGCATCATTGGCCCTGCGCTTGGCGGATTGATTGTTGACCATTTCTCCTGGCGCTGGGTCTTTTATATCAATATCCCCTTTGGCCTGCTCTCGGCTTTCCTGCTCATCGTCTCCCTCAAAGAGAACGTTGAGCGCAAGAAACACTCGATAGACTATCTCGGCACCGTAACGCTTATGGGGGGCATTGTAGCATTGCTCTTCGCCCTGCTCCAGGGAGGGGTCACCTGGGCCTGGACTTCGTTACCGAGCCTGAGTTTGTTCGCCCTTGCCATCATGCTGCTCGTCCTCTTTCTCTTACAGGAAGCGCGTGCCTCTGAGCCAATTCTCCCCTTAGCGCTCTTCAGCAACCGGATTATCACCATTTCCAGCATTGGAGGCGTTATCCTCGGAGTAGTCCTGTTTGGGATCACTTCGTATGTTCCTCTGTTCGTACAGGGTGTAAAAGGTGGAACCGCAACTAGCGCCGGAGTCACACTTGGGCCAATGTTGTTAGCGTGGCCGATTGCCTCGACGCTCAGTGGGAAAATCATTCTTCGCTATGGCTATCGTTTAACAGCGGTCGTTGGCGCGTTGCTTGTAACCATAGGCGTTGGTTTGGTGATGCTGTTACAGGTGAGCTCAACGCTGCCATATATTGTGGTCGCGATGCTTGTAATTGGAACCGGCTTGGGCTTGATGAGTACCGCTTTCATCCTCTCCGTGCAAAATGCCGTTCCCTGGAATGTACGCGGAGTGGCAACCGCCTCAACTCAGTTCTTCCGCACCATCGGCGGAACTATCGGTGTTGCTGTGATGGGAACCATCCTCAATCTCCAGATGGCCGCACGCTTCGCGCCCATCCTCGCAAGCTATCCAGCGGTAGTGGCCCATTTACCCAAAAATATCGCCCCCTCCAACGTGCTACTTACCCCCGATGTACGCCAATTGTTGCCTGTCGACTTCCTGCATCAGTTGCAGGTTGCCTTAGCACAGAGCCTCTTCTGGGTCTATGCGCTCATGTTCGCCGTTGCCGTTATAGGGTTAGCAACCATGTTCTTCTTCCCTGGTGGCCGTCCTGAACAGTATTCGTATAAAGCTGAAGCAGAGGATCATACCCAAACAGAGGCGATAAAAGCTGAACCGAACATCACGACAATTGCATAATGCCGATGTCTAGTTTTTCAATGCTACTAAACGGTTTCAAGCTACTCCTTGAAGAATAGCTCGCAATGCATTCACCATCTGTAAGATTATCTGTACTAATTCTGGTGTTGTTCTGATAACCTTTAGCAACGCCGTACCAATCAATGGCAAACTAGCCGACCTCTCCGAGTGCCTAAACCATTGAAGTGAGCCAGATGTGTGAGAACGTGTTGCGGCGCCTCCAAACTCCTTGTTGCCATTGTGGAAGTCGGTTATAATGAAGCCCAACGACACATAAGAGAGATTGACCAGGAGAAAAGGAGAGGGTCACGCTCATGGCAGTGAAAATCTTCTTCTGTTATGCACATGAAGATCAACCATACCTCAATAAACTCAAGGCTTATCTGAGACCGCTGCAACGACAAGGATTGATTGATGTCTGGCATGACCGCGATATTAGCCCAGGGACAGAATGGGAACGAGAGATCAGTGAGCGCCTCAACGAAGCCAAGATCATCCTGCTGTTGGTCAGTCCCGATTTTATGAACTCCGATTACTCCTATAGTGTGGAGATGAAACGCGCACTCGAACGTCATGACCGCAAGGAGGCAATTGTTATCCCTGTCATTCTTCGGCCTGTCTATTGGCAGAGTGTGCTTGGAAATATTCAGGCGTTGCCGACAGATGCGAAACCAGTTGTTGATCGGTATTGGCATAACTTAGATGAAGCCCTCTATGATGTCGCTGAAGGTATTCGCAAAGTCGTTGAGGAATTAACTCCAAAGTCTGATATACCCTTGCCTGTTCCACCTATCCAAGCATTGGAAACAGAGCAGTCACCCTCTTCCCTGAATGTCCTAAAGCGAGAACCAGGAAAATCTCAGCCCTTGATATAATCTGAAGATTTTTCTTTACCAATGATAAAGCCTGAAGATTTTTCCTTACTAAGAACTCTCACAGGGCATTCAGCATGGATAACATCTATTGTTTTTAGTCCTGATGGACAGACCTTTGCTAGTGCAAGTGATGATGACACAATCAAGCTGTGGAACCTGCAAACAGGAGAACTTCTTTACGCTCTCACAGGGCATTCTGAGGGAATTCGCAGTCTTACTATTAGTTCTGATGGGCAGACCCTTGGCAGTGGTGGCAGTGACGGTACGATCAAGTTATGGAACCGACAAACAGGAGAACTACTTTATACTTTCACAGGACATTCAGATGAAATTCGCGGCATTGCTTTTAGTTCTGATGGGCAAACCTTTATCAGTGGTGCCAATGACGCAATCAAACTGTGGAACCTGCAAACAGGAGAACTACTTTATACTCTCACCGGACATTTAAAGATATTTTACTATGGAGCTTTCAGTCCTGATGGGCAGACCCTTGCTAGCGGGAGCGATGATGGGACGATCAAGCTGTGGAACCTGCAAAGAGGAGAGCTACGCTACACCTTCACCGGACATTCAGCCGTAATTTGCAGTTTGGCGTTTAGTCCTGATGGACAGATACTCGCTAGCGGGAGTTGCAATGTTCGCTCTTTCAAAGACACAAAAATTAAGCTATGGAACCTGCAAAGAGGAGAGCTACTCTACACCCTCACCGGACATTCAGCTGCAATTTGCAGTTTGGCTCTTAGTCCTGATGGACAGATGCTCGCTAGCGGGAGTGATGATAAGATGATCAAGATTTGGGGAAGGAAATGAACAGGTCGTCGTAACCTGACCTGACAAACACGTCCTCCTTGTTTCTGAGAAGCAGCACTGGCTGTCTTCTATCATGCATCAATATCGTTTCGCTCTCAGAATAAAAGCCACAAGACCCTTACCGAGCTTGCCACACCGACCCACTAGGCTGCTGTAAACCTGAGAGTCGGCTATTAACTCAACAATGTACTGGTAAAGTTTTGAGGAGAGAGGACTTTAGAAGGGCCCAGAGAAAATGCCTGTATCCAGTTTCTCAATGAATGCAATCTGTTTCATGCTGTTGCTCCTTCAAGAATGGCTTTCAATGCGTTGACCATCTGTGGGATTATCTGTATTAATTCTGCGGTTATTCTGCTGACTTCCACGACGACTGTTCCTATTTATGGGAAACTGGCAGACCTGTTTGGGCGCAAACCGCTTTTTCTTTTCGGTTCAGCAGTCTTTTTAATCGGCTCCATTGCATCGGGAGCAGCCCAATCGATGGAGCAACTCATCATATTTCGAGCCATTCAAGGTTTGGGAGCAGGTGCGGTTCTGCCTATCGTGCTAACAATCATTGGCGATATTTTTGCGCTCAAAGAACGAGCCAGGGTGCAAGGGCTTTTTAGTGGTGTCTGGGGCGTGTCCAGTATCGTCGGTCCTGCACTCGGTGGATTGATCGTTGACCATTTCTCATGGCGCTGGGTCTTTTATATCAATATCCCCTTTGGCCTACTCTCGGCTTTCCTGCTTATTATTGCGTTCAAGGAAGACGTTGAGCGCAAGAAGCGCTCGTTGGATTACATCGGTACCTTGACACTCACTGGTGGGATTATTGCACTTTTGTTTGCGCTCCTTCAGGGCGGCACAACCTGGGCATGGGACTCACTGCAAAGCATCAGTTTGTTTGTGCTGGCTGCTGTACTGCTACTCCTCTTCTTGTATCAGGAGCGACGCGCACCTGAGCCGATTCTCCCCTTAACGTTATTTAATAATCGCTTTATCGCCATTTCTAGCGTGGGTGGCGTCGTCATGGGTGTAATTATGTTTGGTGTCACGTCCTACGTCCCACTCTTTGTGCAGGGCGTGAAAGGAGGAACCGCAACCAGCGCGGGTGTCACACTGGGGCCATTGTTGTTAGCATGGCCAATTGCATCCACCCTCAGCAGCAGGATCATCATCCGCTACGGCTATCGTCTTACTGCCAGCGTAGGTGCTTCCCTTGCAGTGATCGGGACGGCTATGGTGACGCTTTTTAATATAAATATAGCAATGCCTTTTATAGTAGCAGCGATGGCAGTCATTGGCACGGGCCTGGGCTTGATGAGTACAGCTTTCATCATCTCAGTGCAAAATTCTGTGCCCTGGAATCTGCGTGGCGTGGCAACCGCCTCGACCCAATTCTTCCGTACTATTGGTGGCACCATAGGTGTTGCTGTGATGGGGACAATCCTCAATGCGCAGATGGCCTTGCGTTTCACTCCAATCTTTGCCAGCTATCCTGATGTCGTGGCACAACTACCTAAGAGCGCTGCTCCCTCTAACGTGCTGCTCACTCCCGAGGTGCGTAGTACATTGCCAATCGACTTCCTGCATCAGTTGCAGGTTGCCTTAGCACAGAGCCTCTTCTGGATCTATGCACTCATGTTCATCCTGGCGCTAATTGGGCTGGCAGTGATACTTCTGTTACCTGGTGGTCGCCCCGAACAGTATTCGTACAGGGCTGAAGCGGGGGATGATACTCAAACAGGAACGATAAGACCTGAACCAGAGATTACGACGATTGGGTAATGCTTCCTTGCTCGTTGTGTGGCACTTTCTACCCCTTGCGAATTACACGCTCGATCTCTCGCTTCACTTCTTGTTCGGCAATAGCTTCGCGTTTATCATACAGCTTCTTGCCACGACACAAGCCCAACTCAATCTTGGCTCTGCCTCTCTTGAGGTAGAGTTTGAGTGGAATGAGTGTAAGACCTTTTGTTGCTACTCTTGCTTCTAGTTGCTGTATCTCTCGCCGGTGAAGTAACAACTTGCGGCTACGCATTGGGTCGTGATTATAGCGATTGCCATGTTCATAGACGGCAATATGTGCATTCTCCAGCCAGATTTCACCGTTGCGAACAATAGCGTATGCACCACGCAGGTTGACCTTACCTTCGCGGATAGATTTAATTTCGGTGCCTACCAAAGAAATGCCAGCCTCGACTGTACGCTCGACAAAGTAATCGTGATATGCCTGGCGATTGACCGAGATGACTTTGATAGATACATTGCCAGGCGCCGATTTGGCCTCGTTCCTGGCTGATGTCTGTTTTGCCATAATGTGACACACCTTGACACAAAAGATAAAACTGCCTACTACTATTAAGTAAGGACTACTTGAACAGTTTGTAGAGCATGCTCATCATACAACACTGGTAAGTCCGCGTCGAGAGGTTTAGAAAGGTTCTTGTATGTTCTACCATCTGGGCAGGATAGCCACCCGCTATCGCTGGTTGATTGTGGGCTTTTGGATGCTTGCCGTGTCTGTATCGCTACCGTTTGCGCCGCGAGTCATCGAAGTGCTGCATTCCGGTGGTTTTGTAAGTCCTGATATTGAGTCAGAACGAGCGGTCGACCTCCTGGCTCAAAAACTGCATCTCGACCTGACAGTCGTTCAGGTCATCTTTACCAGCAAGAACTTCACTGCCGATAGCCCGCAATTTATCCAGGAGGCGCAAACAGCCCTTGCCGGTGTGCGCGGAATGTCAGAAGTCTCTGGAACAGTCAGTTTTATTGATAATCCACGCCAGATTTCTTTAGATCGCCATGCAGCATACGTAAACGTCCTGCTCAAGCCTGATCCCGATAGCGCACCGAAACTGTTGCCCGAATTAGAGCGTCGCTTGCAGCCAGTTCCCGATTTACAAACTAGTATCGGTGGAGGACCCGTCTTCTACGAAGATATACAGGCGGTTAGCGAACGTGACTTGCGGCGTGCAGAGATGCTGGCTTTTCCTTTTGCCATCATTGCCCTCCTGCTCGTGTTTCGCTCTGTGGTCGCTGCTGTTTTGCCTGCTTTAGTGGGAGGAGGAGCAGTGATCGTTTCGCTTGCGCTCCTCTTTGGGCTTGGGCAAATAACGAATCTCTCTATCTTTGTACTCAACATCACCACCTTATTTGGCCTGGGCCTTGGCGTAGATTACTCACTGTTTATAGTCAGTCGCTTCCGCGAGGAACTTGTCCGCGGTCGCAGTGTTGAAGAAGCGGTAACTATCGCTGTTGCTACTGCGGGACGCGCTGTCACTTTCTCAGGCTTTACTGTGTCGATTGGACTTCTGGGTCTCATCTTATTCCGCATCAATATGTTACGTTCAGTTGGTATGGCTGGAGTGCTGGTTGTTTTGATGGCAGTCTTCGTTGCGCTCACATTGTTGCCCGCTGTTCTAGCCATCATTGGCAAGCGGGTAAACGCTTTTCCTGTGCGCATTCCGAAGCTACGCAACCTCGTAGGGGCCCGATTTATCGCGCCCCTGTTTATTGCCCCTCCAAATGTGAGGGAAGAGAAAACTACCACCGAACAACAATTTGGGTTCTGGTATCGGCTCTCGCATCTTGTCATGCGTTATCCTGTGCGTATATTCGTTCCTGTACTCCTTATTCTAATTGCTTTGGGAATGCCTTTCCTGGGGGTACGCTTCTCCGCGCCTGATGCCTCGATTCTCCCATCTGATGTCCCGTCGCGGGCGGCATATGATCTACTCAATAGCCGGTTTAATGCGCGTGAGACGACTCCCATTCTTTTAGCGGTACAGACTTCGGGCGATGTGCTTACTCCCAGCAATATCCACAAGCTCTACGACTACGTGCGCCGAATCGAGGCTGATTCTCGAGTTGCGCGAGTTGATAGCATTGTTAGTGCGGATCCACGCTTAACTTTAGACCAGTACAAGTTTTTGTATTCGCACCCTCAACTGATTGCTGATCCCTACTTGTCCGCCTATCTCAAATCGTCGGTAGCGGGAGATACTACAATGATCTCAGTCATCAGCAAATACGGGATGCTCGATCAACACTCGCTAGCATTGGTCCAGACTATTCGCAATACTCCTCCTGGGAATGGGATTACCGTGCTGGTTGATGGCGGTACCGCCGGCAACATCGACTATGTGTACTCGCTTTATACTGACTTTCCTATAGCCGTGCTGATTGTGGCAATTACAACTTATATAGTATTGCTGCTGTGTTTCCGTTCCCTGCTGTTGCCGCTGAAGGCAATCCTGATGAACACCCTCTCGATTTTGGCAAGTTATGGCGCATTGGTTGTCATTTTCCAGGATGGCTTCATGCATCAGGTGCTCGGCTTTACTCCCCTTGGTTTCGTAGAAGCATCGAGTCCTATTCTCTTGTTCTGTGCATTGTTTGGCCTCTCGATGGATTATGAAGTCTTCTTGCTTTCACGTATACAAGAGGCTTACTGGCAGACTGGTGATAATACCCAGGCTGTAGCGCTTGGTTTGCAGCGCAGTGGCGGCATTATCACAAGCGCAGCTCTAATCGTGATTGTAGTCAGCGCATGTTTCGCTACCGCCGATATGATTCTGGTCAAAGCGCTGGGCCTTGGTATGGCCCTGGCTGTTGCGCTCGATGCCACCCTGGTGCGTGGATTGCTTGTTCCTGCAACCATGCGCCTGCTTGGCAATTTGAACTGGTGGCTCCCGTTCGCGGGTGTGCAGCGTCGCCCTCCTGCCCTGGGAGAAAGCTTTGGTGTAGAAGGGCTTAAAAAGAGTGATGTGGATAAACAGCATATTCCCTCAGGGCTGGATGCTGGCATAGGAGGGAAGCGATGAACAAGCGTTTTTGGCTCATTATGCCGGGACAGAAGGCTATCGGGTGGCGTATGCCTGCCTGGTTTGTTCCAGCACTACTTGTCCTGATGATTATATTCTCCTCTTGTAGCTTTCCAGGCATAGTCTCTACCTCAGCGCAATTGCCTGTGGTGAATACAACGCCGGCAGCAATATCGCTGCCACCACTACGCTTTCCCCAGGATGAGGCCGCACATAACGATCTGACCGAATGGTGGTACTATACCGGGCACATCGATGCCAAAATGCCTGGTGGCGAACAACACCACTATGGTTTTGAGCTGGTCTTCTTTCAGGTCTTACGGGGCGATCTTCCTCCCGTCTACGCCGCGCACTTTGCTATCAGTGATGTTACCCGGGGCGAGTTCCATTTCGACCAGCGCCGTCTGACTGAGCCTGGCGCGCTAATACCGAATGGCACTTCGACTGGTGGTATAGATGTTCACATAAACGACTGGTTGATTAAAGGCGTTAATGGATTAGATCACCTGACGGCAAGTATGGCTAATTACAGCCTTCGTGTTGAACTACATGCCCTTAAGCCGCCAATTTTGCACAATGGAAATGGAATTATTACTTATGGGCTAGGTGGTTTTTCCTACTACTATTCACGTACACGAATGTCCCTTTCTGGCATACTGATTGACCACAATCAACCCTTACAGGTGACAGGCGAGGCATGGATGGATCATCAATGGGGCAACTTCCTCACCCTTATTGGCGGTGGTTGGGATTGGTTCAGCATTCAACTCAACAATAACACGGAAATGATGTTATATTTCATTCGGGATGCTGGCGGCAAGACAATCTCAAGCTATATTGGCTATATCGATCCCCATGCCGAGAGTCATCTTTTGCCTGCTAGTGCGCTCAAAGTAACTATACTAGATCATTGGAGAAGCCCTGTGACCAGGGCAATTTATCCATCAGGTTGGAGGCTTGAGATCAATGACCCACAATTACATGCGTTGCTGACTCTCATGCCTGAGTTAAAGGATCAAGAACTTGTGGTATATCAATCTACGGGTAACAGTTATTGGGAAGGCGCGGTGAGCATTCGAGGGCAGAGCGCAGGACAAACTGTTGAAGGTGAAGGGTATGTTGAGTTGACAGGCTACGCTCATGGGTAGATCTTTCAACTGTAACGAGAGATCCAGTGGTGTACTCTGGTACTACTTTCTTAAATGAGAACAACGAGCCAGGCCCTGGGAGGTATAATATCGAGTGAGTTCCATTCTACCCTTGAGGCTATTTACAAGAGTATGGTATACTCTTCAGGTACTTTAAACTTTGAAGGCTTTATTTCATTGTGATCTCATATGTATGACATTGTACCGAACAATGTGCTACACTGTATCGCTGAATGTTTGATTTAATCCTGGCAGTGAAATTTGGGATTACAGCCTGGTTGGGTATTGCTGGGTCACGGGTGGTTTTTGTTAAGAGAGATGCAGGGAGCTTATATGGAGACCAGAACACAGACCCCCACGCAAGAAGAATCCACAATCGTTGAACGTGTTGCACGCATTGTTTCCCGTGTGCGTGGAGCGAAACCCGATTATGCTCGTTTGGCTGCAGAATTAGAGCCAGCAATCCCTTTTGATGTCTTCGGAATTGTGTTATTACGCCATGACGGAGAGGCTGTTCGTGTAACAGTCTGTACGCGTGATGCAGATACCTGGGTTGCACATTATCATCAGCATCCCCTCAAAGACTCGATGTTCGAATACATCCTGCAACAACGAGAAGCTGCGGGTAACCAGGAAGGTACAGCCACAGCAACAACCAGGCCCAATATGGCAGCCGATTTAGCTGCTACCTATCAAGTGCCAGCTATAGAAGTACGATGCTATCCTAATGGCTTAGATGGTTCCCCTGCGCAGAGTGGCGATGCCCTGAGTGGTAAACCGTATTTGCAAGCAACTCTGATTGCTCCCCTCGTGGTTGCAGATCGAATACTTGGGTCACTTGAACTTGGTAGCACGCGCATCGATGCGTATGCCAATGAAACGCTCCAACGTCTTATTAGCGCTGTTGCGCGTGTCCTGGCAGCGGCCATTGAGAGCGCTCAAGTAGGTGGTAATGTAGAAATACAAGATCGGCAACGCGAAGAACTCAAAAATGTTTCCAGCGCTCTCACTTCGGAGATGGACCTCCCTATGATCCTCAATCGGATCGTAGTTGGTATTGCAAAGGCCCTGAATGTTGCTTCCGCAGTCATCACTCTGGATCGACGTCGTAGTAGCCTGAAGCTAGAGGTCCAGTACGGACTTGATCCTGCCGTCCTGAAGAAGATTGTCGGACGTGAAGTAGTGTTAACTGACCAGGCGATTATTGGCTTTACTCTACATCATGGTCAACCCTGTATTTCAAATGACATCGCCCAGGACAGCCGTTTTCCAGAAAGTCACTTATTTGCCTCACAGCTAGGTATTCGCTCTATTTTCAGCTACCCACTTGTGATTGGTTCCACAGCCTACGGCGCACTTTTGCTTTGTTCACCTGAACCTGGTGGCTTTACTCCTCTCAAACTAGATATACTTTCACTTTTTGCAAGTCAGGCTAAGATCGCTCTTCATAATAGCATGTTGTTGGAGGCGGCGCGAGATCGAAGACGTTTTCAAGAAGCAGTCGAGCGATTAGATGAGGCTCGTCACCAGAATAGTTCTGCCGGTACGATTGAACAAGAAGATCTGGCCTTGTTTAAGACCTTATGGGAAGCGTCTGAGCGTACCTATGGTGTGAGTTTCAGCAGCCTGCTGCACTTTATCAGTGACCACTTGCTGACATGCACTGAGCGTGACGTGCAAGCTATGCTGCATGGAGTCCACAAGGATCACAAAGTTAAAGATGACAACTACAATCGTGGTGCAGTTACGCTTTCTCTTCAAGAAGAAAGAACTGCAACACTCATGCAAACGGCTAAAGATGCCGTAGCTCATACTGCTTTATCAGGTGATGTAACTGAGGTACTCACAACTGCCCTTGGTCCAAATCAAGCACTTTCAAGTGACTCCACTCCATTATCTCAACTCTATCAGCGAGTAATGCGCGATAAGGCAAATCCCTGGTTTGTTACTGATCTCCGGGGACGGTGTATCTATGTAAATCCTGCTGCCGAAGTATTTTGTGGTATACGTTTAGACATGTATAACTTGGGAAAGCTTGATAGCTTGATCTCTAAACCCCCTTCATTAACTCTGCTGGAGGCTTTTGCAGGATTACTGCCAAGGATACGCAATGTTGATGAGGTACTTGAGTACCTGCAAGAGTTCACTTGTATTGAACTTGATACTAATGGTGAAGAACTGGTTGGTTGCAACCAGATTGCTCCTCTGAGAGATACTCTGCCAGCAAATACAATCTATTGTGTCATCGCTGCTGAACCAGTTTTATGGCGATCTGCCAAAGGGTTTGAAAACGGAACCAGGGAAAGAGGGCCAGATTCATTCAAGACGTCCCCGGCAAGAGCTCAGCGAAGCCATTATTCTCGTCGCCATGTTATGCTGCTCGATAGTGCTCCTTCAGATCGTCACTATCAATTAATGTGCCATGCTCTCTATGATCCTACTGGCCAGCTTTTAGCTCATGCCTTACAGGTTCAGGATATCACGGAGCAGGTACGTGATGAAAAAAATAAATCGGTGCTTCTCTCGACTGTTTCGCATGATCTGCGCACACCTCTCACGACCATTAAAGCTGCGGTAACTGGACTCTTGCAGCCCGATGTCGTTTGGGATGAGCAAGTGCGTCTTGAAATACTTGAAGACATTGACGCTGAAGCCGATCACCTGTACAACCTTGTCAACTCGTTGATCGAGATGTCTCGTATAGATATGGGCGCGCTAGTGCTTGAAAAAGAGTGGTGTGACCTCGTCGAAATTATGCATCGCACCCTCGCTCGCGCCCAGCGAATACTGCTAGGGCACCCTGTACGTACAAATTTTCAGGCACAGTTGCCTCTGGTGAAGGTAGATTATGTGCAATTGGAACGAGTTTTGCACAATCTGATCGAAAACGCCGTACGCTATAGTCCTGAAAATGCCGAAATTGTTATCGCTATTGATAGCATCGGCGGGCAAAATCTAGGAATCGATTTGCCTGCGTATTCTCATCACTTTTTACGTGTGCAAATTATCGATCATGGGGATGGAGTTCCAGAGGATGAGCGTGAGCGCATCTTCAAACCCTTTTACAGTTTAAGCTCACAAGGTAGCGGACTTGGACTTGCCATTTGTCGAGGCATTATCGAAGCTCACCAGGGCAGAATCTGGGTAGAACCTGCTCCTGATGGCGGCTCGTGTTTTATCATTATCCTACCTATTTCCTCATGAGGGAGTATTTGCTTCATGAAAACTAAAGGCAAACGTATTCTTGTCGTTGACGACGAACCGCCGATCCAACGCATATTGCGCAGGAATCTCACCATAAGTGGCTATGATGTCCTGATCGCGGAAAATGGAGAGCAGGCCGTAGAGCTTGCGCGCATCCATCAACCAGATCTGATCTTGCTTGATCTCTGGCTGCCGGGTGAGATGGATGGCATCGATGTATGCACGCAGGTCCGTCAATGGTCACAAGTCCCGATCATTGTCTTATCGGCTCGCACGGACGAAAAACAAAAAGTACAGGCTTTAGACCTCGGGGCAGATGATTATTTAACCAAACCATTTAACAATGACGAGTTGCTTGCACGAGTGCGTGCCTGCCTCAGGCGTTCAGCGAACTTTCCCGAAGAGGAAAATGCCCAGCAACCCGAGATTTTGACATCCGAAGACGGTTATTTAAGTATGAATGTTGTTCGCCGGCAGGTGCGTGCAGGTTCTCAAGAAGTAAAGTTGACTCCTACAGAGTTTGAGTTGTTACGACAGTTGATGTTGCATGCTGGCAAGGTCCTGACACATCGTACGTTGCTGCGGGCGGTTTGGGGACCTGAATACGGTGAAGAGGCCGATTATTTGCGGGTCTATGTGCGACAGCTTCGCCTTAAAATCGAGGTGGAGCCATCGCAGCCACGGTATATTCTGACCGAACCCGGTGTAGGCTATGTTTTTCACCCACAAGTTCGTACTGAAAGCTCCGGCGAAGGACAATCACTGACTGTTACGCCGGTTAGCGAGACGAATGCTAACTGAGTTTTGGGGTAAATTACCTCAACTGAGTGGGAAATTTAACAAAATTTTAATGCGTTTAGCCTATTTTTTATGCTTGTCTAACTTGATTTATCGTACACTGCCGAAATGGAGTGTCCAGGGTGTTTTTTGTGGTCAAAGGAAATTGAGGGACTATGGAGCCGCAAGACCGCATAATGGATGGAGATTTACAAACACTGGGTCTCCAATCTATCTTGAAAATGCTTGCACTGAGTGGCAAGACCGGTACGTTGTTTGTACACTCGGGGCCAGAAACACTGTCTATTGCCCTGCGTAAGGGCCAGGTTGTGGCTTTACATGAAGATGGATTCTTCAAGCCAGATTTACTTGGTATGCTCTGCCTGATTAACAAACTCGATCCGCAGCCAGCTCAAGCTGTGCGTGAGGCTTCCCAAGGCAATCTCCAGGTTGCCTTATCGATGTTGGTTAAGCACAACTTGATGAGCGCCGCAGAGATGCAGCGTCGCCTCGAATTCGCTGTCACTCAATCGATCAGTCATGCGCTGCGCTGGGTGGATGGGCGTTTCGCTTTTCATCGGCAATTAGTCACTATGGAAAGCCAAATGCAACCGCTCGATATCGACAGTGTGCTACTAGAAGCTTTGCGCCAGGCTGATGAATGGGAAGAGATAGGAGAGACACAGCTAACACATATGACATTTGTTCGCTGGCTGCCAGAGGTGGGTAACGATGTCCGCAGCTTAGGATTGAGTCAGGAATATATCGAGGTCCTGTGCCTTGCCAATGGCGAGGTGCCATTACAAGCAATGGCAATGGTACTGATGATCCCTGAAGCGCGTGTTGCCCGTATCGTAAATCGCCTGCTGGAGCTGCGGCTGATTGAGGTGGTTGATACGGCATTAGAAGCAGAATTGCAGCAGGACCTCTCAAACATCATTATTATGTGTCAGCATACGTTGGCCCAACTACGGCAAAACCCTACTCCCGAACAGCATCTTCTCGGGTTGATAGATACGTTGTCGAAATGTATCAACAGACTCCTTATCCACCATGGCAGGTATGCCAAAAGCCTGCGCGGGCGAGGAAAACTTCCCGATGTGGAGATTGTGCGCTATTTAGAGCGGCGTTTTGCTCAGCCGTTGCAATTAATTGCAAAACAGCAGTACCCAATCTTAGAAACTGCTACATTTGCTGATGGTCGACTTGACTGTTCGGAAATCATACACCTGGATAAGCTGGTGAAAGGAGAGAAGCTGGAGGAGTTTTATTGGGAGGCTGTACTGGGGCTGGCGACGTTCTTACGTACTGTTTTCGCGACGTTGTTGAATGACGAAGTGGGCAATTCGCATACTGGCCGTCAACTCAACTACGTCTGGAAAGCTTTCCTCACAGAAATTGACCAGGAAATTCGACAGTATCAACTCTACCGGGCGCATCAGAATACCCGGCAGGTGCGCAACCGTTACAGTGAAGCTGATTTCCAAAGCGGGCCTGACAGGAGTAGTGTCCCTCAGAATGAAGGTAACGCTTACTGGTCGCACGAGACACAAAGGAGGTCACTCTAGATGATTGAACCAATTCCAACGGTTCTAGTTGTAGATGATAGCCCCACGGTACGTAAAATTGTTCAAATGACCCTCCAACGTGAGCGGATTCGAGTGATTACTGCTGGAGATGGTCTCAGCGCTCTTACCTCGGTAGCCGATGAAATGCCTGCTGCTATCCTCTTAGATATTCAGTTACCTCGCATGGATGGGTACCATATTTGCCAGATAATACGTAAAAACTTGCAGTTTCGTTCGATACCTATTATTATGCTCAGCGGGAAGGATGGTTTGTTTGACAAGATGCGAGGAAGACTGGCAGGGTCGACGGAATATATTACAAAGCCGTTTGACTCTGTAGAGTTGGTTCAAACAGTCAAAAAGCATCTAGCGGGCTGGCAGCAGCGTATGCCACCACAGCATGAGGGTATGCGTACGCGCCTGAGACGTCGGGGATAGCCCTTGTCACAACAATGAAATAGACAGCAAATGTGTGATTCGAGTATGGTTTATACCACAAGTCAAAACTGCACAGAGATCACTTTGACATGTGGCTATAGCCATTCTTTCCCATTCACCGGACGTAGTGTGTTGCGTCCCTACAAAGGAAAGGTATACTGTTATGCCAGGGCAGAAGGTACTCGTTGTAGATGATAGTTGGACAGAGTTGACTATGATAGCCTCACCATTGCGTAATCATGGCTTTGATGTAGTAACTGCTGTGGATGGTGATGAGGCTCTTGAGAAAGTCTTTAGGGAACATCCGCAATGTATTGTTCTCGACGTTGTCTTGCCCAAACAAAACGGATTCCAACTCTGTCGTAGGCTCAAAAGCCTGGATGCAAGTAAGCACATACCGATTATCTTGTTGACGAGCAAAATTACTCCACTTGACAAATCCTGGGGGCTGCGACAAGGTGCTGACTTGTACATGACAAAACCCTTTAATGAGGATGAACTGATAGAAAACGTTCAGCGTCTCTTGTAGATTTTAGGAGCCTTTTAATGTTTCAACGCAATACAGGGCAACTGTCGCAGCCCACATCAGGTGGGCTGCAACGTCAAGGAGAAGCCGCTACTGGCGAACCTTCAGGCAATGATCCGCAGCGTGTCGCTCGCAGTCTGCCAGGCAATGTACTCGATCCGAAAGATCTGACTACCGTACCGGCAGAAGCGGTTGTCGTTGGCGAGCAGTACCTGGTCTTCTCACTGCTTGGATGTGAGCTTGCTCTCAAAGCTGAGCATATACAAGGGGTGGAGCGACTTGCCGATGTGACTCCCATACCAAATGTTGCTCCATGGATCAGTGGCGTCATCAACTTACGTGGTTCTATTGTCTCAGTAGTAGATCTACGCGCTTTTCTGGATATGGAGCCCCTGCCCTATAATCCACGAACCCGGTTATTATCGGTGAAATACAATGAAATGCTAATCTGCCTGATCGTGGATACTGTCAGTGAGATGATTCCCATCCCTTCAGCGGCAATTAATAACAAGAATACGCGTCAAGCCAATATTCCACTATGGTTGGCTCCATATGCTTCTGGCAGTGCGCTGGTTGGGAAACGAAATCTTGTCTTATTGGATGCGGCTCGTTTGCTGTTCTCCGAGAAGATGCAACACTATTCGTAAAAGAGATAGGACTGAGTAGTGGATTTCTAAAATATGCGGATAATTATAGATTTCCACGTTTGTAGGCGACTGTGTGAAGCTGGAAAGCTTGACGTAGTCTTGGTAACTCAATAGGTGGCGTCGAAGCGGCCACAAGTGCTGCCCACCTTTAATAAATTGATGGCATCCCAGTGATGCCTCTAGAACGCTGCTTCACATGAGAGGAGGCCTGGCAGATGAATGACACGAATAGAAGCGGGATGACAGTAAGTTCAATCTTAGTAATGGGTCTTACTGTTGCAGTTGCCATTTCGATCATTGCCATTATCGCTCTTGGCATAGCCAGGGCGGTTGTCGACCAAACAGTATTTATCTATCTGGTGGGGTTGTGTGCCGTGATTGTGTTAGTGGGGGGGTTAACCGCTAACTATTTTGTGCGACGCAAAATCCAGAATCGGCTTCTGGAACTTGTTGATGTGTGTCGAAACTATGTAGGGGGAGACCACGCTGTTCGTGCAACGGTCACAGGCGATGATGAATTTGCTATGCTGGCAATGTCTCTCAACACTCTTCTTGATAGCCAGGGATTCGCCTCTGGAGGCGTAGCGTCAGCCAGCAGCGGTAACGACGCAGCGGCTCTGCAAGCACAGATTGAAAAGCTCTTGCAAGAAGTAAGTGCCGTCGGTGACGGTGATCTTCGCGTCCAGGCCGAAGTAACTCCCGACACCCTGGGGGTTTTGGCTGACTCTTTCAACTATATGATTGAAGAGCTTGCTAAAGTCGTTGGCCGGGTGCAGACCACTGCCATGCAAGTGACGAATGCCACGCGCCGCATTCTTGACCGCTCTGATGAGCTTGCCCAGGCCTCTGCAACTCAAGTGGGGGAGATTTCGCAAACAACCGAAGCAGTGAAAGCTTTGGCTACCTTCATTCAAAACGTTGCTCGCACTACTCAACTGAGTGCCGAAGCAGCGCAGGGAGCATTAGCCAACGCTAACTCTGGTCAACAGGCGGTGCGCCAGTCTATCGATGGTATGATGGTCATTCGTGAAAATGTCCAGGAAACATCGAAAAAGATCAAGCGCCTGGGCGAACGCTCCAACGAGATCGGAGAAATCGTGCGTATCATTGAGGATATTGCAGATCAGACAAATCTGCTGGCACTCAATGCTGCTATCCAGTCAGCCATGGCGGGGGAGCACGGACGAGGATTTGCTGTTGTTGCCGATGAGATCCGTCTCCTGGCGGAACGTTCGACCGAGTCAACAAAGCGCATCGCTACGCTGGTCAAAAGTATACAAGGAGATACTTTTGAAGCTGTCGTTGCGATGGAGGACAGTACGCAGGAAGTCGTTAAAGGCTCGCAGCTCGCTGACGAGGCTGGCCGCGCCCTCAACTCCATTTATACTGCAGTAGAACGGCAGGCGCAAATGATTGAGACGATCGCACAGGCCGCAAATGAGCAGGTGCAAGTCTCCGATACTGTTTCGGTAGCAATGGGTCGGATCTCTGAGATTACCCAGCAGACAAACGCAGGGACGCAAGAAGCAGCCATGAGCGTGAGCTACCTTGCCGAGCTTGCCGATCAATTGCGCGCCTCTGTCTCTACTTTCCGTTTACCCGAGCGTGCTAATGAAATGGTCGATGTATTCCCGAGCATGGAAGGCGTTCCAGCACTGCCTGGTGGAAATGCTGACCAATTTTACCAGCAGGATATGGGGAGGAACAATAATTGGAACCAGGGTTTTCCGGAGGACTTTCTCCCACTTCCTCAACCTCAAAGGTCAGGAAATTCCGGTGCCTTCCAGTACGCTTTCAACAATCAGCACGACTTTGGAACCCAGCAAAGCTTTACCGGCATGCCTCAATACGAAGATCAGCAATCCTTCGGGGGGCAGCAATATGTGAAACAGCAGGGGTTTAATAGACAGCCCTATCAGAGCCAGCCGGGGTTTGGTGGTCAACAGTTTGGAGGTCATCTCAATTACGGTGAGATGAGCGGATTCGAAAATCAACAAGGTTTTGACGGCCAGCAACAATTGAGCTCCATGTCCGAATCCGGATTTGGGAGTTCGAACCAATCTGGATTCCCTGTTTCAAACCAGGCGCCAGGTATCACGCAACAGGGCTTTGGGCCACAACAGGGACCGCCAATGCCGAATCGCCGGAGAATCGCTCAGCAGAATCAGCCATCGTTGAGTCAAGATCAGATGCCATTCCCAGGCAGTGGCTACACAGGGCAGTAGCAAAGAGTTTCAGCCACGTGAAGCTTTGCTTTTCTGGCCCTGAAACTAGAATGAGTGGGTGTGCGAAGTATGTCGAATTCATTTGATAAGCTATCAGTCCTCGACTCGTTTATCGAAGAGGTGAATAGTTATTTGCCGGAGATCGAGGCAAATCTCGAGCGTTTAGCTCAGGCACCTGGCGACGTGGAGGCGCTCGAGGAGACGTACCGTCGCACTCATACCATTGGTGGCTCTGCTTCCATGATGGATTTTCCTGGCCTTGCACATGTTGCTCATGGTATGGAAGATATTTTGGGCGATGTCTTAGATAATCTGGCTACGCTCGATCCTCCCACTGTTGGTCTTTTGCAGCGTTCTCTCGGTCGTATGCATCGGCTCCTGGACGGCATACATAATGGTATTGACGAGGACGCTGTGATGGCAGAAGATGATGCTGACTATTCCCAGTATCGTATGATGATCGAGACGTCAGCCCGTAGTGGGAGCAACGAGCCATTTGATGAACCCTCTATAGCATCTCTAGATGAGATGGTGACGTCTTTCCGCACGCCTGCTACTGCTGCGGAAGGAGAAGTTTTATGGCCGGAGGAAGCCGTTCCGAATGCGAGTTCCAATCTAACGGCTCATATCAAGCAGAATACTCAACCGCTACAACCAGCCGAGCTCGAGGTTCCAGTTGAGGCAGCCCAGCCGAGCGTATTAGAGATGCTAGCTACCGCCACTGCCAATCAGTCATCTTCTCAAGATACCCAGGAGGGGATGCTTCAGACTTCTCCCCAAAATGAGGATGTCGAAGCTGCCTGGCAAGCCATGGGCGAGGGTGAAATATCGCAACCTGAAGCGGCTTCATCAGGGCTTGTTCTTCACACGGATGAATCAGCTCTTACGCAAATCTATAGCGGACTGCAAGATGAAGTGCATATACTGGAAGATCAGGCCTCTTCCTTAAAGAGGACGCTTACTCAGCTGCGTCTGGCAATCTCGATCATTGAGGGACAGCGAAATGAGTTCAGGAGTTTCCTGGATGGTTCAAAAGATGCGCTTGATCGCATGGAAGAATGGGCTGGAAAGGCCATGGGCCTCAATTTGCGCAATAGCCCCGACCAGGTGAGGCGCTATCTGCCATTGTCAGTGATGTGGGTATCAAACACCAAACTCAAAAAAGTTCTTGTATTGCTTACACAGATGTCTGGAAGCGTCGAAATGACGGATGAGCAGATGCATAGCGCGTTGCAGCAGTTGCATACCTCCATAGAGGCGTGTGGTGATGCCTTTGAGCACCTGCAATCGGATTCTTCCGTGCGTCAGTTTACACACGATTCTGGTTGGACCCCCTGGGAGATGCGACTCGCTCGTGAGGCAGATTCCTTGCGTGAGCTTGTAACTTTTGAGCGCCGTGGTGATCTTGCAACCTTGAGTGCTCAGATAGAAGCCAGAGTACGCGAGGAGGTGCGTCAAGAATATGAGTCTCGTCCGCTCACACTCGCAGCTCGAGCTGAATTAGAGCAGCAAATACGAGACGAAATTCGTGAGGAGTTTGAGGCAAAGCGACGGTTGCAGGCGAGTGTCATTGGCTCAGAGCCAGGTGAAACACTTCAAGAGATCGAAGCACGTTTGCGCAATGAATTAGAGATTGAAGTGCGCCGTCAGTTTCTCAGCCAGCTCACTCAAGATACCGCGGAGGCTCTAACCTCTGCTGCTAAATCACTCCCTGCTGTGACGGATACTCCAGTGCAACTGGCTCCTCCTTCACCGCAAACCTTGCCAGCAAGTCCCATAGCGCCTTCTCAATCAACCCTGGCTTCGCCATCGTTGGCCAGGGATTTCAGCGAAGAAGCTACTGAAATCTTCCATTTGGAAGCAGAGGAACATCTGCAAGCAATCAGTATGTATGTAGCTGCTCTGGAAAACTCGCCCACCGATCTTGAGCCTATACAGGGTATACGGCGTGCTACCCATACTCTCAAAGGCGCAGCCAGCATGATGGGATTCCGTACCATGGCCGATCTCTGTCATATTTCGGAGGACCTGCTTGATAGCGTGATGGAAGGAGCCATCGCTGTTTCGCCCGCCGTTCTTAGCCTCATTCTGGATACCGCTGAAACTCTTGAATCGCTTATCAACGGTGAGGGAACGGTCACTGAAAATCTAGCGGCAATACAGATACTTCGCGCTCGCTATGTAGAGTTACTTGGTGAACAGTCTTCCCTGGCAGGCACAACTCAAGAGGTGATGGAAGTCGAGATTGAAGAGAGCGAAGCTGCCATAATGGAGGATGCCGCTTTTACAAGCGTGTTGGCGGGAACTCAGATCAGGGGGGTGGCTCTACAACAGGCCTCTCCAGTCGATCTCAGTGTACGTGTACCCCTCCTCAAGCTTGATGAGTTGGTGAACCTTTTTGGCGAGCAACTCGTTAACCGTAGCGTCCTGGAGGAGTGTCTGCAGCGTCTGATGAGGCTTGTCTCCGATGCTGGTGTTAGTAGCGCCCGCCTGCGCGACGTGGGTCAAAAATTGGAGAGCCGTTTTGAAGCTGCTACATTGCCTAGCGGTCGTTCGATACAGGTTATGCCTGGTGAGGGTGATCAGAGCAGGCAACATAGCTTTGGCGGCAATGGAAAGGCCCTCGACAACCGTCTTGAGCCCTCGCACCTGGCAGAGTTTGACGAACTGGAACTTGATCGTTATACCGAATTCCATCAGCTTACTCGTGGTCTGAGCGAAGGCATCTCGGATATGACAACACTCAGCAGTGAGATGGAAGTGATTATCCATGAGTGTGAAGAGATCTTTGCCCGCGAGAATCGGTTACATACGACTTTCCAGGATCGGTTGATGAAAGCTCGCCTGGTGCCACTTTCAACAATGATCCCGCGTCTCTATCGTACTGCGCGTGCCGTAGCCCTGAAGCAGCATAAGGAATTCGAGTTCGTGCTTGAGGGTCAGGAAACGGAAGTAGATCGGACTGTGATCGAGGAAATTGCAGGGCCATTGTTGCATCTCATGCGTAATGCGGTAAATCATGCCATTGAAACCCCTGAGGTTCGATTGCAACAAGGCAAACCGGCAGCAGGGCAGATCAAGCTATCTGCTGTCTATGAAGGAAACCGGGTGGTAATTACTGTGCGTGATGATGGAATCGGTATTGATCCAGAACGGGTGCGTAATGCGGCTGTTGTGCGAAACCTGATCCGGCCAAATCAAGCGCTCAGCGATAACGAGATCATTGAACTCATTTTCCGTCCTGGTTTCTCGACTGCTGAGGAATTGAGTGAAGAGAGTGGTCGTGGTGTCGGCCTAGATGTAGTACGTGATAGTGTCTCACGTCTTAGAGGGACGCTTGAAGTCGAATCCATGCCTGGTCAAGGAACGGCCTTTACCATGAAGCTCCCAACCAGCCTGGCAATACAGAGCACGATGATGGTGCAAGTTGGTGAACACAAGTTTGCCATCCCTACTGCAATCGTCGAAGCCATAGGCCGTCTGGATAGCTTCAAGAGATCGACGTTCGCCGGTAGACCCGCAATCATTGTCCAGAATGATCTCTATCTGTTGAACTACCTTGATAATCTTTTAGGTTTGCCAGTAGGCGAAATGAATGAAAAGGCTCCTTTACTGCTGGTACGCACTGATCGTCATCGTATAGCCCTGGTGGTTGACGAAATCAGGGGCAAGCTGGATGTAGTGATGAAGAACCTGGGGCCACATCTACGGCATGTGCACGGTATTGCAGGTGGAACCGTGATGGGCGATGGGCGTGTTGTGCTGGTCCTTGAGTTGACTGAATTGCTTTCTTCTCGCCTGGGTGACACTGCTACGTCTCGAGCTGTAGCTGCTCAGATACCTAGTAGGGATTCGGTCATGCAGGCTATCCAGGCGAGTACACAAACGAGTGTAGGAGCGCCTTTCGTGGACCGCAGCACGTTATCTGCCGTACCATCTGCGCTGGCTGCTGGTCGAGCCAGTGGGAAGCAAATTCTCATTGTAGATGACAGTCCAAGTGTACGCCGTGTGGTAGGAAACATGCTCAAGCAAAATGGTTGGGAGGTGCAAGCCGCTCGTGATGGGGTTGAAGCGCTTGAGATGATTTCGCGTGAGACACCAGCGGGGATATTGCTGGATATTGAAATGCCTCGTATGGATGGCTATGAGTTGATAGCGACCTTGCGTGCTCAAGAGCAGTATCGCACACTTCCGGTTGTCATATTGACCTCGCGTGCAGCTAGCAAGCATCAACAGCGAGCTATGCAACTTGGAGCAAGCGCCTACGTCGTCAAGCCATATCAGGATGAGGAACTCATCAATATTCTCAACTTACTTATCTATGGAGCAACTGTGCAATAAAGGTATGGTCTGAGAGGAGTTCCATATGGGCGTTGAACGTGCTGTAACACGCTGGTATGTACAACGCCAGGCTTATCTTGACGAGATTGCATCCTTGGAAGCAAGGCTCGCTCAAATACAGACCGGGGGACAGGAATCTGCTAGTAAAGAACCAGGGGAAATCAAGCAGCAACTTGCGAATCTACAAGCCAGGTTGCGTGCTTTAGGCCCCTGTCCTAAACCAATGATGGGCTAGTAGGGAATTATAACTTCCGCTATCAACCTCCCCATCTCTCTTGTCCCCACCGTTTTTTTGCCTGCTTCGCTTAGATCTTCGGTACGATATCCAGCTTTAATAACATGTTCCACTGCGCCCTCAATGGCCTCTGCCTCTTGCTTCAGATCCAGTGAATAGCGCAGCATCATCGCGACGGTCAAGATTGCTGCTATGGGATTGGCTATACCTTGTCCAGCAATATCCGGAGCAGAGCCATGAATTGGCTCATAGAGACCAAATAAGCCATATGCTGTTTTGCGAGTCCCCAGGCTCGCCGAGGGAAGCATACCCATTGAGCCTGCCAGCATTGAAGCCTCGTCTGTAAGAATATCTCCGAACATATTCTCGGTCACGATGACATCGAAGCTGACGGGACGCCGGATGAACTGCATGGCGCAGGTATCCACTAAAAGATGTTCTAGAGACACGTCAGTATAATCCGCGGCAACGCGATCTGCCGTACGCCGCCAGAGGCGCGAAGAGCTGAGTACATTTGCCTTATCTACCGAGGTCACCTTTTTACGCCTGCCACGTGCTAGCTCGAATGCGGTGCGTATAATGCGCTCAATTTCTGCCTCTGTGTAAAGAAGCGTATCAATTGCCTCCAATCCTTGTGGTGTCTCGCGAATTTCACTCGGTTTGCCATAGTAGAGGCCACCTGTTAGTTCACGAACTACTAGCAGGTCAGTTCCTTGCAGGATTTCAGGTTTAATGGTGGAGGCGTTGAGAAGGGCATTGAGTGGTCGTACAGGACGTAAATTGGCAAAGAGTGCCAGTTCTTTACGCAAACGGAAGAGCGCACGTTCTGGCTGGATATTCGAATTTGGCCCCTCGAAGCGAGCTACACCACCGACCGCTCCAAATATTACGGCGTCACTGCGCTGGCAGAGTTGCATGGTAGCTTCAGAAATAGCATCGCCTTCTGCCTCGATAGCTGCGACACCCACCAGCGCATGCTGCAAATTGAATGTATGCCCATAGCGCTTGCCAACACTTTGAAGCACCCTTATGGCTTGCTCAATCACCTCTGGGCCGATACCATCCCCCGGCAATACTGCGATGTTATAGGTTCCCATTTGGTTTTTCACCTTAGCCACTATTTTGCTTGGATTGTATATGATAGCGTAATTGTCTGTGACACTCCGCAAGGGCTTAAGCCTTACAGCTTCTGACACTCCTACGTAGTCGGTTCCCTGAGACGATGTAGCATGGCTACAACTCAAAGGGGAATCGTAGTTGGTGAGGAATATCTGAGAGGTGCTCATCCATCCTGAGCAACCCATCCTGAGCGGTGCCATGCTCGTTGCGATCTGCATGCCTTGCTTGAGGAAGAGATGGTCCCTCTTCACATTTGGCGTCCTGGCAGACTTCAACACCTGGAGATTTCTCTCCCCTCTCTACACGTAGAGGAGCTTGAGGCTTTCCCTGTGATGGTTTCTGAAAGCGTGTGATGAGGCGTTGACCGATCACCAGACTGGCATTGCGGTCCGCATGACCCTTCATCCCACACTCAGGACAAAGTACCAGTGGCGCACCAGAGCTATATCCCTCTGCTGAATGCGAGGCTTCATACCGAGCCACGAGACTATGGCAAAGAGCACACTCCCGGCTGGTATATCGAGGGCTAACTCGGCTGGTGAGAATGCCCGTGTTGTAGGCCTTGTACTTGGCGTACTTGAAGATGCGCCCCTTCATCCAGAAGGCTCGTTTGCTGTTACCCCGCTGACTATACCTGCCCTTGTGTGGCTTGAGCGTTCCCAGGTGCTCAAAGACTAAGATGGTCGCCTCGTGCTGCCTGGCAAACTGGACAATGCGGGCGCTCACCAGATGCGCAATGGCGTCATCCAGGTTGTTGATCTTGCGCCAGAGGTGGACGTTGTCCTGTTCACCTTGCGCTATGATGCCCGTCTTGCGTCGGTTGCGTGCAATCCGTCCTAACTGTTTCTTCCTAAAGCCGACTATCCGCCTGCCACCTCCGATAAACCTGGTAGCGAGGATCGTACCTTCAACCGTTTGAATGGTGCACACTGCTAGATGCTCGTTGATATTGAGATCGACTGCGCAGATTTTTGTCGTCTCCCTGGTGGTGACTTGTTTCTCGATCGTTGGGGGACTGCTGAATTGCTTCTCCAGCGGAGTATGCAACCACCAGTAGTTCCCCCGCCGAATAAGTGAAGGGCTTCCCATCTCGGCATCAGCAGGCAACGCTGGACCACTGATGCGACATTTCTGCCAACTCCAACACGTCCCCGTCCACAGTTTGAGGAGGATGCTTGTTTGTGTGCGATCTTTCCACTGACCTGCATAGAGCGTGGGAGGCTTGTTCCACGTGCGAGGCGGGACTGGAGGACGTTCGGTGAACTTCTTCCCTTTAGCCTGAGCTTTCTCTTTCTTGGCCCGCCACCTCGCCAGGTGGGTCGAGAAGGAGCGGGCTGAGCTAAGGGCGGCATGAATCGCTGCACGGCGAAACATGGCAGGCACATGTTCGGCGATCTCTGCAAGGGGCATGACGGGTGTCGGGTTCTTTTTTGTGCCATGCGTGAGGGTTTCCAATGCGGTGAGCGCCTCCTGGTTAGAGAGATCTAACACGCCTTCATGGGCGGTAATCACCTCGAAGTAGAAGGCGGTAACACGATTGAAGAGGTCACGGGTCGAGGCAAACCAGGCGGCATGATGCGGTTGATAGTTCAATACTTGCCTGAGCGTTGTGGTTGCCTTTGCCATGCTCACATTCCCTTCTGAGCCTCGATTTAACGCTGAATAGTCTCTTGACTAACATTCCCTGCGGTTGAAGCAAAGTAGCTTCTTGTCCATAAGGATGGCAACCGTTTAAGGGAAGGATACTTTGCCCGCAATTCATGAGCAGTGAAGCCCTTGACCGCTTTGATCACTTCAGAGGCTGCATTCGTTGGAAACACCCGTACAAAGAGGTGAACATGATCTGGTTGGGCGACTACTTGAAGGATAGTCCAACCATGATGCTCACATGCAGCACGAATAAGCCGTTCACATTCCTGAGCGACTGTCCCGACTAAGACAGCTTAACGCCGTTTGGGACACCAAATCAGGTGATAAACAATCAAGTGGACTCGATGTTCATCTCGTTGGTAGTCGATATCATCGATATGATACTATATAACAACAAAGATATCAATGCTTTTACAGCTAAAGCCAGCCTCACTGCTGGGGCTGGAAGCCCTGCAGCTTCCGGCGGTCACTCTGTCAGCATGAGATGTGAAGGTTTATCCGAGTAGCGCCTGGCTATCATGGTCTGATCAGAAACGCTCAGCATGATGTCTATTTATAATCAGGACAGGTCGTGATGCAGAGGATCTCGAAGTGTCAGGCCGCTCGTCTGAGCGCGCGCATAGGCTCTTCTTCCTCTTGGCACCTCAGCTTGCTGAACTAGATCAGAGAGCTTCGTGAAGGCAAAGGAGGCACCATCCTTGGTCAAAGCTCACTTCACACAAACTGGCACTCGCACCTTTGCACACATGGAGAGCCCTCACCTTTCCTCTCATTCTTCATCCTCTGAAGGCCCAGCAGGATTGGCTCTCCATGGAACCTGATGGGTTCCATGATGCGCTGGTGGCCTTAACCACAGCGAGACATATATGGGCTGCATCGTCTCCTGCACGACGGCCACTAGGTGCTCACGTAATTGATCCAAGTCCACCTCCTGGCGCAGCGTTGCACTGTAGGCAGCAACGATCTTGGCGGCATCGTACTTGCGACGGTAGAAACGACGATCAATGATGGCCTGGATGCGATGGCGTAAGGGTTGGAAGAGCGCCGCAATAGCCAGAGTCGAGGCAACAACGACAATAGGAGACTGCCCCACCTGCCCCGTGAACAGGTGCACTAGCGATTGGAGACCGATCACAAGGCCCAAGTAGACCAGGGCCAGCAAGACCGTCAGCGCACCATAGACCAATGTGCGGTTGATGATGACATCGATGTCAAACAGGCGAGAACGCAGCATGGCGACTCCGATGGAAAGAGGAATCAGGAGAAACAAGAGATTGGGAAGAACGAAAACGGCTAGGGAAGTAATGATCCCCAGGCGAAGGCTCAGTTCATATCCCACCGTGATCACGAGGAGAAAGCTCACCAGTGCCAATGAGAGGCCATACACCACCCATTTCGTTAACGTTACGGCAAGCGTTACGGACTGCTGGACGACACTGGTCTTCGAGGCGCTCTGATGTTCTATAGCACTGGCTCTTCGGAGGAGTTTTTCACCAGTAGGCTAGCGAGCGATGTTATGTTCACTGTCCACACTGCGGGCCGCCAGGTACGACTTTACGAGACTCAACATGAATATCGCAAAATCACTTTCGTTCACTTGACTTTTAAATCAGTGGAGGCGATACCCGCGTACATTGAGCATGGATCAAAGGGGGTGCTCACGCTCAATCGAACGTGACTTTTGCCCCCACGGTTTAAATAGCCCTGCCTGGGAACTTCGTAGCACGAGCGGGTAAAACGTGCTATAATTAGGGCAGATAGGGAGACGTATAAATCGTTCTCCTTTCTGCTTTTAGACTCTGCCATTATACTGACCGGGCAAGAGATGCTGTTAAATCTTTGCACAGGAGTTTTATCTTATGAGCAGTGAACATAAAGGCAATGGGAACGCGCCGGAATTAACTTCTATACGTCGCAAGCCCGTGCCAATTGCTATGGCAAGAGGGCCCCATGAGTACATTCCAGGAGATCAAGAACTGCCAGTTCAGATCACCAGTTTTATGGATATGCTGCAATGGGCGCAGAACTGGGCACGGTCGAAATCAGTCTGGCCTCTGGGCTATGGCCTGGCCTGCTGCGCCATCGAGATGATCGCAAGCGCACAGGCACATTATGACCTCTCACGTTTTGGCTCCGAGGTCTTTCGCTCTAGTCCCCGCCAGGCAGACTTGATGATCGTGGCAGGAACTGTCTCAATCAAGATGGGTCCGCGCCTCCGCCTCCTCTGGGAGCAAATGCCGGAGCCGAAGTGGGTCATCAGCATGGGCCAGTGTGCGAACTCGGGCGGTGAGTTTTACGATAGCTACTACACCGTCCAGGGCGTCGATACCATTGTCCCTGTGGATGTCTATGTCCCTGGTTGCCCTCCTCGTCCCGAGGCTCTAATTGAAGGTATTCTCAAGCTGCGCGAAAAAATAGCAAAGCAGGGCTTGAAACTGCAAGGCGAGAAGGAAATAGAGGTGTAGCATATGCGTGGGATACTCGAGGGAATGGGCTTAACATTCAGCCACCTCTTCCGACCTAAAGTGACCCGCTTATATCCCTATGAGAAGCCAAAACTGCCACCGCGCAGTCGCGGACTGATCCAACTGATCGCAGAGGAGGGCCTCAAAACAGATTATAATCTGATATGTGAAGCATGCCTGCTCTGCGAAAAAGCTTGCCCGCCGCGCGCCATCACTATTGAATATGAACCAATGCATCGATTCAAAGAGCGTCCCTGGTTCGTATCCTACATACGCGATGGCGCTGAGAAATATACCTCACATAAGATTCCGCCAGCTACAGGGACATCGAAAGCAGGCTACTACTCGCCTCGTGTCTCCGAGTATGCTGTGGTCTATCCTGACAAGCCTGTTTCACCTTGCGTGGCTATGCCTGTCAAAGATTACCTGGAGCCAGAAATCGATCTCAGCAAAGTCGACGAGCTGCTGGAGACCTGGCCCGAAGACGCAGGCGCCCTCCCGGCACTCCTGGATACCGTAATGGACATCTACGGTTATATGCCTTTGCAGGCGGCGAAGCGTATCGTACAGGTGCGCGGGGTAGACTTGAGCGATATCTTTGGAATCGCTACCATGAGTCCAAAATTCAAGCCTGCGCCCGCTGTGAAAGGGATCAGGCGTGATGATCAACCTGAACGTGGATTATCACATGCGACACGAGGCGTATACGGAAATATTAATCATGTGAGGCAACCAGATGCCTGAATTTGAATCTGCATATCGTGTGATCCGCCGACGAGATGAACCTGATCTACGCTCACTTGATTCCTACCGCGGTATTGGAGGTTACGCTGCTTTGGAAAAGGCTATACGCGAGCAAACTCCAGAGCAGGTGATCCAACAAGTGCTTGAAGCTAAATTGCGGGGGCGAGGTGGCGCTGGCCGCCTGACCGCAGAAAAGTGGCGCATTGTACGTCGTCAGGATGAGGCAATCAAATACCTTATTTGTAACGCTTACGATGCCGACCCGCGTTCGTGGGCTGCGCGTTCCATATTGGAGCGCAATCCACACCAGGTCATTGAAGGCATCGTGCTTGCAGCTTACGCAACGGGAGCGTCAGAAGCCTATCTCTTCACACGCAGCTTGTATGTTGAGGGGATTGCTTCAGTGCAGCAGGCATTGCAACAAGCGCTGGATGCCAATCTTGTTGGACGTGATATTTTAGGTACTGAGTTCAGTTGTACCATTAATGTCCTGGGCGTGGATCTTGGCTTCATGGGCGGTGAGGAAACTGTCCAGATTGCCGTGATTAAAGGTCGCCGGGGTATGCCTGAACAGCGCCCACCCTATCCTGCTCAGTATGGCCTGTGGGACAAGCCCACTGCTATCAACTCTTTCGAAACCCTGGCAAACGTGCCGCTGATCGTTCGAGATGGAGCAGCAGCATTCGCGAGCGCCGGTACTGCTACGACTGGTGGCACGAAGGTTTTGACTGTGTATGATTATGTACCCGACAGTGAGCCGAGGGTTGTAGAAGTCCCATTTGGGGCCACCCTTCGCGAGATTCTGCGCCATGCAGGGTATAGTCGCTCGGAAGGCGATCTACGCGCCATCGTTGTAGGTGGAGCCGAAGGCGGGGCGTTGCCACTTTCATTACTAGATACTCCTTTCGATTACGATCCCCTGGAAGAGGCTGGTGCGATTGTCGGTTCTGGCGTTATTGAGCTACTTCCGGCCAATACCTGCATGGTTGCGTGGGCGATGGAGCGGAGTCGCTATCTCAGTAAAGAGTCGTGTGGCAAATGTGTTCCGTGCCGAATAGGTATGAAACGCATCACCGGAATCCTGGAGGGCATTACTAGCGACCTTGGTGTCAAGTCAGATATTGATATGTTGGATGAATTTGCTCAGTACGTACCAGATGGGTCGTTGTGTGGCTTTGGGATTCATGCACCAAATGCGCTTAAAACGGCCAAACGCTACTGGCCTGATCATTTCCGCATGCACGTGGAAGAACAGGAATGTCCAACAGGTACCTGCATACCTTTACGTGCCCATCGTTTCGTGACAAAACATGTGTTACCCTAAAGACTATCTAGAGGCTCAATTCGTTGCGCCTCTACACATTAGCAACTCGGTAGAGGAAATATATGGCTATATCAATCCGAGATAATCTCAATCCAATAGTTCAAGAAGCGCAGCCTCTCATAGTGCAGAATGAAGTTGGCCAACCTAGCTTCACTCTTACCATTGATGGTAAGACGGTACACGCCTATGAGAATCAGACACTTCTGACCGTAGCTATCGACAATGGCATCACAGATATTCCAAATATGTGTGATGACGAAAAATTGGAACCAACTGCCACGTGTCGTATGTGCCTGGTACATATCGAGGGTGTGAAGCAACCCCTACCAGCGTGTACGACACCGGCTCTTCCAGGCATGGTTGTCACTACGAACTCGGATGAATTGTTCCATATTCGTCGTACTAACCTGGAGATGTTGCTTTCTGACCACAATGCATATTGTCAGCCTCCCTGTCAGGTGGATTGCCCTACGCACATTGATATTCCTGGCTATTTGGAACTCATTGCGCAAGGATCGATGAGAGAGGCCGCGCGGTTGGTCAAAGAAGTGCTGCCTTTCCCATACATCCTGGGCTTGACGTGTCCGGCACCCTGCCAGAAAGCCTGTCGTCGTGCGCTGGTCGAAGAAGAAATTGCCATCTGTCGTATGCATGGCTATGCTGCCGAGGCATGTCTGCTCGATCCCCCGCATCCATATCCGAAAGATCCGCCGACAGGTAAGAAAATTGCTATTGTTGGCTCGGGCCCGGCCGGTCTTACTGCGGGGTATTACCTGGCCCTGAAAGGTCACTATTGTAAGGTATTTGAGATGATGCCTCAACCTGGCGGCATGTTGCGTTATGGTATCCCCGAATATCGCTTGACCAAAGATCTGATGGACCGCGAACTCCAGCATGTATGGGACCTGGGTGTGGATCTGCAGTTGAACGTCAAGCTGAACGAGGACTTCACCATCGATGACCTGTTTGCGCAGGGCTTCGACGCAGTCTATCTCGGCATTGGAGCCTGGACAAGTAACCCATTAAGTGTGCCTGGTGAGGATGCAGAGGGTGTGATAAATGCCATTGCGTTTCTGGCGGACAAGGTGGTGGGTAAACACGTACCCGTCAAGGAAGGACGTGAGGTTGTTGTGCTCGGCGGTGGGTTTACCACATTTGACTGTACGCGAACCTCTCTACGCCTGGGGGCAAAAGTGCATACTGGCTACCGCCGTTCAATCAAAGAGATGACCGCGACGATGGATGAGATTGAGGACTCCGAAGCTGAGGGTACAGAATTGATGTTCTATGTTCAGCAGACGCGGGTCATCGTTGAGGATGGGAAAGTGGCGGGTCTCGAATTTATCAGGAATAAGCTTGGAGAGCCAGACGCGAGCGGTCGTCGCCGTCCTGTTCCAATTCCCGGTACTGAGTTTATCATAAATTGCGACACCATCATTCCTGCGTTTGGTCAGAATCCTGATGAATCCGTTCTTGACGAAAAGTCTGGCGTGAAGTGGACAAAACGGGGAACCATTCAGACGAATCCACATAACTACATGACAGATCGCTGGGGTGTCTTTGCGGGTGGTGATGCGCAGATGGGCGCGAAGACGATTATCGAATGTGTCGCCCAGGGCAAATTGGCGGCGCGTTCAATTCACGCATTCCTCAACGGCGAAGATATGAACGAAGTTGCACGCCGCCTTGAAATTGAAGAGCGCAAGCCCGACCTTTTCGATATAGTCCCCTACAAGCCTGTTGAGCCAAAGGTAAAAATGCCAATGCTCCCATATGAGGATCGCAGGCGGAACTTCAGCCTGATCGAACTAGGCTACCTGCAAGAGCAGGCCCAGCGCGAGTCAGCTCGTTGCTTGCAGTGCGCCTGTCCTGCTGCCGGGCAGTGTGATCTGCAGAAGTACAGTATTGAACATGGCCTGGCTGATAACCGCTTCCACGATGGTGAACCCAGCGACTACCACGACTATGATATTGATTTGTCGCACAGCTTCATCCTGCGCGATCCAAACAAGTGCATCAACTGTACGCAGTGTGTGCGCGTCTGTCATGACGTGATTGGTCCAGACTGCTACGGCATGTTTGGTAAGGGCTTTGACACTATCGTGTCGACGCCGTTCAATGTCAGCCTGCACGACACAGACTGCGTCTCGTGCGGGGCCTGTGTGCAGGTCTGTCCTACTGGGTCGCTGATGATGGCCGAGCGTGTCCTGAAACGCTACGCCTTTGCGTTGGATCGTTGCATCTTCTGCGGTGACTGCGTAGAGGTCTGTCCTCATGGCGCGTTGGGCGAGACACCAAACTTCGAGCTTTCATTTTTCAATCGCTTTGGCCCTGATGTGACATTGGAGAAGGGTGACCTGGCGGTTGCTCCAAATTATCTGGTTCGCCAGCGCCTGCCTCGGGGGAAGAAGGACCTGCCGGTAATGAGTCCCGTGGTGCGTCCGTTGCCAGCACGAGGCATTCGCGAATAGCTGATGAGTTTGAGCATGGCAAGGCAGCGTATTCTCCGCTTCCCAGAAGGGTTTTTGTGGGGAACAGCATCTGCATCGCATCAATGTGAAGGGGGCAATACAAACAACCAGTGGTATCGCTGGGAGCAGCAAGGGCATATTCTCACAGGTGAGCAGAGTGGTGAGGCATGCAATTGGTGGAAGAATGCAGAAAGCGATTTTGCACTGGCTGAGCAAATGGAGAACAACGCGCTACGTCTGAGCCTGGAATGGAGTCGCATTGAGCCAGCAGAAGGACAATGGGACAGCGCCGCCTTAGACCGCTACCGGGCAATGCTCACAGATCTGCATAGACGTCATATCAAACCCATCGTAACCTTACATCATTTTACCGATCCAATCTGGTTCGCAGAACGTGGTGGCTTTGCAGATGAGGCCAACATTCGATACTTTGTGCGCTACGTGACATATGCAGTAGAGAACCTGCGTGATCTATGCGATTTTTGGGTGACGATTAACGAACCAAACAGTTATGCGTTCCTGGGCTATCTGCTCGCTTTATTTCCTCCTGGTGAACAGGATTTGACTCGCACGTTGCATGTATTACGTAATCTGATGCAGGCTCATGTCGAGGCGTTCTACGTTATCCGCCGCCAGCAGCCACAGGCAGAGATCGGCTATTGCCTGCACTATCACATCTTAGACCCTGCAAATGAACTTTCACCGCTTGATCGTAGCGTTGCAGGAATACAGAATACATTCTTTTGCTGGGGTGCATTGCAGGCCGCGGAGACGGGCCGCTTCCCAATCCCTTTAAGCCTCATGCTTCCCTCTCTAGCTCATGCGCCTGGATCTCGCGATTATCATGGGGTGGACTACTATACACATGAAATGGTACGTTTTGATCCATCCAACCCTGCTGAAATTTTTGGGCGTCGTTTTATACGTCCTGGTAGTATTCGCAATGACCCGGGGAAAGGCATCGATTTTGGTGAGATTTATCCCTACGGTCTATACCGCGTATTGAAGACTATATATCGCCGTACGCGTGGCAATAAGCCGCTGTACATCACTGAGAACGGCTTCAGCGATGCACTAGACGATCGAAGACCACAAGCTCTCCTCGAACATCTTGCCATGGTCCACCGTGCAATAAGCGAAGGAATCCCTGTGCGAGGCTACTTCTACTGGACGTTAGTGGACAATTTCGAGTGGGCAGAAGGCTGGGGGGTGCGCTTCGGCCTGATTGAACTTGATCCCCAAACGCAAGAGCGCATCCCGCGCAGTAGCGCTAGCTTGTTTGGCGAAATCTGCCGTGCTAATGCCATTAGCGAGGAACTGGTTGGACGTTATGCGCCAAACGCGCTAGAAATTATTTTTGGGACGACCAACGGCGCCCCACACCAGATACCCGTTTAGCCTGAGTACCGTTTATATCAGACGGGTCAAAAGAGTCAAGACGTTAGGCTCTGCTCCGGCACCCCAGCTTTTCGACGAATCCGGAGTACCATGGCGCAGGCATAGAACAAGATCACCAGGAGCAATAGCATGCGATAGCCAGTCAGCATGCTGAAGTACTCCAATCCGCCTCCAACCATAATGCCCAGCAGGTTCGAAGCAAAGGCTATATCTGCTGTCTCGCTATCCCGAAACGAATTCGCGAAAACGATATTCGCCAGAAACACTGGCGCGAAAGCCAACGCACTCGCGAGGAGGTAGCGGGCAACCGGGCTGCCCAGCAGTAGCGTTTCGGGCGGCAGGAGAACATTGACGGCAAGTATGCCAAACAGTGGCAGGTATAATAGACTGATGCGGCGGATTTTGAGTCGCCTGTTCACCAGTATAGCCAGCAGAACACTGCTCAAAATGGCGAAGAAGACCAGCGCGTTGACCAGCCAGGTACTGCCGAATAGGAGTGAGAAAGTAGTCAGGCTTTTAACCTCGAGGAGCATGAAAGCGACGCCCAGAAAGAACATATGAAAGTCGAAACGGCGCAGTACCTTCCTTGGTGCAAGCGTCAAAGTGCCCCCCAGGGCAAATAGGATTACCATGCCCAGACCTGCAATGTAAATCAGCGGGAAGCTTGGATCAGACAGGTAGAGGAAAGGCCAGTCATCGGTTGCTGGTGCGCGCGAGGTCAGCGGATAGAAGCCCTCGCCGATGACCTGCAGGGGTTTGCCCACAGTGCTGGCCTGAGCTTGCTCATGATATCGACCGAACTTCCCTGGCGGCAGCGTTGCCAGCCGTGGCCCCGCCATAATGACCGAGGCTCGCCCCCACCCACCATAGGTCTCGACGAGTGGTTGCTGGTTGAAGACGTGTCCCGCCATATCGGCCATTTTCTCCACCAGCCATTCTTCACGGTAGTAGTTGTAGAACACTACAACGCCGTTAGCGGTCAGCCGCGCCCGTGCTGCCTCGATCGATTCTTGCGTCAGCAGAAAGCTCTCCAGGCGCAGGGTCGTGTTAGACGAGGTAAGAGTGAGAGAATCTGGTAGGGCGTAGATGATAAGGTCATACCGCTCGGTCGTATTTTCGAGGAAGGCGCGGCCATCATTAATGACGACATTTACATGCGCGTTGCTATAAGGATGATTCGGGTTGTAAAGGGCACCAAGTTTCTGGATCGTGGGGTCGATCTCTACCGCCGTAATCGACTGAACCCCGTAGGCCAGTGCGACGGCGACGTCAGAACCACTCCCTGCGCCCAGGATCAGCGCGTGGTGGAACGAGTTGCCGGGGAAAACCTGGTACACGAACTTGTAGAAAGGCTCCTTGTACTGCCAGGATGTCATCGCCTGGTGATTGGTGCCGTTCACATCAACAATATAGCCATCCGGGGAGGCTGGATGAAGCAGAATCTTGTAGTACGGCGACCAGTAAGCGCCCATCTGGAGTTGTCTGACAATGATTAGACTCACAAAGAGTACCGCTCCAGCCGCCAAAACCGTTTTCCTGCTGCTCAACACCAGGACCAGCAGCGCCAGGATGGAGAACCAGTAGAGCGGCGGCAGGGAAAAGTAGGACATGGCGGCGAAGCAGGCGATCCCTGCCAGGCTGCCTATGATATCAAAGGTGTACGCAGTGAGTGGCTTAGCCTGTGTGAACAACTGGCCAAATGAGCGGGCCAGGGGAATGAAGCAAGCAGTCACCAATCCAAAGATAATGGGCAGCACAATGAAGCTCTCCGCACCAGCGCTTTGTGCCTCAACAGTCCCATAATAGAGCACATCGGTCGAATTGATAGTCAGCTGGAAACGGCTCATTGCAACGACGATCACCAAAACCAGCACCATTAGCGGAAAAGGTGGAAACCAGAAACGCTTGCGGCGCGCCGTGAGCATGCCGAGACCAATGCCCAGAAATGAGGCGAGTAGGATGAAGTTGTTAAAATAGCTTAAGTAGCGGACGTATGATGGAATCCAGCGAATGCAGAGTAGCTCAAAGAAGAGCATCGTGAAGGAGACAAGAAAGATACGCAGGCGAGTATTGGTGATTAAAGGCTGCTTTGGTGCATCCGCACGAGCAAGCAACCATGACCAGAACTGGGTACGACCTGACGACACTTGACTTGGCGACACCTGGTCGATTAACTGACGCATTGAAACCTCCTCATAATTTCCACCAAATACGTATGGTACATGTTCCTCATGCAAGTCCTACTATTGCAACACGGCTTGAAGAAGCAGGCTGTCGGGGCAATGCTGCGGAAATTTTCGTGCATAACATACCAGGCAGTAATCGCCTACTAATTCGTCATCATCCCCTGTGCCATAGTAGGTAATGGTGTGGGGAGGACATGCATAGTGACCGCAAGGACGCAACTCAGCCTGATCTCGGTGTGGCAGCCTGTGCGGAAATTGTTCGATGAAACAAGCAGCTTCAGTCATGAAGGTATTCTCACTTATCATCAAATAGCATTGGAGAGGGTGTTCTAACTCCCTGATAGAATAAACTTTTTGCATGATATATCTCTCGCTTAGGCCTGTCAAGGTATCTAGCCAATTGGTTTAACTTGTCAGGCACGCTTATTACGTGTTAAACTTTCACAGAAGGGCATGGCGTGCTTTCAGGGATTCGCACAGAACGCAGTCCCGTGAGCAGGAGTTTGGGGGTGTTCCCCACACCTTCCTGAACGAGCTGCATTTGAAATAAGTAGTACGAGGTTGGAAAGATGAGTAGAACTACCCTTATTTCCGAGATGATGAAATTTCATTTCGGCAGCAAGGTATTTTGTTCCGATGCTGAAGGTGGTGTTCTGGTGCATGTCGTATTTGACCCTGCGACATGCCGTTTGACTCATCTCGGTGTGAAGCAGGGGCGGTTTTTCGGAAAAATCGCCCATCTTCCATTTGATACTATTGTTTCTGCGACGGGTAATGGCATTTCTCTGCGCGTGAAACGCGCTGACCTGGCTGCTGCCGGAAGTGAAGAATTGGGCGGGGTAACCTTTGACGAGAAAAGTGCGGTCGAAAATGTCAGTTCTGCCGCCAAAGGCTCCCTTATGCTGATTGCAGTGCATCCAGAGAATGGTGAGCTGGCCTATATTGTCGCTCATGATCTACGCCCTGGACAGAATACCTTGCTTCAGGAAGACTTTATCACTTCTCTCGCAGCCGATAAGGTAACTGTGACTATCCCTGAGGATAAGCTAAAGGCTTTTCCCCCCTATCGCTCGGATAGCGAACTCCAGCAAGAAGTCGACTCCATTCTCTTTGATTTAACTCCCTTGCATATTGATCTGAAAGCGGTGAGGACGCGTGTGCTCGACAGCGTACTCTATCTCGATGGAAATATCTCAAGCGCACTCCGTTCGGACATCGTGCAGGACCAGGTTTTGGGCGTGGAAGGCTTGATGGAAATCAAGAATAACCTGGTGGCTGATGACAAGTTAGCTGCTGATCTTGCCTTGGCGTTGGCCCAGGATGAGCGAACTCGTGATCTTCCAATCGGTGTTTATCCTCGCCTGGGGGCTGTGCGGCTAAGTGGCGCAGTTCACACCAGCCAGCAGAAAGCTGCTGCCACAGAGATAGCGAAAAACTTTCCTGGGGTGTTCTCGGTCAACAACGACCTCGTTGTTGACCCTGAGGCTGAAATGCTTCATGTCATGTCTCCTGCAGAGGGCAGAGATGCAAAAGACATAGTTCCTGGAAAATATATCAGGCATACTCAATAGTACTGTATTGCAGAGCATTGAAAGAATCAATGGAACACACTGAGCAGCGAAATTCAACAGAGCGAGAATCGCTTCCATTATTTGATACCGAATCAAATTCAATGAATGGGGGAGTAGCACGACATATGCCCACACAGCGCCGTGAGATAGCAGCACAGGCATTAAAGGAACTCTGGCAAGAGCTGAAGCTTGATGGAAATCCTCTCATCTTTGCTTCTCCAGTACAGGGGAAGGTGCAGTTGGAGCATCATCCTCTTTTGCTCGCACAGCTTGTGGCCAATAGTAAGCAGCGCAAGAAGTCCCAGCCTGGGCAGCTCAAAGCCTGGGAACTTCTTAGCGCCCCCTCGTATGCGGAAGGTATAGCTGCGACTGAGGAGGTCAGTATCCTCCTCAAGGCTGATATGCTGCGACCGGCTGACATTGGAGAGCGTGGCACTATTCCGGCAGCCCCCTATAGCTGGGTATGTTATAGCTTCAACGATGATTGGCAGGCGCTCTCAGTCTATTTCTATGATTCCGATAACAATGATGCGCTGGCACTCACAGCTATTCCCAATGGACGTCAAGATGAATGGCTAGCGTTTTTAAAGTTGCTGGATGACTTACATGATACCGTCTGGCGAGGTGCGCGTCGTGGCTACATTGAAATTATCGGCGGCAGCGACGAGCTTGCTGAAGTAATGAGGAAGGCATCTTTCGATGATGTCGTACTCAACGCTGAAACACTAGAACATGTAGCTGCGCAGCGACGCATTTTCGATAAGGAGATATTAAACCGCTACGAGTCCTTGCGAGTGCCACGCCTGCGCAAGGTATTGTTGATTGGCCCCTCTGGCACGGGGAAAACTACTTTACTCAAAGCAGAGGGCGCCTATCACGCGAAACAAGGTGGACTGGTCTGTTATGTTTGCCCTCCCCCCTATAACCGCAATACTAGCGCCTGGCAGGCGCTCACAAAAGCATTGCATATGGCAGCAGAAAGCCAGCTTCCCTCGCTCATCTTAGTCGAAGATTTTGAAGTGTTTGTCTCGAACCCTCCTGAACTACAGCAGGTGCTGAATATCCTGGACGGTGTGGCAACTCCTGATAATCCGGCAGGCACTCTTCTACTGGCGACCAGCAATGATCCTGAAAAGATCGATCAACGTATTCGCGACCGCCCTGGGCGTATCGATGTATTGATTGAGATTGGCCTGGTTGAAGATATAGAGCTTGCCATACGTTTCCTTAGGCATTTCCTTGGTTCTGCATATCGTGAGGAAGGGCATGCCGCCCTTGCTTCACAGCTTTTAAAGCAGCCCGGTAGCCATTTCCGTGAGGTTTGTATAGCCGCCACAATGCGTGCATTAGAAAAGGGGCGTTCTGAGGTCACAGGTGATGACTTGCTATGGGCGCATGAAACAATTCTCACCGGGCAAGCTATTGCTGCTGAAGCAGAGCGCTTTACTCCTCCCCCGACTCACAAACGTGGCGGATATTTCGGGCGGAAGCACTGAAGAAAGAAAATATGGACGCGATAATGTACATTGACAAATTAATACAGCCGTAGGGGCCCGATTTATCGCGCCCATCGCCGATTTATCGGCCCTCGCTGGCTTTTCCACTATCCCAATTATTTTGCCAAAAACCATAATCGGTCCCTTACCTCCTTTTTCTCAATTCGTTAGAGCCTGGTCCAGATCCCTCATTATATCCTCGACATCCTCAATACCTACAGAAAAGCGAATACATCCATCTGTAATACCGAGTTGTTGGCGCTCATTTGCAGTCAAGTTGCGATGCGAAGACACAGGCGGATAGCTCACTTCAGAGTAGGCATCGCCGAGAGTCGTTGCTGGTAAACAGAGTTGTAGCTTGTCCATGAAGCGGTAAGCAGCTTCGCGCGTCTGTTCTTTCAATTCAAATGCGAGAAGTCCCCCATAGTGTCCCTGCCTGAGCAAACGCCTGGCGAGTTCATGCTGGGGGTGACTGACCAGGCCTGGGTAGTGCACGCGCTCAACTGCCTCGTGCTTTTGTAAGAAGTGAGCAACTTGCAAAGCATTGGTACAATGGCGTTCCATGCGCAGCGTCAATGTTTTTAAACCCCGGGCGATGAGATAAGAATCAAAAGGACCAGGCATTGCCCCCAACATCGTCGCGTAAGCACGCAGCTGGTCTGCTAACGTGTTTCTTGCACTGATGACTGCTCCAGCGGTCGTGTCACCGTGTCCGCCAAAATACTTGGTTCCGCTATGCACAACCAGGTCAAAGCCGTATCCAATTGGTCTGAGAAGGTACGGAGTAGTAAAGGTGCTATCAACAATACTCACCGCTCCCACTTCTTGTGCAGCTGAACTGATGGCATCCAGGTCGATTACTTTGACCAGCGGATTAGAGATCGTTTCTACAAAAATGACATCTGGTTGCTCTGTGCGAATGATTCCAGCAGCGTCAGGGCCGCATAGATCGCGCAAGACTACCTCGACCCCGGTAGGTATGAAAATCGAACGCAGCAGTGTGATAGTTGTGCCATACAGGTCTTGCGCGGCAAGAATCTTCATTCCGGGTGTAAGTCCTGTTGCAAGCAGCGCGGCGTAAATTGCTGCCATACCAGAACTGAATACGACCGCGCCAACGCCTCCCTCGGCCTGTGCCAGTATCTCTTCGAGCGTTTGAGCATTCGGATTACCCTGGCGCCCATAAACGTAGGCTGGCTCACCGGAAGGAAGGTTGCCACTAAATGCCTGGTCGAGTGCATCGGCATTGGCATGAAGATAAGTAGTACTGGTATAGATAGGCTGTACAGTGGGCCTGCCTGAATTGTTGCTGGTGCGACTGAGTTTGCTACTGTGTACGAGTAACGTGTCAAGCGCCCATGACGGGTAATCGAATTGTTTCATAATGCACCTCTTGCAGAGCTAGACATAACGGACCTTCCCAGTATTATACAGTAATGCTTGCAATCAAAAGGAGGAAGGCGCATAATTAAGATAGCGGCTATCCTCGTGGTCGCCAGCTAAAAAACCGACCTTCCAAAACGCTTGACAAAAAGCGAGCAGAGCAGTAGACTGAAGG